>JAABUK010009612.1_pt1 | contig 13161 bp, 13 predicted proteins | sample 5559141 | NCBI WGS metagenome assembly JAABUK01 (sample SAMN10711869, study PRJNA513367) | rock metagenome | isolation source: Antarctica rocks | place: Antarctica: Victoria Land, Pudding Butte nord | collected 2016-01-03
TACGGGGCTGTTTATAATCTTGAAGGTGTGAACTCCTGCCTCGACTTAGAGCCGAACCTGCTAGGTTTACAACGCTGGCAATATGCATTTATTTGTCTGTACTCGGTAGTTGAGCCAAAGGGGGCAGAGGAGTCAGGGGTTATGAATTGAGGAAGGCTGGTTAAAAGTTATAATTAAGTTACTGGGGGGAGGTAGGTTGGCAGATCTGGGGGGCCGGCAGACTGCTGTGGTAGCATGTCGAACCCTCCCCTGATATGTACTCCCCTCCAGGCGGGACTTGCGGGCTGAATGGCTAGCTGCCACCAGCCCGATTCATAGGCCCCCAGTTCGGACGCGGGTTGAGCTGGTAGCGACAGACCTTTCGTGGCGCTTTTGCTTTTCCTAGCGCTTCGTCGAATACTATGGATAGCTTGCTTGGATCGATGGCCGAGTCTCGTTGCTTCGTTTGCTTCTCGTCCTCACCATGGCCTTCGTCCTCCCTATTCCCGTCGCCATTCGCCTTGCCCGCCTCTCTTTCTCCTGCAGTCGTACGCTCACCATCAACCCCCTCCCTACCTAATCTGAAAAGCGCAGCCTCAAGCACTGTTCGCATTTCTGCTCTACTCTCCACCCTCTTGAGCATCTCCTCTACCTCCCTTTTCATCTCTCCAACCCTGCCCCGCTCACTTCCCCTCAACGCCCGCAGTATCCCCCATCCAGCCGTCCCCTCCCTAACCGCCCCCTCCTTACCCGGCTTCCTCGTCCTCGTCCACTCCCGCATAACCTCCCAGATAACCCCCCAGGGGGCATCTGTTTTGAACGAGCCCGGCTTGCAGTGTGAGCGCGTGATGCGGTAGCCGAGGTGGCGGAGGGCGCCGCGCAGGGCGTCTTCGGACGGGGTGACGCAATGGAGGACTTTGGCTAGGTAGTTGGGGATGAAGAAGAAGGGGTGGGGATCTAGGGTTGAGGGGGCAGTGCGGGGGATTGGGTGGATGGTTTGGGGCGGAGCTGATGCTTGAGAGATGAATGGTGGGGATTGGGATTCTGGGCCTGTGGCGGAGAGGGGCGTGAGTGGGTCGGAAACTATCTTTTGGTTCAGAGTGAGGTCTTCTTCGAGGGCGACGGTGAGCATGCCTTCGATTCGGGGGAGGGTGGCGTAGGTAGTTTTGTCGAGGGAGGGGAGTTTGTCGAGGATTCGTTGGACGAAGTAGGGGTTGTGTAATGGGCCTGCCCACATTGGACCGCTGAGGTGGGTCTTTGTGCCGCAGTGCTCGCAATATGGTGTTGCGTCTGGGGCTTGTGCGTAGCTGTGCTGGAAATACGCTTCTCCATTCTTCGATTGTCTGACATTGTTTCGGGCAAGGAGCTGCGTGGACCAGGCTCCGCAGCCGTGATCACAGCTGTAAACGATCATGGTAGTGCCGGCCAGCAGCTTGACATCCTTTTGCTGTTTGTGGATGCGGACGAATAGACGGGCGTAGAAGTCAATGGAGAGGGAGAGGAGAGGTTCGATCGCGATGCCGTATTTGGCGGCGGAGGTTGCGATCGCATGAAGGATCAGACGAAGTCCTCCTTCGTGTGAATGGGCGCCCTTGGTTGGAATACCACCATACAAAGCGTATGCTTTCTCGGGATAGCCATTGGAAGCAAAAACCCCTGCATCCGTACAGGTCACGCACAGCAACCCTCCATCTTGGATTGCCTGTAATGCAGCGTCGAAGAATGATGCGGCAGTTCCATAGGGATCGAGATCGATGACGTCGAATCTATGGATGGTTGTGCCAGATGAATTGGTCTGCTCAACTCCAACTTTGCTGTACATGTATGCACGAGCATCGCCAACATTTGAGCAGACTTTTCCTTTGACGTCGTTATGGTCAACGTTCATTTCAATTGACTTGACCGCATTGCGTGACAGATCATTGGCGATAATTCTGGTCACGAAGGGGATTTCTTTGGCATAGCGCAAAGCTCTGAGACCGGTGGCAGATAGAGCATCAAGAACGGTGAAACGAAGACCACGTTGCTTCGATCCAGAACCGGCAGGTTGGTCTCCTGATCCGTCCAAGCCTCTCGGATGTGGCTGCGCTGTGCCGTTCTCATACATTTGCATCATCTCCAGCTCGTCATCATCTGGTTCGAGGTCGTCGATTTTGGTCCGCTTGGCATTCATATCACCGTCACCGAGACTAAACTCGCCTGAAGTCTCTGCGGACCCATCAACCCTCTTTCTTTTCCCAGCGCCATTTCTCTCCTGGACCGCGGATTCCACGTCAGCGTGTGCGAGGGAAGCAGCTTCAGACGCCGCTTTTCTTTTCTTAGCATTCTCGCGCTGCTTCTTCATCTGCTCACCCTTCTTATGATACCTTTCTGCCTTCTCCGCTAGCGCCGCTTCGCCATAGGTTAGAATTGCAAGAACACTCAAATCGCGGTTGAATTGCTGAATAGGATTGTAGAAGACTGCCTGATCGCCCTCATCATTGTTCTTTGGTTTCTTGATCTTGGTATTTGCAGGCTCTGATGTTGTTTCTCGGTACGGAGCTAGTATAGATGCGAGGCCTTCGCGGATTGGCCGGTATTGTGTGCCATCAATCGTGACAGGCTCCGGAATTGGAATGGTGGATGTCGAAGCAGACATCCTTGATCGACGTTGGGCCGCACATGAGCGAGGAGCGCGGGAAGAGAATTTCCTATACGAGATTGCCACGGGCGCCACAAGCTTGTAGTTACTTGCATGTATTCCCAGCCTGCGTAATGTGATTATCATCTGCTCCGATCTGGATCCTCGTGGGTGGTATGCTGAGATGTCAGTCGTTCATTAATCATCTATCAAAATTGAAGCGGGTTTGATGACTACTCCGCCTCTTGGCATGGCCCCTGAACAAGGTCTTGGCGGCAGGTCTTGGCGTTAATCTGATGACTCAACTAAGACTAGCGCTCCAAATTTAGGGTAATGTCCAAATATGAGGCCAAATCGTCCCCATACAGTTGAGCACCCAAAGCTACAATATTGACATGATTCCGGTGATCTCCTGTGCCGCGAAGTCCTTGTCATTCTATAACATTGCCATTTTGCACTGACTTGATCCATTTTCGAGCCAAACTTGCTGGGGGACTCCTGCTCCTTGCTAAGCACCTGTTCTCCCCCAACAATGACTTGACGATAAGCCAACAATCGACACTGGAGGATCAGGTCCCGGCAAATGAGCTTTGGTGTAGGGAAGCTTTTCCTCAGGCTCCAGATGGAGACCCAGGTCTTTCACCACGCCCACACCGTCGTGGTGAGATTCGTCGGAATTTCCTAGGCTCGGGAGTCGTGTGGAGCGGAAATGTGTGCCGAAGCAGCAGATGAAAAATGAGCCGCGCAGAAAGCGAAGGCCAACCGCACGCGCAAAGATCAGGACGCAAGTGCAGCCGCTTGGCACTCCAAAGTTGGATTATATGCGAAGTGTCATATGGAGAAGGTTTGACTGATGAAGTAGACGACATTCGAAGGACTTCGAACACGTCAGACGCGCAATTCCATTTAAATCCTCTTCAGGTCGCGGTCTCCGTCTATTTTTCAAAGGACAGAATCCCTTACCTGTTCAAAAGCATCTCTTGTCCTTTCGGATACATTCAGCAAGTTCCATCCTTCCTTAGCATTCGCGTTGGTTGTTTCAACTTTGCTTAATAGGAGGAGGGGCATGATGAGAAGAGAGAAGGTAAAAGACAAGAAAGATCGCCAAATAGATTCGCACCCTGGTTCCATTCTGAGGAGCGATGTTGAAAGGCAGGGCCATAAGAGGCGGTCAGCACAGAAACGGAGATGGAACACTCGATAAAGAAGCTTGTCCCTAGAGTGGAGTCTTTTCTATTTGCGTTTCAGTGGGCTACTGGCTTCCATAGGTAGGCATACATATACGGAAGGAATTATTAGTCGCAGGTTCGTCGCGCCATGTTGCTCGCTACTTACATTACGCATCGCCATAAGGTGGATTGACAATTCTTGGCTGCCATAGACCACATCCGGACCCATCCGAATTGGAAAGGTCAAAAGGAAATCGATACCGACATGAATTGAATCTGTGCGGCCGAACGCATTCGCTCAAGATTTTCTCCTTTCTCTTATTAAAGAGAGAAGAAGAAGAGGAGGAGGTAGAGGAGGAAGAGGAGGTAGAGGTATCTTTCACCCAGTACGGGGACTGAAATTGCAATGTACCTATTTGTTCGTTTTGAAGGCCCCTCCATGTTTCCCAAAACTGCTTGTCTGGCTAATATAGATCTTGATTTCCATGTCACCGTGGACCGGCGAGGTATTTGCAAGGCTAAGGGTTCCAGGAGGCAATCAACTACCCATTCAGCAACACAAGGCTTGGGGAATGGAAGAGCACGTAGGTCCTCGTTCTCACGTTGAAACCCGCGACAGGTCCAATCCTCTGAATCTTCGGAGAGTCCGTAGAAGGGGATGGCCTTGTCCATATCGTTGCATGGAGGATCGATACTGGTGGGACTTTAAACATGCAAAAGCCAGATGTGGAGTGTATGACGAAGAATCGGCGTCTGGGAAACTCAATGATGGGCGCGTCCCCGATTCCCTCATCATCACAAACCCCCCCTACACCTAGTCTTGACTTTGGGGGAAGACAAGTCACAAAAAACCAAGGCCTTCCCATGCAGTGAGAGAGTCTGGTAACACTTCCAAGCAATCACGGGGCAATCTGCTCAGTGCCTAGCTGCCGATTGGCTTTCAAATGCATTCCTGGAACGCGGCTACCACTATTCTCTGCTGGACTTGACAGAGTCCCCCCACAAACCCTCTCGAGCAGAGGCCTTCGATACACGAAGCTGTTAGTACTTCAGCGACGGCAAGGGAATCAATCATTGCCCGATGTGAGATGGGATGCGAGTGGACTCACTCTCAGAAACAGGGTCACCACACATATCGCCTCTCAACACCAGCTTCTGCTGATCCTCCACTTCCGACTAACTAGCTAGCAGTGTCGGGCGATGTGGCCGTCAACCGCACAAATCGATAGCCTCGAACATGAAGCAAAGTCTCGGTGAGAGGTGGACGCCTCATCGGCAGCTGTTGTGAGCTCGAGATATACAGCACCAATTGCGCTCCACATACCAGTCTGCAGCGAGCTTATATGAACATCTGCGCTCTTTGGAGTGCATCTGAGCTGGCTTCTTGGCTATCCTCATGGGTCCTCTCACAAGAGTGCCACGCATGGTCTCAGGAGGAGTTTGCAATATCCAGAGACATCTCTTTCACTCCCTTTCGCGTGCTTTCGCGCACTTTCTTTCCGGGTCTCGTTGTAGAACGCTTCCAGTCACAGGAATCCGACAGGGAGGCTCTACAACTGGGAGCGCGCCTGCTTCGTTACACCTTCAGCATCAAAGGGGATGTCTCGCTTGCTTACGAGATGCGGTTGTGGCACAAAGCAGAAGTGGGAGTACTACATAATAAGCACAGCGGCAGTGACTCGAAATGCTTGTCCTCCAGGACCTTTCTGTGCTTTCAGGCGAAAGGTGCCTATAGCTGATTTCGCTACTGTACGCTACGTCTGTCTCTGTTTCTCTTCTTGCTGTGCCACCGCCTCCCGTCCATCCTCACAACACCTTCCCTTGCAAGCCTCCACCCGCAGAACCACCGCCCCGACTCGAAAAGATGCCCATAATCCCAAACCCGACATAGAACAATCCCAACGGATACGCCACCAGACCTCTCATACCCCGCATCCTCCCCACCGACACGAACATCCCGCTACTGCTGAACGTGCACCACCCCACCGCCATAGATGTGAGTATATACCCAAATAGCGTGTCCATCGAAAACAGAATCCCAAATAACGCCGTCAGCACCAGAGGCAGGAAACAATAACCCAACACACTCGCACTCCGTGAGTAAGTCAATGTGCTGGAGAAATGTCCTCCTCCCATCGCCTCGCCTGCTGCTACATCCTGTCCTACGCCAACACCTGCCGGCGAGTGATGGTCCCTCTGACCCTGCCCGTTGATTTCCCCGTCGCCTAATGGCGGCGTCATGAGACTGAAAATCAGATGTAAAGCCAGCGACCCGAACAGCGCGATCCCGTAGATGTAACCGTAAAAGAACTTGCCGCTAAGGGCGAGGAAGGTGCCGTAGAGGATAAGGAAGAGCAGAGCGCCGTAGAGGTCTGAGTCATCCATTACATGTGGAGAGGGGGTTGTGAGCGGGTTGAGAACTGTCAGCGTCTATTCACCACCAACCAAGATCAGCCTCAGTATTTTGGATGGTGGTCGAAAAACGGAACGTATAGAAAGTGGCTTTCCAGACCTTTGTTCTTATATGCCCGAAATTTACCCCCAATTCCTCCAGCAGCGGTGGCTCACCATCATACCCTTCTGTTCCGAAGGCCGCGAGCCATCCTGTTCGTAATCCACCTTGCTCACCCATTCGACCACTGACAGGGGGTGCGGCGAAGGGTGCTGCTGAGCCGCTGCCGACGCCATAGCCTGGGTATGCGGGAGCGTTGTTTGAGGGGGAGCCGTAGCCGCCGTATGTTGCTTGGGAGGGGGTGGTATGGCCGGAGACATGGCCGGAGGTATAGGAGGATGGATAGAATTGGAGGTTCTGGGCTGAGGAGGGAGGGGGTTGGGTGTTGTACCCTTGGTTGTAGTATTGGGCCATGGTGGCCTGGGGAAGGAATGTTGTGCGCAGAAACCAGTCCGGACTAGCCATTCTTCGATGAAAGGATATTGATACAAGGCGTCAGCTAGGTGCTTGATTCGGAGCTGTAGCAGGACACTTGGTTGAAGGCGTGGTGGATTGATTTATGAGAATTGGTCAACTTGTCAGTTTGAGCTTGAGAAAAGTGAGTGCGGAGGAGGACGCGCCCCGATTGGATCGTTCCTGAAGCTACCGTACACAAGCATTACCTCCTGTAGAAAAGACGATCCAGCAACATTTCTATTTGTATGTACAGTTGTCGCTATGTCTACAGATACTCGATGCCAATGCCAAATTGCAAGCCTTTCCGACCCTCCTCTCCTTTCCTCAGTACCAAAGGCAATGAGAAGTTTAGCTCAAATCTGGCCGCAGGATGGGCGTAAACCAAGCCCACACCAGCGGACATGCTTGGCAGTCCATTTCCAAGCTCTGCCACAGTGTTGTACACGCTTTCCTTGACCTCATCGCTGCTCATTTCGCCTTCCTTTTGCGGTTGCAGAAGGGCTAATAATCGCCCTCCATTCAGAAAAGCTTGCATTCGCAGAGGACTCTCACGCCCGACGCGAGGAAATGGAACCAGGAGATTTGCGCTTCCAGCGGCGTAGACATCTCCACCAACGGCGTCGATGCCATCTCTTGGCCCCAATCCAGAAAGTCGAAAGCCACGGACATCCGTCGGCCCTCCTAGTTGAAACCGGTCATTAATATGTGATGCTTCTGGATTCGGGTTCGAGCCAAGCGCCAGTGGGTAGAGTAAGCCGGCACGTAGGCCTGTGGTAAAGGTGACGCCGCTTTCCCCCTTGATTCCTGGTACTGGAATTGCCAAAGCAGATTGAGTCTGGACTTCTGACTTCCAGAAGGCGACATCACCCTTCAATGGCCCCCACCCCGCTATTTCTGATATTGTTTTCAGGTAGTATCCGCTTGACGGTAGAAGTGGATGGTTTCGTCGGTCAGCAATCCATGTGTGTGATATGCTACTTTTGAAAGAGTCTCCTGCTTCTGCTCTGACTGTAGGTGAAGCATTTGCACCCAGTCCGGTGATCTGTCTCCAGTAGGCATTATAGGCGATGTCATGGGCAGAACCACTTCTAGTCATCCATCGCAAGCTCGTCCATCCACCTCTCAAGAGCTCCTCGTGACTTGCGAATGCCTTTTGGGTTGAACTCTGTACACCTCCAATTTGCCATCTCTTATCTGGATCGCTCAGGATTGGTGTATCGAATGCTGCTTGGTATGCTGATCGCGTTCTTGTTCCCAAAGACGCATTAACATCGAGCGTCTCTGCTCCTCCGAGAACGTTCCGCCATTGTACGTTTGCGTAGGCAGAACCCTCAGTATTGCCAAGATCAGTTCCAGTCTTGGCCGAGATCCGACCTTTTTCTTTGGCCGTCACGAACACTGCCACATCTGTAGGACTAGTGGAAGAGTCTGCCTTGTCTGGTTTATCGAAGTAGAGAGAGATCGGCTCGTGGTAGATGCCTAAAGAATTAGTAGGGGTCATGCACCGAGGAGCAAGTCATTACCAAACCGATTGAGCTTATCTGCCCTTACGGCTACCTCTCGAAGCAGTTCTGATTGCGTATAAGGTCGGTCTCGGTTTGCGCTTAGCAGCGGATCGAATATTCTCGCAAGGAAACTTCGTCGGGTTTTGTTCGCGCCCAGAATAGTTATGGAGGAGATCGTGGTTGGAAGGGTGGAATTTTGGTCGATCTAGAAGTTGCGATCAGCCTTGCGATCAAATAGGAGCCCACAAGACATAGTACCAGCTCAGCAAGCCTTTCTTGACTTTTCCGGGCAGTTGCATTGACCCTATCTCGAATCAATCGCTCCTGTTCTTCAATGGACTTCGGATCAGCGGTCACGTTCAGCTGAGAAAATATCTGATAATAGTTAGTGACTGTGAAGACACTGGAGCCTCAACGCAAGCTCACATCATCATCTCCACCAAGTGGAGTAGCCATAATGGCTCGGTAGTCAGCTTCTGCAAGCTAATGCTGAACTTCCATCGCATGGCAGAGTAGAAGCTTGGATCGACCAAAGCTTGGCATTCAGCCTTGTCGTGCCCAGACTTTCCAGACCAACTCGCAACATCGAAGACAGTGCAACACATTCTCATCGTCTCACTTGCGTACATTGCTCGTTCCAGATCCTTTTCTGTGACTCCGCTACCAGAACCTGCATTCATTCTTGTGTATCTATTGCTAGCAGTCCAACCATTTGGAGCTACATCTTACTGCCTATCTATCATGGCTACCGCAGCGGCAAACAAGAGAGTAGGATTGATCGCTTATCACGCCGGACCATCAGAGAACGCTGACACCTATTTAGTTGACAAGAGAATATGCGAACCTCCAGAAAAGCCCTCCGCCTTACGTCACAGCTCATCCCTCTGACTCCAACATTCTAGAGTATGGCCTCAACTCAACCGTCCGTGACGATGGTTAATATCACTAGATGGCATTATATCTTGACTGGCCCGCCCAACACTCCCTACGAAGGCGGCCAATATTGGGGATCGTTAATGTTTCCATCCGACTACCCCTTCGCACCGCCCGCTATCCGCATGCATACGCCAAATGGCCGCTTCCAACCCTCTACCCGTCTCTGCCTTAGCATCAGCGACTTTCATCCCAAATCCTTCAACCCTGCTTGGTCAGTGTCGACAATACTCGTTGGTCTCATGTCCTTCATGACAAGTGAAGAGATGACAACAGGGAGTATGGGCGCATCAGAAACAGAGAGGAGGTGGTATGCTGCAAGGTCGAAATGGTGGAACTCTACTGGTGGTGGGTCGGCGTCAAAACCGACACCTGGGGTACAGCCAACTGCAAAGGGTGTGGGTAATATCAAGGCGGGCGATGGAGGTGCTAAGTTCAGGTTCGAGTGGCCAGAGCTAGACGCTGAGAATTGGGAGTGGATAAAGGAGAACAGGATCGACCCGGCTACTGGACGCATACTACCAGATGCCACTGGTTCGACGTTGCAATGTTCTCCAGAGGCTGCTGCATTGAGGAGACGACTCGGCGGAAGCGCTGGAGTTGGTGCTGTGGTCCAGGAAGGGAGGGCAGCGCGAGATGCAGGGCAAAGTTGGTTGAGGAGAAACAAATTCTGGGTCGCAGCAGGGGTCGTTTTCACTTGGGTTCTTCTTGCGAGGGTGTTTGGAGAAGGCTTAGATGTGTGAGGATCCCTCTCACTTGCATTCTGTGCAGGCGTCGCATCCCTCACAACAAGATTTGTATCAGCATAGCGGCAGGCGTTTCGTACACCATTTAATTGGAAGCGGCATTGCGCGGAGCTGGTGCACTCTACTTGCTCGTCCATAGACCTCTCTCATCTCGAATCACGTCACATTTCAATCAAGCCTACCTTATTCCTTCCTTGCCGCTACACCTTTCCTCCTCGCCTCCCTCACCCCCCTGCTGTGGTCTATGCCAACTCTCCCCCTTCTTCAAACTGCAGTCCTCTGCGCAAAGATTGTGTCCGCATCGCTAGCACATGGCTTGTTAGCGCATTCAAATGAGTCAAGAGTGCGCTTGCTCGCAGCTCGAGCGCTCGAGCATGTCCCTTGCTCCTCCCTGACCTTGGTGGCGTGGATCAAGCCGCGTCTGCGGGTGCCGGTAAGACAGATGCCTTCTCCGGGGTGGGTGTCAAAGTGGCATCCGAGCATGCGAGCAGAGAAAGAGGAATTTGGGCTTGGCTACTCTGTTGAGATGACGCCAGGATTGGATGCAAGGGGAAATGGAGTCTTTGAAGACATTTTGGATGGGCAGTGCCTTGAGGGGAAGTGAGAAGATGTAAGATAGTGGGATTGATGGTGCTGCATGAGTGTTGAATCTGATGGAAGGTTGCAGATGGCGTTGGAAGAGAGCAGTCTGGCCGTCTGCTAGGAGTCCGGTAGGCTTGGCGTGAAGAAAATTGACTGCTCTCCTTTGAAGTCAAGGAATGCTCCGGCCCGACTCGAAGTAGGTGGATTTGCACGACACGTGGGGCGAGTCTCTCTACATTTGAAGATGCTGTGTGTGGCCTTAGAGAAATCGATTACGTATCAGCTCCCCACAAATGTCATGGAGGCCGACATCCAAAGATCGAGCAATCGGGGCGCCCGGCAGTGAAAAGAGGGACCATAGCAATGGCGACAGCCACCGACAGAGCTGTTATTGTGATCAAGGGCCACTTACATTTCCTGAGTATCCTTCCCCATGTTCTTCGGTTCAGGTATTCACGCAATTCCTCTGCGCGAGTCCGCAGTGGTCCACTGTCGTAATCTCCATCCAGGCCTCGGGGATCAAGACGAGGGTCCTTCCCTCCGTTGAGCGCTTTACCCCTGCGAAGCACTAATTCCTTCTCAGAGACGTTCGGAGAAGGGGGTTCGTGGCCTGTATCTTTGATGATGGCGGATGCGAAATCTGGCGCGGCGCGGTGAGTACCCATTGATCGATGTAGGCGGAGCCACCTAATGTGCATCCCTATTGCCCAGAAGATAGTGAGTAGTACTACGATGAACAAGAAAAGGAAGGGAAACCTCAAACGATGATTGTTTGTCATTGACAGCTGCCATTGTATTCTAAGTATGCGGCGTCGATCATGAGAGTTGGCCGTAGGATACGAGACAGAATTCGTCTAAAAAGATGTGATGTTTAGCGCAGGAGCAGGAAGGTCAATCAGGAACCCGCGATTGTTGAATGTACTGCGGACGTTGGTATTCAGGCCGTAAGCAACCTGTTGCACATCTTCGTGTAGCTATAAGCACTTAAGGCCAAGTATGACTATGGGTTGCTTACAGAGACGCGTGTGCCACGATAGAAGGCATTCTTCTGGCATGTCCTAGTCCGTTGTCACGTTCGGGACAGTTCCTTGGTACCTATACTGCCAGGGAAGAGGATCGTGCTTCTCACAAACATCGTTCATACTACTCCGTTCTGCACTCACAATTGACTGACCGGGTAAATGGTGAATAGTGGGAATGACTTTATTCCCCTCAAGGCCAATGCGCTATCCGTCATGGATGACATAAACGACAGGTAGTAGAGATAACCAGGGAAGAAGATTACCATTAAAAGTCTTTGATGAATTCTGGATGATGGCACCATATCAACAAAATGCATGATCGAGGGCCATATAATTGACTGGAGACAACCCACATTTACTATTACTGGCATAGGCAGTGACGGCTGACATTAGAGTTAGAAACGAGCACGTATGATGAAGCAACTATCATCCACATGATTGCCGCCTTTGCTCTTGCACCACCATTTGTGGCGTGATCTTTCGTCATCAGCCAGAGCGAGACTATCGTAAAGTTGCGAAACGTGATGGCGTCGAATATCGCGTAGGAGACTGATCTCTGCTCCATTATTCGCACTAACGACTTCATAAATACCGAATACGCAATGTAGGCCAGAGGCCATTGGCCTGGAGAATTCAGCATCCACCTGTGCATGGCAGGACACACAAGAACCCACCTCCTCGACCGACCACCACATCCCAAGCGACATCGATCAGCTTGGCAGTCGAAAAGGACATTGAGCCAAAACCTAAAGTGATCTGGAAAAGCCCCGATGTCGCCCATGGATTATATCGCTGCAGGTACCTGAACGTCCCATCTGGATGGCAAGAACCTGGAACGCTTGAGAACGATGCAGGACCCATTGTGGTGAAAAGGAGGGCCAGAACAGTGGAAAACACAGCAAGAGTGATTGTCGAGTGTAGGAAAACAACCTTTACAATTCGGTGGGTGCTTGGTTCTTGAACGTTGTCATCCCGCTGCTCAGATTGGAATTCATGATAACTCTCAGTCTTTTTCGGGTCTGGATCGACCCTGGTGTTTGGACGAGTCGGACCTCAACCTTCGGGATATTGTGGTATCATTTGTGTGGTTGTCGACTCGTTCTTGCGCATAGCTGTCGCGGTACACAGCGAGGAAGATGGTACATTGGAAATTAGATTCACAACGACCAAGCAGCGAACAGAGCAATGAAAAGATATCAGAAAACGTGCTCCTCATTTAACAAGATGAAACGTCCTACAGATATCGCCCGCGCAGAGCTAAACAAAATAAAGCCACGGCATAAATCAATGTGCATAGCCGCGTAGATCATCGTAGCCATATTTAACGCCCTCGACGGCAGGTTGAGGTTGACGAAGTGTCGAACAGCCTGGGCCTCAGCCTGGGCCTCAGCCTGGGCCTCAGGCTCTCCATCGGCCAATTTGAGCTAACCTCCGGCCTATTTTGCGCCTCATTTTCTTCATATTAGCTCTATTTCAAGAGCAATTGTAGATAGTTTCTAGGCAGTTGATTAAAACAATTCAATTCGATTCAATACAAGCATCTCGAGCTATTTCGAGCTATTCTAGCTATTGTGTCAGACAGCCTGCGCCTCAGCCTGCGCCTCAGGCTGTCCATCGGCCCAATTGAGCCAATCTCCGGCCTGTCTTGGCCCCATTTCCTTCATACTTAGGCCTCATTTCAGGAGGCATTCTAGATA
>JAABUK010009614.1_pt1 | contig 13159 bp, 12 predicted proteins | sample 5559141 | NCBI WGS metagenome assembly JAABUK01 (sample SAMN10711869, study PRJNA513367) | rock metagenome | isolation source: Antarctica rocks | place: Antarctica: Victoria Land, Pudding Butte nord | collected 2016-01-03
CGCCCGCATCGTCGGGTCGCTGCACATGACGATCCAGACCGCCGTGCTGATCGAGACGCTGACGGCCTTGGGCGCCACCATACGCTGGTCGTCGTGCAACATCTTCTCGACCCAGGACCACGCCGCAGCCGCCATCGCCGCCGCGGGCATCCCGGTCTTCGCCTGGAAGGGCATGGACGAGAAGGAGTTCTGGGACTGCATCGAGGCCACGGTGCGCGGCCCCGACGGCTGGGTGCCGAACATGATCCTCGACGACGGCGGCGACCTCACCAAGCTGATACACGAGAACCACCCGGACTTGCTGCCCGGCATCAAGGGCCTGTCCGAGGAGACCACCACCGGCGTCCACCGCCTGTGGGAGATGGCCAAGGCCGGCACCCTCAAGGTCCCCGCGATCAACGTGAACGACAGCGTCACCAAGTCGAAGTTCGACAACCTGTATGGCTGCAAGGAGAGCCTGGTGGACGCGATCCGCCGGGGCACGGACGTAATGATGGCCGGCAAGGTCGCCGTGGTCGCGGGCTACGGCGACGTGGGCAAGGGCAGCGCCGCCAGCCTGAAGAACGGCGGCTGCCGCGTGCTGGTGACGGAGGTTGACCCGATCTGCGCCTTGCAGGCGGCGATGGAGGGCTATGAGGTCGTGACGATGGAGGACGCCGCGCCGCGCGGCGACATCTTCGTGACCGCGACCGGCAACATTGACGTGCTGACGGTGGACCACATGCGGGCGATGAAGAACCGCGCCATCGTGTGCAACATCGGCCACTTCGACAGCGAGATACAGATCGAGGGCCTGCGGAACTTCCGCTGGGAGAACGTGAAGCCGCAGGTGGACGAGGTGGTGTTCCCCGACGGCAAGCGGCTGATCGTGCTGAGCGAGGGCCGGCTGGTGAACCTGGGCAACGCCACGGGGCACCCGTCGTTCGTGATGTCGGCCTCGTTCACCAACCAGGTGCTGGCGCAGCTCGAGCTGTGGACGGCTCCGCCGGGCAAGTACGAGAACCAGGTCTATACGCTGCCGAAGGCGCTGGACGAGAAGGTGGCGGCGCTGCACCTCGCCAAGGTCGGCGCGGCATTGACGAAGCTGACGCCGAAGCAGGCCGAGTATATCGGTGCGCCGGTGTCGGGTCCGTTCAAGCACGACCTGTATCGCTACTAGCATGGAGGGCGCGGCCGTTCACGCTTTCGGACTGGTGGCGGCTGCGTGCCTGCTGGGCGGGATGGTGTTCTTCGCCGCCATCCTGGCCCCGCTGGTGTTCACCAAGCTGGACGGGGCGACGGCGGCGCGGTTCATCCGCGCGACGTTCCCCCGCTACTACCTGTATGTCGCCATCGCGGCGGCGCTGGGCGGGATCGGGCTGATCTGGCACGACCGGCTGTCCGGGGCGGTGGCGCTGGTGACGGCGTGGCTGCGGCAAGGGCTGATGCCGACACTGAACCGGCTGCGGGACGCCGGGCTAGCGGGGGATGCCGCATCCAACGCGCGGTTCGACCGGATGCACCGGGTCTCGGTTTATGTGAACCTGGTGCAGATGGTGGCGGTGCTGGTCGTCGTGGCGCGGGTGGGGCTGGGCTGACCACGGCTACGCTGCCTCGAAGCGGTGTCGCTCGACTGCCTCCACCAGCGTGCGCAGGAACGTGGCTGGCCTCCCTATGCCGCCCCGCCTGGCCCGGCAGGCCACCGGATGGCAACTATCCGGCGCCAGCGGCCGTCAAGGCTGCTTGCCAGCAGGACAGCAGCGGCCCGGGTCCGCCGGGCCAGGCCTGACGCACGCTGGTCAGCGTGCCGGGACCATCAGGCAGGGGAAGCGCCTCCGCCCCTAATGGCCTCGCAGGATCTGGCTCAGGAACAGCTTCAGCCGGTCGGTCTGCGGGTTCTCGAACAGGGTGTTCGGCTCCCCCTGCTCCACGATCTCGCCGCGGTCCATGAACACCACGCGGTCGGCGACCTGCCGGGCAAAGCCCATCTCGTGCGTCACGCACACCATCGTCATGCCATCCTGGGCGAGGCCGATCATGGTGTCCAGCACCTCCTTGATCATCTCGGGGTCCAGCGCGCTGGTCGGCTCGTCGAACAGCATGATCTTGGGCTTCATGCACAGCGCGCGGGCGATGGCGACGCGCTGCTGCTGGCCGCCGGAGAGCTGGCCCGGATACTTGTTCGCCTGCTCGGGTATCTTGACCCGGCGCAGGTAGCTCATCGCCAGCTCCTCGGCCTCCGCCTTGGGCATCTTGCGGACCCAGATCGGCGCCAGCGTGCAGTTTTCCAGGATCGTCAGATGCGGGAACAGGTTGAAGCTCTGGAACACCATGCCGACCTCGCGGCGGATGGTGTCGAGCGCCCGCAGGTCGTCGGTCAGCTCCGTTCCGTCCACGAAGATGCGGCCCTCCTGGTGGCTCTCCAGGCGGTTGATGCAGCGGATCATGGTGCTCTTGCCGGAGCCTGACGGCCCGCAGACCACCACCTTCTCGCGGTGGCCGACGCTCAGGCTGATGTCGCGCAGGACGTGCATCGCGCCGTACCACTTGTTCACCTTTTCCAGCAGGATCGCCGGCTGGTTGCTGCCGTCGGCTTGCGGGCGGTCCATCGTCGCGGCTTGGCTCATGGTTGATACCCCTGATCTGGTTGACGCCGGGCTAACGGCGCACGGTGCGGCTGAACTCCTGCTCCAGCCCGCGGCTGTAGCGCGCCATGACGAAGCAGAACGCGAAGTAGATTGCGGCCAGCACGATGTACATCTCCGTACTGTAAGCCTGCCAGATCGGCTCGGTCACGGCGGTCTTGCCGGATAGCACCAGGTCGAAGATGCCGATGATGAGGACCAGCGACGTGTCCTTGAAGAAGCCGATGAAGGTGTTCACCAAGGGCGGGATCACCAGGCGCAGCGCCTGCGGCAGCACGATCAGCCCGGTCTTCTTCCAGTAGGACAGGCCCAGCGCGTCGGCGGCCTCGTACTGCCCCTTTGGCAGCGCCTGCAGGCCGCCGCGTATGACCTCGGCGAGGTAGGCGGCGGCGAACAGGATAAACGCCACCTGCGCCCGCAGCAGCTTGTCCGGGTTGATGCCGGCGGGCATGAACAGCGGGAACATGACGCTGGCCATGAACAGCACGGTGATGAGCGGCACCCCGCGCACCAGCTCGACATAGACGACGCACAGGATGCGCACCGCCGGCATCTCCGTGCTGCGCCGCCCGAGCGCAACCACCACGGCCAGCGGGAACCCGAGCGCCAGGCCGAAGGTGCTGAGGATCAGCGTGATCGGCAGCCCGCCCCACTTCTCCTGCGGGACGTAGGTCATGCCCAGGATGCCGCCCCACATCAGCACGCCGATCACGGTCAGCGTCGCGGCCCAGATATAGACCAGCTCCTTCCGCCAGAACCGCTGCATCGCGGACGCCGCGAACAGGCCCAGGAACAGCAGGATGACGATGGCCGGGCGCCATTGCTCGTCATAGGGGTAGTAGCCGAACAGCGTGAAGCGGTACTTGTCCCCCACCATCGCCCAGCACGCGCCGACGCCTTGCGCGTCCCGGCACGCCGTCGGGTCCGGCGTGCCTGCCGGGGTGGACGGCACGCTCCAGACCGCGTTCACGAACCCCCAGTCAATGAAGTGCAGGGTCCAGCGCACGATCAGGTAGGCCAGCAGGACCGTGACGGCCGATGACAGCCAGGAGTTGAACAGGTTGGCCCGCGCCCAGGCCATCGGCGCGAAGCCGGCGCCCGCCGGCGCCCGCCGGACGATGGGCGCCGCGGCGACCCCGGCGAGGGACGGCACCGGCTCCCCCGCAGCCTCCGACACGCGTGCTGTGACTTCGGACATGGCTCTAGCGCTCCACGAGGGCTTTGCGGGCGTTGTAGCGGTTCATGGCCAGGCTGATCGCCAGGCTGATCGCGAGATAGACCGCCATCAGCACCGCGATGCCCTCCACCGCCTGGCCCGTCTGGTTCAGGGTGGTGTTGGCGACGCTCGTCACGTCCTGGTAGCCGATGGCGACGGCGAGCGAGCTGTTCTTGGTCAGGTTCAGGTACTGGCTGGTCATCGGCGGGATGATGACGCGCAGCGCCTGCGGCAGCACCACCTGCCGCAGCACCCGGCCGTGCCGCAGGCCGAGCGCCCCGGCGGCCTCCCACTGCCCCGTCGGCACCGCCTGGATGCCGGACCGGACGATCTCCGCCACATAGGCCGCGGTGTAGAGCGTCAGCCCGAAGGTCAGCGCGCCGTACTCCGGGCTGATGAGCGTCGCGCCGCCGACCAAGTTGAACCGGCCGGGCGTCGGCATCTCCAGCGTGAACGGCGCACCGAATGCCGCCCAGGCCGCCAGGGGCAACCCCACCAGCAGGCCGAGCGCCACGGGCCAGAGCTTCGGCCGCACGCCCGTCGCCTCCTGCCGGCGCCGCACGGCGCGGGACCACGCCCAGGTCCCGGCGATGCCCACGGCCAGCGCCGCCAGCGCCGCCCAGTGCGCCGTCTCCCACTCCAGCAGGGGAACTTGCAGCCCCCGGTTCGACAGGAACACCCCCGGCAGCGGGTGCAGGACGCTCAGCGGCACGGGCGAGCCGTCTGCGGGCGGCGCGAAGGCCACCTTCGGCAGCGGCAGCGTCTGCAGCAGGCCGTACCAGAAGAACAGCTGCAGCAGCACCGGGATGTCGCGCAGGGTCTCCACATAGGCGGCGGCCAGCTTGGCGATCAGCCAGTTCTTGGACAGCCGCGCGACGCCCACCAGCGTGCCCCATATCGTCGCGAGGACCACGCCGACGATGGCGACCTTGAAGGTGTTCAGCACGCCGACCAGCAGCGCCCGGCCCCAGGTGCTGACCGAGGACTGGTAGGGGATCAGGTGTTCGCCGATCGGCATGCTGGCTGTCTGCCCCAGGAAGGCGAACCCGGTGGCGATGTGGCGCGCTTCCAGGTTCTGCTGGGTGTTGTGCACGAGATACCAGACGATGGCCGCCAGCGTGCCCAGGATGACGACCTGCCAGACGATGTTGCGGAACCGCGGGTCCGACCAACTGAACGCCAGCGCCTTGCGCGGCGCCGTCCGGGTGGCAACGAGGCGGGGGTCGGCGGTGGTTCCGGACATCGGCAATCCCTGGTTCTCGCCGGCCGGGGGGCCAGCAGGGCGTCATGCGGCGGAAGCAGGCAAGACATGCCGCTTCCGCATGGGGCTATTTGCGGCCAAACTTGGGCGGAGATCAATCGGCACATGACGGAACGGTGAATGAAAAGGGCCGCCCCAGCGCGGGACGGCCCAATCGGCAGGCAGAAGACGGCGGAACCTGCCCTCAACTGCCCCTTTGCAGCCTGGCTCGGCGGATCGGCCTTAGCGGATCGGCGGCGGATAGTGCAGGCCGCCCTTGTTCCACAAGTTGTTGATGCCGCGCGGGATGCCCAGCGGACCCACGGTGCGGTCGAACATCTCGCCGTAGTTGCCGACCTGCTTGACGATGGTGACGACCCATTTGTTGTCCACGCCCAGCGCCTTGCCCAGGTCGCCCTCGGCGCCCAGCAGGCGGCGCACGTCGGGGTTGGTGGACTTGGCCATTTCGTCCACGTTCTTGCTGGTGACGCCGCTTTCCTCGGCCTGGAGCATGGCGAACAGGGTCCAGCGCACGATGTCGAAGAACTTGTCGTCGCCCTTGCGGACCATCATGCCCAGAGGTTCCTTGCTGATGATCTCGGGCAGCAGGACATGCTCCGCGGCCTTCGGCCCCTGCTGGAAGCGGAACGACGCCAGGCCCGACGCATCAGTCGAGTAGCTGTCGCAACGGCCGGCGAGGTAGCTGCCCTGGATCTCGGCCAGGTCCTGAATCAGGACGGGGGTGAACTTCAGGTTGTTCAGGCGGAAGTAGTCGGCGATGGCCAGCTCGGTGCTGGTGCCGGGCTGGACGCAGATGGTGGCGCCGTTGAGGTCCTTGACGGACTTCACGCCGGAAGAGGCCCTCACCATGAAGCCGGTGCCGTCGAAGAAGTTCACGCCGGCGAACAACAGGCCCAGGTTGGCCTCGCGCCCGAGCGTCCAGGTCGTGGAGCGCACGAGCAGGTCTATCTCGCCGGATTGCAGCGCGGTGAAGCGGTTGGTGGTGGTGGTCGGCACGAAGCGCACCTTGCCGGCGTCGCCCAGGATGGCGGCGGCGACGGCGCGGCAGGTGTCGGCGTCAATGCCCTGGGTCACGCCCTTGCTGTCAGCCAGCGAGAACCCGGCGACGCCGGTGGAGACGCCGCAGGCGAGCTGGCCCTTGGACTTGATGCTGTCCATCGTGGCCGAACCTGTGCCCTGCGCCAGCAAGGGCGACGTCGTGGCGAGGAGGCCAGCCAGCGCTAAGCCGGCAGCCCGGTAGGTGAGACGCTTCATTCGTTGTTCCCCATGGTTGCGGGATGCGCCCCGCTATGGCCAGCATTGTGCTTGGTGCAGGGCTAAAGATCAACCGGGCGTGATCGGGCGGTCTTGCGCGCCGGGGTTGGCGGTGGGTGCCCTGGCTGCTGCTCCGTCTCCCTTCGGGAGAGGGCCGGGGTGAGGGAGGCGGCGAGCGGGTCGTGTTCCGACAACAGGGCAGTTCGCGCCAGGCTCGGCAGGATCAGTCCTTGCGGCTTCCCTCACCCCGGCCCTCTCCCGGAGGGAGAGGGAGCAGGAAGCCAGGTGGTGCCGGGTTGACACTCCGGGGGACGGCACCCTAGATGCCCGCCTGCCGGATCGGGGGCGCGTAGCTCAGCGGTAGAGCATTCGCTTCACACGCGAAGGGTCACAGGTTCAATCCCTGTCGCGCCCACCATCCTGGTCCTGCCGCCGGGCACCCCGTCCTCGCCCAGGTCCCACCACAGCCCGGCGAACGCCGCCATGCCTTCCCGCGCCGGGGCGGCCAGCAGGTGCTCGTCGGGGCCATGCTGGCGGCAGCCGTTGTAGCTGTGCGGCACCCAGGCCAGCGGCGTGCCCAGCAGCTCCATGAACACGTCGCCCGGCAGGCCGCCGCCGCTGTTGAGAATCAACTGCACCGGGCGGCCGAGGCTCGCGGCCATGCTGGCGGCGGCCCAGCGCACCCAGGGGTCGTCGGGGCTGGTGCGGCTGGCGGCCATGCGGACGCCGTGCGGCACGACGACCTGCACCTCCGGGAAACCCGCGGCGTCCAGGTGCGCCCGCAGCGCCGGGGCGAAGGCTTCGGGGTCCACGTCCACGGTGTAGCGCAACTGGCAGTGGGCGTGGGCGCGCGGGGCGACGGCGTTGACCGGCGAGTCCGGCCGCCCGGCCAGCATCGCCAGCACGATGAAGCTGGTCCAGGCATAGACCTTCTCGGCGGCAGTCAGGCCGGGTTCGCCCCAGTCCGGGTCTATGGTGGCGGCGCCGCCCTCGGCGACCAGGGCCAGGCCGGACAGGGCGCCGCGCACCGGCGCGGGGATGGCGACGGGCAGCCAGCCCGGCACCAGGATGCGGCCTTGGCGGTCGGCGATGGCGGCCAGGGCGTGGGCCAGGATGATGGCGGGGTCGCGCGTCATGCCGCCCCAGTTGCCGGAGTGGACGCCGCCGGGACGCAGGTCCACCACGAGGTCGAAGTGGTAGCTGCCGCGGGTTCCGGTAGACAGGGTGGGGGTTGCGGCCTGCACGCGCGGGCCGTCGCTGGCCAGCAGCACGTCGGCGGCCAGGACGTCGCGGTGCGCCTCGACGAAGGCGCGCAGGCCGGGGGAGCCTTGCTCCTCGGACATTTCCAGGACCAGCTTGAGGGTGAAGCCCAGGCGTCCCGTGCGCTCGGCCAGCACGGCCTCCAGCGCCATCAGGTTGATGGCGTGCTGGCCCTTGTTGTCCGCGGCGCCGCGGCCGTACCAGCGGTCGCCCTCCCGGCGCAGGGTCCAAGGATCGCGGCCCTCGGCCCACTGCCCGGCCATGCCCAGGACGGTGTCGCCGTGGCCGTCGGTCAGGACGACCGGGCCTGCGTCCTCCCGCCGGACCGCCAGCAGGATCGGGCCGGAGCCGGGCACCGGGTTGGGATGCACCTCCACGGTGAAGCCCATGCGTTGCAGCCAGGGGCGGATGGCGTCCTCCAGGTAGGCCGCGAGGTCGGCGGCGTGGGCCGGGTCCTGCGAGGTGCTGGGGATGGCTACGAGGGCTGCCAGCCGGGCCTCGAAGCCGCCGTCGTCGAAGCCTGCCAGGGCGCGTTCGATCGCGCCCGCTTTAGTGCCGCCCATGCTTGGCCTCCGTGGTCATGGCGGGGAGCGTGGCACGGCACCGGTCGGAAGGACCAGAGCCGCTTCCTGCTCCCTCTCCCGGAGGGAGAGGGGGAAGGAATTGCCCTGCGGCGGGGCGGCGGGCATGTTGCGGGTCATGCGCCGCTTTGCCCCCTTGCTCCTGCTGGCCGCTTGCGGTGGCCCGGCGCCTGCCACGGACGGACGCTGGTTCGGCACCATGCAGCCGGACCTGGCAACGGCGGGATGCCAGCCCGGCCGGGCCAGCCTGGTCGTCACACGGAATGCGGCGCTGTTCACCCCGGATGAAGGCACCCGGACACTGGAGGGCACCGCCACGCCGGACAGCGCCATCACAGCCGAACGCACGACGACCGGCGCGGACAAGAAACCTTATGCAACGCGCTTCGCAGCCCGCCTGGCGGACGGCACCATCACCGGCACCTACACGACCCCGCGCTGCCGCTATGCCGTCACGCTCAAGGGGGCATAGCCCCTACTTCGGCGTCGCACCCTTCTCGCCGCCCGAGGTGCCCGGCGGCGCAATCACCGGCATGTCGCTGGAGGCCGGCGGCGTGATCACCGGCATGTCCCCGCCCTTCGGCGGCGGCAAGACGGAGGGCGTGGCCGAAGTTTCCGGCAACGGCCGGGCAACCTGAACGTCCCCGCCGGCACCCGGAGGAAGCGTCGGCGCCACCTGCCCGGGCGACGCCGGGGCGGTGCCGGGTGGCGGGACGGAGGTCTGGGCGCGCACGGGGTTGGCCAGCATCAAGCCCAGCGCCAGCAGCACCGCCAGCAGGAGCCACATCCAGTCCGGCGTCGGCTGCGGCCGGCGCCGGCGCAGTGCGACTGCCACGGCCCGCGCCCGCTTCGGTCCTTGCGTCATCCTTGCGTCCCTCACATCCTTGACCCGACATATGGTGCGGTCAGGGCCGTGTGCCGCCGGACGGACCCGGTGGCACACGGCTTCGTGTCCGGCCGGGCCTAGCTCCCCATGACCGGCCGGCGCCCGCGATGGACGGCCCGGCGCCGCGTCGGGCCGCGGGCACGCACGGGCCGCGGCGCCGGGCGGTCGAACGCGGCCTTCAGGTTGGCGGCGGCATAGTCCTCGGCGGCGGCGGCCTCCGTCACGCGCTCGCCCAGGCCGAAGAAGTCGTGCGTCGTGCCGGGGAACATGCGGACGCTGGTGCGGACGCCCGCGGCCGTCAGCCCGGCGGCCAGCGCCTCCCCGCCGGAGCGCAGCGGGTCTATCTGCGCCAGGACGACCGTGGTGGGCGGCATCCCGGCCAGGTCGGTGCGCGAGGCCAGGTCCAGCCGCGTGTCGAGCAACTGCCGGTCGTCGGTGGTGTAGCGCTGCTGCGCCCAGCCGACGGCGCGGCGGGTCAGCGGCAGGCTGCGCCCGCTGTCCTCCATGCTGGAGCCGGACAGGGTGGTGCCGGCCAGGGGGGTTATCAGCAGCAGGTAGTTCGGGACGGGCACCAGGCGGTCCCGCGCCAGCAGGGCGGTGGACAGCGCCAGGTTGGCGCCCGCCCCTTCCCCGGCCAGGGCTATGCGGGTTGGGTCGGCGCCCCACTCCCGCGCATGGGACCGCGCCCACCGGTAGGCGGCGAAGGCGTCGTCGTGGATGCCGGGGAAGGTGGTCTCCGGCGCGTGGCGCAGGCCGATGGCGGCCACGACCCAGCCGGTGCGCTGGGCCAGTTGGCGGGCGGTCTCGTCGTAGTCGTCCAGGCCGCCCGTGACCCAGGTGCCGCCGGGGAAGTAGATCACCAGCGGCACGCCGCGGGCCGTGCGGGGCTGGTACAGCCGTGCGGGCAGCGCGCCGTTCGCGCCGCTGGCGGCCAGGGCGCGAACGGTCGGCACCTCGGGGCTGTCGGCGGGCAGGCCGCGCACGTTGGGCATGGCCTGCATGGCGGCGATCAGGTTCGGCACCTCGCGCGCGCGGGCGATGCTGACGGTGCTTGGGTCAACGGCGCGCATGGCCTGGCGCTCCTGCAGGACGGCGGCCATGCCGGGGCTGGGCTGGTAGGGCGTGATGCCCTGCGGCGGGCCGGGGTCGCCGGCGCAGGCGGCCAGGGAGGCGGCCAGGGCGCAGGCCAGCAGCGGGGCCTTGGTGCGTATGGGGTGTCGCATGTCGCGGGGTGGCCCTGATCTGGTGCGGCTTGCAAGGTGCCCCGGCCCTGCGGATCGGACAAGGCTCGGCTTCGCGGGGGCGGCCCGTCCCGCCGGTCCCGGTCCTGGCCTTGTCGTTTGCAGCCCCGGCGTTCCTGGTGCGGGAGCCTTGGCCGAGCCAGGCGACCGGGACGGCGGTGACGCATGGCCGGCTGGGGGCGCTGGACCGGCTGCGGGTGGTGTCGCGGATGAACGGGGACGGGGTGGTGTTCGCCGATGGGATCGAGAAGGACCGGCTGGCGTTCCCTTGCGGCGCCGGGTTGCAGGTCGGGGCGGCGGAGCAGCGGCTGGCGGAACGAGCCTTGCCTGCCGCGCGCCGCCGCGCGGCGGCGGCGGGCGGGCGATGAGGGCCTGCTGCTCCCTCTCCCTCCGGGAGAGGGGGGGGGGGGGGGTGGCGGGGCGGGCGGGGCCGGGCCTGGGGCCCCCCCCCCCGCGGGGAGTGGGGGGGGGTGCGGGCGGCGGCAAGGGCGGCACGTTCCAGGGCGGGAGCGTAGCCTGTACCGGCGCAAATCGGCGCTTGCGGCCTCCCTCACCCCGACCCTCTCTCGGAGGGAGAGGGGGCAGCAGGCTATCCGGCGGCCAGCGGCGCCGCGTCCCGCGCCCGTGCACGCTGGGCGGCAGGACGGCCGCCGAGGCGGCGCACGTAGTCCATGATTTCCGGCCGTTCCGGCACCAGCTTGAACTGCGTCGTCCAGCCCAGCGCCGTGCCCCACAGCACGTCCGCGGCGCTGAAGCGGTCGCCCAGCAGGTAGGGGCCGGGGCTGATGGCCGACACGACGGTGTCCAGGACGGTGTCGAACTCGCCATAGGGACTCATGGTGCGCTGCGCCGGCTCCCGCCCGGCGGCGCGGTCCATCACCGCCGGCTCGAACGCGGCGGCGTAGAACACCATCCAGCGCAGATAGGGGCCGCGCAGCGGGTCGCCGACCGGCGGCGCCAGCCCGGCGGCGGGAAACAGGTCGGCCAGGTGCAGCATGATCGCCACCTGCTCCGTCACGACGGCGCCCGCCGCGTCCCGCAGCGCCGGCACCTTGCCCATCGGGTTGATCGCCAGGAACGGCTGCGCGCGGTGCTCCCCGGCCTTTTGGTCCAGCACATGCAGGCGGTAGGGCGCCCCCAGCTCCTCCAGCAGGAACACCACGCCGGACGACCTGGTGCGGGGGGCATGGAACAGGGTTACGGTCGGGTCGGACATGATAGGGGGCCTTTGCGGTAGGGAGCCTTTGCGCCGGGGCGGGGACGCCATTATGTGCATCCCCTGACCCGCAGCACGAGGCCCCGCGATGAACGCCATCCCGCCCCAGGCACCCGCCCACACCCCGGCCCAAACTCCAGAGATGACGCACGACGCCCGCCTGGACCGGCTGGCCAAGGTCGCGGTCGAGGTCGGCCTCGGCCTGGCGCACGGGCAGGAGCTGGTGATGACTGCGCCGCTCGACGCCGTGCCGCTGGTCCGCCGCATCACCGAGCACGCCTACCGCGCCGGCTGCCCGCAGGTCACGACCCTGCTGACCGACGACGTGACGACGCTCGCGCGATACCAGCACGCCCCGGACGACGCCTTCGACCGCGCGCCGGCCTGGCTGTACGAGGGCATGGCGGCGGCCTACCGCGGCGGCGCGGCGCGGCTGGCCATCGCGGGCGACGACCCCTCGCTGCTGTCGGGCCAGGACCCGGACCGGGTGTCGCGCGCCAACCGCGCCCGCTCCGTCGCCTACCGCCCGGCGCTGGAGCTTATCACCAATTTCGCCATCAACTGGAGCATCGTCAGCTACGCCTCCCCTGCCTGGGCGCGGCGCATGTTCCCAGACAGGGCGGAGGCCGACGCCGTGGCCCGGCTGTGGGACGCGATCTTCGCCGCCTCCCGCGTGGACCAGCCCGACCCCGTCGCCGCCTGGGCCGCGCACAACGCCGCCCTGCACGCCCGCACCGCCGCGCTGAACGCCCGGCGCTTCCACGCGCTGCACTTCCGCGGGCCGGGCACCGACCTGCGGGTTGGGCTGGCGGACGGCCACCTGTGGCTGGGCGGGTCGGAGCCGGCCCGGAACGGCATCGTCTGCAACCCCAACATCCCGACCGAGGAGGTGTTCACCACCCCGCACATGCTGCGCGTGGACGGCCATGTCCGCAGCACCAAGCCGCTGAACTACGGCGGCACCCTGATCCAGGACATCGCCGTGCGGTTCGAGGCCGGCCGCATCACCGAGGCGCATGCGCGCACCGGGCAGGAGGTGCTGCAGAAGGTGCTGGGCACCGACGAGGGCGCGCGCCGGCTGGGGGAGGTGGCGCTGGTGCCGGGGTCGTCGCCGATCTCGGCCAGCGGGCTGCTGTTCCTCAACACCCTGTATGACGAGAACGCCGCCAGCCACATCGCGCTGGGCCAAGCCTACCGCACCTGCCTGGAGGGCGGCACGACGGCCGGCGACGACGAGCTGGCCCGGCGCGGGGCGAACACCAGCCTGATCCACATAGACTGGATGATCGGGTCTGGGGAGGTGGACGTGGATGGGGTGGACGCGGCGGGTGCGGCGGCGGCGGTGATGCGGGCGGGGGAGTGGGTGTAGCGGTCGCGTTTGGAGGCGTGGTTGGGAAGGGGAGCTTGAGGCCAGCGGTCCGCTTTCGACGCGAAGCGTTTCCTTGGCTTCTGATTGCGGGTGGGCAGGAGCGGCGGCGTGAGGAGCCGTTGATGAACCAGCGATTCTAAGTGGCTGCTGACGGTTGTGGGTTTCGTTGTCTCTGGCGGTGTGGTCCACGTCCTGGATGGAGCTTCTGGACACCCTTGTGGCTGGCGTGCGCTCGGCGTGCGCGGCCTTCC
>JAABUK010009615.1_pt1 | contig 13158 bp, 28 predicted proteins | sample 5559141 | NCBI WGS metagenome assembly JAABUK01 (sample SAMN10711869, study PRJNA513367) | rock metagenome | isolation source: Antarctica rocks | place: Antarctica: Victoria Land, Pudding Butte nord | collected 2016-01-03
ACACTGGGCGCGCGTCAGCTGGTCCCTCATCGGCCAGCGCGGCCGCATGCGGGTGCTGCCGCCGACGCTGCACGTGGCGCGCGCGGATGCGGACGGCAACGTCCTGGTGCGCGGCGCTGTCGGGTTTTGAGTTTTGTTGTTTGTGTGCCAGCCAGTTCGCCTGTCGTGCAACCAGCTTCTCTGTCAGCACACAAGCCTGCAGGTGGGCTGGATCCACAGGGCAGCTCGAATGAGTCTCAATTCTCTGGCCAGGACAACACGCTGCCCCTTGCATCATGAAACACAACAATGTCTCTGCGCTCAAGTGACCTTTCAGCGCTCATTGACCCTTAAGAAAACTTCTCAGGAGGGGGAGGAGGAGGTGCGGTACACGCCGGTGCCGGAGGGCATCATAGGCGACGCGGCAGTGGAGGGCGCCACCCGCCGCATCCAGGACGTCGCCCTGGAGCTTGCCCTGCGCAGCGCTGCCACCCTGCACACCTTCGTCCAGGTGCGTGCCTTTGGGACACTTCCTTGAGACAATAATACATAATAACGACGCAGCAGTCATGCCTCGCCATGTTGGGCCCGCACTGCTGTAGCCGCATCCTTTCCCATTTCGGGGGCGCCGTGACTGCGTGCCTGAGGACCGACCTGGCAGTGTACGAATTAGAACCACGAGAAATGGCTCATACCTGAGATATGCGCTCGGCTCAAATCCTGCAGGCGGAGTCGGGCGACATCGTCATGGTGGACGTGTCCCCCGGCGCGGACCTCACGCCCGGATCCGTCTTCCTCACCCAGGTGCCGCCAGCCGCAGCTCATTGCAGCATGTTGCAGCCACTTGCAGCACATCGGCACGTGCCAGCATCCAAAACATGAGAGGATGTCAGTGTCCCCGCCGCCTTGCCTGCCAAAGCTGGCCCGTCTGGCCACGGCCTCCGTGCATGCCGCCTCCGCCTCGCCTGCGGACCCAGGTGCACGCGGACGCATGACGTCCTAGATGCCTGACGCCGTTGCTGCCACTGCTGCAGTGCCTGGCGCACAGCCCGCCGCTGACGTCTTCGCGGGTGGCGCGCATCCTGGCCGGCGAGGCGGGCGCGGCGTGCGACGAGCTGCCAGAGCCCGTGGACGCGGGTGAAGACTGGGACGAGCGCGTGGAGCAGGCGCGCCTCGCCGCCGAGGGTGGCAGCTACGACGAGGGCGACCGCCTCGGCGGCCCCGACAGGTGTGTTTTGTTTCGTGTTTACCCTGGGTCTTCTGTCAAGGATGTTTGCATTTCGCTGCCGGCGTGCCACACGCCACTTCGCTCGGCGCCTGCTGGTCTGCAATGCGTGCAAGGCGTCCCTGCTTGCATCCTGTTTTGGGGGCTTGCTTTCAACAGAGAGGTGCCATCGCGCCACCTTTGTCTGGGCTAAAAGCTGCGCGTGCTCCAGCAGGTGCCCAGCACTGCTGTCAGGGCATCGTGATGAAAATGTGATGAAAATGTGATGACAAATACTCTCATGCTGAAAAGCGACACTGCTGCGACCGCCGTGCAGGTACGGCATGAACGACGGCTTCCCCGGCAGCGCGGGCAACCAGTGGGCGGCATCTGGCGGCCCGCAGGACGACTGGCAGCTCCAGACCGACTGGCAGGGCGGCAGCGGCGGCTTGGCCGGCTACCAGGCCCCCGATGTCGCAGCCCCGCAGCCCAGCGAGTTCAACAACTTTTGAAGCGTAGGGACAGCATGTAGGCAGATGCCGTGGCGCTCTGCTGGGCTGATCGTCCCCAAAGGCATGCAGCATTCCGCGATGGACAAAGTTAGCAACACTGCGTGGCCGGCTGCAGGCGGATTGGCAATGATGCCAACTTTTAGGGCATGTGATTATGGCCACATCAGTTCTGGTCAGTACTGAACTGGGTGAAACACGTTTTGTAGAACACATCTGCGCCTACCCAACATGCATCATGGAACCTTCCGTGCATGTGGATTGTGGTCAAAGAGTGTGCATGTCCTCAGCACAACCTGTCTCACGAATACAGGGACGGAGGTCTACACAACTAGGTACTCTTCCTGTCCAGATTTTCTACGCACAGCGAACATCCTCCAGAGTTGCTACTAAGGGAGCCTGCCCACATTGAAATTGATCTGACAACTGACGACGTTGCTTTCCGCCTGCCGCACTTCCCTTTCCTTGCCCAACATTCCGCATCCACCTATCCAGCAGGGCAGTCGCCGTCCGACTGCGGCTCCACAGGCTCCGCCTTGACTTGCCCATTCAGCATTTTATCCCACATTTGGTACACCTTCAGGGCAGCAGGACGATGTGTGTCAGCAACGACCGGTCGGCTGCTGTGCAGTGAGCGCTTTGAAGGTCGCGTGGGGCATTCTCCTGAAGCAGCGATGTTCCCAGAGCGTCGAGCCTGAGATGGCACATTCGAGATGAAGGCATAAGCAAGAGCAGTGCATGCCAGACAGAGAAACGGTGTACGAGGGACTGGATTGCGCGCCAAGGGGATGTTCGAAGATGTGGGAACATTTAGGTGCCATGCGCACCTCCGCAGTGGACCGCATCTCAAAGCCGCTGGTGCCGCTTTCCTCTGGGTCCAAAGAGCTAACCACGCCCGGCCGCCGTCGCCGACCGGACTGCGGCCCCGAGCGCTGCACCTCGCCTGCCTCCTCCGGCGCCTGGCCGCCGTCTGCATCGCGCCGCTCGACGCCGCCGCCGCCGCCCAGCTGGCCCCCCCGCCGCTGCTGCAGCTTCTCAAACATTTCGTACACCTCCGCCGTGGAGCGCATGTCGAAGCCGCGCTGGCGATCGTCGTCCGAGGAGCTGCCCGCCGTCTGCTCCGGGAAGTGGCGCAGCCCTGTATCCGCGATGATGCGAACACATTTGGCCGAGTGTTCGCCGCCGCTTGCAGATGCGTGTGGCGCGCACAGTGCAGCGCCATGCAGTCGCGGCACTCACGTTCAATGGTCTCATTCACGGCTGCGTGCAGCCGGTAGCCACAGCTGCGAGCGTCCAGGGCAGCTCCCTGTTGCCTCACCTGTACCGGGCGCTTCTTCACCCCAACCATTTCCATTGCTCGAGTGCGTGGCCCGGGCAGGCATGGCGCCGCATCTCCTCGATACAGCCGGTATGCAGGCAGGCATCCAGCCCGCAAGTGTACACTGAGCGCCGGCCATCCGTGCAGAAGGGAGTGACACCACTGGCATGTTGGCCTTGAAGTCTCACACGCCAGGCCGAGCGGAAGGAGCTGCGCACCACCTGTGTAGCCGCGTACTTTAGGCAATGAGGGCGGTGCAAGCAACATTGTGACGCGACAGGCGGGCGAAACCATATCGTTGCCACCTGGACACGCGCACGTGCACGTAACACAAAGAAGCTCCAGAAGCCGCTGCCCGCTCACAAATGGCGGCACCTCCTTGGTCTTGAGGAAATAAACAGTTCCTCTTGAATAACCACCACCCCTTCTGTAGCAACGGCGGATGCTTTTTGTGGGTGTGGACGTCACTGTGAAGACATCTGTGAAGCTGAGGAGTTGCCTGCTCAGAGCATTGCATTAAGGGTTGCAAGGGTTGTGACAAGGATTCTGCGCTAGCGCTGGCATGCAGCAGCAGGGCAGCAGGCTGCTTCGGCAGGTGAGGGATGTCGTTGCATCGGGCCTTGCCTCGAGCTCGTCCCGTGGCCAGTCAGCCGGCCTTGCACATGCGTCTGCCGTCAAACAGCAACTGAGCACTACAAAAGCATGTTCCTAAGTCATCGTCAGTTGGGCATAGAGGCACAAAACCTGACACAGAGTACCATAGAAACGGCAACTGGCTCACGGCAGCCTGATGGCTAAGCAATGCCCAAGTTTCCTGCAGGTCTTTGCCAATGCCGCCAAGCAGTACCTGACAGCAGACGTGGCAGCGGGCGCTCGCACCGGCAGCAGCGGCTCGACAGCAGTGCGGAGCGCACTCCGGCAGCGGCGCAACTTCTACGCCGGAAATCTCAACCTGCGGGGCGACGCCAGTCAGCAGGTCCGCCTCTTGTGGCCAAAGGATACCAACAACTGTTTGACTTCATCGAACTGCCTGAAACGGAGAGTCTTGACAATGCAGCTGCGCGTCAGATGAAGCCCGGCCAGAGCCCTGGAGGCGCTGTGTGGCTTCGGCACATGCAAGGGCTTGCATGTAACGACCACTGAAGAGCGATTTCGACTGAAGAGCAGCATTGTCTCCCTCCAACGACAGGCGGCGCAGCTGCGGGACTTCAACAGGCGCGGCGACCCGGAGGCGGTCATCCGCGCCTTCGAGTCCGGCGCCGCGGTGTCATCGGAAGAGACACTGGGCGAGTACGTGAAGGCGCTGGTGCAGGTGGACCGCCTGGACAGCTCCTCGCTGCTCAAGACGCTGCAGGTGCGAGCCTGGAATTGCGATGCAGCTGTGGCAGTAGAGAGCTCCTTGCTGCTCAAGATGCTGCTGGTGTGCCCAGGCTGTATTGCAGCTGCACGCGTTTGCGGCAATACGGCGGTCTGGTCGTGACTGGCATGCCTGCAGGTCTGTGGCAAGCCCTCCTGCCTCGATGCCTAGTCAAGAGGACGCGGCGGCTGAACATGTTCAACCCTAGACGGCAGAGGCCAGCCGCTTATGGCGCAGTTTTGCAGGCGGTTGCAGCCTTAGCTGACTATGTGTGGGTGCCTGCCCGCAGAGGGGCGCAGATGCGGCGCGCGGCGCCGCTTCGCAGGGCCTGGCCTCCGCGGGGCTACGCATGGCGCCGCAGCAGTATGCAGAGGCGGCGCAAGTGCTGTCGCGGGTGACGGGCGCCGCTGCGGCCGCGGATCTTGGCTCCGCAAAGTCGCCGCTGTACGTCACACAGGTGCACGCGGCAGAGTGACAGGCCGCTATGTGCGCTTGGCATGACGGATGAGGACGTCCCCCATCGCAGCAGGCTCAATATCGAGTGGCAGCAACAGGCTGGATTTACAGCTGGTGCTACAACCATGGTCCTTGCACCATCAGCACTCACATGACTGCCTAATGCCTAATGTTCGATGTTTCTCATACATATGCACTGCAGGCGGAGCTGTCGATGTTGAGGCAGCTGTGGGAGGGGACGCTTGTGACCAATCACCCTAATCTGTCACACAATTGCACCGCAGGCGGAGCCATCGATGTTTGGGCAGCTGTGGAAGACGGTGCGCACGCTGGGCGTCGCCTTCCTGCTGCTGAGCGGGCTGGGGGCGCTGATGGAGGAGAAGGGCCTGTCCCGCGGCATGCTGGCCAACCCTGACATGAAACCCCAGATCGAGACGGCCACCAAGTTTGCCGACGTCAAGGGCGTTGACGAGGCCAAGGTGGGGCGACTTATTTGTTGTTGAAGGGTTGGTCGAAGTGTTGGATGCGGTGCTCCTGGCAAGCGGATCAATGGCTGTTGCCCAAGACCAGTCGTGGCCACTCTGCGTGTACTGCCATCAAATGATTGCATGCTTGCAACAGCCCCCTTTGCAGCCGCGGACTGCCAGGGCATCAGTGAATCGCCAGCACGCCTGAAGTCTGTTTGGCCTCTCCGCCGCTCGCCTCAAACAACTGTTTCCTGTTACCCAGCAGGCAGGCATGCCATGGCTTTTCCACCTGTTTCAACATGAGCAAAGATCAATCTATGCTGCAGGGGGAGGTGGAGGTGGTGCACTACCTGCGGGACCCGGACATCTGAAACCTTGAACCCTTCACCAAATGCTGTGCCGTTTTGCATTACAGGGGGAGCTGGAGGAGGTGGTGCACTACCTGCAGGACCCGGCAAAGTACACGGTACTGGGCGGCAAGCTGCCCAAGGGCGTGCTGCTGGTGGGCCCCCCGGGCACCGGCAAGACCATGTTGGCGCGCGCCGTCGCCGGCGAGGCCGGCGTCCCCTTCTTCTACTGCTCTGGTGCGCTGGACACCCTAAAAAACAAAACCCTTGATAGCCCCGCGCCGCTGCGCCTGAGCGGCAAGCGCCCGTGGATGGAGCATCCGAGTGCTGCCTGCATGGCTGCCAGGCGCCCCCGCCAGTCACCTGCCGACCGTGGCATCTGTTGAACGACACTCTGGCTCTCGCTTTGTCAGTCCCTAATTGCCCTTCCTGATCAGCTGTGCTGTTGCATGCGGCAACAGGCAGCGAGTTCGAGGAGATGTTTGTGGGCGTTGGCGCGCGGCGGGTGCGTGACCTGTTTGCGGCGGCGAAGAAGGCGGCTCCATGCATTGTGTTCATCGACGAGATCGACGCCGTCGGCGGCAGCCGCAACCCAAAGGTGATTACTTGCTGGCTTTCACCATCTGTCTGGCTGTCTTATGCACTGTTGCGAGCTGCAAACGGCCGAACTCCCAAGCCACACAGCAGCATCGTGAAGGATCAATATCAGCTGCCAATGCTCAACGTGTGGCTGGCAGTCACAAGTCTGGATACTGACAGCGGCTGTGCTGGCCTCTGCTGCAGGACCAGCAGTACATGAAGATGACGCTGAACCAGATGCTGGTGGAGCTGGATGGCTTCAAGCCCTCCGAGGGTACGCGACATGCCCTGTGCTTTTTGAGAAAAGGCTTGCTGAATGTGCTGTCCTCAATTTGCTCTGTCTCTTCAAAGCGATCTTTCGTCTGCTTCTTCCTGTGTATGTCAGGAGGCGTCATGCTGCAGCTGGCCACTCGCCTGTGACGGCATCACCTGCCATAGACGCCTGACTGCCGCGCTTCCGCACATACCTGTGTTGAAGTCATCTTCGTGCGTGTTAATAGTCGTTTCTCGGATGTTGGTCCATATGAACAGGCGTGATCTGCATGGCGGCGACCAACTTCCCAGAGAGCCTGGACAAGGCGCTGGTGCGGCCGGGGCGCTTCGACTGGCATGTCACCGTGCCCAACCCCGACATCCGGGGGCGCACTGAGATCCTGGCCTCGCACTTCAAGAACGTGCCCCGCGACGCCGATGTCGACCTCGCGGTGGGTGCTCGTAGGGTTGATTAGTTTTGCGAGGGTCGATCACGTGATTTTTGGTGCCCTGTGGCGTCCAGCTTGCACCCAAATCATGGCTGCTGCAGCTGTGGCACACTTCATTGCGGCCCTGGCATGCACGGTAGCACGTCGATGTCCTCGCATGTATTGCACGTGCCACCGCTACACTCTGCAGTGTTTGCTCGTTGTCCAAGCTGATGCTGTCATTCCGAGACAGGTCATCGCACGTGGCACGCCAGGATTCAGCGGTGCAGACCTCGCCAACCTGGTGAACATCGCCGCCCTGAAGGCTGCCCGCGATGGCGCGGTGTCAGTCACCCAGGTGGGCGTCCCCTGCTGCAACCCTCTCTCCTTCCGCAAACATCTGTGGCATGCATCGAATGGTGGCATCAGTTGCCAGCATCTTGCTTCGGGCATGACGTGGTTGTCTTGGACGTCCTCGATGCCACATCAAGGGTTTTTGTGCAGTTGCGAGCCCTGAACCCTAGACCATATCCTGCGAAGATCCGGAGCCCGGCTGCAATCCGGATCGTCATCAAAGCGTTCTCCGACCAATATCTCGTGCTCCAACCCATGGCAGGCGGCGCTGGAGCATGCGAAGGACCGGATCCTGATGGGCGCGGAGCGAAAGTCGGCGGTGCTGAGCGAGGAGGGCCGGCGCCTGACGGCGTACCACGAAGGGGGGCATGCGCTGGTGGCGATGCTTACCGCCGGCGCGCACCCCGTGCACAAGGCCACCATCGTGCCGCGCGGTAGGCTCACCGCTTTGTCGATGCAAAACTGCAAACCTCGTCTCTGTGAAGCCTCCCGCGCACGAGATCACCGTTGTGCCGCGCGACGTATCGTGCACCGGCACCTGCTGTTCGTCTCAAGCCACCATGCAGAAGCCTTCACAGTCGCCACATGCACATGTGCATGTGCCGGCTCCGCCTGTGCCTCTGTTGGCGGCCGTGCGGGTCGCATTGCAGTCAGGCTGTTTCTTTATCGTTTTGCTGGCACGAAACCTCGGTGTCTCAGGCATCAAGATGGCACCAGAATGGTCCCATGCATCAAGCGTGCGTCACCTGACCTCGAAGTCGTTGTGTTGACGCTCGGTTCTGGTGTTTCGCGGCGGCAGGCATGGCGCTGGGCATGGTGATGCAGCTGCCGGAGGCGGCGGACGAGCACTCCATCAGCCGGCAGCAGCTGTTGGCCAAGCTAGATGTGGCGATGGGGGGGCGCGTCGCCGAGGAACTCATCTTCGGCGAGCGCGAGGTCACCACCGGCGCCTCCTCCGACCTGGAGCAGGTGCTGTGTCAAGTGTTACCAAATCAGCGCTACATCGCTGTTCTCTGAGGCTCCTGCGCTGTTCGTGCGCTGCTGTCCCACCGGCGTCTGCTCCAAGCCGGAGCAGGCATGTCTGTTGCAAGAGGCTCGTAATCTGAGTGGACCAGAAGTCAATGCCTCGGGATCAGCGCAGCAAGACAGCTGCAGCTGCATGGGCTCCTGTCCTGATCGCGCCGGGGTCTCTCTCTTTCTCAGCACACCCCGCATCTCCAGCTTTCCCATGCAATTGTCGTTTACCACACAGTTCACCATAACTCCGACTCCCCTGCACCGCAGGCCACGAAGCTGGCGCGGGCGATGGTGTGCCGCTACGGCTTCAGCGAGGTGCTGGGCAAGGTGTCCCTCGACTACGATGACATGGGCCAGTCACTGTCCTCCGAGACGCGCGCCCAAGTGGAGACCGAGGTGCGCTTTTTGGGAGAAGCAATCGTGTTCGGACAAAGAATGACATGTGAGGTGTTCAGATGAGGTGCTGCTCATGCACCAGTATGAAACGGGCTGAGTTACTTAGCACAGTGCTCCCAAGGCTGCTTCCCACGCCTGTTGCCATGTCCCGGGTCTGTGCACACTGCTGCCTGCTCCTTCTGCAAGGGCGTGCGCACAGACTGCGCAACCCGGTTGTGTGTGCCTGCCGCGGGCCGCAGGTGAAGAAGCTGGTCAATGCGGCGTACGAGCGGGCGAGCGTGCTGCTGCGCAGCAACGAGCACGAGCTGCACGCGCTCGCAAAGGAGCTCCTGGACAAGGAGTCTCTCACCGGCGCCCAGGCACGTGCTGCGAATACAAATGTTCGTTGGTTAATGCATTGCCGTCGGTCTGGCTGCTGCGATTGTTGAGGTCATCCTTCTTACTCCGAATGGTCAAGTGCCTGCGTGGTCCTTCAGTGCCCGAGCTGTCCCAAGTCGAGCCGGAGTGCTTGTGCAGTTCGTCCTGCTGATGCTAGCTCTGCTTGTGGCGCCCGCAGATCAAGGAGCTGCTGGCGGACCTCAAAGCCGGCAAGTCCAACAGCAAGGGCAGCGGCAGCGGTGGCGGCGCAGGCCTGCTCGTTGCGAAGGCAAAGCTGACAGGAGGTGCGAAGCGACCGGAAACTGCATCGGCAGCAGCCTGAGCGGCCGACTGCAGGTGGTTAGACCTACCAGGCAGCGGGCAGCTTCGAGACAGCAGATTTAGATAGTACGCAGGAGTGGTGCTGGTTTCCAATGTGTGCGTATTTGAGCAACGTGAGGGGGGTACGTTACTTTGGGTCTCCTGCGGCAAATTGGTGTCCGCGTCAGGAACAAAAGGTCTCTTCTGGAGGTTTTGCCACGGTTGCTGTGTTTCAAAGGTAACATTCCGCATCCCTTCGTAAATTGATTGCAACAACGGGCATTGCAGAACCCGTATAATTGCACATGTTGCTGCTGCATTGCTGCAATTTAATGGCATCGTGTTTTGGTTTTGCGGAGGGCACGCCAACATGAATTAGGCAAACGCCACCATGCGAAGTTTACACCGGCCCATCAGTGTTCATCGACTCGATGTATCGGTCGTAGTACCTGTACAGCAGCAGCCGGCGGTGCATGAATAATTCTGCCACGAAATGACGGTCAACAAGTTGGCACTCCACCATTGCCATCGCATGCTGCAGACAGCGGTCTCCTTGTGCAGGTGGCGACATCCACAGCAGTTTCAACTGCCTGCAGACCAATGCGTGGCAGAGGGCAAGCCAGGGGAAGTCCAGGGCAGACAGAGCAACAATAAAGAAAGGCGCACTTGGCGGCGGCGTCAAAGTCGCCCATGTCGGTGTAAATGTCGGCGATGGTGCCATAGGCGTCGGCGTCCCCCACGTGGTCCCCCATCTCGGTGGATATCTCCAGCACGCGCTGCAGGTGGCTGATGGCTGCCGTGTACTGGCTCTGCACGGCACGGCATCGAGAGATGCTGTCAGGGGGATCATGTCACACGGCTGCACATTGCTGGTTTCGTGGCCCATCACGGCGGCGGCGGCGGCAGCGGCAGCCCGCCCGCCCGCCTCCGCTGACCCAATAAAAGTAATAAGAATAACCAAAGGCCGCCTTAGCAGGAAGGCAAGTGACACCACAATGCTCTGAGTCGCAATCCCCTTGCGGCTGCATTGAATCTGCACACGTGACGGCTGCAGCACAGGCTGTGGCTCTCACACTGTCCGCAGCGCATCGCAGAGGGCCACCTGGATACGGGAGACGCCATGACGCGGACCAGACTCTCCGCACGCTTGCAAGGTATCATGGACGATTGCAGACGTAGGACCGCACCTGGATGCGGGAGGCTGCGGCGAGGCCGCGCACAGCGCGCCGCTCCTGCACGCGGTTGCCCAGGAACTTGGCGAGCATGAGCGCCTTCTCGAAGTGCACCAGCGCCTTTGCCCCCGCGCCCTCCTTCAGCAGCCTGCACGCGCCAAAAGCCACACACGTAAGCATAAGACATGTTCCGGAACTCTGCTTCAACAGCACCATCGGAAGCGGAGACATAACCCCAAATCCTCGGATGTTCCGGCGCCCTCCTTCAGCAGCCTGTGCGTGCCAGCAGTAGATAGCTATTTCACTGTTGGAACATGAGGACATTGCGGCGCCCTCTTGCAGCAGCGTGTTGATGTGCTGTTGTTCAGCATGCGCCCTGTGCCAGGCTGGCGAGTTCACTGCTGGCGATGCAGCAGAAGCGAGCGGTGGGGCCCTCGCTGACGCCTCCTGCCATGGAGCAGGACACTGGCCAGAAGGCACCGCCCTGCCGGTGCACGCTGGGGCAGCAAGCGCTGCATTTTTGTGTCGCTGTACGGGGTAGCTGCGAGAGTATGGGCAGCGCACCGCTTGCGCTCTGTGCAGGGCCATGAGGCACTGCAAGGACAGCATGGCCGCGTCGCTGCGATGGGTAGTGAGCAACCTTAGAAAAAAAACCCTGAAAAAGCCGCACCGCTTGCCCTCGCGCAGGGCAGTGAGGCACTGGCGCGCCTCTGTGCTCATCTCGTCCTCGTCGATGCTCATCATGCTGGCCATGCTGGCCGCCCGCTTCATCGTCGACGGGCTGCAACACATCCACAAGGATCAGCTTTGGAAGTGACTTCTGATAGCTCGGGATTGACCCTTCCTCAAGCAGCCTTTCGGTGCTTGCTTGTGCCTCGAAGCAGCCCGGATCCGGGGCACACGCACAGGAATGTGGCGGCTCATGCGAACAGACTACGCAGCCCCAGTTCTGGAAGTCCTGACCTGGCTCGAGCAGCCTCCGTTGCAGCTGGGGAGACCTACCGCTCAACATGCATGACACACGATTTCCGCACTGACCCCTCTGGCATGGCTGCGGCGAGGCGTTCAACCAAACATACACAGAAGCACGAAACTTACCTCTCGGGCGCGGACACGTTCATGGCGCCATTCACGTAGCCCGCCGGCGGCGGCTGGATGGCCTGCGCGATGGCCGTAGTGGCGGCGATGGTGTTCTCCGGCTCCTGGTCTCCCGGGTACAGCTGGGGCAGCTCGCCGGCGTCTGCGCAGCAGAGAAACAAGGGGTGGATGGAGTTGAGTGCAGCGGCTCATGGGGAGTGCAACTGGTGTGCGGTCGGCTTCCGGCAGCACGGCTGAGGGCGGGGCGCTGATCGAGCGCATCCAACGGGAGTGGTTGGATCGTGGGCGGCGGACCAGCGGCAGGGGATGCGGCCAAACCCTGCGGTCTGCTGCACGAAGGAGACGCAGCCTGGGTTCTGCAGCATGTGTCGGGCCGATGTCAGAGAGTCATGAGCAGCAGGAGGTCGAGAGGTCGATCCTGGGCACCCGATATTTCAATTTGATGGTCATTTGCATGTCAGCAGGAGGGAGGGCGCGCACCAGCGGGAATGTAGGTGAGGCCGGGGGCGTAGATGGTGCCGGCGCGCGCCTGCTTGCGCAGGCTGGTGTTGATCTTGCGCAGCTGCTCATTGAGGCGCTCCAGCTCGTCCTTGCGCTGCCGCGCCGTCACGCCTGCCACAGGGCAAAGAAGGATTTTGGTTGTGGCTGGCAGGACTAACAATCGAATTGAGGAGTTGCATCTGCAGCCAGCTTGTTGAGGCATTGCGTCTTTGCTTGTTGCCCGCAACTCGCCGAGCTGCTGCAGCCGCCTGTTTGCAGCGCCTTCCGCACGCCTCGGCGATTTGCGTCCTTGTGCTGCCGCGTCGCACCCTCGCATGCTCCGGCTCAACAGGAGACATCACATGTCGTTCACATTCAACACGCTTTATCCTCGTGCTCACTGTCTGCACAGCCCCCTTGGGCCTCCTTGTCATCAGCCAGCTGTGCCGTCAGTTGAGAGCGCTGCTCACCGCCAACGAGGGCGCTGAAGAGGTTGACGAACTAGGTGATACCAGCAATGTCGACAAGGGCAACAGAAGGCAACAAGAAAGGGAGAGAGCGACAAGATAGAAACCAGAAACCTCACCGCCGACGAGGGCGCCGACGAGAGCGACGAACTCGGTGATGCCCACGATGTCAACGCCAAAGGGCGTGGCGCACAGCTTGCCGATCTGCGTGGAGCGGCCCTCCTGCTCCAGGTCCACCCGCGCCCTGTCCAGCTCCGCCCGCACCTGCATACATATCATTTGCAATCAGACCGCTTTTTGTGCACAAACACACGCAGGATGGTGGAATTCTTGCTTGATGAAGGTGCTCCCAGGTCCAACCCGCGCCCTTATCCAGCTCCGCCCGGCATCAGCGACAGCGACAATTCGATTGTCCCGTTCTTGCTTTTCCTTTCCACGGAGATGCTCCGCACTTTGCATGTATTGACCTGACTTGAATTTCGCCGCGATGCTGCTGTTCCGGCGGCGAATTTGAGTTGCCCAGGAACGCGGCCGCAACGGCTGCAAGACTTGCAAGTGCTGTCGTGCATGCACGGTGCATGTGGTGGGTTCTGGCTGCTA
>JAABUK010009617.1_pt1 | contig 13156 bp, 13 predicted proteins | sample 5559141 | NCBI WGS metagenome assembly JAABUK01 (sample SAMN10711869, study PRJNA513367) | rock metagenome | isolation source: Antarctica rocks | place: Antarctica: Victoria Land, Pudding Butte nord | collected 2016-01-03
ATACGGTCTGCATGAAGTCAAACAGTGCCAGGACATGCTAGTTGCGGAAGGCTCAATAGGACGATAGCTAGGGATCTTGACGTCCCCAACATTCAGATTTTGGGACAGGGCTGTTGTGTGACACAATTTGTGTCGCTGTAGAGTTGCGCAATTCTTGCTGAAGGTCTATCAGTGCTTGAAACAGCTTCGAGAGGATGAGCGCAACCAGCAAACACCACGAAATTGATGCAGAAGGGCGTTTCACCTCTTCTTTAGCTTTGCCTTCTGAAGCTGATGGCAACTCAACCTCAGTTTGGCTTCAGCAGGATGATGTCAGGCAAGCTCAATGCACAGAAAAAGAGTCCTGGTGTTTGTTTCCACGCAATAAACGCTAGGTTGTTGCTCTTGAAACCTGGCTCACTAAGCACTGTGCCTGTTGGCCACACTGCTTACCAGTGCTACACACGAACAGGGTGGCTGACTTGCCCAGCTTGGAGGGTGAGCAAGAGCAACGCAGGCAGGAGCTTACCGCCTATATGCACCACTTGAAGCAGAAATCGCCTGACGAAAAGCCGGCAGGCATGGTTTTTGGAGCAGAGTTCTACAGCCTGGTACAGCGGCTTTCACAAGAGAGAAAGACCACATATGAGTCCATCAGAGGTCTGCCTTGTTGGCACACGGAACATTTGTTGTTGCGCGTGGCATGCTGATTTTGCAGCCTCGAATTTGTGTAAGTGAAGGCCCAAATAGACAAGGCAACAAGGACTTTGCTTCATGCTGCACGTCACACATGTGCCCAATGCCTGATAATATGTCCTCAGCCAATCCTGATTTAGTGAACACATCTGCACTGTTCTGTGATGCATTGCCAGATTGTCGTGTATCACACCACGCCTTCGCCAATCACATTTTTGATGTATAGCATGCATTCATGCAGTGAACAAAGTGCCTTAGTAAGGCTCAGGTGTCAAACAAGTCCCACTGTGAACCAGCTGCAACGGTGCATGTATGTTCAGTGATCACCTGAGTCATTGCAGGGTGGATACCAACTCCAAACAGGCTCATGTTCCCAACCCTCTTAGCAACCCCTTCTGAAGACCCCAAAGTTCAAGAAGGGCTGCGTCAGATTCTGCAGCTGGATCAATGCCTCATGCAGAAGTCAGTGGAAGCTGCCATGGTAGCTCGGGAGACCTTTCCAGAGGCATGGCTTGCTGCTGACAAGAAACAGGCTGACAGGGACCAGAAGCAATTGCAGGCTAGTCTAGAAAGGTAATCTCACATACTGCCTTGTTGCTACAGCCCTGTTTTGTTTCCTGCCCCAATGCTTCAGCCAGGCCTGTTGATGTGGCTCTGCTATCTCAGCCAATCTTTCTGATCAGCTAGGGCCTTGCTTTGCATGCCTTGGACATCATGCAAATGACAAGTGCAGCAGTCAAGAGGCAAACAGAAGAAATGCCTGTAGTGCTTTGTAGTCATGGTATAGGTGCAGTCATGCCACAGCAATGCAGTGTCATGTGGCGTCGAGAGTTCTGTTGCACTTGTAAAGGCACATCGTATGGAGCTACGCTGCATAAGCAATATGATGGAATCCTGATGCTCTGTTCTTTTATCCTCGTACACAGCCAACAATGTGCTGTACAAGCACTATGCTGAAAGCAGGGAGCGTGCCAGGCAAGCTCGGATCAACAAGCTGGCAAATGCAGTAGAAGCCTTGGACATAGATAACAAGGAGAATGAGACCAGTCCTGTATCATCAGAGCGGGGCCTGTACTGCATGCTGCAGCCTGCAGAGGAAGACCTGGTGGACCGTCTGCTGACGCAGGTGCCTTTGCTGCATGCTGAGTGAAACAGCCCACAGTCTCCCAAGTAGCTCATGCATAATGCATTTAGTGGTGCAGATGCCTGTTACTGCTGGCATCACCTGTACTTTGACCTGTTACAAATTGGTCCCAGCTCATCCCTGTGCTGTCATATGTGTGGGTCCTGTGTCCAAATCGTCACTCAAGACACTATCAGGGCAGGACCTGCCGGCGGAGCAGCATTTGCCGCATGTAGCACTTAGCCTTTGCAGACGATGCAGCTTATCACACACCTCCTTTTGGGGAAACACTGGAAGCAGCCATTTCAGTATCTTGCAGCCCTGCCATACGCAATGCTCCAGATGCCATGGAATGCTTACAAGCAGACTGCATGCGCTAGAGGGTGAAAGAGGCCTCTCTCAGCAGGGACGTCACAGCTCTAATTGCTGCAGCACTTATATCAGAGGCTCAGCAAGCAACCAGATTCGACATGCTGGGGTGGCTGCTATGCATGCTATGACTCAAAGTTCATGTCTCAGGCACAAATGCATGCAGGACGATGATGCTGCCTGGGGACAAAACCCTTTTGATTTCAGTACTGATGGGGTCACAGATGGCACATCTGCTGAGAGCCAAGCTTTGGCAGATATTGATGCCAGGATACAGGAGTACAGGGGTGAGCATATCTGGGATGAAGAAGGATATATGCGGAGCTTGAGGTACACAAACAAATGTGCAGTCAGTGCACATTGCTGTGAAGTCTGTCAATTGCTGCCAAACTGCTGTTACAACAAAACACTGCATTGGTGCCCAGTTGCTGTACAGCTGTGTTTCTGTGCCAGAGGCAAAATCTGCTGTAATGGCCTAATACTTGAACAAGGTATGGCATACTGCTCAAGATGTCAAGCTGCAGTATGCATCTCTCACCCATATGGTGTGATGCATGCCAGGTCATCGTGCAAGCCTGCAGAGCACAGCAGGTGCTCATCAGCAAGCGGCAGTACAGCCCCACCACTCACCACCACAAACTCCTTCTGTGAATCAGACATAGGATCTGTATTCCTCATTGAAGCACTTGTGAAAGACGACAAGACGGACTACTTGACCGCAAAGCGGCAGGCTAAGCAGCTGGCAAGTGCTTTACACAACATAGATGCAACGTTGCGGGAATTACGTACGTCTAGCCTACCATCCATCCCAACAAAAGCAGAGCTAGCAGTTTTGCTGGAATCTTGCCAAAAGTGAGAGTTCAAGGCAGTTCTAGCAGTTGACAGTTGTACTATGATGTCATTCTATGAAACAAATCCCTGTTAGACAAATTCCTATCACACAAATCAGAAAATGTGTGCATATGGGGAAGTGCATATTGCTTGTGGTGCTGGTTCTGAAGACATCCCGCTCTGAGCCAGTCACACTTGTGTACAACAACTCAAGAAGAGAACAGCCAGCCTTCCACTGAAGGAGGGGCTGAGCAAGCATGACATGCCACCAACCACCACCAACAGGCATGGAGTGTCTGCATCAGGTGCTGAAGCAGTACACAGAGCTGCCCCACTGAGCCACTGCAATGTTTCTGGACAGCAATCCAGGGAACAGTAGAAGTCGCTTCCTGAGCAACATCACTTCTTCAACCACGCTTGCTGCTATTGGCTCTGCTCATACGTATACGAAGCTGAGGCTGAATCTATGGCAGCTCAATCCGACCATCCTGGGCGCAAAGGTCTTTGCCTGGCTGCTTATTCTTCAGCTGCAGATATATACATTTACTGCTTTGATGTCACCCCTCTATGTCGTTCTGTTTTCTGCCGTGACACCTGAAACACCCCAGTGCAAGGCTGAGTTTTTGCATTCCTGTGCTGTTGCTGGCTTTTAGCTATTCATCTATGCTACAAGCTGTTCATACTGCTGCAGCCGATGCTGAAAGCCCACAATGCATTTGCGTCTAGCGTGCATAGGGCTTGAGGACCGCCAATACTGTAACAGGCAGTGACAGATTTGATGACTTGTCCGATCCAAATGGTACAAGCTCAAAGCCAGAATCTGGTGCAATGCATCTGGTGCAATGTAGCCATTCACTGAATTGCAGCCTTGCAAAGAATAGTATTTAGACAGCACAAGCATTGCATGGTGGTAGGCATACTACGTCTGCTGTAAGCCGACAAGTTACACATGCATAGGTCGATACAAATATTTTTCAGGTTAAATTATCACAGCGCATCCCCTCAGCGCAATGAACTCTCAATGTTGATCGATGCCACTGGCAATGCCGCTGCACTGTGGTACAACTAACAGCAGACCATTCTCGTTGGCCTGCTCACGCATGCAGTACCTGGGACACCCTATCGTGCATCATACTAACAAGAACCAGCCCACACGGAGTAGCAAAAACGTGTTGCTGGGATAAGCTTGCCTCTGAAAGAGGGCAAGCCTGTGCAATCAAACCTTTGTTTGCTGTGCTGTCACTTGCATTGGCACCTGCATTGGCGCAACTGTGCAGGCTACTTTTCAGTAGGAATGCGCCCTCCCCTTGCCCCCTGACTTTGGCACAGACTGGTGACTGTGTCGGCAGCTTTTGCGCTGAACAAAGGCGTGGAACAAAGTCTAAGGCGCTGGCTTTTGTACTGAACAGATAATATGCAAGGACGCGCTAGGTCAGTTAGGTCAGGATTGGGATGCCAGAGCACACAGTAAAGTATAGCTTTGCACTTTATGGATCAATTTATGGATCTGGAAGTTATGACTCAAGCTGTAGAAATCAGCCACTGATACTCTGCTACTCACTTGCTGACATAGACTTAACTGCACTCAATCTGACTACTGTCAACAGCGGTGTCTCTGTATGAAAGTCAACGAGGAACAGCAACCTCAGCATAGATTTTGCCGATTGGCGTCAAGATGTGCATGAGACAGCTTCGTGGACCATCATGGACCATGTTTGCTTGACAGCTTGACACTTTGAAACAAGAATTTGCAAGCACCTTGCTAGGACGGTGGGAACGACCTCAGTGCCAACCTGATTGCCGAAAATGTCTCACCACAATCCACCAGTGTCGAGGGTCCCTATCAGTCTCGTGACCAGCAAGTAGTGTGGTGGCTTGCGTCAGACGTTGCGTTAGCAACCTTCGAACACCATGCACGGCACCAACGACTCTCACACGCACTCAAGTGTCTTTGTGTTTGCCCATGGTTGAGTACATGTACATTGGACGGTCTAACGCAGGCCACTAAAATGCCAAAACCAGGTCATGGTACGCATCTTGCCTGTGCACCAAAGAGAGAGAGAGAAGTGTTTTACATCCTAAACATACGGTACCCTATTCATTTCTTGTTCGTCAGTCACTGTAGATCCAGTCGGTGATTTTAGGATGTGAGTCTTGGGCGATGCTGAAAGCTGTGCTGAAAGGTAAACTCGAACGATGGCGTTCGCAAGTCGCGTGCATGTCTGTAAAGCGTGCAGTGGCCACTTTGCGGGTAAGCGACAAGTCAGAGCTGTGAAATCTTCTAACAGACGAGTTGTGAAACTTCGTGCTGAATCAGTTATCGAGCTGCATCCCCAAGCAGGCTCGCAGTACAGCACTACTTATTTGGATGATGAATATCGGCAAGTTTGTGCGGAGACGGTCAAAGCTATCAGCGAGAGTTTGATGGACCCATCTTACCAACCAGAGAGAATAGGCGTGATAGAAATAATGCAAGAGGTTGGGCAAGGTTCGGGTTCCAAGGTCGAATACAGCAGAGGCCGAATAGTAGTCACAAGAGCGGGCGTTGCCCATCAACTCGCGGAGTCAAATCTGAAACGGCGTTTGGATGACGAACAAGACTGGCTGATGGTGACTAAGATGCATCTCTCTCTGCCGTGTGGGACCAGACATCTGCGGATGGCGGAAACCTATCAGCATTGATCATCTAGCCAGTCAAGTCATACAACGTCCGGACTGGGTCTGCGAAATCCTTTCAGCCAAAACAAAGAAGCAAGATCAACCTAAAGGTGACAATTTTTTGGAGTATGCAGAGTCTGGTATTCCCCATTACTGGACAGTCGACCCCTTGACGGGACAAATTACTGTGTTTGAGCTGGTCGTCGATGAATATTCACTGATCCAAAAGGCATCAGTGAACGAGGTTAGAAATAGTGTGCTTTCTCCTTTTGTCACAGAGTTTGATGCCACGCAGTTGTTTGCATACATGCTGAGGAAATGATTATCCTCACTCAAAGGAGTCAAAGATACCCCGTGGAAAATAGCTATCGGTTTTGATTATTTTTACTGTGGCAACCAATGCAATTGCTGAGACGCACTAGAGCGTCTGTAACGGGGCGAAGGTGAAAAGGTCTCCTCCCCGCGCGGAAGCGTATTCACGGATTCGAACTTGCGACCTGAAGCCAACTCGCTTCAGAGCCCAATGCGCTATCCAATAGCGACAAATTCCCGACATCCGAAACCATATGTAACGGGGCGAAGGTGAAAAGGTCGTGCTAGCGTGTCAGGGTGCGTATTATCCACCCTGTTACAGCGTCTCACTGGCACTTCTTGCTGCTATGCAAGTCACAGCAACATTCGTCTACAAAGGCAACATTGGTTGCCACAAATGCGCTGTGTGTTCCTGAACACTGCATGCATCCAGGAATCGATGTATATGGCAATCGTCAGCCGACTGCTGCAACTGCACAGTGATGCACAACTGCCACTTGGTGAGAAAGAGCAGGCATGGCGGCTGAGACAGCTGGGTTCTTGCTTAGCCTTGCTAGTACTGATGTTCAGTGATTTTGTGTCCTCTCTTAACGAGGTATGATAATTTACCAACCGAATCTTCGATTGAAATCATTATTGGTGCTATGCTTATCATAGACCCTTACACAACGCAACGTCAATGTTGCTGACAACAGCTCCTAAATTCGTATCTGCAACAATTCCTGGCATGGCTGTCTCGCAATTTGTTTGCCATTTCGGATGCAATGCATGTTAGAAAATTTCATGTACAATGATCAGTTGAGTCAAATCGTAAACTGAAATTACTGATGGCGGATTGTGACCCTACGCAATCAACCATGCAACGGGCGGTCGGGGTCCGACCAAATCGGGCCGATCCTGGTGATCCTGGTCCTCGGTGATGATGATTTGTCTCACTTCAAAATCCTTCTTGACAAGCGCCCTAAATGGTAATTGATTGTGCTTCTTTGCTTGCCCTTTGTTGCCTGCAATGGTTGCACAGGTAATGTAAACAGGCCAATGCCTCATGCTAAGAAAGGTTCGTGTCATCAGTGCGAGCTTCAAGTGGATTTTGTGAACGTCAACACGCAAACTTACAGCAGCAGCAGCACAGTTGTTCAGCGCAAGTTTGAGGTCAGCACACTTGGCGTCACCATCTGCGCCAGCTCGCTGCGACCAGAGATACAACGGTGTCGTGACCTCGACGTCGTATTGTGTTGCTGCTTGCAGACTACGACTTGCAATGCGACCTCACCGCAAAGCACTGCATGAAAGAGTGCATCTCATCCATACACTCGAGGTTCTTTCTGCCTTTGCTGTTGACTTTCAGTGGTACTTGTCCAGTACCCATGCTGTCAAGATCGTTAGACTCACTGAACAATTGCTCTTGGACCTGCCATTCTATATCTTAACATCGTGCTTGATTGTTGAACATCTGCTGTGCCGGTCGTACACGTGTCGCAGGCTTTGATGAAAGCAGACGCTAGTCAGGCAGCTAGTCAGGCATGCAGCTTGCAAACCCAGGGTTTGCCAAAATGGGTCTAACCGCAGGTTTAACCGTCAGGCTAACCGCAGACATGCTAGACAAGTGATCCCAGCAGAGTCACTTTCCATGATACAAATTTGACGCCGTGCCAGATAGGCCTTTCTAAGTTCACTGATACTAACACACTGAGAAGAAAAGATATTGCAGCCATGGTGAAATGTGTTGCCAGCTGTCAGGGCATCACTGATATTGACTCAATAATAAACAGGACTTTCACAGTGTTGCCTGATACGTTCGTCACTGCTGCTTAATGTCAGTTCTCTGAGCACGTCCCAATTCATTTGACAGGCATTCATTCAACAAGCAAATCTGCTGCACAGGCATCTGGCTTGCTACACACCCAAGAGTGCGCAGCATCCCACAATTGGTTGCCTGCTGTGCACAACAATGTCAGTTCACACATTGACGAGGCTCTGACATCGATGCACTTGTCGGCAGCGAAGTTCAGCCATGGCAACTCTCTATGCATGTCATGCATGACCTTGCTTGGCCCTTGCAATGGCTGTTTTGTATGCTGGGGCTGTTGGGGGCTGAACAGGAGGAAGTGTCTGGTACCCCTCCCTTGGTAGGTCATACGACTGGTCAGCATCCCATCCAGATAGATCACCACATGCTATGAATGGCACAATCAGCCTCCTGTTTGCTTCACTTTCACTGGTGAAGTAGGCATGTGAAGCTCCTTGCATCAGGCGCTGTAGGTCTTCTGGACAAAAGCCCTCTGGCTTGGTGTAATGCTGGCAAACAACAAAAGCCTCTGCAGCAGCATTACAACCATGCCTGATGCCATACTAGGCAGAGCAATGAGAACGACACCAGTCAAATAGCTGGTGTTGCAGGGCACACGCAGAGATGCCAAGCTACTGGGATAATTAGACTTACCAATGCTTGAGTTTCTGCTGCTCTTTGGCTTGGCAATGGTAACTTCAGGAAAGAACACCTTCAACTGCAACACTACTCATGTATCAGTGGCACCTTACACTGATGCCCTCAACTAAGTGCATGCTGCCAGTGCAAGCTACACCCTGTCGGGCTGCTATAACATGAGCTGGAGGTTGTTGTGCTGCAGCATAAGCTGGAGGTCAGGTTGTTCTGCTGTTCGGCAACATCGGTTCAGTGAGACTAGCTGACTCAGCAGTTATAAAGATGCTGAAGACAGACAGCTTGGGAGAGACAAGACTTGTCCCGCACATACCTAGCTCATCATGAGCTGGAAAGCGTAAGTGTTATCATTGTTTGTGAGCAGAGTACGCGAGAGCAGCAAAGCACACCTGGGAGTACAGCAGTCCAATGTCTTTGCCACGAAAGACCTTGGCAACAAAAGTTCCGCCAGGCTTCAGGACATGAGTCACAATGGTGAGAGCCGCCAAGATGAGCTGAGCTTGGACAAACTCATCCATGTCATGCAGTCCAGTCACTGCACCCGGCAGCAATGTATGATCAGAACAGCTGCAGCCAGTGAATGCTGCAAGTGAACTGTGTGGGCATACAGATCAAAATGCTGCAGTCGAGGCAGTGAACCTGAATTCAGTATAAAACAGCAAATACTGCAGCACTGCATGCTTGAGTGGTGAGTGTACATGCTCAAGACAGTAACGCTAGCATGCTTGGATTCATGCTCAGCTGGGTGGTGCATCAGAGGCATCAATCGACTGAATTACCATCAGGAGCTCCGTCAGAGACTACAATGTCGGCAAACTCCCCATCAAAATGGGATATGACTTCTCTTGCTGTGAGCTCACTGGTGATGTCTCCCTGTATTTGAGTGACCCCCTCTATTGCTGCCATTGGTTGGAGATCAACCGCAACAATTTTGGGAACCTTCTCTTCCCTGCAAGCAGCTGAGTTGCATCAAACGATTGAAGTACTTAATGCTGTTGACCCGACCAGCATTGTTGGTCATCGCCTTAATGCACAGGGCATAAGTTTGCTGCTGCCTGCAGAGTGAGATGTTTATTACCTTCCAGCTTGCATCGCCGGCAGATAGAGCCGTCTGCTGAGAACCTGGGAAGACACTCTCATCTGAGCATACTACACAGTAAATGTCAACTGCTGCGATGCTGCTGCATGCTGTACCTGACTCCAGCTCCCAGGCGCTGCACATAAGTCTACAGCATGCTGCACCCCTGCACTCAGCGCGTGCAGATGATACACTGCAGGCCGTGTGTTGCCAAGAAGCAGCCAGATAGAGGCACCTGACAGGATTCCAAAGGCATCGTCTATCTGCAGGAGCTTAAATGCGCTTCTAGCTCTCCAGCCTTCCTCTTTAGCCTTTCTGTAGTATATGTCACGTTTGTCCTTAGACGCTTTACCCATACTGCACTGCAACTGTAGCTTGTCAGCACTCTGACAGGAATGTCTGGACGTGCTGCATTCCGGACATGAGATACTTCCGATTGGTTGCAGTGCAGTGGCTCGCAGTCGTTGGGGACATTCCAAATTGTGAGGCAATATGAAAGAGTTTGAATCGAGGTGCCTAGGCCTGTGTCAAACGTTTCATCTCCCTGGCTTCTTTCTGCATATAGCACGACAGCAAGGTGCTGCAGAGACAACACGAGTGATATTGTACCAATTCAGATGGTCTACGTTGAAAAAGGTGAGCCCCGCACCCTACACGCCGTACACCTGATACAGGAGTCCAAATACAGCTACCTTGCGCAGATCGGTGCTTGCTGAGCTACCCCATGTGCTGAAGGTCTTGATTCTGCTGTTGCAGGACGCGTAGTGCAGCAACAGTCTGTCTGGAGTGTGAAGGCGTGTGTAGATGCCTTCTGGGCAATAATGAACGGAATAGTGTTCTTGTAAGCTTATTGTCTTTCACGCTACTCAGTACCACCTGTACTCCATATTTAATCCATTTCAGTCAATGCACTGATGACCACGCGCAATTGCAGCTGGGAGACTTTAGTGAGCCCTAGCGCAGCAGGAAAATACAAGGACAGGTTGTCAACTAAGAAGCTTTCTGACAGGAAGCAGGACGGCAAGAGAGGTGGCCCTCGAATAACTGGTTTGTCCAATCTACGGGACAATTCCAATCCTCGTAAGCTTGCTTCTCTGCTTCTTGCATCAAACAGCTTGCCCAGATACTTTCAGCACGCAGCAAGTGCAACTGTATGCATGATCTAAATGCAAGCTGCTCTTCAAAAGCGCCTAAGTGCAAGCTGCTTTTATGCCCACTCAAAAGCGTCAAACTAATTTTGTGGTGTTCACGCAGCTGCTGGTGCTGGTGGTTGCTGATCACGCTAGACATTTGCAGCTATAACTCTGAATGGCTTCACCATTTAGTATTATTGCTGCAAATGTCAAGACCGTTGTCAACACTTGACAGATGACTGAGGACCTTTGCCCAAAATGCTGCACTCATGCAGCTTGCGGGCATGCATGACTGAGGCCTATGATGAAGCGTCAGCAAATGTCTACAAAGGCACTTGATGTTTCAGATCTGTCTCTTGCAAGTTGGTTCTGGTTTTTGTCAGTTGTACATGATAGTAGAGACCTTAAGTAGTCCACCCAAGTTCACCCGGCTGCCAATATGCAGTGTTGTTCTATGTGCAACATTCTGTGCTTTTCCTTACCTGACCAGTGTTCCTATGTTCGGTTACTTTTTGTTTGATAAAATCAGGCGTGTAAACTGTGACCGGCCTGTCACAAGTTGTGTGTGATGCTCAGCAGCTGGCGGCAGCATCGATCACTGACACACTGCTGTCAGCATGACAAGACTCTTGTATTATCTGAACACTTGTATACATACAAGTCACAAGCTGAACAAAGAGCCCATTTATGCGTGTCACAGAGGCTGAACAATGTTTAGCCATTGGTGCCAAAACTGCAATATGAAACCCCAGAATGTGTAGCAGTGTGTTGAAACTTGTTCGCTGCCTGACTAGCGCAGCCAATCCAATTCGTGGATACAATATAAGAGTCCTCTACCTGCTACTAGCATGAACATGGGTGGCTAACTTGGTGTCTGTGATGGAGCAGATTTTTGTGATTCAATCAACCTGACACAGGCTGCGCCACCCAAGTACAAGCCAATCAAAGGCACTGCTAGCAATGTCTGTGTAAAAGGGTCTGTGGATGGTGTAAGCACAGCAGCAGCAATGGTTGCCCCCACCACCACATACCGCCATTGTGCAAACATCTGCTGTGAAGAAACTATGCCTGTGTTGCCTAGCAAAACCTGTATGACTGGCACCTGCAGGTTGCAGTTGAATTTTTGAGTGCTGGCCTTCAAAACAGAACGAGGATCCAACAAAACACCAGGCGCATGCAGTCAAATGGGCAAATAAGAGCATGCAGTTTGTGCGTGTACAAACTTGCGATCAAGGAGGATATTCAAACAGGCGTCCAGGGTCATTGGGCCTATGTCATGCACCAATAGCCTGATGTGATGATCACCTGGAAGGACAAGCCGGTACTGAGTAGCAAAACCAGCACAAACTCAAAGTACTGGTCAATGGACCAAAGTGACTCCACGGCTCCGTCAGCATACTGTACAAAGAATTGGAGGGCTGCTGGTGTCAAAATCTGGTAAGCAAATACAAGCCTGCAGGCAGCATTGGCTTCAGCATTGTATGCGTCACGGGATCTGGTGCTGTTGAGGTGTCCAACCTGTTCTGCATGCATCCATCAGTGTGATACACAAGCTGACAGGCCAGCTCACAGTGTGCACCAGCATGAGCAGGCCACTGCTGGCGTACAGACTCACACACAAATGTGCTTGGCAACAAAACAGGACATTAGATGTGCACAAGCAAGCAGCATGTGTACCCTAAGTAAAACAGGATGGAAGAGCCGAAAACAATAGGAGCCAGTTGCTTCTGCTCTGACTGTGTCAGGCCCGGAAACACCCATGCCACAACTTCATACAGCACAGTTGGAGTGGCCAGCAACAGGCCTGCATATCCTGCAACCTGCACATGGCATTGCAACCATGAAAGGCACAGCACAGCATGTGTGGTACATTGTATGCTTCCTGAAGGCTAAGTGGCGCTGGCAAGGATTGGCAGCTGCTGTACATACCTTGAATGTGGTGAAGAAGAATTCACCAGGTGAAAGCTGCAAGAATCTGACCCCTTGTTCAGCCACTGGGGCCTCCAGAAACACCACAAGATCTTTGGAGAAACAGAAACAGGTCAGGATGGCACCACCAGCAGCCAGTGCTGCTATCAACAGTCGTTCCCTAAGCTCATCCAGATGGTCCCAAATTGGCATTTCAGAATTGCTAAGTTCTGAGGCATCTGGGTATAGAAAGGATTGCAACGCTGTTTTCTCGGCCTCGCTTTGAGGCTCTGGGGCCATAAGCCCATTCTGCTCTGTGCTTGTCTCTGCAGTGTTGGCAGATCAGTCAGGTCAGTCAGCATATGTGAGAGTATTGGTGCGGCAGCGCCTCATCAAACAGTGCCTTTATATACCTAGGCTTTCGGTTGCTTCACTTGGGTCAAGCTTGGCTTTAGGACAGAGCCTAGCTGCTCGCTTGTGTGATATGCGCTGGCACTTGTGGTGCTGGATGAAGCTTCTAGTCAACAGAGGCCTGCGAATGCACTGTGCGTGACATGCTGTCATTGCTGCAAAAGCGTGCAGCTGTGCTGACTAGGTTTGTCGTCAGTGAACGCTTCACGATGTTG
>JAABUK010009618.1_pt1 | contig 13156 bp, 1 predicted proteins | sample 5559141 | NCBI WGS metagenome assembly JAABUK01 (sample SAMN10711869, study PRJNA513367) | rock metagenome | isolation source: Antarctica rocks | place: Antarctica: Victoria Land, Pudding Butte nord | collected 2016-01-03
TTATTGATTAATATTAATAAATAGAAGTCTTATAAAGTAAAATTAAGAATGAATTAAGATAGAGACTTATCCGCTCAATCTATTTATATAATAATATATTGAAAAGATGATATTAAATATTGTGGAAATTAAATATAACATTATTCTAAACATTTTATAGCTAGAAGCTCATAATTTAATAATTAGCTGAAGATAATGAATTATTAACTTTGGCAATTATGTCTATAAGATAATTATGATTACAGTATTATTTATAAAGATAGTGTAAATAAAATCTGATAATAGATACTTAATAGAAATAACAGAAAAACCTTTTAAATATTTATCTAAATATAACGAATTGAAATATTTATTTATTAAAGATAAAAACGCATTTATATTATCTAAATATCAATTCTAAAATCACAAAATTCTGTTAGAACTTAATAAGAAACTTACGTATAAATCTATTTATTCTCTTTCTAAGAAAGAACTTAAGATTTTATAAGAATATATTAATAAGAATTAGAAGAAAGAATTTATTTAATTCTCGACTTTATCTATAGAATATTTAGTTTTGTTCATTTTAAAATCTAATAAAGAAATATGTTTATATATTAATTATTAATAATTAAATAATATAATAATAATAAATTGTTATATATTATCTCTTATCTCTGAATTACATAATTATATTCATGAAGCTAAATGATTTATAACGCTCGATTTATAAGAAGTATATAATCTGATAAGAATAAAAAAAGAAGAGAAATAGAAAACAGCATTTCAAACTTATTATAATCATTATAAGTATCTAATTATATTCTTTAAGTTAATAAACACTCTAATCTTCTTTTAATCTCTAATAAATAATGTTCTTAAAAAATATCTAGATCAGTTCTATATTACTTATCTTAATAACATTCTTATATACTCTGAAATCAAAGAATAATATATTAAATACATTTAAAGAATACTTCATACTCTTTAGGCGAGAAATCTATTAGTAAAGATTAAGAAATATAAGTTTTATAAGTAAAGTATTAAGTTTTTAGAATTTATTCTAATAGTTATAAGAATTTAGATAAACAAATTTAAGATTACAATTATATTTGAATAATTACAATCTATATTAGTTAAGAAATTACTTCTAATTAAAAATTGAACTGCATCTATTTTAAAAGAAAGCTAGTTAAAGTCTGATTAAACTATTCTATAGTTCTAAAGATTAGCTATCTAATAATACTATTTATAGAATCTGAGCTATAATTATTAGCTTTATATAATCAATTAAGCCTTAAAAACTCTTCAAAAGTTTAATTAAATATTAGTTTCTAGCTTAATTAGTAGTTAATAAATAGAAATAAATAGACTATTATATAGAGTTTAACTAGCGCTTTCTAATAATACTATTTATAATATGCCAGCTAGAAAGCTCAGTCTGCTAAAGCTGATTAAGATCTTTTTTATCTTTTTGATTTTGATGTTCTTGATGTCAAGACTGCACCCAATTTTGACGCTATAATGCGGGAACGCTATTCTCAATAAAGGAATTTGCCATTTCAGTGACACAAGAAATATTTAAAAAAATTTAAGTATCTCATAAAAGTTTATATAGATTACAAAAATCTATTATACTTTATCACTATTAAGATATTAAATAGATGTTAGATATAATGATCTGAGCTATTATTAATATATAATTTTAAGATATTCTATTAAAAAGAAAATGATAATATTAAAGCTAATGCTTTGAGTTATTAAGTAAATTATGTCTGAGATATTAAATCTGCTTTATAATCAGTTCTATATAAGAACGTAAACAGAATCATAATATATAATTATGTTATAATCACTTTAATATTTTAGATCTCTAATTAAGATTAGAAAGATTAAATTATAAGATTATATTTAAATAATTATTTATCTCGCGAGATTTAAAAGAACTTTAAAAAATATTCAGTCTTTTAAAAATAAAACAGCGGGCTGATCTTATATAAAGAACTGATATATATTATAAATCAGATAAAAGAAATAATTATTTAATAATATTATAAGGAAATATCTTATAAATATTAAGAAATAGAAAAAACTTTTAAACGCATTTTTAAATTCTACTATTTTTCTGAAATGAATAAAGCAGTTTAATAGTAAATTGTTAACTATAATATTTATTAAAAAACTAAGCACTCTTAATATAAATTATATAAAGAGATATAATCTTTAAAATAATTTAAAGAAGTATAAAAATTTATTATATTAGATTTTATTATTAAGCTATTATTATTAAAGAACTCAATAATTAATATCAGCTATTATTATTAAAGAACTCAATAATTAATATCAGCTATAATAATATTCTTATTATTACTAATAAATTAACGAAGTATACTTACTTTATTAATTATATAAAAGCATTAAACGCCGAAGATTTAATATACATATTTTTATGAATAATATTCGCAAATCACAACATATTAATAGAGATCATCTCTGATTGAGATAAATTATTCACTTCTAAATTCTGAAAATCATTAATAAATCAACTTAGAATTAAATATAAGCTATTTACAACTTATCACTCATAGATAAACAAATAAATTAAAAGAATCAATCAAACATTAAAACAATATCTATAATACTATATAAACTATTATTAAAATAACTAAGTAGTATTTCTATTACTAATACAGTTTACATATAATAATGCTTCAGCAGCAATAGAAATATCATCTTTCTATACTAATTATAAATAGAAATCAATTTCGTATAGATAATTAAGAGAAATGAAACAGCTTATATAAAAATCAGTCATTAATATATAATTATTAACTAATCTATATTAAGAATTGATAAAGAATCTCGAATTCATTAATTAAAGATTTAATATATATTATAACTTTAAGAGAATTAATGAATTAAATCTTAAAGAAGAGAATCTAATATATCTACTTCACCGAAATATTAAAATCAAAAGATTTAGTATAAAACTGAATCACACGAAACTTAGCTCTTATCTAATTTAGAAAATTTTAAATAAATTAATTTATAGACTTAAACTCTTAAATATTATAAAGATTCACTCAGTATTTAATATTTCTCTTCTAAAATCTATATTAAAGAATGTTAAATAGACTCTAATTTATCTGAATAATTAGAATTAGAAGTATGAAATAGAAAAAGTGCTTGATGATTAAAAAATTAAGGATAAGATTTATTATTTAATAAAATAATTAGATTATAACATATTAGAAAATATATAGAAATTAAAAACAAATCTCAGTTCTGCGATTCTTAAGAATTATTACCGCCGAAATTCTTAACATGAGAAGAATTAAAGAAAGTAGTTAGTTACTCTTTATTAAAAGTAATGTTCAATTCCGTATTAATTAATAACTCTTTCTTCTTAAAATATCTCTCTTTTTAATTAAGCTCTTTTAAAGATTTAATCTTTTAAGTAATTATCTTATTTTAAGTTATCTGAAGAGACTTTATATAAGAGTTTAGACTCACTATTTCCGCAGTATTTTATTAAAGATAAAGAAGAGTTATCTTTCACGCAGCTTTTAGACGCAGTTTCTTTTATTATAATCTTTAAAAGTTAATCTTTAAGAAGTTATTATTATAATAAATATTATAATAAGTATACTTTAAATATTTTAAAATCTTCTTAAAAAATATATAAAAACATAATTCCGCGCAGTATAAATAGAACACGTGATTATAATTAACACTCTTAATAAAGTTATCTTTTCTGTCTGAATCTAACATTATTTATAAGAGAAAGATTTATCAATATAATATTAAAATATAATAAAAGAGAGAAGAAATAAAAAGAATAAGAATCTTAAAAATAGATTTAAATAGTTTAAAAGACTAAGTTAATTTAAAAGAATATAATATTACAGCTTTAAATCAGTAGTTAATAAACTTAACTCTTATTACTAAGATTAAGTAGTAGATTAAGATATAAGATCTCGCTTTTATAATAGATCTAATTTAGTGAATTATAATTAATTAAAATACTTAAAATCATGTATTAAGAAAGATATTTAAGAGTGCTTAAGAAGAGTATTTAAAAGTAAGTGCTTAAGAATGCTTAAGAGAAGTATTTAGAAGTACTGTGCACAACTTATTAATAATGATTATATAAACATTTATTTATTTTATAATTCTATAATCTTATTCTTCTTTCATAATTAACTTATATTATTAATTACATTCTATCTTTAACTCTTCTATATAAGAATAAGTGATTTCTATTCACAATTCTCTAATATCTAAATCTTATTATAGCTAGACTTAACAGTTTCTAATATTAATCTTACTATTCTTATAAAATATAATAAGTTGATGTGAAATATTAAGTACTATATTTCAGATCTTAATATAATTAGTACTAATAAGCAGCTCAATATTAAGATTATTAAATATTAAGACTGAGATTTATAGCTTAAATAACTTATTTTAAGTGCTTCAAAAATAGAATATGAAAGTAGTTAATTTATTAACTCTTTATTATTTATTAATGTTTTAAATGATTAATAATTTAATAATTTTAAATATATAAGAAAGCTGAGTAAGCAACTTTTAATTAATAGCTAAACAATTAAAATTAGAGTTAATAACTGCTATAAATAGCTTCGAATTAATAGCTCAATATATATTAACGCGGATTTCAGTATAATTAAATATATTCTCTGAATATTCTTCTTTTAATTATATTGTAAGATTAATAATAGTTGAGAGTTATATAGAAGAAGTAGTCTTAGTAGTATAAGTATTGAAAGCTCTTAAATAACTGTGAAGCTGATTATCTAATAGAAATAATTCTTTATACTTCTAATAAATAATATCGAAGTTAATTATAATCTCTTTCTTCTTAATAAAGCTTAACTCATTATCATTTAATTTATTAAAAGTATTCTGAAGAGCTAGATATCTCTATTATATATAATAATAACTCTTATTAAACTTCTCTTCTAAAGAAACTTTCTTATTAGCTGTAAAGATCTTCTTCTTCTTCTTTTTTAATAGATAATTAATTATTTAATAATTAGTCTTCAGATTTTAAGCAGTGCATTTCTTATAAGAATAAAAAGAATTAATATTAAAATGCTTTTCTATAAATGTAAAAGACTTAAAAGAGAGCCTGCTTAATATCACAGATATTAATTTAATATATAATATCTTCTTATAAGTTGATTTTAAGATCTTTATTAAATGAAATTAAGAATACTTATATATTAATTAATTCAGTCTAGTTCTCTATTTATAAAGACGTCACTAAATATTCTATATCTTTTATAAATAATCTTGAAAGTTTTCTAAACTCTTTTAACTTTTTCTAGTAAGCGTATTTTATAGTTCTGATGTAATCTGAAAGCTCTTATAAACTCTCTAAATTAGATTCTTCTTCATCTTTATATCTACAATTCACAGCTTATTAATCTTCTCATTAATATATTCTGTAAAAGATTATTCTTAATTCTAATAAAAACACTTCTAACTTATATTAGAGCGGAGTTCTATATTAATACTTATAAAGTCACGTTTAATAACTCTTCTTTATTAAGTAGATAATAATATTAGATACTTCTTTTTAACAATTAATAGAGTAGTATATTATATATAAGCTATTTTATTATTAAGATAATAAGAAAGTAGTAATATAAGCTTCTACTCTTAATCTTTATAAATTAATATGATGTTAGTAATGTGTTAATGAAGCTTCTGATGAGCTTACATCAGACAGCTGTATTATGACAGTGCATAATAGTTGAGATAATAGATTTCTATTTTCTTATGACATTTAGCATGAGTACTTTCTTTAAGAGGAAATCAAATAGAATCTGTAATATTATAATAAGCGATAAAAACTCTGCAAAATATATGTATTACGCAGATAGATTATTTTACTCACAGTATCACTGTAATTTAGTATTTTCAGATCTATTTAATAGTTGAAGAAGAATAAACACATGTTTATCTACTAAATTAAGAGAGCATAGTTACGTGATTATACTGTGTTTTTAATCTTCTTATTATTCGTCTATAAAATATCAGAATTACACAGATGAGACTCTTTCACAATAATTAAGAGATCTAAAAATCTACTCAATAATATTACCGGCGTAAGTCAAGATAGTTAGAGATTATATTTATCTTATCTCTTCTTCTTCTTCTTCTTCTTCTTCTATAATATAACTTCTCTTCGAAAATGCCGCGATATTATGAATATTACGCATGTGAGACGCAGTTATTCACACTATCTCTTTTCTAGCAAAAGTAGATAAAATATAAATGCACAAACAAATTCTAATTTAAATATACTGCTATTTTCACTATATTCAGAATCTAAATAAGACTGCGATCTTAACTTATTACTTAGATTCAGTATCTAGAAGAATATAAATAATAAAGAAGAGAAGCAAAATACTATCTATTTTATATTATAAAAGAAAAACAAAGTAGAATAAACGCGTGCGTATTATAAGTATTTAGATATTGAATAATTAGAAAATAATAAAATCTGAGAAAAACTTATTAATATCTGAGAAATGCTAATAATAATTATTAATAGTAAGAAGCTTCTTCTAGCTATATATCATATCTATCTATTATCTATATCTTGCTGATGAAAGATGTACAAGACACAGACATAATACTTAGAATCAAGTAGATAGCGAGTTAAGTCAGATAACAATAATCTATAATTATAGTGATAATTAAGCAGATGTCTAATAGAAGTAGAAGAGATGTAGATAATAAGCAGATAGCTATTATTTAATAGTAGATATAATTACTAGTAATAAGACGAACTACAGATAGATCTCAAGATAGTATAGTGTGATTATGATTTTCTCTTTTACAAAGATTTTAATTCAGATTCAGATAGAATAGTTCACATTAACTAGATTTAGTGTGCAATCAAACTTTAATCAAGAATCTATTATTATATTATTATAATATGTTAATGAAATATTTAAGTTGATTTGATATCTTAATAAGAGATTAACTTAAATAAATAGATCTTTAATAATTTCAATATTAAAGCTTTATTTCTAAATCTATTCACTGATAAAAATCAACTTAATAATAAGAAATTCTATCTTATATTAAGATTAGTTATAATAGCTTTTATAATCTTTATATAACTCTTTATATTTTAATTCAGTATTATTATAAGCTTTATTATAATTACTAATATTATTTAATCTATAATAAATATAGTCTGAGTCTTCTTAAGAGTCTCTATCATTATATTAGAAAGTGTTAAAACTCAGTCTTAACACGCAGATATAAGCTGACTATAGAAGAAAATTCTACACATTAGTGATCTATTCTTATAATACAAGAGAGCTGTTATTATATATTTACTATATACACTCTTAGTATATCTTTCGCATGTTACTTACATACTCATAAACTTCTATATCTTGAATTTCTATATATACATGAAAAATATCTACTATTCATCTGTTTTTAGCAGTTCTCTTAATATTCAGATTGCTCTATTTAATAGATTATTTAATAGAGATTCTTTAATATAATGATAAAGATATAAAGTGAAACTAATATAATAAGTGAAGATGAAGAAAGACTAATTAATAATATAAATATCAATTTAATAATAGATGAGCAGTCTGCGTCTTTTATTAATAATAATAATAAATAGAAGATTATTAAATAGTATTATAAACGTTTGCGCAAGCAGATTCAAGAGAAGAGAATGCTCGAAAATATTATTATAATAGAATTTAAACTTGTAAAAAAATGTCTGCGAACTTTATAAAAATCACAGAACTACTTATTCATTATAAATAAGTTGCTTTCTCTGTTCATTCTTATACTTCTTTATTATATCTGATTTATATTGCTAAACCTCTATATTATTCTGTAAAGAATCTTAAAAACACAGCTGATTATAAGAATAGCTGAAAGATTTATATATGCACGCTACTATTTATAAATAAGATTGATCTCATTAATTAAGTAGCAATCTATTTACAAGATAAAACACGCGAATTCTAAGTTAATAATACAATTCTAATTACAATCTAAAACAAATATATAAAATAATATTAAAGTCTAATTATTGACTCTATTAATTATATGTAATATATATTAATTTGACTCAAGATTATTAAGTAGCAATCTTAGCAGTTAGTTTGAGATATTGTAACTCTTATTAAGAGTCTTGAAAAAGATATTTCACTAATAATTAAAAAAAAGCATAAGATATAATAGCTACTTGCTTATCTTATGTTAGAGATTTATAGAAAGATCTTAAAAGAAAATAGAATTATCATATCTTGCGAGCAGATTATAATTATGATATAATAATAAGAAGAATTAGCTTAAGAGTCACTCTTAGAAAGTAAAGATAAGTCTTATACTAATTTAGTTAATATTGTATCAGATAAAAGCGCACGTGAAATATATACTTTTCGCGGATGTTTTTAATGTAAATACAAACTTAGTTATAATATAAGTTATTATTCTAATCTGACTTCAGTTAAAATAAACTTAATATCTGCTAAAAATATGAGAAGTAATAATATAATCTATTATAATTGCGAAAAGTCTAATTATCTTTCTCAAAATTCCAAAATATCAAGAAAGACTAATTTCTTATCAGCATTAGCAAAAAAATAGACTCTGATATTATAATAATGTCTGTAATATTAAGTATAAATCTTAAAGACGCAAAGCTAATATAATATATAATTATTAATATTATATTATGAGATAAGCATAATATTCGCTGACTGTTCGCACTCTTAAATACAGATATTTAAGAATGCTTTTTATTATAGAAAATAATTATTGAAAAAGATATTCGGGCGAACTCTATATTTGTAAATGCAATAATCTCAGATAATCAATCTATTATAATATATAATTAACACATAATTAGAGCGAACATAATAAACTTAGCAGAAATATCACAATTTCATTAAATAGACTTTATAACTATAGATATTCAAAGATATAATGCTATATTAAGCTGATTCTGAATCTTTAATATAAATTCAGATTATTATCTTAAGTGATGTGAATAATTCTATCGCGAAAGTGAGAAGAGTTATGAGATAGATATTATAGAGATACTAAAGCTTAAAAGAACTAATATTCCGATTTATATAATATATATCACATCTATAAGAATCATATCAGAGATATATAAAGATTCAGAGAGCATTATGCGAGATATATATGAAAACTTTATAAATTTAGTACAGCATTATTTCATAGATCTTTATTTCACAGAAGTGATTACTGTGTAGCTATCAAAAGAGCTTAAAGATTATGCTAATATATTCTTAGAAAAGAATACTGCGAAATTGTCTGATAATATATATATAAAACACACTATTCTTATTAAGAAAGATAAGAAGATATTATATAGATCTATTTACTTCTTATCTGCAAACAAGTTATAAGTATTACATAAGTATCTTAAAAGTAGTATGATAAAAGACTGAATAAGAAATTTAGAATTATTTATAGAGACTCTAATTCTATTTATTCTTAAGAAGAATAATAGTCTGCGCTTATATGTAAATTATAGAGATCTGAATCAGATAACTGTTTAAAATAAACATTTATTATTACTAATTTCTAAGACACTTAATTAATTGAGTAATGCGAAGAGATTCATATTAATAGATCTGCGTGATACTTATCATCAAATATATATTAAATAAGAAGATGAGTAGAAGACTATATTTCACACACAATATAATCATTTTAAGTATATAATTATATCTTTTAAGCTGATTAATATATTAGCAACATTTTAAGTCTATATTAATCAAGTATTGAAAAGTCTATTAAATATTATTTATATAGTCTATCTTGATAATATTATGATTTATAGCTACAATAAATAGAAGTATGATGATTATATATGACAAGTACTAGAAAGATTACGCAAATTTGACTTATTTATTAAGCTATCAAAATATGTCTTTTCTATTATAGAAATAGACTTTCTTAACTATTATATAAATATAACAGATATTTCAATAAATACACGCAGAATAATTATAATTATTAATTGATCGATTCTGAAATTATTTTATAATATGCAGATTTTTTTGAGCTTTATCAACTTCTATAGAAGATTTATTTATAAATACTCTATAGTAATTGTTGCAATTATAGATCTATTACTAAAAATAATAAAAGAAAAGAAGACTAAACTGTTTCTCTAAATAGAGAAGATAGATGCTATGTTTCGCATACTAAAAAAGTGCTTTTAGACTGTTTTTCTACTGCAGTATTTTGATTTAGAAAAATCAATTCAGATTAAAATAGATATATTAAAAAGAGATCTAACAGAAATCCTCTCTTAATTTAGTAATAATAGTATGAAGATAGCATGTTATATCTGAATATCAGTAGTATTCTATTTAACAAAGCTGATATCAACTAAGAGAAACTATATTATAAAGAATTAAAAGATGCTGATAATTATTATCTTGTTTAAGAAGTGATATTACTACTTAGAATCATCTACTTTTAATGTGCGAGTTCTATATAATTGTTATAATATGAAATCAGCAATTGGCAGACTTAACACTAATTGTTGAGACTTGATAATAAGTCAAGAAACAAGATCTCATTTACGCACGTTATCTTGTGCAGCTACAACAGACTTGTTCTTAATAACTGTGATTAATAAGAGTAATTATAGATTAAGTATTAAGAGAAGTGCTTAAAAGTGCTTAATAAAAGCACTTAGATATAAGTGTTTAAGAATATTTGAGAAGAGTATTTAGAAGCATAGAATATAAATCATAACTAATAATTATATAAACAAATGTTTATCTTTTAGATTTATAATCTCTTCTTTTGTAATTAACTTATATTATTAATTGCATTCTATCTTTAATTCTTCTATATAAGCATAGTAATTTCTATTTATAATTTTCTGATATCTGAATCTTATTATAACTAGACTTAGTAGTTTCTAACACTTTAACTATTTATTATTAGATATTAGTCACTCTATTATAATAAATCTTATTAATACAAATATATTACACTCTAAATATAAATCATTTCAGAAAAATATTACTGATATAGATTATACTTCTCTTAAGATTAACATCTTCAATATGTTTTATAAAGATAAAAAAAAGCTTAGAACTTTCTTAATTCAGATTAATATATATATTTGATTTAATATTTAGAAGCTGAGAATTACTAAAATTAAGATAATATTTATAGTTACTTATCTTAGAAATAAAGTCTTTAATTAATTTGAATCTTATCTAATAAATTACTTGAAGAAGTTTGTAGAAAATAAAAAGATTGAGATTAAAAGAATTTTCTCTAGTTACACTTATTTTAAGAAGTGTATCTGATAAATATATAAAAAAGTGAATAAAGAATAAACAGCTGAATAAGAGATTTAGAAACTCTAATAAATAGACTTAGTAATAAAATACATCTCTAAGTTTCAACAAATTATATTAAGAATTAAATAAAATAACGCGGCACTTATAATAAAGTACTATCTAGAACTGAAGAATTTAGTCAAAGACAAACTAATTCAAATTAAAAAGTTAGATAAATTAGAAAGTCTAGTTAATATAATTATTAAGATAGACAATTATTTATATAAGAAATAGATGAAAAAAGAATAAGAATACTCTTAGATATTTATTTTCGATAAATATTAAAAGATAGAATATCAGTTTAAACAAGTTCAATATTCTTAAGAAATAAACTTAGATATTATAAATTAAAGAAAGTTCAGAAAAAGATCTTAGTAAGATAAACTCTCTTCAGTTTAATAAGAAGAGAGAATGAGAAAGAACTTATATCTCTATTATGAAAAATCCAAATATTAAGTTGATAATTGTTTAAACAAATAATAGTTGCACGTAATCTCTGAAGAATTAATAATAGAGAAGTCAGATAACACATGAAATATCAGCTGCGCGAACATTAAAATATTAATATTAGAAATAATTATCAAATTATTTAAATAGATTCACAATCAGAAAATCTAAGAATTATCTCATATCTACTTATTCTGAACTGTCTATTATAATAATCAGTGCGCTATTTATAAATTAGATAAGAACAGCTCAGAATAATATTTCAAGAAATTTAGATAGAAGAAAGTGAAATAATTATTGAGTATTATCTTCAAAATATTCTAGAAGCAAGTATTAAGCAATCTTAAATATAACAAGAATTATATGAAAATAATAACTAAATTTTGAGAATTAGTATTATATATAGATATAGATTATAAGTTGAAGTCTCAATATTAATATAAGATATATATATCTGAGAAAACATTTTAAAGAGTTAAGTTAAAATTATAATTAAGAATATATCGCACAGAAAACTATTTAGATTAAAATTAGAAATAAGTTTATTATTATTAAAATATTAATCTTTAGAAAATAATTAACTTATATAAGATTAACATTTCTACTTATCTGAAAGAGATTTAAAGTGTAAGTATAATATAAATTCAAGAACTTAAGAAATTAGAGATAGTAAGAATGATTTATGACAAGAAATATCGCACTTCTCATAAATCATATGCACATTTTTCATGCAATAGATTGGAATATTACTTTATAAGAGAGAAGTATACTTATTTTCGAAACTACTAATTTAAAGAGTTAAAAAATAAGAAGATTTTTTGTATTAGAAATCTAATAAAGAATCTCTTCTCAGATCTTAAAAACTAGTTGCTACTAATGCTAGTTATATATAATATGTAATCTTGCAGAGATATATTAAATAGCAAAAAGTCAAGATTATAATAAACTCTGAAGTTATTGAAAATTACATCTCTCTCGTGTATATAACTTGCTCTGATCTATCTATCTGGAAAAAAGACAAACTCTATTAATTAGTATTAGCAGATGAAAGCTCTATTTCTTGTGTCACTGAAATGACAAATTCCTTTATTGAGAATAGCGTTCCCGCGTTATAGCGTCAAAATTGGGTGCAGTCTTGACATCAAGAACATCAAAATCAAAAAGATAAAAAAGGTCTTAATCAGCTTTAGCAGACTGAGCTTTCTAGCTAGCATATTATAAATGGTATTATTAGAAAGCGCTAGTTAAACTCTATATAATAGTCTATTTATTTCTATTTATTAACTACTAATTAAGCTAGAAACTAATATTTAATTAAACTT
>JAABUK010009619.1_pt1 | contig 13155 bp, 13 predicted proteins | sample 5559141 | NCBI WGS metagenome assembly JAABUK01 (sample SAMN10711869, study PRJNA513367) | rock metagenome | isolation source: Antarctica rocks | place: Antarctica: Victoria Land, Pudding Butte nord | collected 2016-01-03
GCAACTCAGCTTCCTGCTCAGCCGTCGCAACCAAAGGAGACCGACCCGCCATGACCCCTACCCAGCAAACGCCAACGATAACCCTACATTACCATCCGTGCGTGAGGCCAGGAAAACCTGCTTAGCCGCCGGCAAGGACTGGGCGGATGTAGAACCGGCCATCTTCGGCACGCTGCTGGAAAACGCCCTGGCCACCAAGGAGCGGGGCCGGCTGGGCGCCGAGTTTACCCCCCGCCCCTTCGTGGAACGGCTGGTGTTGCCCACCGTCATGGAACCGCTGCGGGAAGATTGGGACGGGGTGCGCGCTGCCGCGGAAGCGGCGATGGAGGTCGGGAACGCCCTGGCCGCCGCGGCACTGGTGCGCGGCTTCCATGCCGCCCTGTGCGCCGTGCGCGTGCTGGACCCGGCGTGCGGGACCGGCAACTTCCTGTATGTTACCTTGGAGTTGATGAAGCGCCTGGAAGGCGAAGTGCTGGACGCCCTGGCCGGCTATGCCCGGGGCGATGCCGGGCTGCTGGACCTGGCCGGCGCCACCGTGGACCCGCACCAGTTTCAAGGGCTGGACCTGAACCCGCGCGCCGTGCCAGTGGCGGAACTGGTGCTGTGGATTGGCTACCTGCAATGGCACTTCCGCACCAACGGCACCGCCCCGCCGGCCCCGCCGATCTTGCGGGACTTCAAGACCATGCGCCAAGCCGACGCCTTGCTGTCCTACAGCCGCACGGAAGGGGAGCGGGACGGCAAGGGCAACCCGGTGACGCGCTGGGGCGGGCGCACCAAGCTGCACCCGATCACGGGGGAGCAGGTGCCGGACGAAGCGGACCGCGTGCTTGTGCTGCGCCCGGTGGGCGGCAAGATGGCGCCCTGGCCGGATACGGACTTCATCGTGGGCAACCCGCCCTTTGTGGCGGGCAAGGACATGCGGGAGGAACTGGGCAGCGGCTATGCCGAGGCACTGTGGGATGCCTACCCCAAGGTACCGCCATCCGCCGACTTGGCGCTGTTCTTCTGGTGGCGTGCGGCGCAACTGACCGCGGCGGGCAAGGTGCGGCGGTTCGGCTTCATCACCAGCAACAGCATACGCCAGGTGTTCTGCCGCCGGGTGGTGGCTGCGGCGCTGGACGGCCGCAAGCCGCTACACCTTGCCTTCGCCATCCCGGACCATCCGTGGAGCCAAGGCGCCGGCAGCGCCGCCGTGCGTATCGCCATGACGGTTGCAGCACCGGGTCAGAAACCGGGGCGGCTGCTGACCGTGACGCGGGAGGGTGCGGGCGACGTGCCGGACGTGGCGCTTGCGGAGGCGGTGGGCACGGTAAACGCGGATTTGACGGTGGGGGCCAGCCCGGAATCTGCCAGGCCGTTGCAGGCCAATGAGCGAGTATGCAGCCCCGGGGTGAAGCTGCACGGGGCCGGGTTCATCGTGACGCCCGCCATCGCGAGGGCGCTGGGGCTGGGGCGCGTGCCGGGCCTAGAAGGGCATATCCGGCCTTACTTGAACGGCAAGGACATGACCGGGCGCAGCCGGGGCGTGATGGTCATAGACCTATTCGGGCTGACTGCCGATGAAGTGCGAGAGCGCTTTCCAGAGGTATTCCAACACCTGCTTCTGAACGTGAAGCCGGAGCGGGACGCCAACAACCGGGACAGCTACCGCAATGCCTGGTGGGTGTTCGGGGAACCGCGCCGGGACTTCCGGCCGGCGCTGCGCGGCCTGCCCCGCTACATCGCCACCGTTGAAACGGCAAAGCATCGGGTGTTCGTGTGCCAGCCGGCGGCGGTGCTGCCGGACAACAAGCTGATTTGCATTGCTACCGCAGAAGCGTGGCACCTGGGGGTGCTGTCATCGCGCCTGCATACCGTGTGGGCGCTGGCCGCGGGCGGGTGGCTGGGATTCGGCAACGATCCTGTTTACGTGAAGACCAAGTGCTTCGACTCCTTCCCCTTTCCCGCCGCCACCCTGGCGCAGCAAGCAGCCATCGCCCGCCCGGCGGAAGCCCTGGATCGCCACCGCGCCGCACGCCTGGCCGCCCGTCCCTACCTGACCCTGACCGGCCTGTACAATGTCCTGGACGCCTTGCGCGCCGGGCGCACCCTGACCGATGCCGAACGCGACGTGCTGGACGCGGGGCAAGTCGCCACCCTGCAACACCTGCATGACGAGCTGGACGCCGCCGTTGCCGATGCTTACGGCTGGCCTGTCAACCTGCCCGCGGCGGAGGTGGTGGCGCGCGTGGTAGCCTTGAACCGGGCACGGCTGGCAGAGGAAGCCGCCGGCCAGGTGCGTTGGCTCCGCCCGGACTACCAGGCCCCGGCGGAGCAGCGCCGCATTGCCGCACAGGATGCGGAGCAAGCCGCCTTGGACGTGGACGTGGATGCCGCCCTGCCCGCCTGGCCCAAGGGCGTGCCGGCGCAGTATGTGGCCTTACGCGCCGCCCTGGTCGGCGGCGCCCCGTCCGCCCCCGCCGACCTTGCCCAGCGCTTTCGGGGCGCCCACCGGGCCAAGCTGGCGCCCATGCTTGCCGTCCTAGCCGCGATGGGCCAGGCCCGGGAGGCCGGCGGCGGGCGTTACGTGGCCTGACCCGTCCCGGCCCTGGCAGAAGCCGCACCACGGGCCAGGGCGGCTGCCATCCTAACGGCATGGGTGCTGCAAGTGGATTTTCGGAGCGATCCGCGCACGCGCGAGAGGGCAGCACTTGCTGACGCGCTGGGCGGGGTATTTTCTAAAATGGTTTAAAAATCGCTGGGGCGCCCGGGAGGGCGCGCGCGTGGCGTTCGGCAAGAATTGCAAGCGGCGCATGTCAAGCCCGACGCTGGCGAGTTGAAGGGCAGTCCGGACGCAGAGCGCGGGGTATGGGCGGCATGCCGACCACCGCCCAATATGTCCGCCCCCGTCCAAGGCCGTCCACACCAAGCATACTCCCCACCTATCTCCCCACTGTGGCAGTTTAGGAGGCGGAAGATCAGCTAAATGCTTGTGATTGTTTGGTGCCCCGTACGGGATTCGAACCCGTGTTACAGCCTTGAAAGGGCCGTGTCCTAGGCCTCTAGACGAACGGGACCGCGATGCGGGGCGTAGCGCGGGGCACGGAGCGGGTCAAGAGAGGTGATCGGGAGAATTCGGACAGGTCGTTATGTGGATTTTCTGCCTGAGCGCGGCGAGGATGCCGCGGATCAGGAGCAAGAATGACCAAGCGAGCACGCTGGAACCGCAACCCGGCTTTCAAGGCGAAGGTGGCATTGGCAGCCATCAAGGGCGAGAAGACGCTGGTGGAGCTGGCGCGGCTGCATGACGTTCACCCCGACCAGATCACGGCATGGAAGGCGCACCTGCTTGAGGGTGCCGCTGGAGTGTTCGGGCCCGGCCTGGCGGCCAAGGAGGCGGCGCCAGTGGTCGACGTGAAAACGCTGCACGCGAAGATCGGCGAGCTGACGCTGGAGAACGATTTTCTGTCCGGTGCGCTCGGCAAAGCCGGACTGCTGAGCGCAAGGCGATGATCGACCGCAGCCACGGCTTGCCGCTGCGGCGGCAGGCGGAGGTGCTGCAGCTCAGCCGGAGCATTCTTTACCATGAGCCGCGCCCGATGCCGGCGGCCGATCTGGCCGTCATGCGGCGGATCGACGAGCTGCAACCTTGACCACCCGTTCGCGGGCAGCCGGATGCTGCGTGACCTGCTGCGCGGCGAGGGCGTCGCGATCGGGCGCGAGCGGGTCGCATCCATCATGCGCAGGATGGGCATCGAGGCGCTGTATCGCCGGCCCCGCGCCTCGATGCCCGCACCTGGGCACACGATCTACCCGTGTCTGCTGCGGGGCCTGAATGTTGTGCGGCCGAACCAGGTGTGGGCCCCAGGTCTGGGCCCCAGGTCTGGGCCATGGACATCACATACATTCCTATGGCACGCGGCTTCGTCTACCTGGCTGCCGTGCTGGACTGGTTCAGCCGGCGGGTGCTGTCCTGGCGCATCTTGATCACGCTAGAAGTTGAGTTCTGCCTGGATGCGATCGAGGAAGCGCTTGCCCGGCATGGCCGGCCGGACATCTTCAACACCGACCAGGGAAGCCAGTTCACCAGCGCCGACTTCACCGGCCTGCTGCTCGGGAACGACATCGCGATCAGCATGGACGGCCGCAGCGCCTGGCGCGACAACGTGCTCGTCGAGCGGCTCTGGCGTCCGTTCAAATACGAGGAGGTCTACCTGCGAGCCTACGACAGCGTCGGCGAGGCGCGCGCCTCGATTTGCCGATATCTGGAGTTTTACAACCGAAAGCGCCCGCACTCGGGCCTTGCCGCGCGGACGCCGGATCAATCCTACTTCGGTCACCTGCCGCAGATCGCGGCGGCATGACCTTCGCCGCCGTTGGCGGGGCGTCGCTCCGGTCGGACTACGCCCTGCCTGCACACCGCGCCGCAGGCGGCCTGCGATGGCGAAGGGTCACAGCAAACGGCGGCTGGCATAAGGTGCGAAGCCTTTCTCAATATCCTCATGGAATACATCAATCCAATCTGCGATCTCCGTGAACGTGTTGTGGATCATTCCAACGAGGAACGCGGCATCAAAACGTATTATCGCGCCCTCTCCGTTTGACCATTTCTTAATCAAAGCCCGATACTGAGGCGTTTCGTCAAACGAGCGACCGAAGCTCTCAATGTCATCATCGCCGTCGTCATCCCTGCAACGAAGTGAGTGCTCCGTGATATCATCGCTGACTTCCAATTTTTGAACGTCAAGGTAAGCCCAATCGGCTTGATGCGCTCGATGCCATACAAAAACTCTGGCTCGTCCAGAAAGGCTTTTACGACTTTTCCGTTCTCTACGCCCACGAGGGGAGATGGCACCACAAAGGCATTTACGACCGCGGCTGCCCGCTTAGTTTTCTCGATCTGATCTTCGATATCTTGGGAAGAATTCATTTGCATGCTCCGACGCTCTGACGAGGTGAACTGACCTTAAACCTGCAAACCAATATCTCTCCGATAAAAACCTTCCCTCCAACGCACCTTCCCCACTCCCCCATAAGCCACCCCCCTCGCCTCCTCCAACCCTCCCCCTACTCCCACAACCGTCAACACCCGCCCCCCATCCGCCAGCACCTGCCCGCCTTCCACCCGCGTCCCGGCATGAAACACCAGCGCCCCCGGCACCGCCGCCGCGTCCTCCAAGCCCTCAATGACCGTCCCCGTCTCAGGCGCCCCCGGATACCCCCGAGCCGCTATCACCACCCCCACCGCCGCCTGGTCCATCCAGCGCAGGTCGAACCGCCCCAGCTCCCCGTCGCACGCCGCCAGCAGCGCCGGCAGCAGGTCGCTGCGCAGCCGGGGCAGCAGCACCTGGCACTCCGGGTCGCCGAACCGCACGTTGTATTCGATCAGCCGCGCCCCGTCAGGCGCCACCATCAGCCCGGCGAACAGCACCCCGCGGAACGGAGTGCCGCGCCGGGCCATCTCGGCCACCGCCGGGCGGATGAAAGCGTCCATCGCCGGCGCCGGGTCGAAGCCCGGCACCGGGGAGATCGCGCCCATGCCGCCGGTGTTCGGCCCGGTGTCGCCGTCGCCGACCCGCTTGCGGTCCTGCGCCGCGCCCAGGAACACCGCATCCGTGCCGTCGCACAGGGCGAACAGGCTGCACTCCCAGCCCTCCAGGAACTCCTCGATGACGACGGAATGGCCGGAGTCGCCGAAGGCATGGCCCTCCATGATCAGGCCGATGGCGGCCTCCGCCTCCTCCACGGTGGCGGCGACCACGACGCCCTTGCCGGCGGCCAGGCCGTCGGCCTTCACCACGATGGGGGCGCCGCGGCGGCGGACGAAGTCGCGCGCGGCGGCGGGGTCGTCGAACCGCTCCCACCGGGCGGTCGGGATGCCGGCGGCGTCGCACAGTTCCTTGGTGAAGGCCTTGCTGCCCTCCAACTGCGCGGCCGCGCGGCTGGGGCCGCAGCAGCGTATGCCGGCGGCGGCCATGGCGTCGGCCAGGCCGGCGACCAGGGGGCCTTCCGGGCCGGGCACGACCAGGTCCACCGCGTTGCCGCGGGCGAACAGCACCAGGCCCTGCAAGTCCATCGCTTGCAGGCTGACGTTCTCGGCGATGGCTGCGGTGCCGGGGTTGCCGGGGGCGACCCACAGCTTAGTCAGCAGCGGGGAGGCCGACAGCGCCCAGGCCAGCGCATGTTCCCGCCCGCCCGATCCCACGATCAACACCCGCATGACGCCGCTCCGATTTGACTGGGCGCCGCCTTAGCATAGCCTGGCGGCATGAACGACCTGCTGACCCCGGCGCCCGCCACCCCCCTGGCCACCAACGTTCCTGAATACACCGTGTCCGAGATCAGCGGCGCGGTGAAGCGCACGCTGGAGGGGGCGTTCGGCCGCGTCTGCGTGCGGGGGGAGGTCACGGAGTTCAAGCGCTATCCGTCGGGGCACCTGTACTTCTCGCTGAAGGATGAGGGCGGCAAGATCAGCGGCGTCGTGTGGAAGGGCGCGGTGTCCAAGCTGGGACTAGTGCCGGAGAATGGGGTCGAGGTGATCGCCACCGGGCGGGTGTCCTCGTATGGGGAGCGCAGCAGCTACCAGCTCGTCGTCGAGCGGATGGAGTATGCCGGCGCCGGTGCGCTGCTGGCGCGGATCGAGATGCTGCGGGTGCGGCTGGCGGCGGAGGGGCTGTTCGGGGAGGACCGCAAGCGGCGCCTGCCGGTGCTGCCGGGGGTCGTGGGGGTGGTCACGTCGGCGCAGGGCGCGGTGCTGCAGGACATCAAGACGACGATCCTGCGGCGTTTCCCCCGGCCGATCCTGGTGTGGGCGGTGCCGGTGCAGGGCGAGGGGGCGGCGGCGAAGATCGCGGCGGCCATCGCCGGGTTCGACCGGATCGCGGCAGGCGGCCCGGTGCCGCGTCCGGATGTGCTGATCGTCGCACGCGGCGGCGGCAGCCTGGAGGACCTGATGGCCTTCAACGACGAGGCCGTGGTCCGCGCTGCCGCTGCCTGCCGCATTCCGCTGATCTCGGCGGTGGGGCACGAGACCGACCATACGCTGATTGATTTGGCCAGCGACCGGCGGGCGCCTACGCCGACTGCGGCCGCCGAATTGGCGGTGCCGTCGCGGACCGAGCTTGTCGCCAACCTGGCGCAGGAGGGCGCTCGCCTGGCCGCCGGGCTGCACCGCATGGTGCAGGAGCGGCAGTTGCGGTTGGAACGGGCGGTGCGCGGCTTGCCGGACCTGCCCGGCCTGGCCGGCGCCGCCCGGCAGCGGCTGGACGACCGTGCCGGACGTTTGGCGCTCGCGGTGCCGAACCTGCTGGCGGCCCGGCAGGCGCAACTGGACCGCGCCGCCCGCGGCCTGCCGGACCTGCCGGGGCGGGTGTTGGCGGCCCGGCTGGCGGCGGACGGGCTGCACGGGCGGCTAAGGTTGGCGCTGCCCAACTTGGTGGTTGCTCGCCGGGCCGGGCTGGTGCGGGTCGAGCTGCGCCTGCCATCGCCGCGTACGCTGCTGCCGTCGGCGCGTGGGGCCTTGGCGCTGGCGTCGTCGCAGCTTGCCGCCGCGCAGCGCCAAGCGGTTGCCCGGCAACGTGTCGCGGCCGACCGCACGCTGGACCGGCTGTCCCTTGCCCCGCTGCGCGCCGCCTTGCGGGAGGGCGCGGCACGGCTCGACGGCCTTGCCGCCCGGCTGGCGTCGGTGTCGCATGAAGCGGTGCTGGCGCGCGGTTACGCCCTGGTGTTCCGGGGTGCCGAGCCCGTGACCGACGCGGCGTCTGTCCGCCCCGGCGCGAAGCTGCGGCTACAATTTAGGGATGGCGAGGTTGCAGTGACGGCGGGCAAGGCCGGGCAAGCAGTGCTGCCGATTTAGGCAACGTCCTTTACATCCGCCCTTCAGAGGTCCATGTAAGAGTCGGCGCTTTTCGCGTTGGGTTCACGTGCTTTTGGAACGACGTCTTTCGACCCCTGGCCTTGCCGGGGTGACCTGACTGCTCCGGTGCTCCCCATTGTAAAAAGTAATCCGGCCTGCACCGTGCGGGCCGCCGTGACTAGTGGAGCATACTATGGCAGTCGGAACGGTTAAGTGGTTCAATGCACAGAAGGGCTTTGGCTTCATCCAGCCGGATGACGGCAGCAAGGATGTGTTCGTGCACATCTCTGCGGTCGAGCGAGCCGGCATGGGGTCCCTCAACGAGGGCCAGAAGCTGAGCTTCGAGCTGGAGCGCGGCCAGCAGGGCAAGACCTCGGCGGTCAACCTGCAGGCGGCCTAAACCCCTAGAGCCACCCACGTGGTGGCGGCCGGAGCTGACCGTTATGTCACTTCATAAGTTCGGATCCGGCCAGAAGGTGGAGTTCTCCCCCAGCGCGTTCGATGGCAATGCGCCGCGGGGGAGCTACATCGTGGTGAGGCAGATGCCCAGCGAGACCCGGGACTTGCAATATCGTGTCAAGAACGCCCGCGACGGGCATGAGCGCGTCGTGCGTGAGAGCCAGCTCGGCCAAAGCTAAGCTGGCACCCCAGGACGGAAGTCCGGGGACCGACCAACAGGCTCCCGGCCCGGGGCAGCGCGCAGTGCGTTGCCCCGGGCCGTGCCGTATCTGCCGTAGGGACACGCGATGGTCTTCAAGCCCAACTATAATCTGCAGCGGGCCGAGCGGAACCGCGCCAAGCAGGCCAAGAAAGACGAGAAGCTTCGGGAGAAGGAAGAGGCCGCCGCCAAGCGCAAGGCGATCATAGACGCTGGCGGTATTCCGGATGATCCGATGATCGCGCCCAACCCGGCGATGGATGGCCTGCCCAAGGCCGAGAGCTAGCATGGCAGTCAGGAAGCGGGTCGAGAGCAGCTTTGTCGCCTTCGACGTGACCTATGTGGACGGGACGCGCAGCAGCAACCGCCGGGTGCCGAGTACTGCACTGGGCGGCCTGGACGGGGACGAGCCGGCGAAGGAGATCATCCAGGAGCAGGATGCCGCTATCGGGGCTGCATCGGGCAAGCCACGCCCGGAGATCGCCGCCGTGGAACGGTCGCCGTTGCCCGAGGTGGTGAAGCTGCCGGCCAAGAAGAAGTTTTGACTCGTGCTTCCCCTGCCCGGGGAAAGGCCGGCCTGAGGGTCGTCCTGGCTGCGAAGCGGCAGCCCCTTGGTGTAGCCGAGGCCAGGCGTTTACCCGGGGTAGTCTCAGCAAACGACGGATGCATAATCTGCGGAGACCTCCGCTTCACAGTGGTCAGCGGGTAGCGGAGCGGTCGGCCATGTTGCTTCTTCTTGGCGATGTATTCCAGTATCTCAGTGTCGTCGTCCATGCCATTGGCCTGATGGCGCAAAGCATGGCCGTTGGCGGATCAGTGTTCCTTGTGTGCCTGGCCCAGCCGTTTGCTGCCCGCCTCACGGTGCCCGTGGCCGCCTATGGTGCCGTGCAGGTGTTCGACGGAGCCGGCCTGGCGCGCCGCGCCGCCGTGATCACGGCTTGGAGCGCGCTGGCGCTGGTCGCGGCCGAAGGGGCCACAATCGCCATGCAGGGCGCGGCGTTGAAGGAAGAGGTCGGCCTTGCCCTAGGGGATATCCTCGGGGCGAACTTTGCGACCGCAGGCTTGGTCAAGATGGCGGCAGCCTTCCTGCTCGCCGTTGTCCTGTTCTCTGGGAGCCTGGGCGCAGCACCCTTGCTGGGCCTCTCCGCCATCATGATCGGCGCGACCGTCATGACCACGCACGCCTATGCCCGGCTGGGAGACCGCAGCCTGCTGATAGCGGCAACCGCGCTGCACCTCTTCGGAGCCGCAGTCTGGATCGGCGGCATCCCCTGTTTCGTAATGGCGCTGTCCCGCGTTCGCGACGGCGCCAGCTTGCGCCTGGTGGGTGCCCGCTTCTCCCGCCTGAGCATGCTCGGCGTCGGCTGCATCCTGGCGTCGGCCACGGTGTTCGCCGTCACGTACGTCGGCTCCTGGCAGGGGTTGTACGAGACGGCCTATGGCGTCATGGTCACCGGCAAGGCGGTGCTCGTCTTGGCCCTGCTCGGCCTGGGCCTCGGCAACTTCTTGGTGGTGGAACGGCTCCGCCGCAACCCCGCCACCCCGGTGTTGAGACTGCGGCGTTTTGCCGAGGTGGAGATCGGGGTTGGCCTGACCCTGTTTTTTGCGGCGGCATCGTTGACCAGCACACCGCCCGCTGTTGATCTCCGGCAGGACCGCTTGAGTGTCGCCGAGATCGTCGAGCGCTTCACGCCGCGTTGGCCGACGATGGCACCACCGGACGATGCGACGCTGAACCTTCCGCCGCCATCCTTCGTGCCGGGGTCGCGGGAGACGTATGCCCACGGCCTCAGCGACAGCCAGCTCTCTGAATTTGGCCATCACCGCGCCGGGGTGTTCATCCTAGTAGTTGCGGTCCTGGCGCTGTTGGACCGGGGCGGGGTCAGGTGGGCGAGGCACTGGCCGCTTGGGTTCCTGGCCTTGGGCGTGTTCCTGATGTTCATGTCGGAGCCGGAGGTCTGGCCGCTGGGACCAGTCGGCTTCTTCGCGGGCCTGCGCGACGTCGAGGTGCTGCAGCACAAGTTCATCTTCACGCTCGTCATCGCCTTCGCCCTGTTCGAGTGGGGTGTCCGCATCGGACGGATAACGAACCCGGCGGCGGCGCTGGTGTTCCCGCTGCTGGTTGGGACCGGCAGCATCTTGCTGTTCGCCCATTCCCACCCGGTGATAGACATCAAGGACCAGCTTCTCGTCGAGATGACCCACGAGCCGATGGCCCTGGTCGGCGTTACAGTCGCCTCCGCAAGATGGCTCCAGATCCGGGCTGACGGGCGCGTCGCCCGCGCCGCCGGCTGGGTCTGGCCGGTCGGCTTGCTGGTGATCAGCTTGATCCTGCTCCTCTACCGTGAGACCTGAAGCGAAATAGCTTCCTTAGGCCAACGGCGGTGCAGCCAGAGCCATCCCTCGGGTTTTGCCCTGATCCAGGCTTCCAGCCGGTCGTTCATCGCCTGGGTCAGTGCGGCGATGTCGGCGTCGCGGTTGCCGCTGTCCGGCAGGGTCATCGGTGGTTCGCACGTCACCCGGAAGCGGGCCGGGCCGATGCGTTCGACCCACCCGGGGATCACCGGACAGCGCAGCCGCAGCGCCAGCACCGCAAGGGCTGGGGCGGTCATCGCAGGCAGGCCGAAGAAGCGGGCGGGAATGCCGTCATTCATCTTCTGGTCCATCAGCATCCCCAGGCGGCCACCTCCCCGCAGATGCTTCATCGCCTGCATGGCGCCGGCAGCGCCCTTTGGGAACATCCTGACGTCGTAGCGCATGGCGCGGCGGCGGAGATCCAGCAGGAGCGCGTCAATCTCCGGGTTCTCGATGGTGCGATACATGCTGTGGAACGGCGCGTCGGCGGCAGCGGCGGCCACCGGAAGCGCCTCCCAGTTGCCGATGTGGCCGCTGAACAGGATGGCCGGGCCGGCCCCGGCCAGCAGCGGCTGCAGCGCCTCCGCGCCGGCCAGCTCCCAACCCGGGCCGGCGGCCGCCGGGCCTAGGCCGGCGAGGTGTGGCAGCTCGCCCACGGTGCGGCCCAGGTTCTCCCATACACCGCGCACCACACGGCGACGGGCGGCTGCGTCAAGCTCCGGCATGGCCGCGCGCAGGTTGGCATGGGCGACGCGCGAAACCGGCAACAACGGGCCGACGGTCCGGGCCACGGCGCCGCATAGGTTGCTGGCGCGGACCGGGCCAAGCCTGAGCAAGAGCCGCAGCGCGCCGCGGGCCAACGCGCCCTCGATCCGGTGCAGCGGCATCATTGCAAGGTGTCCAGCAGGGCCTCGATGGCAGATGGGTCATCCCATGCCAGGGACACGCCCACGACCAGCACCTGCGCCCGCAGGCCGGGGGACAGGCGGACAGCGTCCTTCGGCGTGGTGGCCGGCTCGGCCTCCACAGCCGCGGCCCGGCGCAGCAGCCGGTCCAACTCCGCCGCGGTGAAACGGTGGTGATCGGGGAAGTCGGCGGTGGCCACGACCTCGGCCCCGGCGTCGCGGAGCGTCTGGTAGAACTTTGAAGGCCGGGCAATGCCGGCGAAGGCCAGCACGCGGCATCCCTGCAGCGCCTGGTCCGGCGCCAGGTGAGCCGTCAGCACGGGGAAACCCAGGGACAGCACACCCCGTGCGCCCGCCAGGTCCGGGCCGATCAGCACGGCCGCCCGGCAGCGCGCGGCCGCGGCGGCCACCGGCTCACGCAGCGGCCCGGCCGGCAGGACGCGTCCGTTGCCGAACCCAGACGTGCCGTCCACCACCAGCAGCGCCAGGTCCTGCATCAGGCCGGGGTTCTGCAAACCGTCATCCATCACCAGCATCCCGGCCCCGGCTGCCACAGCCGCACGTGCGCCCGCGGCGCGGTCGGCGGACACCCAGGTCGGGGCGGCTGCAGCCAGCAGCAGCGGTTCGTCACCCACCAGCGCGGCATCGTGGATGGTGGGATCCACCCGCACGACGCCGCGTGTCCGTCCGCCATAGCCTCGGGTCAGGCAATGCACGGCCACGCCGCGGGCCTGCAGCCGCCGCACCAGGTCCAGCGCCAGGGTCGTCTTACCCGCGCCGCCCACGCCGGCATTGCCGCAGCACAGCACCGGCACCGGCGCCCGCCACCCTGGCCGCGCCGCCCGCCGCATCGTGCTTTGTTCCACCAGAGCTGATAGGGGCGACAGGAGGCGGGGCAGGACGCCGCCATGCGCCCAGAACCGGGGCGGCATCATGGCGCCACGCCCATCAATTCCAGCAAGGCCTGGGCGGTGCGCACCGGAAGGTCAGGCACGCCGGTTGCGGCGGACTGGGCCGCAGCGCCTGCCGCGGCGCGGCGGGCGGGGTCGCGCAGCATGGCGTCCACCCAGGCCTCGAGGCCCATCGCGTCCGCGGCCTGGGTCAGCCCGCCCGCGGCTGCGAGCGCGGCCACGGCCTCGGCGAAGTTCCCGGTGTGCGGGCCGACCGCGACGGCGCAGCCCAGCCGCGCCGGCTCCCACGGGTTTTGCCCGCCCTGCCCCGTCAGGCTGCGGCCGACGAAGGCCAGCGGCGCCAGGCGATACAGCAGGCCCAGCTCGCCCATCGTGTCCGCCACCCACAGGCCGGCGGCGGCGGGCGGGTCCTGCTGCAGGGAGCGCCGGGGTGATGCCAGCGCCGCCGCGACGGCCGCGCCGCGTGCGGGATGGCGGGGCGCCACGATC
>JAABUK010009621.1_pt1 | contig 13153 bp, 8 predicted proteins | sample 5559141 | NCBI WGS metagenome assembly JAABUK01 (sample SAMN10711869, study PRJNA513367) | rock metagenome | isolation source: Antarctica rocks | place: Antarctica: Victoria Land, Pudding Butte nord | collected 2016-01-03
CGCCGCGTCTATCGCGCGCCGGAGCTGTTCCAGCTGCTGGCGACGTTCGGCGTCGTGCTGATCGTCGAGGATGCCGTGCTCTATCTTTGGGGGCCGGACGACCTCGCGTTGCCGCGGCCGGCTTGGCTGCGCCAGGCGGTCGACGTATTCGGCGCCCGCTTTCCCGCCTTCGACCTCGGCCTGATCGCGGTCGGCCCGATCGTGCTGCTCGGCCTGCACGGGCTGTTGCGGCGGACCCGCTGGGGCACGCTGGTGCGCGCGGCGACGCTCGACCGCGAGATGGTGGCAGCTCTCGGCGTCGACCAGCGATGGCTGTTCACCAGCGTGTTCGCGCTTGGCGCCGGCCTGGCGGGGCTCGCCGGCGTGCTCTCGTTGCCGGAGGCGTCGGCCAACCCGGCGCTCGACCTGGGCATCATCACCGAGGCGTTCGTCGTGGTCGTGGTCGGCGGGCTCGGCAGCGTCACCGGGGCCTATCTGGCCGCGCTGCTGATCGGCGTGCTGCAGGCGTTCGGGATCGTGTTCTTGCCGAAGGCGACGCTGGTGCTGGTGTTCGTGGTGATGGCGGGCGTGCTGGCGCTGCGCCCGAACGGGTTGCTCGGCCGGGCACAGACGGAGGCGCGGGCGGCGCCGGACCGCATTACCGTGATCCGCCCGGCGCCGCGCGCGCTGCAGGTAGCTGCTGCGTTGGCGCTGGCGCTGGCGCTGGCGGCGCCGCTCGTGGCCGGGGCCTATCTGCTCGCCGTGTTGACCGAGATGCTGATCCTGCTGCTGTTCGCGGTGAGCCTGCACGTGATGATGGGGCCGGGCGGGATGCCGAGTTTCGGCCATGCGGCGTTCTTCGGCATCGGCGCCTATGCGGCCGGGCTGCTGGCGCGCGACGCGGGCGCGGGCATGGAGCCGGCGCTGCTGCTGGCGCCGGTGGCGGCCGGGCTGGCCGCCTTGCTGTTCGGCTGGGTCGTGGTGCGGCTCTCCGGCGTGTATCTGGCGATGCTGACGCTGGCCTTCGCGCAGATCGTCTGGGCGTTGGCGTTCCAGTCCGTGCGCTGGACCGGGGGCGACAACGGCATCCTCGGCGTCTGGCCGCCGGAGTGGGCGCGCGAGCCGGCGATCTTCTATTGGCTGACGCTGACGCTGTGCCTGGGCGGCGCGATGCTGCTGCGCCGGGTGCTGTACGCGCCGTTCGGCTACGCGCTGCGGGCCTCGCGCGACAACGCGTTGCGGGCCGAGGCGATCGGGCTGCACGTACCCGGACTGCGCCTGGCGGCGTTCACCTTGGCCGGCGCCGCGGCGGGGTTGGCCGGCGGCCTCTACGCCTATTCCAAAGGCAGCGTGTTCCCGACCTACGTCAGCATCCCGAAATCGGTCGACGCGCTGCTGATGGTGCTGCTCGGCGGCGTGCAGACGATGGCCGGCCCGATCGTCGGCGCGCTGGCCTATGTCGGGCTCTACGATACGCTGCTGGCCGCGACCGACCTGTGGCGGCTGACGCTGGGCCTGTCGATCATCGTGCTCGTGCTGGCGTTCCCGGAGGGCATTGCCGGGGCCGTGGAGCGGCTCTGGCGGCGCTGGCAGGACGCATGACGCTGCTGGTGGCCGAGGCGCTGCAGAAGACGTTCGGCGGCGTCCACGCCGTCCGCGGCGTGTCGTTCGTGCTGCGCGCCGGCGAGATGCTGGCGCTGATCGGGCCGAACGGGGCGGGCAAGAGCACGTGCTTCAACCTGGTCGGCGGGCAGATCCGGCCGGATGCGGGCCGGATCCGGCTGGGCGGCGGCGACATCACCGGCTGCGGCCCGCGCGCGGTCAGCCAGCTCGGCGTCGGGCGGACCTTCCAGATCACGGCGACGTTCGCCTCGATGACGGTGCGCGAGAACGTGCAGACGTCGATGCTCGCCGCCCGCGGCCAGGCGGGCGCCTGGTGGCGGCCGGCGCGCAAGCGCCATCGCTCGGGGGCCGACCTGCTGCTGCAACGCGTCGGCCTCGCCGCCCAGGCCGAGCGCGGCGCGGCGGTGCTGGCCTACGGCGACCTCAAGCGGCTCGAACTCGCCATGGCGCTCGCCGGCCGCCCTCGCCTGCTGCTGATGGACGAGCCGACCGCCGGCATGGCGCAAGGCGAGCGCGGCGCGCTGATGGCGTTGGTGCGCGAGCTTGCCACGCGCGACGGCATCGGCGTGCTGTTCACCGAGCACGACATGGACGTGGTGTTCGGCGTCGCCGACCGGATCCTGGTGCTCAATCGCGGCGAGCTGGTCGCCCAGGGCGACCCGGCGACGATCCGCGCGGACAAGCTCGTGCAGGAGATCTACCTGGGTGGCCCCGAATGATGCTCGAGGTCGCGGGCCTTTGCGCGGGATATGGTCGGGCGCAGGTGCTGCGCGACGTGGCGTTCGGGGTGGCGTCAGGCGAGGTGCTGGTGCTGCTGGGGCGCAACGGCGCCGGCAAGAGCACGACGATGAAGGCGGTGATGGGCCTGCTGCGGCCATCGGCCGGCCGCGTCCGGCTCGACGGCACCGACCTGGCCGGGCTGCCGCCCGATCGGATCGCCCGCGCCGGGATCGGCTATGTGCCGGAGGACCGGCGGATCTTCGCCGACCTGACCGTGCGGGAGAACCTCGAGGTCGGCCGGCGTGCCGCGCGGCCGGGTCTGGCGCCCTGGACGCCGGAGCGCTTGTTCCACCTGTTCCCCAACCTGGCCGAGATGGGCAACCGGCTCGGCAATCGCATGAGCGGCGGCGAGCAGCAGATGCTCAGCATCGCCCGCACCTTGATGGGCAACCCGCGCCTGATCCTGCTCGACGAGCCGAGCGAAGGGCTGGCGCCGGTGATCGTGCGGCAGATGGCCCAGGCGGTGCAGGCGCTCAAGGCCGAGGGCGTCACGATCCTGCTGGCCGAGCAGAACCTCCGCTTCGCCGATGCCGTGGCCGACCATGCGGTGATCCTGGAGGGGGGCCACGTGGCGTGGTGCGGCAGCATGGCGGAGCTCGCGGCCGACGAGGCGTCGCGGCTGGACTTCCTAGCGGTCTGAGCGCGTCCGGCTCTCAGGATCGCGGCGGGATCGCCCGGTCGAGCACGATCGCCGAATGGACGGCGCGGCGGCCGGTGAGGTCGCGGATCTGGTGCCGGCAGGAGGTGCCGTCGGCCACGATCAGGTCGGCCGGGTCGGCGCCGCGCACCGCGGGCGCGAGCGTGCTCTCGCCCATCGCCCGGCTGGCCGCCTGCGTCTCGGCGCCGTAGCCGAACGCGCCGGCCATGCCGCAGCAGGAACTCTCGATCGGCTGCACGTCGAGCCCCGGCACGCGCCGCAGGGCGGCCAGTGCCTCGGGGAAGGCGCCGAAGGATTTCTGGTGGCAATGGCCATGCACGTGGGCGCGCGCGGCGATCGGCGACAATGCGACGTCCGGTGCGTGGCGCGCCACGAACTCGCCGAGCAGCAGCGCGCGCGAGGCCAGGTCGTCGGCCGCACCCGGGAGCAGCGAGCGGAACTCGTCGCGCATGGTGAGCAGGCAGGACGGCTCCAGGCCGATGACCGGCAGCGGCCCGGCCAGGGCTGCGACAGTGCGCCGGGCTTCGGCACGGGCGCGCTCGATCAGGCCGGCGGCCAGATAGGTGCGGCCACAGCACAGGCGCTGTTTCGGCACCACCGCGCGATAGCCGCACGCCCGCAGCACCCGCTGGGCCGCGCGCAGGTTCTCCGGCTCGAACGCCCGGTTGAACGTGTCGGCGAACAGCAGCACGTCGCCGCGCGGCGCTGGCGGACCCGGCGGCAGCCGCACCGCCCGGCCGCTCCACTGCGGCAGCTTGCGCGATGCCGCCAGCCCGACCGTCGCCTCGCCCAGCCGCCGCAGCGCCGCCGAGCGGTTGTATAGGTTGGGCAGCGGCGCGAAATGCCGCGCGATCCCGGCATAGCGCGGCAACTCCGCCACCAGGCGCTCGCGGGCCGGCACGCCATGCGTGGCCGCGCGCGCCGCCAGCGCCTCGATCTTCATCTTGGCCATGTCGACGCCGGTCGGGCACTCGCGCCGGCACGCCTTGCAGGATACGCAGAGTTTCAGCGCCTCGTGGACGTCGTCCCCGGCAAGCCCCTCGGCGCCGAGTTGGCCGGTCAGCGCCAGCCGCAAGGTATTGGCGCGGCCACGGGTCAGGTGCTGCTCGTCGCGGGTGATACGGTAGCTCGGGCACATGCTGCCGGCCTCGAAGGCGCGGCAGGCGCCATTGTTGTTGCACATCTCGACCGCGGCGAGCATGCCGCCGACCGGCCCGGGATAGGCGGACCAGTCGAGCGCCGGGTCGGCGGCAGCGGCGGCGTAGCCGGGGCCGTAGCGGAACAGGCTGCGGTCGTCCATGCGCGGCGGGCGCACGACCCGGCCGGGGTTGAGCAGTCCCTCCGGGTCGAACGCGTCCTTGACCGCCTCGAAGGCGCGGACGATGCGCGGGCCGAACATCGCCTCGTGGAACTCGGAGCGCACGATGCCGTCGCCATGCTCGCCGCTGTGCGAGCCCTTGTATTCGCGCACCAAGGCGAAGCATTCCTCGGCCACGGCGCGCATGGTGGCGACGTCGGCCGGGTCCTTCATGTTCAGCACCGGCCGGACATGCAGGCAGCCGACGCTGGCATGCGCATACCACGTGCCCTTGGTGCCATGGCGCGCGAACACGTCGGTGAGGCGCTCGGTGTAGTCCGCCAGGTCCTCGAGGCGGACGGCGCAATCCTCGATGAAGGAGACCGGTTTGCCGTCGCCCTTCATGCTCATCATGATGTTGAGCCCAGCCTCGCGCACCGAGGCGATGTCCGCCTGGAAGCCCGAATCAGATGCACGCACGACCGCGCCGGGGTGGCCGAGATCGCCCATCAGCGTCTCGAGCTCGGCTAGCCGGGCCAGCAGCGGCGCCTCGTCCTGACCATGGAACTCGACGATCAAGAGGCTATCGATCAGCAGGTTGGCTGGCTCGCCGATCAGCATGCGCTCGATGGTCGGGCGATACAGCGTGATCTGGCGGCCGAGGTCGATCATGGTGCGGTCGACCAGCTCGACCGCCTCGGGCCGCAGCGCGACGATGTGGCGCGACGCCTCCATCGCGGCGCGGAAGCTGGGGAACTGGCAGATCCCCAGCACCTTGCGTGGCAGGATCTGCTGCAAATCCAGCTCGATGGCGGCCGAGAATGCCAGCGTACCTTCGGAGCCGACCAGCAGCCGGGCCAGGTTCGGCTGCGGCGCGTCCGGCACCAACACCTCGATGTTGTAGCCGCCAACCCGGCGCAGCAGCTTCGGGAACCGGGCCGCGATCTCGGCCGCCTCGGCCGCTCCCAGGGCTTGCAGCCGCTGCACCAGGGCCGGTCCGGGGCCGGACCCCATGCCGAAGCGGTGCCGCGTGCCGTCCGCCAGGATCGCGTCGATGGCGCGAACGTTGTCGGTCATCAGCCCGTAGCGGATGCTCTTCGAGCCGCAGGAATTGTTGCCCGCCATGCCGCCGATGGTGCAGCGCGCATGGGTGCTGGGGTCGACCGGGAAGAACAGCCCGTGAGGCCGCAGCGCCCGGTTGAGATGGTTCAGCACCAGCCCCGGCTCCACCCAGGCCGTCCGCCCCGCGACATCGAGGTCGAGCACGCGCCGCAGGTGCTTGCTGCAGTCGATCACCAGCGCCCGGTTGACGGTCTGGCCGCACTGGCTGGTGCCGCCGCCGCGCGCCAGCACCGGCACGCCCTGCTCGCGGGCGATCTCGATCGCGGCGGCGACGTCGTCGACCGTGCGGGGCACCAGCACGCCGACCGGTTCGACCTGGTAGATCGATGCGTCGGTGGCGTAGCGGCCCCGATCGGCACGGCTGAACAGCACCTCGCCCTGCGTCTCGCGCCGCAGGCGTTCGGCGAGGCGAAAATCGCCGACCGGGAGGCGGCCGCCGTCCGGCATCGCTACGCCGCGCGCTGCCCGGCGTGCTCGCGCCGCCCGGCCAGCACGTCCATCGCCGCCGCCACGCCGCCCTGGCGATGCGGCACGCCGGCCCGGTGCAGCCCCATCTCGACACCCGAGAGCGTGCCCATCAGCATGAGATCGTTGAAATCGCCGAGATGGCCGATGCGGAACACGCGGCCCTTGACCTTGCCGAGCCCGGACCCGAGCGACATGTTGAACTCGTCCAGGATGACCCGGCGCAGCGCATCGGCGTCGTGCCCCTCGGGCATGACCACCGCGGTGACGGCCGGGCTGTATTCGCGGGCATCGGCGGCCAGGATCTCGAGACCCCAGGCGCGAACCGCCGCCCGAGTCGCCTCGGCATGACGCAGATGGCGCGCGAACACATTGCCCAAACCCTCCTCGCGCTGCATGAGGATCGCCTCGCGCAGGCCGTAGAGCAGGTTGGTCGCGGGTGTGTAGGGGAAGTAGCCGGTCTTGGTCATCGCCAGCATTTCGTGCCAGCCCCAATACGACCGGGGCATGCCGCCGCTCCGGGAAGCGGCCAGGGCCTTGGTCGAGACCGCGTTGAAGCCCAGGCCCGGCGGCAGCATCATGCCCTTCTGCGAGCCGCCCACCGTAACGTCGACGCGCCACTCGTCATGCCGGTAATCGACCGAGCCGAGCGACGAGATCGTGTCCACCAGCAGCAGCGCGGGATGTCCGGCGCGGTCCATCGCGGCGCGGATCTCGGGGATGCGGGTGGTGATGCCGGTGCTGGTCTCGTTGTGGACCGCCATGACGGCCTTGATCTCGTGGCTCGAATCCTCGCGCAGGCGGCGCTCGACATCGGCCGGGTCCATGCCGTGGCGCCAATCGCCGGGCACGTAGTCGATGCGCAGGCCGAGCCGTTCGGCCATGCCGCGCCAGAGCTCGGCGAACTGCCCGGTCTCGAACATCAGCACGCGGTCGCCTTGCTTGAGCGTGTTGACGATGGCCGCTTCCCAGGCGCCGGTGCCGCTGGACGGGAAGATGACGACGTCGCCCTTTGTCCCGAACACCTCGCGCAACCCCTGCAGCACGAACAGGCCGAGCTCGCCGAAGCTGGGGCCGCGGTGGTCGCGCGGCGGCATGTCGATCGCGCGCAGGATGCGGTCCGGCACGTTGGTCGGGCCTGGGATCTGCAGAAAATGGCGGCCGGCGTGATACGCCATGGGGCTTCCCCGGTTTCGTTTAGCAAGCCACTGGCATGCGCGGGACGACGGCGCAAGGTGTTGGCGCGATGATCGGCTTGGCCGAGGCGCTGGCCTGGATCGGAGACCGCTTCGCCCCGCTCGGCGCCGAGACGGTCCCGCTCGGGGCCGCTTCCGGCCGGGTGCTGGCGGAGACGCTGGCGCCGCTCGCGCCGGCCCGGCGCGCGGGGATCGACGGCCATGCGGTCCGCGCGGCCGAGACGGAGGGGGCGAGCGACTACGCGCCGCTGCCGGTCGCGTCGGTCGCGGTCGTGGCAGGGGCGGCGTTGCCTGCGGGCACGGATGCGGTGCTGCCGCCGCACATGGTCGAGGGTGCGACCGCGCTTGCCGCGGTGGCGCCCGGCGAAGGCGCGCAGCCGCCCGACGGGTTGGGGCTCGCGGCCGGAACCTTACTGCAGCCGGCACACCTCGCCGCGGCCGCCCTGCACGGGCGAACCGAGCTCGCAGTGATCCGCCGCCCCTCGGTCGCGCTCCGCGTGGCCGGCGCCAAGGCCGGGCCGGACGCGCTGACGCCCATGCTGCAGGCGATGATCGCCGCCGAGGGCGGGATGATCGGGCTGCCCGACCTGGTGCTGCTCGCCGGGCGCAGCGGTCCGGGGCCCGACGATGATGGCGTGCGCGCGTTCGATAGCGTGTTCGCGCACGGTATCCGCATGCGGCCCGGCGAGAGCTGCGCGCTGGGCGTCATCGGCGGAATCCCTGCCCTGCTGCTGCCCGGCGATCCCGTGGCCTGCGCCATCGCCTTTGCCGTGCTCGCCGCCCCTGCCCTGCACCGCCTCGCTGGACGCCCCGACCCGGCGCCGGTGACCGTCACGCTGGCGCGCAAGATCGTTTCCGGCCTCGGCCAGATCGAGCTGGTCCGCGTCCGGCTGGAGGGCGGCCAGGCGACCCCGTTGCCACCCATCCTGTGCGCGGCCGAAGGGCTGGTGCTGGTGCCGGAGGGCAGCGAGGGCTATCCGGCGGGCGCCGCCGTCGCCATGTATCCGCTCTCATGACCGACGCCATCCGCGACTCCGCCCGGCAAGACCAGTTCCTCGACGTCGTCTCCCGCGAGGAGGCGGAGGCGCGGCTGCGCCGGCACATCAGCCTGCGCCCGCTCGGCCCCGAGCTTGTGCCGCTGTCGGCCTGCCGCGGCCGGGTGTTGGCGGAGGAAATCGTGGCCGCGGTCGACGTGCCGGGGTTCGACCGCGCCAGCGTCGACGGGTTCGCGGTGCGTGCGGCCGACACCGAAGGCGCGAGTGCGGCCGAACCCGCCCGGCTATGCCTGACGCCGGACCTGTTGACGCCCGGCGTGCTGCCCCGCGCCGCAGTGGGGCCCGGCGAGGCCAGCGTGATCGCCACCGGCGGCATGCTGCCGCGCGGGGCCGACGCGGTGGTCATGGTCGAGCACACCGAACCGCTGGTTGACGGATGCATCGCCGTGCAGCGCAGCATCGCCGCCGGCGCGTTCGTGGCCGGCGCCGGGTCCGACATCGCCCGCGACGAGATGGTGCTGCGGCGGGGGCGGGTGCTCACCGCGCGCGAGATCGGCATGCTGGCCGCGGTCGGCGTGGCCGAGGTGGCGGTCTGGCGGCGGCCGGTGGTGGCGATCTTCTCGACCGGCGACGAGATCGTGCCGCCGGGCGGGCCGATCCGGCCGGGGCAGGTCTATGACAGCAATGCGGCGATCCTGGCCGCCTCGGTCGAGGAGTGCGGCGGCACCGCCCTGCCGCTCGGGATCGTGCAGGACGACCGGGCGGCGCTGCAGGCGATGCTGGACCGGGCGCTGGGCCAGGCCGACCTCGTGCTGCTGTCGGGCGGTACGTCCAAAGGCGCCGGCGACCTCGCCTACGACGTGGTCGGCCGGCTGGCGCGGCCCGGCGTGGTGGTTCACGGAGTGGCGCTCAAGCCAGGCAAGCCGCTGTGCCTGGCGGTGCAGGACGGCACGCCGGTCGCGGTACTGCCGGGCTTCCCCACCTCGGCGATCTTCACCTTCCATAGTTTTATCGCGCCGGTGATCCGCGCCAAGGCCGGGCTGCAAGCGGCGCCGTCGGCCACCGTCGAGGCACGCCTGCCGCTGCGGATCAGCTCCGAGCGCGGCCGCACCGAGTACGTGCTGGCCAGCCTGATGCAGGGCGCCGACGGAATGCTGGCCTACCCGACCGCGAAGGGGTCCGGCGCGGTGACCGGGTTCAGCAGCGCCGACGGCTTCTTTGCCGTGCCGGCGATGGCCGAGACGGTCCCGGCGGGAACGACGGTCACGGTGACGCTGATCGGCGCGGGCGCGGCTGCGGCGGACCTGGTCGTGATCGGCAGCCAATGCGCCGGGCTCGACCTGCTGGTCGGCCTGCTCGAGGAGGAAGGCCTGCGGGTCAAGACGCTGGCGGTCGGCAGCAGCGCCGGGCTCGCCGCGGCCGGGCGCGGGGAATGCGACCTGGCCGGCATCCACCTGATGGACCCGGCGAGCGGCGAATACAACCGCCCCCTGCTCCCGCCGGGCGTGGCGCTGGTGCCGGGCTATGGGCGGCTGCAGGGTGTCGTGGTGCGGACCGACGACGCGCGCTTTGCCGCCTGCCAGACGCCGGCCGAGGTGATCGCGGCGGGCGATGCGGCAACGCTGATGGTCAACCGCAACGCCGGCAGCGGCACGCGGGTGCTGATCGACCGGCTGCTCGGCGGCGCCCGGCCGCCCGGGTACGCATCGCAGACCAAGTCGCACAACGCGGTCGCGGTGGCGGTGGCCTCGGGGCGGGCCGATTGGGGCGTGGCGATCGAGACGGTGGCGCGCGATTACGGGCTGCGCTTCCTGCCGCTGCAGCCGGAGCAGTTCGACTTCGCGGTCCCCGAAGCGCGGCTCGAACGCGAACCGGTGCGCCGCTTCATCGCCCTGCTGAACCGGCCATCGACGCGCACGGCCCTGCGCAACAAGGGGTTCGAGGCATGAACACGCTCGGTCTGATCCTGGCCGGCGGCTGGGCGCGGCGCATGGGCGGCGGCGACAAGGGCGCGCGCGTGGTCGGCGGACGCAGCGTGTTCGACCGGGTGATCGCCCGGCTGCAGCCGCAGGTCGAGCGCATCGTCATCAACGCCAACGGCGACCCGGCGCGGTTCGCCGAATTCGGCCTCCCGGTGGTCGCCGACGACCTCCCGGACCGGCCGGGGCCGCTGGCCGGGGTGCTGGCCGGGCTGGATTGGATCGCCACGCACGCGCCGGCGGTCGAATGGATGGTGAGCGCGCCGGCCGACGCCCCGTTCGTGCCGACGGACCTGGTGGCGCGGCTGCATGCGGCGCGCGAGGAGTCTGGCTTCTCGATGGCCTGCGCCGCCTCGGCCGGGCGCGCGCACCCGGTGATCGCGCTGTGGCCGGTCGCCGGGCGCGAGCGGCTGCGCGCGGCGCTGGCCAGCGGCATGCGCAAGGTCGGCGCGTTCACCGACGGGGCGGGGATCGCCGAATGGCCGGCCGAGCCGATCGACCCGTTCTTCAACGTCAACACGCCCGAGGACCTCGCCGAAGCCGACCGGCTGGCTAAGCTGCTTTCGCTCTGAGCCGGTGGCCGGACACCCCGGCGCCGTCCTCCGGGCGCAAGCGCATCGCCGCCGCCGCCAACCCCAGCATCAGCAGCGCCAAGGCTGCGAACGCGCCGTGGAACCCCGCCAGGTCCGAGCCGCCGGCCAGGCGCAGCAGCATCGCACCCGCGGCCACGCCGATGCCGTTGCCGAGCTGGAACGCCACGCTGAACCAGGTGTTGGCCGGCGACATCCGCTCCTGCGGCACGTCGGCAAACGCGAGCGTGTTCAGCGCGGTGAACTGCATCGAGCGCGACGCCCCGGCCAGCGCCAGCAGGCCCAGGATCGCCAGCAGCGGCGTTGCCGGGCCGATCAAGGCGCACGCCCCCAGGCAGGCCGCTTGTAGCAGAGCGTTGCCGACCAGCACGGTGCGAAAGCCCAGGTGCCGCAGGATCGCCGAGGTCGCCGGCTTGATGCCGAGATTGCCGGCGAACAGCACCAGCACCATCAGCCCGGCATGGAACGGGTCGTAGCCGAGCGCGAGCTGGAACAGCAGCGGCAGCAGGAACGGCAGTGCCGAGATCAGCCCGCGCATGGCCGTGCCGACCGTCATGACGGCGCGGAAGGTCGGCACGCGCCAGGGCGCCGGGTCGATCAACGGCTGCGCCGTCCGGTGCAGGTGGCGCGTCACCAGCACGCCCGCCACCAGCCCGGCCAGCGCCAGCCCGCCCACCAGCGGCAACGACGGATCGATCGCGCCCAACTTGTCCAACGCCAGCTCCGCGCACAGGCACGCCGCCCCGGCCAGGCCGAAACCGCGCCAGTCGAACCGCCGTGGCGACGACCCTGCGGCGGCCGGCACCAGCCGTAGCGAGAGCAAGATGGCGATCAGGCCGAGCGGCAGGTTGACCAGGAAGATGAAGCGCCAGTCGAGCCGCTCGGCGATCAGCCCTCCCAGCGGCGGCCCGATCAGCGGCGCCGTCAGCCCCGGCCAGGTCAGCAGCGCGATCGCCCGCATCAGATCCGGCTTGGCCGTGCTGCGGAGCACCACCAGCCGGCCTACCGGCACCATCATCGCCCCACCCACCCCCTGGAGGATGCGCGCCAGCACGAATGTGGTCGGTGAGGTGGCCATGGCGCACAGGCCGGATGCGGCGGTGAATACCACGATCGCGCTGGTGAACACCGCGCGCGCGCCAAACCGGTCGGCTGCCCACCCGCCCGGCAGGATCATCACCGCCACCGTCAGTAGGTAGGCGGAAATGCCGACATGCAGGTCGACGGCGTTGGTTCCGAGCGAGAGCGCCATCTGTGGCAGCGCCGGGGTGATGATGGTGCCGTCGAGAAACTCCATGAAGAAGCATCCGGCGACCAGCAACGCGAGCGGGTTCATGCGGCCAGCATAGCCCTCTGCGACCCGGAGAGGGCTATGCCCGCAGAGATTACTCCGCGGCTTTTCGGTTTTCCGTCAGGGTCGGATAGTCGGTGTAACCGTGCGCGTCGCCGCCGTACCAGGTCGACTTGTCGTCCGGGTTGAGCGGCGCGTCGATGCGGAGGCGCTCGACCAGGTCCGGGTTGGCGATGAACGGGCGGCCGAAGCAGATCAGGTCGGCCAGATCATCCCGACGGGCCTTGAGCGCCATCTCGCGGTCGTAGCCGTTATTGGCCATGTAGGCGCCGTTGAATAGCTTGCGCATCGCTTGGTAGGACACGCCCATCTTTTCGTCGCGCGGGCCCTGCGTCGCGCCCTCGACCAAGTGCATGTACGCGAGATTGAAGCCATCGAGCGCCTTGATCAGGGTCGAGTAGGTGGTGTTCGGGTCGCTGTCGAGCGGCGTGTTGCCCACCTGCGGCGTCAACGGCGAGAGGCGGATGCCCACACGCGAACCGCCCCAGACGCCGACCACGGCCTCGGTCACCTCGAGCACGATGCGGATCCGGTTCTCGACCGAACCGCCATAGCGATCGGTGCGCTTGTTGGTGGTGTCGCGGATGAACTGGTCCAGCAGATAGGAATTGGCCGAGTGGATCTCGACGCCGTCAAACCCGGCGCGCTTGGCGCATTCGGCGGCATGGGCGTAATCGCGCACGATGCCGGCGATCTCGTCGGTCTCGAGCGCGCGCGGCGCTACGTGCGGCTTGAAGCCGCTCTCGGTGAAGGCCTGGCCTTCCGGCGCGATGGCCGACGGCGCGACCGGGAGTTGGCCGCCGGGCTGCAGGTCCGGGTGGCTGATGCGGCCGACATGCCAGAGCTGGATGACGATCTTGCCGCCCTTGGCGTGCACCGCATCGGTCACGCGGCGCCAGCCGGCGACCTGCTCGTCGGTGTAGATGCCCGGGGTGAAGGCGTAGCCTTTGCCCTGCTGCGAGATCTGCGACGCCTCGGTGACGATCAGCCCGGCGGTCGCACGCTGCGCGTAGTATTGCACGGCGAGATCGCTGGGGACGTCGCCCTTCCCGGCCCGGCTGCGCGTCAGCGGCGCCATGACGATCCGGTTGGCCAGGCCGAGGTCGCCGACGCTGACC
>JAABUK010009622.1_pt1 | contig 13152 bp, 8 predicted proteins | sample 5559141 | NCBI WGS metagenome assembly JAABUK01 (sample SAMN10711869, study PRJNA513367) | rock metagenome | isolation source: Antarctica rocks | place: Antarctica: Victoria Land, Pudding Butte nord | collected 2016-01-03
TGTCTATCAATGACTTCAATGAGTAACTAATTTCATTGCTAGAAAGTACACATTCAATAGTCAAAGATTCAGAAGCAAAAGAATCATCTGACATGCTCATCATTAAAGAAATTAACATCTCTTAGCTCATCAAGTCTCTTGATGTGATCAACTTAAACATCAATTCATTGCTTATTGAGTTTCAAAGTCATGTTTCGTTGATCTCTTAGCTCGACCAGCATCTTGATGATCTCGTCTGACTGATTAATAGCTCATTGATGAAGTTGTTGATTCGTGTTGATGTCTCATGAAGTAGCGACATTCTGAGATTTCGCTGAAGCATCGAAAGAAATAAGAGAAACTCGTCTATTAGCAATGCTTCTAAGCAGACGAGCTGTTCGTGACTCAACTGATTCAGAGTCGCGTGTCATTGTGAAAGATTGAAGGTAAAGATAAATAGATTGTGAGAAGATTGAGTGGTTGGTTTGGTAAATTTGAGTAAATTTGAGTAAATTTGAAGATGTGTTTTGATGAAAGTAATTCAAAGAATTTCTTGCGAATTTTCTGAATGAACGAAGTAGATTATTTCATATCGTCTACATGTCGATAGCAGAGTAGTTGATTAGCATTTATCTACTGTTAGAAGTCAGCATAGAGCGAGTCATATGAGTGTCATTTAACTAATAGATAAATGCTAAGAAAGAAAAGTATTTACAGAAAAGAACTTGATTCTTATATGTGTGTTTCTCAGTTCTGTGCTAGACTCGATTAGAATAAAATCAGGCGAAGACTAGACGAAGAATAGACGAAGGCTAGAATCATAACAGTTATAACTAAGACTTTAAGAATACAGAAGAAAGAAGATACAAAAGATAAGAAGAACACACTCTATATAGTAGTTATTCAGATCGACGCTAGTCTCAAAGAAAACGTGTTAAAACACAAGAAAGATGTTGATTCAAGAGATGTTTGCAACACAAAGAAATGTGTTTGTCATAGAAATCTGTTGACTATTCATAACACAAAGAAGTGTGTTTGTCTAGAAGACAATAGAAGCTAATTAGAAGATGCTAGAAAAGAAAAAAGATGCTGAGTCATATCTGAGTCAAACCTGAGTCAGATCTAGATCAGATCTCGACTAGATCTTGACTAGATCATTGACTAGTTCTAATCAATTCTGACACATTCGTAACATTTCAATTCAAATACGATGAACTACAAAACAACTTATGAACGACTTGAAACTAGAAAAGCAAATGATATTATCATTTGAATAAAAGAGTTACTGAACTTCAATCATCAACAATTGAAAAAAATGAAGCTGATCATTGAAGTTCAAATCAATAAACATAGATGAAACGTCACATATGAAGTAGATGACTGAGTTTGACTATCTTTCAGAAACGTCAAGACAACGAGACTCTGCAAAGATTTGAAAGACAAACAGCTAAATCTTTATTAAATCACTGTCAAAGTGAGTATCTTCTATCATCTTCATCTATCAATCAGCATGAAGCATCTGCATTCGATGTTTAGTTCAAAGCTACTGCAATCATATTCAGAAGACTTTCTATCAGAACAGCATTCAAAATCACTCAGATCAATCACTATCAAAGACGATGAACATTAAAAGATAAATGATATATTGAACTTCAGACGTTATCGAGAATGAATACAGTACAAAGTCAAATGAACAAATCTAGATAGAAATAACGAATGATACTATGTCGATAAAGAGAAATTCGATGACTCAGAGAAAGTTTTGAACAAATTTCATAAGCTATATTTAAACAAATCGCGCTAAATATCGAAATAACTATCAACAAAAGCGAGCAAATGAACTACATTCATGCAAACATGAATTTTCAAAGAGAGAGATAATGTTACGAGCGTATCAAGGCTGATAAGGCTGAACAAGGCTGACTAGTCAAGATCTGACTCAGGTTTGACTCAGATATGACTCAATCTCTTTTTCTTTCTCAACACTCTTTTCTTTCATCAACATCTTGTTCATCTACATCACATTCTTTTCATGTCACAAACACATTTCTTTCGAGCCTAGCGCAGTCTCTGAACATTACATAAATAGAAGCTTTTGTATCAATCTTCTTCTGTATTCTTAATATTCAGTTATAACTATCTCTAAAAATCAAGCACTATTAACTTTGATCTTCATTGATTGTATCATCTAGGCATGATTCTGACAAAAAGCTTCTTCAAAAGCTTCGTCATCAAAAGCTCTTTCATCAAAAACTTCATTGAAAGCTTTATTGAAAGCTTTATCGAAAGCTTTATCTAAAGCTCTACAGTTTCTTTGAAACATACATCATTATCACGCATTCAATAGAATGATTCTACCTGTTCAAATTTACTCTCAATGTGCTTGCTCTAAGCAAGTTGATCAGTCAAATGATGCTGATCAATCTTCAAAATTCACTTCAAAAAAATTTCATCGACCTTCACATATGCTACATTCATATGAGATATGAAATCACTTTGTTGAAGCTCAAAAGTGAAGATCTCATTGATCTGAAAAGAGCTTTAAGTCAATGAAAAGTTGTTTGAACAGTTTATTATATGAATTAGTGAAAACGAAAGAAGTAAAGAAAGAAGAGATGAGAAGATGAGAGAGAATTCATGCATATAAATCGCAATTGCAACGTCATTTTCAATGATATAGTTTATATTTTCGAATTAATTCTTCATCGAGATGCTTGAGAGAGGTACAAGCAATTGTCAATTAATTTGTAGATGATGAAGGTAGATATAGATGAATTCTCCTAATATTCTCGTGGGGGCACTAATTTAGCGTGCGCGAAAACCTCGTTTGCGCGAAAACCTCGTTTATACGAGTAATAAGTTCTGAGTCAGCAATAGAATAGCTGAAAATTGCGTTGCTCATTGATAACAGACTTGCTCAAGCATTCAACTAACCTAGTTGTAATATATATTTACGTTTGAAAGTAATTTTATGCTCTCAATTTCAGTAGATTAGAACTTAGTAAAAAATGCATGCTCTTGAAATTAATTTTGAACGTTTGCTATTTATTTACTAGTAAATTATCAGATATTTACGATACAATGCAGTTATGTTTAGAAAGTAGGTACATGCTAAGGTAAAGCGTGTACGAATTACCTACATCTTACCTTACAAATCGCATAGTACCTTACCTTACTTTAGATACCTTAAGTTACTTACGCATGACATCTCTTACGACGTGTTGATGAACCAATAGTTCGCTGCTGCGAACTCCAATTTGTATCAGTAGGAGCTCTGAAATGCTCGATCTGACGGTTCAAGAGGCTATTTCCGGTGTTCTTGGGTCTATTTCTCTGGCATCGTGGGTCTTCTTACTTGTACTGTAGCGTTTGATTCTTCCCATCTGGGCATCAACTAAAATCATGTACTACAGATACCCCAGTTGGTTGAGAATTATCAGTCACAGAGCGCAGAGGGTATTTCACTCTCGTTCCTTGCTGTGTGGTTTGTTGGAGATCTTTCGAATCTATTTGGCGCCATTTGGGCTGGTTTGGTACCGACAGTCATTGCCCTAGCTCTGTACTTCTGCTTAGCAGACACTATATTGATTGTCCAATGTCTATATTACAACAACATCAATGCTCGGAATAAGAAATCAGAGGTTTCTATTTCTTCGGATCCAGAAAACCTAACTCAACCGTTACTCCACCAGACGATCAGCGACATCGGCCTACCAGGATCGAGGCGACGCTCTTCTGCATCCCAAGGACGCCGTAACTCTAGCCTAAGGAGTTCTGTGCTCCCTATTGCCCTAAAGGAAAGCGGCGTTCGTAGGCCCTGGGTCAAGAACGCTGTTTGGATACTCCTGGTATGCGCTGGGGGTGCTGCGGGCTGGGCTATTGCATGGGCATCTGGCCTCTGGAATCCTGAAGCTGGTGGCAGTGCCAATGACGCCGCCGTTGGTGCAGAGGTCCTGGGTTATCTGTCAGCAGTGGCCTATCTGGGGTGGGTCAATCTGATGGTACTACATGGGACTGTTGCTTATAGATCATCTATGCAGGGCTCGAATTCCCCAGATAATGAAAAACCACCGAGAGCGTTCGTGTGAGGGTAGGTAACCCATAATCAGTTTGCAAAGTTGCCAATACATCTTCTGAGACCACTTCTCAGGGCTGTCGCTCCTGTTCTTCATTCTTTCGCTCGTGGGGAATGCAACATATGGTGGCAGTGTGAGTGGAAAAGAGTGACACTCCCAAAGATGGAACTTTTGCTCATATTTGTATCCTAGATCCTTTTTCACTCTACTGCAAAGCCGTACATCCTTATCAATCTTCCGTGGCTTATTGGTTCGCTAGGTCAGTTTGTCTTTATGCTGATTAGACTTCTATCAAGGCTGATCTCAATTAGGAACTATGGGCGAGGATACTTTGATATTCATACAATTCCATTCGTATGCCAAGTCCGCTGACTTGGCGGATGATCCGGCAACAGGATAGGGCGGTTATACCTCATCTAATTATACGTAGACGTCTTGAACACTATGCGAGGTGAAGGTTAATAACACGCAGGAGTACTGGAGGTGGATTGATTACTTCTACATGGTCCTGCATATCAATCATTTGTATGCATTGAGTTTGTGGATTTTGGGACTATCTCAATTTTCTTTCACATAGACATAAACATTAGACTATCACTAGGAACGATCCTTGAGACTGAGTATTTCGGATTTGGGTTCCATTGAGGTAACCACGGAGTATCACAAACCACGCCAGCTATGCTCGTCACCATATCAATGGTTCGCCCAAGTGAACATCCCCAACGATAGAAGAAAGATGCTCCCACAGAGTTCAGTCGAAGAGACCGAAGCCCATATCCTCGTCTGAATCCTCCTTTTCTGTGAGGCCACTCTGGTCAGTATGTGAAAGCACAAAGGCATTAAAAAGACATTGTTGATGCGGCAAGACTTGCCTTCCTCCTTCTTTTCCTCCTTGACTTCTTCGGCTGGAGTATCAGCAGCGGTAGCTCCCCCAGCTCCTCCTGAGGGCGCCGCAGCCGCTCCGCCACCGGATCCCACGTTCAACAACATATCTTTGACATTTTTGCCTTCAAGCGCCTGCAATATTAAGTCAATCTTGAATCTTTCTATCGGATGCTTGACGTAACGGCAGCGACTACCTTTGCAAAAAGAGTTGTCCATATTGATTCGACGTCTTCGACGTTTGCGGCTTTGATAAGAGTTTGGAGTTTATCGGGCTGTATAACTGTAAGGGCAACGGACATGCGAATTTACAAGAAAACCTCAGACACTTACAGTGATATCGACGTCGTCATCCGCAAGGATGAGAGCAGCATAAGATGTCGCAAGCTCGGAGTGAGACATTGTACAAACCTTGCAGATGCTATGTGGATGTTTATTCAAGGCCAAAGGATTTGATTTGAATGTTCGCAGTTCAATGTGCGATTCTTCGCTTGCAGTAGTGCAGGATCGGAGCCCCGCTAGTAGGGTACTATCGTGATCATTAAGGTATGTACTGTACCTTACCTTAGGTACCTAACCTTAGAAATTACGGTACACTAGCCTGTTTATCATTTTGGGTACGTCACATTGCGTTAAGATGCTACCTACGTCTTCTATCACCTCTCTCCCACCTTAATCAGAGATACCACGGCACATACCTTAATTCACCACGCTCGACGGTTTCAAATACAGTTTACAAGAACACTGAATATGACTGACTCCCCAGCGGTGCAAATTCCCCTAGATCCGAAGGAACAACCTATTCTCGACCATATTTTCAATATTCGTAATAAGCTCTCATTGTTGAAGCGGGACAAATCAACGTACATCAAATCCCATGACGTTCTTGCTTTATACGAACAGATAATTGAGCAAGTGCATCTCCTCAATGTTATACGGAAAGAGCATAGTAAGCCACGGGAGCAGAACAGAGGTTGGTGGTCCTGTGTGGTAGTTCAAATGGACCCTTTACATTTCCAATCAATCCATAGCTCTAACCCTTCGCTCCCACAGTTGACAGTGTCTTGGAGGACTGTTTTCAGCTCATTTCGCTTTTTTTTTTGACTATCGGGCGCAACAATGAGGCCCCTGCAGTGTAAGCATTTTTGATTCCAGAGCACAACGCAATCAACTGACAATACCTCCCATCTTGCGCAGCTATTCGATGACTTCGACAATCAGAGTATGTTTCTCCACATCCGCAATGAATCTTGCTTCGATCTCACCATGTCTAGCGTCTCCTCGATCATTTGAAAGAAGCTGCCTTCTACTCTGCAAAGGATCTCGACTCCGTCAGTCATACCTTAGATACTATGCGCGAAACTCTAAGACGCGGGAAAGAGACGTATTCGCCACACTTGTTGACCTTGTTGGAAAATCGACTGGACACTTGCCGGAACATTCTTGCCGATTTGCAAGCCGCTCTAGCAGATTTATCTCCGGAACTTACGCCGATCCATGAGAGACTGATATCCGTCCTTCGCTCGATATCTGCAGCGAATACCAGGCCTAAGGTAGAATGTTCCTTCCCTTGGTGATTCACTAGCTCATAGCAACTTCAGTTTCCAGCAGCAGAAGTACAGGGTTTTCGTAATCAACTTCAGGACATTCAGGATAAAATGGTTAATGGTAAATTTTTGGCCGAGGACGGTAAAATCCCGGCGGGGCAGGCCATTGTTGTAGAACTCTTGAACCGCTGCTTCAGATGGTCTGAAATAGTCCTCACCAGGTAGATTTTCACAATGACATTTTGTGTCTCATGCCAGAAGCTAATAGATATCCAGGCAAGGCAAAATTGGTGAGCGATTCAAGACAACCTACGACAAGCTGTGTGATATCCGAAACCAGCTAGAGAAACTTTCGCTGACGCAGGCTTGGTCGTTGCGAGAGACTGATCTCTACGACTATCAGCGTCAGCTTGATAGCATCGACGAGTCACGTACCAACGGCAACTTTGAAGACGAGTTTGGAGCCAACGCAGACCTCCATGCACAAAGAGTAAGCTTGACCGCTTTGTAGCTTAGACAATCAACTGACAGCAGCGGTAGACTTTATTGTATCTTCTCCGACGCAGCTATGCGTACATTTACAGTCTCATTATATCTTCTGAGCCGGTTTCTGAGGCTCTATTGCCAGTCTTCAACCAATTGCAAACACTTCGGCGATGTCTGCTCGAGGTTAGACGGTCAGGCGGTGTGTCATCGCCACGGGAATTGTACCCTTACAGTATGAAGGTATGTATATGGTAGATGCGGGTTTGGGCTTCTCTTAGTATCTTGAAGCTAACGCTCACAGTTGAACTCCATCGACAATATGCGGATAGATGGAAAGTTTATGGTGGGGTCGGATATTCCAGAAGGTCAAGCGAGTGTAAACTCATTGCTTGCCGAGTGTTTTGATCTCTGCTACGATTTAAGAGTTGAAGCAGAAGAAAATTCGCAGTCAGAATTAACTATTTAGTTCTTTAGCATAGCGTTTGCTGAGACCTGAGAATTCTCAACTATATTATACAAGACTTGTGTACAAAATGTAATAATATTAGTGAGATGAAAACTGGTTAGTTGTATTTTTTGATTAAATATGAAAACCAATATTTGCACACTCAGTTTCCATAGTAGAATTTTATATGATGTGTCACTTTTAGTACTATTCTATATATCAGATGAAATGACTATACAAAAATCTTAGAAGATGGTACAATAATTTATTAATGATTTAAGCTACGATGAGGGGTACTCTGTATACAGTACTCTACGAGTACAGTATAAGCACAGCATAGTGCTCTGTTGCTAGAATCAAATTTATTTATCCTCGACGTTTAATCGGGACCGCTTATGGTACTTTGGGTTCAGAAAGCAAGGCAAACGCCGATTCGAGTTACTGTGCTAGTAAATCATGTGGTGAACTGGTGATAATCCGTATTCTAGTATTCTACTGTACTTAGCAAGTAACCGCCTTTCCACGGGGGACAACCGCCCGCCCCAACTCCCACCATCCCACCGATATTCTATAAGCGCATCAATCGCTTTGGCGCATACATGGGATATACGGAGGCATTACCTTCGGAATGCGGGCTGTAACTGAGATCTATGAAGGAGTTTCAGTGCCAGTCCGCCATCTTGCGCTTTCCCTTGCCTATGAATTACCACGTTGTACACCGTACACCGTCATGTCCATCATCCTTCCTTGCACATCCCACGCATCCGCCATTCCAAGTCTCACTCCCCACCCTATGCGCAGCGAGAACCTCCGATGCATTACTTCCATAATTCCATTGCGCTGATCATTACACCAAGCTAACGCGCTTGCCCCCCACAATATTCACTCAGCCCCTTCCTGTAAGTCTGTTACATCCTGTCCCGCAGCCACCTGGAGTTCTTGACAGAAGAGTCAGTGAGTTTCGTACCTTTTGCGATCCAATTGTTTCACCCCACGCAGATCTCACTTCCAAGAACCTTCTGCCCCCCCCCCCCCCTCCCCCCTAAAATTTAGCAGGTATATCCTACAAGCCCCTCCCCCCCCCCGCATTAATTTTCGTGAGTCGCCCATATGAATTTTCTATCGAGTTTGTCAAGGTCCATCATACTTCCTTCACATCCCTTCGACTACTTTGATGATTCGTAGCATCATGCGGCGGTTTTCATTCACTTGCTTGGTCGTTGTAGCCTTGACTGCTGTTTCATCGACTACTGCTTCACCAATCTCAACCCTCAGCCATTACTTCCGATCTCCTACACTGGGAGAGGGACATGCCTTGAGGAAAAGGCAACGGGTCAATTGCTATAATATTAGATCGGCTTTCGATAGCTCATGTTGGGGAGTCCTTGATCTGAGCGACTGGCTCAATAATCCAACGACAGGATGGAATCATACGCATCCGCCATGTGATATGACGCAAGATTCTTCGCAATGCTGCGTTGCTGGTGAACCATGGACGACATGTTTCCTACGTCTTGGGCACGGGACAGGGGGAAGCGATTGTTCTCAGATCAATGTACAGACCTGTTCGTTGGACTTGCATCAGAGTGTCAACGACACTGTCGCGGTGCAGTATCATTATGTCATGAAGACAATATATAGTATTAAAACCCTGACGTGCCAAACATTTGAGATAGAATGATCTTACTGACTATAAGGTAGGCATCAACAATTTCTTTACAACATATTGGACCGCTCTTCAATACGCTGCTAGCCAGGCCCAGCTCGTAATACAGCCAATTATTGAAGAACTCGATGTGAAGGCACAAACTAAGTTCCCGTGGGTCATAATTCTCAGTCTTCTCTCAATTGGACTGGCATTCGTTGGAGCGCCCAGTGTCGCAGTGGGCATGTTGCTTCTTTCGCCTTCGCTAAAATACGGCAGTCAGGCGCTAGCCATCAGTGCAATGCAAGCCCCAGGCTTTACTAAAGCGATGTGGCCTGCAGGAACCGATGACTCGAAGTCTGTGCAGATCGGCGACTTGGACAAAGAGCTCGCCAATGCAACTCAAGAGATGGCGGACAGGATCAACACTGGTGTTCAGCTTCTCATGACTGACATGCCGACATTTGTCGCTTTTGCCGAAAGCGGAAGGTTCTCTGGCAGCGAAACACTCTCGCTCCCGGCCAAAACGGACGGGCTTGATTACGCCCTCACCACGTACATGCTTTCCGAGGCAATGGCAAAGAACGGCTGGTACATTGTCCCACACCTTGGGCCGTATAATAGCGCCGCCGAAGTGGCGAATGGCCCGTTCGGGTGCACGATGGGCCCCAACAATGTCTGCACTGTCGACGATCAAGCCAGTTTCTGGAGTGAAAGCAGTCGGCGCGTCTATACTCTCACCAACGCGGAACACAACGACAACAAAAAGACTCCACTTCAGCTTACACAAGACATTATCAGCAACGGATGGGCCGCTCTGAACGTCCTGTTCGACGGCGCCTTCAACTGTACCGCCGAAGGCAAAGCAGGTAGTGCAGCGGTCAACTTTAATTGGGATGGGACTCTGGACATTGCTTGCGTATCCCAACTGTCGGTCTACATTGCTTGCGGGGCGCCATGTCCGGCCCCTCTCATCAACGGAAAATGCCCATTTGGATGGGTCCCCATGTCGCAGTGCAAGTTGTAGCTCCCGGATCCCAAGGACGTTCTATGCTTTACGAGAGGTGCCCCGACACATTTCATTTTTGTATATACCGTTTTATTTTCGCTTGCATTTGCATTCTGGGCGTTTTTGCTTGCACAGCATCAAGCCATCGGCGTTGTATGCTTGCTTTGCTTTTGTTGCCGTTCGGCGTCGTTTCTTCAGGACGGAAATTCGATTTGCAGCGAATTCAGCTGAGTAGATACGTGTATAAACTCAGAAAGCACAGAGTGTAAGCATTAGATCTAATATGTCCAGAAACATTTCTGATATACAATATATATTTTCATAGTTCTAATCTCTGTCTCTGTTCAATTCGTGACACGAGCACACCTCTGCAGATGATTAGAGCTTAGTCATACACATTGCTTTAATATCATTCGTATCTCCTCCGAGCGCAATTGTTTCAGCCTTCGCTGCTTATTTGTCTTCGCGATATCGAATCACAAGGTCATGCGCTCTGCCGCCATCACGTATCTTGGATATCCCGGCGTGAGCGGAAGCCCATCCCCACTGAAACTAGGCATGTCGTCCACATTGATGTTCCCAGCATTGAAACGCGAATTCGTCCCACACTTCTCGACAATCGCACCGAAAATGTTCTCCTCGCACTGTGCTTTCGATGGAATTCGACCTGGCATCGGCTCGGCGGGCAAGTAATAGCCCAGAGCGCAGCCGGGCATTTCTATCCATATCCATTTATCGCGGACTAGACGTTCTGGCTGAGGAAAATTCAATTTACCGCAGGCGATTGGGACGGCGGCCTCACACATTGTGGGGTTAAGACCAATCTGTGGAGGTTCGGTGATTTTGACGCATTCGACATGGTAGCCATTCTCGGTGAGATTGAAAGGCCTGATACGATTTCCGACGGTCAGTAAATTGAGCGGACGAGTAGTGAGGGCGGAAGAGGGGACGGCGAGGAATTGGAGCAATAGAGGTAGCAGAATCACAGAGGCACACATGGTGAGCCGAAAATTCTGGGCTTGAGGAAGTTGTTGATTGTGATATCTTGTAAAGGGCGGAAATTGTGGAGAGAGATCAGCCAAAGTAGAAGAGAGGGGAGAGTGGATATATGTGGATGGTTGTACCGCAGCTGCATGGTTTTTCGCAAAATCGCGTATATCCCATTGTTAGACTCACTGTAGGCATCTGCGGACGGAGAATCCCGCATGCGCTCTCTTCGCCCCAAACAGAGATATATATGTTGTATTATCCGCTTCGTTTCGCAAATTTGTGTGGGTGATAGGAAATGAGGCGAGACAGTAGATGAAGACGGTCTGCTTATCTGGCAATGAATACGACAGAGGGATACTAACGACTTACGCATCACGGTTCAACAGACCAACAGTCCTCTTTCCTAGCCTAATACCCTCAAAGACGACACCAAACACTTCGCTTTGTTATGGGCTCCAACAACCTTGACTAACCGTGTCTTAATTCCAACGAGGCCGTATACGTGTGCTGCGAGCTCCTTTCTAATGGAAGGAAAGATTAATTCTCCTGCGTCTCAAGCCATCAAGCAAGCAATGTAAAGAGCAAACAATCGAATATCAGGTCAAGCAGCTTCCTAGCTTCTCTGGGGTACTGAGGCTAACAATGACCTGGGATGTGGCGTCTAAGGACATTCTTAAAGTCGGATGTTCATCAATGCCGTGAGCGTTCAGGGCTTTGCTAAAGATCCAATGCGCGTCAATTTTCAAGGTGATCCTTTCGCCATGGTTATGGAGACAACTCTTGGCCCAGGCAATCCAAGCACTTTCGATCTAGATATTGAGGGTTTGCTCCTCCTGAAAAAGGATGATACACAGCTACAATTTTCTATACCCCCGCCGCCAGTCCAGCCGACCAAGGCGCCAATAGCAAACAGTAGTGATTCCCTAATTCAACATGACCCGATCCTTACCCATCTGGATTAATGATACGTTCACAGCTCTGTGTGAAGTGGGAGCAGTACCAGGTACTTGATAGCCGCCGAGACAGTTGTCGGTAGCGAGGCGAAAAGCTTGATCCGCCGCGGGTCCACCGGTATGGGACTTATCTGCACAGTGCCGCAGTTGTAACACTCATCCCTGCCGGTTTGCAACGGGTAAAAGCTGTTCCGAATATTAGTGCCAGTATGGTAAGATGAAGACGAAGAAGATGAAGAAGAAGAAGAAGAAGATCTAGCATACCTTGCTTGGATCCCCTGATCTGGAGGTTTCACACCGTCTGCCTCAATCGTTAGATCCTTTGCGAAAACGCTTGTGTGATTTTCCGACCCTGTTAAAACGGCCGCCATGCCATACTGCCCGGTGGCCAAGGCACTTCTCTGCCTAGGATCGAGATTCATCTGAGGTACGATAGAACTAGCTTTGGTACTTCTATTTTCGACATAGACCTGAGCGATTTTGAAGAAGTATTCATATTCTACACACTATGCTCACGTTTTTAGGTCCAATGTGTCCGGATTAGCTGGGCGATCCAGTCGAACACAGATTTAATTGGGGTCGCATTCTTTGTTGATAAGTTGAGCTCGCATACCGGGGTTCGAAATGCAGAAAACCAAAACCGAAAAGGCCTGAGGCGAATGTTCGTAGCGGCAGCGAGACGAGGTCAATTCGAGTCCTGCCGGACATTGAGCAGGATGGAATACCATGGTCCGCTTCTCTTTTAGGTTCCGGGAGGACTTAAGCTATAGGTGTCGAAAACAGAGATGCGAGACTTGACAGCGAGGCCATCGGAGTGGAGGGTGGTAGCATTGAGCTGTGATACAGGTCTGATATGAACGTCGAGATGTCAGGATGAGCCCGATAACTATGTGAAAGACCAAACAGGCGAGTGCATAATAAGCAACGTTGGGTGTAGAGCACATCAAATTGGATAAGTGAGAGAATACTTGGCTGATACATGACATCGAGAGCTCGGAAGAATCTATGCCGACAGATAGACAGCGAGAGCTGCATAAACCTACAAGGTATCGTTAGATGTACCATCCCCACCTCTAGACTCTAGCGACCATGTAGGAATGAATGAGGCGGATGCGCTGATAAGAAGCTCTGATAGCAGGG
>JAABUK010009623.1_pt1 | contig 13152 bp, 18 predicted proteins | sample 5559141 | NCBI WGS metagenome assembly JAABUK01 (sample SAMN10711869, study PRJNA513367) | rock metagenome | isolation source: Antarctica rocks | place: Antarctica: Victoria Land, Pudding Butte nord | collected 2016-01-03
CAACTGCAACTCCTGCTTCTGTTGGATGCACTTGTGCCTGTATGCTAGAGCTGCTTTCAGATCCTGCTCAAGCTTGCTCTGCTGCTGCTGAAGCTGCTCATTTGCTGCTTGCATAGCAGAAAGAGTGTCTTGGTGTGTACGTGCCCTGTTTTCCTGGATTGACTCGTATCTGGCAAGCGTTGCCTGAAGATCTGAAATTTGTGCATTTAGGTGCTGCTCCAAACTGTGCGCTGTGCCTTGCTGCTCTTGCAGCACCTTCTGCAGTGCGTCTTTTTCCTGGCACCACTGCTGCCTTTCTACAACAAGTTGCTGCTCATAGCTTTGACGCAAATCAGCCTCAGCAGCCAGAACACGTTCAATCTCGGCGTCTCTGCTAGCTCTGCAGTGTACATGCGAATTTGTTGGCATGGCTTCGGCAGCAACTAATTTTGCATAAGGCCAACAGACTTACAGCAAAGCTTCACGGGCCTCTGTTTCCTTATGACATTCGCCAGCAAGCGACTGATGCTGGGTGGCCAATTGCCGTGCCAAACCCAGCAAGTTCTCAATCAAAGTCGCTTGCTCAGACACTGCTCGTGACGAGTCTGGACTAACAGATCTGGAGGCAGGCAGAGGTGACGGTGCCATTGTTGCCCTGTTGGGCCTTGCTAACAGCGCATTCCGTCTCCTTTTTTTGCCAACACGCTTCTGCTCTGTGGTGAATCACCGGTGACGATGCCGCGACTACATCTAGGCGTGCTTAGGACAATGGCAGCATGCCAAAGCATGCCCGCAGCACAGGTGCCTGAGCAGCTTCGCCTCTTAGTCACCCATATGAGCTATGCATGCCACTACGACACTGCGCGTGTGCAGGTCCTGCAGTCAATAGCCGCTGGCTTGATAAACCCTTCGGCACCAAGTGGCTGGAAAGTCTGCAATGGTGTCGACGCCTTCTCTTCCGTCTGCCGCTCACGAGATCGCGGACTCAGTGCTACTAACAGACGAGGAAGCAGAACAGTTCTTGCAGAAGTTTCCCCTGGTGCATATTTTAGAGTGAGTGTTGTGACATATCTCGAACACTAACCACTGTTCCCTGCGTCTTGTCAGAGGCGACATGATCTAAGCAGCTGTCTGTCTTTTGTGTGATCGTCTTGTTCTCTTCTGCAGGACCCTGCAGCGCGGCACTCTCAGCTCTCAAGCTACTGAAGTTGTATGTGCGGCTTTGAAGAAAGTGTTTTCTACTTCATATGGTAAATCATGTCAAAAAACTCCCAAGCTTACCTTCGTATAAACTTGTGTCACACTTTACATGGCAAAGTGCTAGTGCAGGAGTGCAACAGCTGCCAGCTGCAACTCCTTATGCATTGGAAGCTCTTGGAGCGCCTTCACATGCACTGCGAAGGCTTGGCTGTCAGCAGCTTGGCGCAGCATTGCCGGTGAGCTGTTGTTATCTGACCATAATTTGGCTTTCCTACTGCCCCCAGAGCCATGTTTGTGCAGGCAGTATCCGCAGATCAGCAACAGCGGATCGCAGGTGCTTTGGTAGAAGCTCTGACTGACAAAGACACTGGTGTTGGCTGCGATGCTGCTGCAGCCTTGCAGCAATATGGCTCAACTCAGCAAGGTCAGCTTCTTAGCACCACTGCCTTCTCTCTGCCTGAAGAGCTTCCCTCCTTCAGCTCTCTCTCACAGGTTGACACAAGCTGTAGTCCTTCACGCTGAAATGCAGGATTCCATGATTTGGTGTCCCCGCAAGGCGCTGGGCAGCAGTTGAGTGCAGTGCTGGCCTCTAGCAACCCTGTGGTGCGCATGAGGGCCATTGCACTGGTCATTGGACTTGGCGGACAATCTGAAAAGTCAGTAAAAGCGTTACAGCAGTCAGGTCAGTGCTCTTGTCTGCGTTTCCAGCCTATGCTTCATCAAAAAGCAGAAATTGCATTCAGCTTGACATGCTGTCGTCATGGCTGTAGCCTGCGCCAGCATGTGCTACAGCATCACGGCCTTGCATGTCAAAGACTACCAGTGAGGGGTGGGTACGCAACTTTCATGTCATCGCCTGTTCCCCAGTCTGACAGACTGCAATCGTTTTGCATCTGGTCTGGTTCATATATGCCAGACTGGTCGTCACACCATCTGCACTGTGTTTCTGTGTATACAGAGACAGATCGGCTGAAAATCTTCATTGCTGAGCAATATTCAACATGACTTGTGGCTTCTGGCTGTGGCAGGCCTCCTGCAGCCGCTAGTGAAGGAGCTCACCAATGTGCACGACCCCCTCACCTGTCTGTCTGCCCTCTCGCTGCTGAAGGAGCAAGTGGAGCAGGCCAGCAGCAGCAGGCTTCAGTCACTGCTTGCCAACTTCTTCCTGCCACATTTGGAGCAGCTGCTGCAACACGCTGACAGCATTGTCAAGCCAATGGCCATGCAGGCACGCATCTCTGTTGTTTTCACTCACCTTGGATGTCATTTGTGTTTGTACATCTTCGTTAGGCTCACTTGCCTTGGATGCCATTTGAGCAGTTGCCATTCATGGCTGCAACATGCTTGAGGGCACTTTGCCGTTGTCAAAGAGACTGTTGTGCACACAGGGTTCCACACCGCTTCAACTCTGCGTTGACCTGTGCAGTTGCACCAATTGCAAGAGACCGTACCACTACATGTTGTCAGCTTTTGTGTTATGTGGTGTGCACCCTGAGGCGGGTGGCGCTGTGTCTATGATGTCAAAACTGTAGGCTGTAGCTGTACAAGATGCCAGTGACAACCAGAGAAACTAGCCTCTGTCAGTCAGGCCACAGCCCGCTGTAACAGGGCAATGTGTATGCTTAAGAAGTGTTTGAAGCACTCACCGTGGTGGGCTTGTTCAGGTAGCGGCAGCACTGTCAGCAGCAGCCGTCAAAGCCAGCACTACTAACACTCAGGAGGGCAAGCAAGCCTCAGCGCCAGCAAGTATGGTCATCACATCAATCAAGCAGGTCTTGGATGTGAACGGCAGGGATGACTTCTCAGTAAGCTACTTGCCTCCATACAGAAGTGCCCACACACACATCACATTCCTGACTGCTGAGCAGCTTTGTGATGAGTCGCGCTCTGCTTTGTACCACCATCTATTTTCAGCAGCCTTTTTCTTAGGGATGGAGTTTGTCCGTCTCATATCCTCATCTGAACAGACCCTGAGCAAGCAATCGATAGGTTTCTGGATCAAGTCTGCGAGTTTGCGGGCAGGTTGCTATGGCACAAGTGGCACCAGATAGAAAGACAGTCTTGTACACACCGATTTCTTTCCACGGTCTCGATTTGCATGTATGGTACATATTACATTGTACATTGCACCTGTGGTACAGGTTGCAGAGGAGCAAGCTGCCATGGATGCTTTGAGTGAGCTAGGCATGCAGCAGGGGGGCGCTGAGGCTATCCTGCTGCACCCTTGTCAAGTCATTCAGGACGTGACCAGCAAAGCTTTGGGGCGTGCCCCCAGCCCAGATGTGACCTTAGCTGCTGTACACGCCCTCGCCACCATTGCAGGTCACTCTCACACTGCCCTGCTTGCACAGTGAAATGTCTACTAAGCGGCTCTTTGCTGTGTCATAAGTGACCTGTTGCTGTTGGGAAGCAACTGCACAATTAGACATGAGGGCACATGACATGCTGTTTCTGTGCGCCATGCAGGTGCTGAGCGGTCTGAAGCTATGGTCAGCTCTATAGCAGAGGAAGCTCTGAAAGCAGCTGTGTATGATGGGGCAGCCTCTAGCAGCCACCAGGGCGGCCCCGCCCATGTGCTGCTGGCCTACCTGGAACAGCCCTTCACTGATCTGCGCGTTGCTGCCTACAGGTCCTGTCCCTGCATGCAGCGTGTCAATGCTGTGAATCCATTAATGTCTTGTGTGTGTCCCTAAGCTGCATGCTGATGCTCAAGGCAAGTCTGCAGAACCATTAACACTCAATGCAGGGTCTTGCACAAGCTTACACATCTTTGCCACTTTTTTGCCTGTGCACCACTCAAAATCAAGTCTGCAAACTTGTATTTTGCTGTTCACTGAAACATCATACACATCAAATCAAGTTGTGTCTCTCGATTCATGGAGTTGCCACCCATGACTGAGGTGCTGCATGGTATTGCATGTATGTAATCTGCTGAGTGTCGACCAGCCTGTCATGCCAGCGCACACGTGCCACCAGTTTGCCTGTCTAGAAGTCTTGTCTGGGTACAGGTAGTGGCCTGCCTGCCGGCCTTCTGGCAGGCATGCATACAAAAGTGAGGCAACAGCAACAGCCTGCAGCTGTTATGCATTTGACCAGCTGCCAACAAGTCGGCCAAAGACATGCAATTTATTGCATGCACCCGTTGCAGCCCCTGAGCTGATCACATGAATGCCAGGTTGCTACAGCTCCTGCCGCTTTGAGTCAGCGCATATGGCCTCTGTCAAAACGCAGTGGCTGCCAGACCACAGCCAAAGATCATACCAATTGCACTCACGCACTGTTGTTGTTGCAGGCTTGCAACTGCTCTGGGCCTAAGGGCGTGGGGTGCCGGGGAGATATGTCTTCACTCAGGCTTGCTGCATCACCTGTGCAACCCTAAGACTGAAACCTCGCGCCAGGGCTGTGAATTCAGATACGCTTGCCTACAGGTGTGCCTCTGGCTTGAGTAGAGTTCTTAGTTTTTCTCTAGTGCGCGTTATCTGCTTGCTCATGCGCAAATCAGTCCAAAGCAATTGCACAGCTCTGGTTCACAATCGCGCTGCACTTACAGCTGTCACATTACCATGCTGCACAAGCTGTGGTGCAGGTTGCAGAAAGGCTCATTTTGAGAGCCCCTCATGGTGGCAGTACTGAAGGGGATGTGTGCACAAGGACCTGAGTGCAATGATGTGCACTTGACGTAGTGTCTAAAGCATATGGGTGCACTCAAGTTTGATTGTATGATCACACGTTATTGTGTCGCAGGCTCTGGCAGCCACCGCCAGATTTGTGCTGTCAGCGTCTGATACAGGCAGTGATGTTACAGCAAGGGAGATACTGACAGCATCAGCTCCCACAATACAGCGGGGTGTGTCACAAGGGGTGTATGGGAGTGGCCAGGGCAGAGCAGCCATCATGGAGCATCAAATAGCCACTATGCAGTCATAAACTAGTGTATATTGTTCAGTTTGCAGGGCCGTGGTGTTGGTGTAAAACTTATGCAGAACATCATCAAGTGATGTTGTTGCTTGCTGTGCAGTTGTCACTCAAATGGTGTGCAGGATCACAAGTGCAATGTAGCAACTGTCATAACCACTGCACAAGCTGCACTATAACTGGATTGCATACTATAGGGATTTGCGACTTTTCTGTTCAGTAGTCACAACCTGCAGATGTGCAGAGAAGCATTCAACAATCGGCGCACTGCATGCCAGGCTTTGAGTGAAGCTTACACATCTGTCACGTGTCTCGGATTGTATGCATGCATGCTTCATCAGTTTCCTCAGCATCAACGGTTCACAGCGTGTTCTTGCTGGATGGGCACAAGAAGAAAAGGGCACTAGAAGCCAGAATTGTGTCTCGGTTGCAGCAGGTGCAGAATTTTTGAATAGGGCATCGAAGATGAAGAATGCTTACTGCCTCAGGTTCTGCATGTCCAAGCTGTGCATTTTGATACTGTTTAGGTGACACAGCTGCCCACAATATCAGCTTGCATACTTCGATAGGCTTTGATAGTGCCCTGCAGATCACTTTCGGGTCATCACGCTGCTGGCCTGCCAATTGCTGATCAGCCATGCAAGACCGTTGGCAACCCGCCAGCGCTCACAATCAGCCGCATCAGAGAGGTCCATCAGGTCGGCGAGGGCGTGCTCGCAGCATCAGACAGCATCAAGGTGTTCCCGATGTCGAACAAAGTAGAGAAGGATCACAAGAGCAACCAACAACGTCCGGTCGTGGCGTTACGCAAGCTGACTCGCAACCACAGCAACCATTCATTCCGCAGAGGGTGCTTGTTTTGATGGGGTTGCCTGGATCGGGTACAACGCTTTGAATTTGCATACGCGGTCCCTTCCTGACAGTGCGCAGCCTTGGATGTTACAATCCTCGGCCACCGTTCACGAGACCAAACATGCTGCAGGAAAGACCACCCTTGCAATGCGTTTACGGCAGCTGGGTTGGGTGTGGATCAATCAGGTCAGCTGCATGACATGCTTGCAACATTAGGCTTCTGATACTATGACCCATGACTGAAGTACACAGCAGTCAAAAGTCAGTATCAAGTGGTAACTAATTACTTGCAGGACATCATGGGTGACAGACAGAGATGTGAGTTTGAGTGCACACAAGCTCTGCTTGCTGGCAAGGAGGTTGTTATTGACAGGTTTGCTTGTGACCACCACACCCTGGTAACTGCATGAGTACGTACATGCAGCAGAGCCATGCACAGCAGCGCAAGCAAGGCAGCAAAACGCATGCACACGCACTGCACACGCATGCACACGCATTGCTGCATGACATTTCAGGTGTAACTTTGATGAACAGCAACGAGCAACATGGGTGCGTATAGCACGCCAAGGCTCACATAGAGGAGGCATTTTTGTGATGGGTTTCCATCTGGATGTGCCCATGAACGAGTGTATAAGGAGAGCTGAAGGCAGGATGGACCATCCAACTCTGAATGGCAAGGATGTTGTTGAGGTCATACTGAAGTGAGTCAACCTGCTGGCAAGCTGTAGATGCATGTCTTCAGCATATTTTGACAAGTCTATGCATATACATTGGTGTCAACAGCAGTTCTGAGTGTATCCTCCTCGCATGAGATGTCAAATTGTTTGCACTTGCTGTCATTGTCAGGATGCATGTCATTAATTTCACTCCAAGTAACAAGCAAGAAAGCTGCAGCTATTGCTGCATTATTGTAGGTTTGCTGGCATGTTCCAGCGAGTCAGCCAGCGCGAAGGCTTCAACTCAATGTACGGCGCAGCATATCAGCAGGACATTGACAACTTTGTCAAGTTTGTTGGGGAGGCTCAGAGCTACCCACCAGCTTTCACCCCAAAGCCCATTCACCAAGTACCTACTGCGTCATCCAGTCATCACATGGCAGACCAGCCCCCGCTAAGTAATCTTGCTCAGCTGCAACAGCCAACACACCCTGTGCAGCAGGTCAATCAGGCACTCAATGGCATTGCCCACTCCCAATCAGAACCCCCACAGCAATCAGACACTCAGCAGCAGCAAGCAAGCCCACAGCAAACAGGCTTCGCCTCTCCCTCTCGCTCCAACATTGTGCCCTTCAAGCGCAAGGGCAGAGGCAGCTCTGGGCCCCTTCTGCCTGACAACCAATCTGGGAGCATAGAGGGTCAGTTTGTGGACGAGGACATCAGTGCAGACTCCAGGCCTATACTGCTCTTTGATTTGAATGGGACGCTAACTTCTCATACAGCTGCCAAGCGCAGCTCAGGCAAGTCGCTGATGCGGCCAGGCATCCACCATTTGCGGCGGCTGCAGGTCCGTGGCAATGTCATACCACTGCTGCAACCCAGCAATCCCTTGTTACATTCCACATGCCATGCGTGTGCATGCAACACGCATGGCATGTGCATGTTGCATGCACATTGCAACTCTCATCCATGTGCCGCCTTCTATGACTAGGCATGACATATTCATTGTTTTTCTCTACATGGCCTCGGTACTACTGCAGCAAGAGTGATCAATGCGTCGTACCTGTTCATGACAGATGACATTATCACAGAATTGGTTTCACACTGCAACTGTCTGACTCTAAGTAAAGTATCCCTAGCTTAAATGTCAATGGCATCAGCAGAGTGTGCATTTCTACTGGCATCTGTTCTCTGAAATTTGCAGACTATCTTTGCATGATTAGGATAAGGGTCATAGCCAGCAGCTCAACTTGGGTGAAGCATCACCCTTGTAATGCAGTGATGCATCTGGGCATGTCGTTTTGCATGTCTCACAAGGATTTACACGATTGATGGAAAGATGTATCAGCTGCATGAGCTTATTCAGTTGGATGCAGGAGCATTTTAGGTTGGGCATCTTCACCTCTGCCACGCAGCGAACAGTGGGGAATGTGTTGCCCCTGCTAGAACAGGCTGCCGGTCCTGGCACCCCTCTCTTTGCTGACCCATCCCTCATTCTGCACAGGTCTGTAGGGCTTCCTGAATCTGCCCACATGTTTGCCAGGCTCCTGCGCTGAACAGTCAATGCAAACATGTACAGTTTGCAGTGTATAGAGACCACCCTGTAGCTTGTTCAGTGTCTGTTTTGGCAAAGAGGCAGACACACTGTGGCCCATTTGAACAGCAGTGAGTCCTGTGAATGACACACTCATGCACACTGTGCTAGCATGGGTACTGAAGGCAGTTGCCAAGGCAGCTGCTGCAGGCATTACAATGCATGTTACAAGCATAGGACTTGATTGGTTCAGATTTGAGAGTCCTTGATAAGCTTACATGTCAGCAGTGCTTGTTGTTGCTGGAATCGAGGTATGTTGGTTGCAGGAGCCACACAGAGAAAGTGTCAGCTGAGCATGTGAAGGGGGGCGGCAAGGAGTGGGACACAGTGAAACCCCTGAACAAGTGGTTCAAGCACATGCACCGGGTTCTGCTCATGGATGATGATGCCTACAAGGTACCTACTCTATGTCAGCTTGGCTGCGACTGCATGTCTGCCTATGTCACCTGCGCAGCGTCAGCATCAGTAGACAGCAACCAAAAAAGTTTTCTTTGAGAATTTATGCAGCCTCTGCTGCAGGATCGTTGGCACTCTGGTTGAACCAGATACTTTCTGACAATTGCCAGCGTTGCTGAATAGTGATACTGTGCAAAAAGGTCCACAGGAAGTTTTTTCTGTGGTACTTCAGCTCGTCAGACTGATGCGCCACTGTCTGCTGCGCAGGCTGTTCCTGGTGAGGAAACCAACATGATACTGCTCCACTGCTGGGAAGAAGAAGAGCCAGAGGACATGCATCTGAAGTATGTGGTGGACATTTTGCTAGCTACTTACACAGATCTGTCTGAGGATGTGGACGTCAGGGACCAGTCTGAAAAGGTGTCAGAAGCTCTGAAAGTGACTGTGGCAACCCATGTTGCACAGCACATTTTTGGCAGCAGGAGCCAGACCACTCTCATGGAAGTTGCAGCATAACAGCACACATGGCGCTGAATCCATCACAGGCAACAGTCAGGGGCAGACCTGACTCCTGAAAAGCCATACCCCTGTGCAGCAGAGCTTGCTTAGGCAGCTTCAATGCTGGCTGGTATTCATTAAACAATACCGTCCTCTACCCTTGCGTTCAGTCTTGACTGTACTCTGTGTGTTTCTGATGAATCTGTACATCACTGCAATCTTTTCAGAGCTCAATGATGCATGAGCGTGAAGATTACTGCCATATGTGTGAATGCCCAGCCATGTTTAGTGCAGAACCTTCTGTTGAAGCATCTTGAAGTTAGAGACAGGTGCAAGCAAGGCAAGTTGCAATTGCGCCACTTTGATGTCGATCTTATGCTTTACAGACTTGCTCTGCTTTTTGCGATAATGCATGTAACTCTGATCTTATACCATATAAAATGCATGCAATATACACGGTCATGACTTGCAGCATCACTCCATGTCCTCTATATTGTCATCCTGTTAGCGATGGAGGCCATCAGAGAACTACAACGATGGGTGCGCAAAGCAAATGAGGAGGGTTTATCTACTTGCAGTTCATCAAATCATGGCTGTCACTGGCCACAACTTATCACAAAAGCAATACTGCAAAAAGCCCTTGAATGAAATGTGTAGCCATAACATATAGCACGCAGGTTTGACCTGTGCTAAAATTGGCTGTGAAGTGCCGCGTACAGATATGTTACTTGGCTCACTAACTACCAATACCTGAGTTAACTACCAGTAAGTTATGATGTGTATTTCTCCAGACGTCACCATTATCAATGCTCTTCTGTGGGCCTCCTTGACAGTACTTAGGTCTATACTCCCAGAAGTTGCGCTGTCTTACTTCTGTTCCATTTTACATTGCCAGCAACTAGACGATACACATAATGGAATCTTTGTTTTCCAGCATCTTGTGAATACACAGGCGCAAAGAATTTCTGTATCACTAGTGGCGGTATAGTGTTACTCTCCACAGGGGCTTTGGCACTACATGAGTGAACGTTGCAAATCCGGACAGCGTCATGCATTCTGTTCCCAGATATTGGGAACATGTTTTAAACATGTGATATGTATGTGTCACACGTGGCCACACAATGCCGCAAGGTAGCTCAATGGTCATTGGCTTGCATGCACGCTTGCTTGCTAGCATTTCGTCATCTAGTCTTGCAAGCATAGGCCAGACATGTCTGTACAGGACAATACAGCAGCGACCAAAAAATGGGGGGGGGGGAGGGTGCTGCTGGCTGTTTAATGCTAAACTGAAAGAAATTGATGCTACCGTGATTGGTGACAAGCCAAGCCCAGCAAGATGCTGCTGAAGCTGCTGGAAAAGAGTTTCTTAAAAAAGACTTCCCTGCAAATTTGGCAGGTCCCAAAGGGTAGAGCCCATGGCCTGGCTATCTGAGTTTGGGTCATGCTGGTCAGCACTGCAGATACACCAAGTGTCAGTCAGCGGTGATCCTGATGTGCCCACTGCCTTGCAGAGCATGTCTGAGATGCACAGGCAGTCCCAAGTCAATGGCTAGAAGCCTGCTTGCAGGTGATGGTGCTTGACCGGACCAGCCTGCCCTGCCCATGTCTGAAAAGGCCATTTATGCAAAGACTGCAGCCTGGATGATTGGACGTGACAGAGCAATTTACAGCATCATGCTTGATCACTGCTGCAGTAAAAGATGACAGAGTACTACAGTACTGCACAGAATGTAGATGCACAAAACCCAATGAAGTGCACCAAAGCACAATACAAAATACAAATGCACTGCAAAACCATACACCATTCAACAGAAGGTATTGTACCTATCTGAGTCAGATCAGACGCCATTGGCACCTGTGTCACAGCATGCATGATTGCACCCGTGTCATAGCATGCATGATTGCATAAGTGCTGCCAGGCACACCCATGCATGATTGCATTGATCAAGCAGATGAGTAATATCAGGCAAGGCTGATCACCTGAATCGATGGCCCCAAAAGCTCAAGGAATGTACATTGCTGCTGGCTGGCTCATTGTACAATACGCGTAGCGCCACCAAGACAACAGAGTCTGGGCATTACTACACCTATGTCTCTGAATATGTCTCAACTCTGAAGACATATGTGTAATAATGCCCACACTCTGTTGTCTCTCCTTGGTGGACAAGATACCACGCAAGACATAGGTCTTATCCAGCAGGCCATTAATCATCTACTGCCCCATGTCAAGCTGTTGTAGGTATATAATCTGCAACAAGGGGGTAAGCGTTATCATGTTTTATCATATGCATACCAGTTACAACAAGCATGTGCAGGTTCAGCAGTAGGGAAAGTGAAGAAGATCATACATGATACAGTGTGACATTGGATGACGGGCTTCAACCAAATGATACATTGGTCTTGCAATGTGCCATGAACAAATGTGAGCTGTGAGGGCTGCACCTTCTGTGTCACTTTGGGCAGCAGTTCCCTTGAAGCCAATGTGTATCATGAGAATGGGAGGAGGCCGGGTGATGACAATGGTCATACAACCTGGATGTATGCCATTTTCTGTATTACGCCCATAGAAGGGAGATGGACTAGAGTAGTAAGCATTGAGACATGTGTGCAGGTCAATGGACTTAAGTCACATGTCTCAACGCTTATTACTCTAGTCCAGATCACCAGTGAAATTTATGATCTGGTCTAGCAGTGGTTGCTGCTGTGCTGACCGCGTATCTGTATTGGACTGCTGCTGAGGTAGCATGCCGGTGCCCAGTGGCTCTTTATGCACTGAAATTGTTATTGCAATGAACCCAATGTTCCATGGCGGAGAACCCATTCTGCGCAAAAGAGCTGCATACACCAGCAGAGATTCAGTTGGCCAAAGTCAAAAGATGTTTGGCTCAGATACTACGGGGAGCAACAGAAGACAGCCTTGAAGCAGGGGGCCTTGCAGAAACATACCGTGACCGCCTCAGTGCCTGAGAAGCACGCAGGAGCTGATCCATTACCGAGATATCCCAGCTTCATCTAGAGCTTCCATCAGCCTGAATACTCACAAGCATCTTGCTCAACAGCTGGGTATACCTGTGGCAGGCATATGTTGTGCAGTTATGACACAAGCCCCACAAGCACCACTTGCTGAGATTGGCCTGACGCCAGGTGGTGTGAACCACCGTCACGCTCGTTGAGTAACAGGATCCAGGGCGAAATTTTGGTGGTTGCACGCCAAAGCTTCCACAGGGAGTTACCTTTGATGGGCTGCGCTCTTCTGGGTCCCTTTTTTACTCAGCAGCCAGCTCTCGACTGTGGCCATACAGTCGAAGTTCGAGCAGTTGAAGCTGTGTCGGCATGCCTTCTTTGGAAGTTGCACTCAAGCTTGACGAGCCTCATCAAGGTTGATCGCAACTTCCAAAGAAGGCATGGAGTCAATCAACATAGAACCTTGGTTGCTTCCCGGTCTGCAAACATGCAATGGCAGAGGTGACAGTGCAGCCAAGAGAAACATGTTGATGCATCTCTACGGTTAAGCCTGCGTGTGCATTGCAAAAGAGCCCTCGAGGTACAGGCAGAAAGATTTGGGTTCAGTATCCGGTCAAACTTTGACCGTCAAACTGTGGAATTGACGCAAGCCTAGCAACGATGCTGCGCAACTGTGGCGCCATAATTTTCTGTCCGGCACAACACTGTTCAACAACAACAATCATCGCAATTGGCATTGTTGAAAAGGTTCGGATCCTGGCCAGATCTGTCGGTCTAGACTGATTGTAATGCTGTGAGCGCACGATGACAAATTCTTGAACTGCAAGCGCATCGGGCATGTGTCACCATATGGATGAAGCTTGTGATGATGCTGCTGTAAATGAAATTAACAAAGTAAAATGTGTCATGTGGCTTAATCCATGCGCTTTTGCGGAGCCATCATGCCTATGATAGGAGCAGGTTTTTCATTGTAGGCATATGCATGGAGGCATGCCATTGCAACGTTCCACGATTGCCATGCAGACAATATGCTGGATATCTATGCAACACAAGTGGCCACACAAAAATGACAGATACACAGAAAATGCAGGGGGGGTG
>JAABUK010009624.1_pt1 | contig 13152 bp, 11 predicted proteins | sample 5559141 | NCBI WGS metagenome assembly JAABUK01 (sample SAMN10711869, study PRJNA513367) | rock metagenome | isolation source: Antarctica rocks | place: Antarctica: Victoria Land, Pudding Butte nord | collected 2016-01-03
AGGCGGAGGTGATGGGGAAGGCGGAGATCGAGGAGGCATGATGGGGGGTTTGTAGGGTGATTTGAGATATGCTACCACGCTATGAGAAGAGTTGCGAAAAGAGGTGAGTATATGGTATGACCATCCGAAAAAGAGGCACGGAAAGCAGCCCCGATTGGTAACGCCGTAGCGCCATGCTCCATCCAAGGGACTCATACCTGTTACAGATGCTTCATCTACAACATCAGAATTCTCCGCCTTTACTACCCACGCCTCCAAGCGTCGTGAAACCCCAGACACCCACAAGCCCCACTGCACCCACTCTCCATCCTCTCCAGAGACCTTCGAAGCCTTGACCTTTCCTCCTTTTCCTCTCTTGGCCGACTTTCCCTACCTTCATTGCGGGAGCGCCTGCCGTCCCCTTGACTAATTCTGCTGGAGGGCCCCGTTCGCCCTCTTCGTAGACGATGGAGCGCATTGTGCCCCAAAGACCTCTGTAAGCGCCTATTTCGACGACGGTTGGCGTGTCTCTACCTTTGCTCGTAGATCTTGCAACATCCATCTGGCCTCTCCTCAAGACTGTCTCGATAGGTAGCTTTACCCCAATCTCGAAAGCTTGCCCGACGAAGGTGGCCATAGCATACATGGTGGGGGTGACAAATGGATCTATGCCTAGCTTTGATCGTAACAACAGCGGCGTTGATGCTGAGATTAATGTAGGTAAAGTGGAATGGAGTAGTGCTGTTGGGGCAATCGAGAACGGTAACGTCCAACTGGGTAAAGTCCTGAGAGTGGCGAGTATTGATCGAGGAGGATGCGTAGAGGGTGTCAAGATGAGTTTTGTTCGTGCAATATCGAGAGGTGCAAGGATGATGCCCGCGACACCAGCTGCGGAGACGGCCACTGCCAGTGAGCCGAGAGGTGATGGTGAAGAGAGTATGTCGAGACCACCAGTATAGCTGAACATTGGGCTTGCTGTGAAGGAGAATCCAGGGTCGGGTAGCGCAAGTAGAGCTGAGAAGAACGAGCGTACAAAGGAAGTGATGGTAGATAGAAGGACCGAATGTACATAGGTACTGTTCGTACCTTTCCATATACCCCACGAGCCTTCGATCGACCAGATAGATGATACAGCAGCCATTACAGAGGAGGAGGATTTCAGGTCAAGAGTATGAGGAGAAGGATTCGACTTTGCGGGCGGCGGCTGTGGGGTATGAACCCGAGGAATGCCATTTGGCGGACTTCGTCCGCGCCGCGATCTGGATGACCGAGTGGGCGTATGTGCGAGAGGCGCAGATGATGTGAAGTAGGAAGGGGAGTCGGCATCAGAATCGTCGGAGGGTGTAAGCTTTAGGACAAGGTTAGCACAAAAAGATAGCTTTGGAGTAACATGTCACACATCATAGGACTCGAACGACTCCCGTCTATAGTTTCCTGGTCGTTTCCTCATGTCATCCACAACCCTGATGTTCGGTCCTGATTTATGCTGTTGGCTACCATCTTGAACCTGCAATACTGTCTTCCCCACCTCGAACGGCTGCACACAAAACATGCTAGCATATTTCCTTATCGCTTGCTCCATCAAGGCTTTTGCCATACTTGACGCTGACGGCGAAGGGTCTGACATATACTCCGAGTAGTCCATGTCCGCCAATATATTTCGCGCTGAGGAGCCAAAGCTGGTCCCTGACGCGACGGCATGCTTGCTGCCAAGGCTGGCCGGGCTGGTGGCATTTAGGGCTGGCTGATTTCCAACGGATGGTGGTATGTAGTAGGGTCGTAAAGGATTTGGGCCTTCTCTAGAGGCGGACATTGTGCCTCGAGTGGTGTGGATTGAGATGAGTTCTTGATTTTGGGGGTTCAATATCTATATCGGCGGGTCGGCATGTCGGCATGTCGGCATGACGGCATTTACTTTTGCCGGTGTCGTTATATCAATACTTTTATGGTCCATCTCGAGTCCCAGACAAGCTCTCTGCTGCGGCGCTCGACGGCATTAACATTGGGGGAGATGAGCATGCACATAGCTCGGCACATACCTCCGGCCGTCCGTCAATATAGCCGACAACAATCGCATCCATTATCTTGTCTGACACGTTCCCAAAAACTCACACCAGTGCGAAATCATGGTTATCATGCATCAGCAGGGCAGCTAAGGAGTAGGCTGTTGGAAACCTCAGGAAATGCCGATCAACAGAGACTATACTCAAGGGCTAGACGGAGATTCTCCACCTCGCCCGTGGCTATGCATGGACATCTTGACCCTCCGAAGCCTGGCGAAGAGTGAGCATCGTCGTCACCACTGTTTTATCGGTCATTGGACTCATATCACTATGATGATAGATTGCACGTCACCTTCATCGACAAAGAAGGAGACGAGCACAAGTTCGAGGTGGCGCAGGGCGACAACCTCCTCGATATAGCGCAGTCGGAAGAACTGGAGATGGAAGGTGTGGCTGTTAGCTGTTATGAACCTGTTACTCGCTGACTGTATGCTACAGGGGCTTGTGGAGGGTCCTGCGCTTGTTCGACATGCCACGTCATTGTCGAGTCGGACGAAATGTATGAGAAGATGGCTGAACCAGACGATGACGAGAACGACATGTTGGATCTGGCATTTGGTTTGACGGAGACATCGAGGCTGGGGTGTCAGGTTAAGATGACTAAAGAGTTGGATGGGCTACGAGTCAGGTTACCGAGCATGACGCGAAATCTACAGGCGAGCGATTTTAGTGGAGCGAAGAAATCATGATTGATAAAGGACCATCTGTAATATAATGGGATGCTTGACGTAAGCGACGCTCGAGCTTCAGACAGCCGATCTGTAGCAGAAGATCAAGGGGCCAGGATGTACGACCCTTGTGGAAACCAAATAATTTGGGGAATGTGCGCATGCCTGTGAAGGCCACCCGAAACTGGTCCCCAGAATTGTTGCAGTGGGAGAAACTCGGGAATTCTGCAGTCCCATTTGTCGTAGGAATATTTGGACAACCCTGGAGTAGAAAATTCTTGAGCAGTCCCGTGAGAAAACCATCATCCACCTTCAAACGGTAGTGGTGATGCAGCAAGAGTTGGTAGCTAATTCATAGGCTCCAGTGAGGTCTAATCCGTCTAGACATCCCTTCCTTGTTTTTCTGAATGCTTTGTAGGATCAGACTTGTGCATATTTCGAACCTCCGTTGGTATCATTATCTCCAAGATTGTCTTCAAACCTAGAAACCACGCTGTGGCCTTCCTTCTTAAGGATGTTTAGTCTGATGCCAAAAAGGGTTGAGAACGTCATGTGCCCATCCGAGAGAAATGCAATGGTAGAACAGAGGACCTTCTTCGAGAGGACCTTCTTCGCCTCCAAATATACCTACCTATAAATCCTTAGTATCAAAGGACTGACCTGGTCTCTGGCTTGGCCTTTGGCATGGAAGAAAGACTAGCTTCATGGCTGAGATGCTCAAGCCTTTCGACTATGTTCTCCGTTGGGCATGAAGCTCAACAGTCTCCCCTGTCGACGTAAGGTCTATTTTCGCCGCACGATTTCCTAAGTCGGTCTCTCGCATGGATCGCTAAGAATTCTACAAGGGTCTCATAGTCCTCCAATTCGTCACTCTTTTTGGTAGGAATTATGTCGCTTTTGAAAATGGAGATTTTGATGTGCAAGCAGGAAACCGGAGACCCACACGATTGAGGTGGGAGACTAAGCAGAGACAGTGCTTGATTGAGCGGGCTCTCAAGGCCTTGAAAGTCCAATACGACAACAGCAGCTTTTAAGGGATGGTGACTTACGAGTGGGGCATATTGAGAAGGCGGGGGATATAAGAATTTTCAGACTCTGCGAATAACCACTGATCTTTTTGGCCACGACGGTTATGTGGAGCTACCGCAGCACTAGGTGTAACGAAAGCACCATAACGAAGGTAGACTCTATCCCTACTAAGCCAACCGGTCACATTCTCCGCCTTTTTGTTTGTCTATTATGTTGCCATTTGTCAAATGACTACTCAACTTTTCAATCAAAAGAAAGGAAACGATCCCCATATCTGGTTACCCAAAGAAAGTCGGTCAATGCGCTATCATGGTTCGAAAGATATTCCACAATGTATCAATGGCGATCTTTTACAATTGGATCGTACCTTTTGCATATGACATATAATCCAAAAGATTGGTGGATGTCACCAAGGAACCTACCACGGTGATCTAGGCACGTGATCTTTTGAACGAAGCCGGAAGCGAGATAAAGCTGAGATTGTGTAGCTTGATGTTTGGTAATTTGGACGATATGCGTCTAATGAAGCTTGCTATTCATAGCACACCATGACATCCGTCAAGCCTGTCAAGGGACATTTCTCAATGCAAGTGGCTTAGGTTGTTATTGTAGTGCATTGTGTGGACAGTGGTGATTCGGAAGCATTCCGCACCTCTGGGCAATAGTTCATGATGAATCGTGACGATCTCAAAGACATGTTACCTCCAACAATGCTGCCCGATCTCACTGTGACTCGAGCAACAAATTTGAATCACTATTCCTGGCCACCATGAGCTCTCCGAAGCCTCTACGCATAGGCTACGTGCCAGGTCAGTCATTGTATTCTAACCTCCTCCCCGAAGCCGCATTCATTGACAATTACATGCCACAGAGCATTTCTCTACGCCCCTTCATTTCGCAGTGACTCGCTATGGGCTCTCTTGCACCCTCATTCCCTTCCCATCCGGCACAGGCCACATGATCACATCCTTGCAATCCAATGAGATCGATATGGGCATAGGCTTGACAGAAGGTTGGATAGCCGGTCTCGGCAGAGCAGCCGCAGAGCAGAAAGACGCTGGATTCAAACTCGTTGGCACATACGTCGAGACGCCATTATGCTGGGCCATCAGCACTGGTGTGAATCGAGACGATCTACATGAAGTGCAGCAACTGAAGGGAAAAAAGATGGGCGTCAGCAGGATTGGGAGGTAGGTCGGTCACAGTCTTTCTGCCAGACTGAATAATGCTCATCAATACGCATTAGTGGATCCTACGTAATGGGATTCGTCCTCGCCGATACCAACAACTGGCTTTCGTCATCTGCAGCTGCAGCCAGCAATGTCGCACCATTCGACATCATCCCCCTCCAAACGTTTGCGAAACTACGTGAAGGGGCGAACAACAAGTCAGCAGACTTTTTCATGTGGGAGCACTTCACTTCGAAGCGCTACTACGACAATGGTGAGATTAAACGGATAGGAGAGATCTACACGCCGTGGCCGAGTTGGCATATCGTAGCCTCTAACGAGGCGTTGAAAGAGCAGACGCAACTTGAGGAGTTGTTGGAGAAGTTGAACATGGGAATTGAGTATTTCAATAATCATTATGAGGAGGCCGTGGAATACATCAGTACCAGGCTGGATTATTCGGCCGAGGATGCGAAGGAGTGGTTGAAAACCGTGAGATTCGCTGTGGATGTAAAGGGTGTGAGGGAAAGCGTTGTTGAGGATACCGTCGCGGTGTTGAGGAAAGCTGGCTTGATAGGGGAGGCTGGTGTGAAGGACATGATTGGGATCAGAAGGAAAGAATGAAGCACACTCCATCTTATCGGCAATCGAATAGGCAGCGAGCGTTTCCCTGGACAGACTGCATGGCATGGATGAGTTGAAGCTAAATACAAAAGGACGCCTGGGTGTGATTTGAGTTGAAAGAAGACATCTTCAGTCTACTCCAGTCTTGGACGTATACGCCACTATGACCGCCAGCGAACAAACGCAAACAATGTGCCTATCGTTTTGTAAGGAAGGGATAGATCACGTGGCACATATTCAGGGTGCCCGCCGGGATGGAACCCGCAGAAGAGTCACTGTGCTGTTCACAAAGGGTATTGGCTATACTTTCTCTCTTCGATGTAGTGGATCGTCTTCAAGGTGATACATTCATACAACACCTGTTCTCCTTGAGGTCTCTGGTGCGGCTCCAATGAAGAGGAGCCGACATCCTCGAGGGGAAGGTGGTTGAGATGCCTCGGGGCTCGCAGGCCTTGGCGCCAAGTCCTGTCGATCTTCCGACGGAGTGCTTCCTAATGAGGAACCTCGTCGCAGATAATTGCCAAATGGTCAGCCTGACTGGACGTCTCTGTGGACTCTGCCCGGCTCACTGGACCGTTAAAGCGAATTAGCCTAGCTGATGAAGGCATCTTGACAACTGATTAGATCTGTAATTCTTCGATGGTCCAGCATTCGGAGCGGCGGGCATGACCGACTGCCTCGCTGGGTATCTCTCCTCCATGCCTGGAGACCCTCCTCCTTGTCCATTAGAGAGGATGGACTTATCTCAGGGGCGCAACCTTGCTCAACGATGGTCTATATCTACCTTGATCCTCCATGGGGATTTCATGAACCTTTCCGTCGCCTATCTGACCCTTTCTGCGGCTGCTCATGATCATAGTTCACGATGGCCGCCACATGTTTGCACGACGGCGTCGAGTATTCTACAAGGGCGGGTATGCTTGTACGGCAGCTACTCAACAAACAAGATCCAAAGTACGGTGTCGGGTCAATGACCTGTTCCATATACGATACGGCTTGGGTGTCCATGGTCGCCAAGACCACCAATGGCCAGACCCGATGGCTGTTCCCATCCAGCTTCCAGTATTTGCTCGATCACCAACAGCATGATGGAGGCTGGCAGAATAGTAGCTCCGATATCGATGGCATACTAAACAGCTTGGCCGCACTGTTGGCGCTCTGCAGGCATATCAGACAGCCACGCCAGATCAAAGGAGGTCTTGAGGATCTAGTACACCAAAAGTCACGTGCCGTTTACTTTCTTGAGGCGAAGTTTTCCAGCTGGGCCGTCGATATCGCCGTGACGAATCCCAGCGTACAGCCTCTTGTCGCGAAACTTCTTCAAATGCTCGAGCGGGAAGGCCTTCAATTTTGCTTTCCCGGCAGGAACCTGTTCCTTGATGGGCGGGAAGGTGAATATCCCCATTACAGCCAGAGTGTAACCTACGGAGACCCGAAGAAAGCAGTCACCGGCTTTTTGGAGAGTCGAGTCGGAGATGTCGACTTCGATCGCGTTGGCCAGCACAAGATTTCCGGCTCGATGATGGCTTCGCCGGCGTCCACAGCAGCTTATCTGATGAACTGTTCGACTTGGGATGACGAAGCCGAAGCATATCTGAACCACGTAGTATCTCTTGGGGTCGGCCAATCCACAGGTGGTGTGCCGACGAAGTTTCCTACTACAATCTTTGAAGTTACTAGTACCATTACGACTCTACTCGAGAACGGTTTTGCCCACAGAGATTTGGGAGTCAAGACTCTTGGGAAGGCCGTGACTTATCTAGAAGATTATTTGCGAATTGAATCTGGTGTGACAGGGTCCGCACCACATGTTGAGTCAGATGCCGACAACACTGCCAGGGCCATCTCCGCCCTTCGTCTACTCGGTCAACCTACCTCACAGCACAGCTTAATCATTCAATACGGGACCCGCCAGTATTTCAAGACAAATACCCAGGACCGCTTTCCTAGCTTCAGCACCAATTGCCATGCTCTTAAAGCGTTACTCGACTCACTCCCAGGCGACAGTGAACAGATGTCTCAGATTGAGAAGACTGTCAAATTCCTCTGCAACTGCTGGTGGACGACTACCGGACCGATCGAAGACGAATCAGTAGGTGGCATTATTCACCTCGATTCGACTGTGAGCTGACGAATGTGGATAGAATGTATCTGCAAATTACCCCATCATGCTCATGGTGGAGACATTCATACGATTGATAGAGCTCTGGGAGACAGGTCAAATTCCAGTACTCGATGATCTTGTGATTCGTGACAAGGTCGTCATTTCGCTATTTCAAGCATTGATCAGGATTTTGCAAACCCAGAACGCCGACGGCTCTTGGGAACGTGGTGGCTGCGAGGTCACTGCTTACGCCACCATCTCTCTCACAAAGCTCCTGTCACTATCATCCGCACCCAGAGTAAAGGCTCAAATCGCTCAAGCTATCGAGGGTGGCCGAAGCTTCCTCTCGAGGAACTTCACTGCATCCGCTGGGCCGGATCTTCTCTGGAAAGGAAAGATCAGTTCAGGATCCCGTGTGATGTACCAGGCGTATGTATTGGCAGCTCTTAATGCCCCGATACGTAAGCAACATACTAGGTTTACCATTGAGAGCCATTTCGAGATTCCACTGGCGAAGATGACCATCCAAACTAAGTACTATGCTCGGCAAGCGTGGTTCGTCGGCGTACCAGAATGGCTTGTTCAAGCTTGCTGGATCGAAACACATCTTGTTTTGCCACAGATCAGGAATGTGCGCTACGCCGTTTTCCCAAGCGGTAGCCTCGTGGACGATAGATATTTCGAGTCTATCCCATTTGCATGGATTGTCGCGAACAACTTGGACAGTCGATTCATTGGAGCAGAATTTGTCCATCAGATGATCATCCTTATTGTCCTCGGCCGCCAGCTTGAGAATTATATGGACAAGGTGGTGAACGAGACATTTGCAGGATGTCTTTTCGAAGTGGAAGATATCGTCTACAATATCTTTCAGGATCTCGCAATCGAAGACAACGACCGATGTTTCTGTGACAGCAACACCAATGGCACTACCAGATCATCGACAGCCACCACCATTTCAGACGTTCGCTCCGTTCTATATCGCTTCATCTCACATGTTCTTAACCATCCGTATGTCCTCATGGCCAGCTCCCAGGACCAAGCTCAGCTGAGGTCAGAGCTTTTCTCTTTCCTGATTTGCCGAGTAAGCCATTTGTCTGGCGAGCAGGGGGGGAAGAGTTCAACAGATCAGACGCCGCATTCATACACCTTTGCTTTTCTTGCTTGTCTAGTAGGAAAGCAGAAATCAACCGGCGGCGTTGGTCTAAGGCGCGACTTCCTGCATGGCCCAGAGCAACAATATCTTGCGGCCGACCTTTGTCGCCATATGTCCATCATCAGTTTTATGTCAGCCAATGCTGATGCACGGCGAGCTGCTCCCGTCCAGCCAACACCAACAAATTTTGAGGGTATTCGGCTGGGCAGCCAACACGCACCTAGCAGATCTATCTCCCCAACGTCTACGTCCTCTTCATCGTACGACGATTCCTACTCTCCTATCTCGCCTATTTCAAGTGTATCGTCTGCTCCCGACGGCTCACCAATCGAAACTCTCTTCCATAAGCCACCCTCTCATCAGCCGTTTCTATCGCCAACTGATCCCTCGCAAGAGACGCTACAGATGACGCGCCTGCTAAAGCACGAGCGCCGTTGTCTCAACCTTTGCTTCGAAGGTCTGATTGAAGCTGGCATCAACCACCCGACCATGAACATCATAAAAGTTTTCGTGGACTTCAACGATTTGTCCGAGCAAATCTACCGTGATCCCAACATTGGTAGCACATACCAGCCATCGAACGCTCATGAGCTTATAGACCAAGCTTGCATCCTGAAACCGCCTCCAGTGCCACCTAAGAGGAGAAGAGGGTCGGTCGCCGCTGCTCGAGCCGCTTTGACCGTCGAGCCTCTAGCAACAAAGCGATTGTATGAGCAGAATTTAAGGATACAACGATCTGTGGAAGGCCAGGAGTGGACCAAGGCTCTCGCGCAGACCGATCGGACGGCAAGTCCAGTGCCTAGCGAGCGAGATTGGAGCTGGAACAAGAAGCCCAGTATCCCAAGAAGGCGCACATCCAGAGCCTCCTCTGAAGTCAGCCGTATAGAAAGCATAATGAGCGAAATTGACGGCATCAAACTCCGGACTGGGTCTAAACCAGGGTCTCAGACCCAAAGACGAACAGCAAGCGAGAGTGATGCGGCCTGGGCTCAGCTCGAACCTAAAATTGACGTTCAAAGACGTCTCACTGGTATCACCTCCCCCGATGCTGAAGCCATAAAGCTCGCCAAAGCAAGACTAGAGACTCAGCGCAGAAACGCAAAGGACTTCCAGAACAAAACCATCAAGGAAACGGCTTTGCAGCGAGAATTGGGCATCAAATCGCAGACGAAGATCACAGAGGAGATCAATAAATCAAACATCAAGAGTAAAGCTACTTGTCCCCCAGAGAGCGCGGGGTGGATCAGGGCACCGCCGCCTGAAAGTTTGGAAAGTGTGGAGACGCGGGCGAGAAAGTTGCACAGGGCTAGCAGGTTGGGTGGACCGATGTGGAAAGCACCGTTCTGAGAGATTGCAATCGTAAACGGCATATTTGAGGAACATGTATACGGGGTCAGGCTCGATGCTTTGCTCTATGAAAGTACACGTGATGCCATTCCATATGTGCATACCACTCCCTCCACGCATCCATCCGCATTCTCCAACACCATAGCCTTGAATGCCGTAACAGATTTCAAATCCCGCCCACACGGACATCCACCGCACCAAATCCGAAGCAGAAAATGCACAGATCACCCAGGGGCCCATCGGATAAAGGTTGTATACTGCTCCGGAATTTGGGCTGGTCTTCTGCCGGCTGTGCGAAAGTTTGTCAATTCTTCATTCCGGTTATTAATGACCATTCATAGAGCATTGACATCTCCCGAGCGTGCACTCCCTCCTGGGCGCAATGCGGCAGCGGGTTTGGTCACCACGGCATTGATTTCGTGAATCGGAAAGCCAAATGGATCACATACCAACAGGGCTGACTGGTTGTGAATATCTCTCCCCCAAGGGGTCACTATCCGTATCATACTAATGCTGGTCTTGACCCTTCGTGATCGCCTTTCACTTCTATATAGTTTACATGGCTTTTTAGCTAGACTTACGGCTCTCGGCAAAAGCTACTGCTGATACGGCGCCGAGAGAATGATGTATAGATTCGACAAAGCAATCGTTTCCGAAGGTTACATCGTCGTAACAGAAAAAGGCAGAGATGCTGATCCTATCGATCTTTGCTGATGTCGCCGACTCGACATTGTAACACCGGTAGGATGGTTATTGACGTGGTTTTGGATGAGCCAAGGTCACGTTTCTGGTGTGAGATGATATCTGTGATGCTTCTTAAAATATTGGAATGAATATGCGCTAGATACTATAGCCTAATCACTCTCACACCTATTAGTAAATCAGAGTGTCAAAAAGAACGTTTGCAAGAACGGTATCACGCAAGAGGATCTGTTAGAGGTGTGGTGAGTTGATGGAAGCACTTCTAGAAGGGTGTGACGTTTGCGTTGGCGAAGCTATTGGCCGTGGTGGTGTTGTATCAGATGTAAATGACTTGAGATGATCGTGTCTTGGGAAGGGGTTTCGATAGATGAAGGAGTTTAGTGCAAATCCATCGTGATTTAGAGAATTTTTTTACAAGACACTCGGAGAAGGAGGTGCGGATTGTGGAATGGATGAAGACGGTGGGTGTCGTGATGTCAGGGCAGATGTGAAAAGCGTCGAGGTGATCGTGTTGGATTTCGTTTCGTGGTGGCTTGCTCCTCGTCCACTTTTGCCTGCAGGGCTTTGCTCATCCTTCGTTCTGAAGTGCCTGTCTCCTGTGGCTTCTTTTTCGTAATTAATTCTTGTCTTAACGTCCAAGGTTTGTAATTGATGGAAAGCAAAGCCTGTTCGTTTTGGCGGCTTAATCGTGAGTCCGGTAGGATTTCATATTATTGGAGCCTTGAAAGAACTTGGGCCCGTCGAGCATTAAAATACGATATGTGGTGTTTCTGACGATCTGTGGTTCTTTTCAAACAATTGAGCAAGCGCGTCGACAAGATATATCTCAAGTGAGGCGTCAAACAGGGGTTTCCACATCTTCGACATATATCAGCGCTCTTTTCAGACGCTCGCGCTGCTCTTTGTGCTGTATCGCAGCGGCCTTCATCTTCTTTCCTATCTGCTTATGAGCATTTTTGTCCTTCCCAACTGCCCTCCTTTGTATCGTCGTTACCTTTCCCGCTCTCATGCTGTCCTGGTGCAGTCAGGCTAGCTCCACCTGCTGCTAATTCCTGCGTGCTTGTTCTAATTCCCCTAACCCCATGATCGCGCTGTTCGTCTGAGCTGGTGGGGACCTTACTATAGGCTCGAGGATATTTATTAAGGATCCCACCGGATTCATTGGGGCCGGAGCGAGCACGTGCCTGAGGTTGGGAGGAGGGCTTTCCTCTACTTACCGGAGGAGGACCTGTAGCGCGCGCGCGAGCCTTGCTTGCCTTTTTGCGAGTAGATGCTAGGGTCTGGGGTGGAAGCTAGCGTGTGTTCGCGCTAGGAGCTGCTCGGCCTGTATCTCTAGTGGTAGGTTCATCGTTTATAAGATCTATATATTCGCGTCTCCAAACCTTATGAATGTGGGAAGTAATGGCGCTGGTTCCGAACTCTAGGGGTGGACCTGCGAGTACTTCTAATTCATCGGAGTCATTCTCCTAGTAGGAGGCGCCGACTTCAGCTCCTGGCTGGGTTGCTGGGTTGTACAGGGCAGCGACGGGGCTTATTACCGAGTCCCTGGGACGTTCTGTACCAGCACGAGTGGAGGGAACTGGTACAAACGTTCAATCGCGAAGCTGCCATAGGTCATATATACAACATAGAGTTATAAAAAGCGCACAACTCGTTGGCTTCTCTCCCAGCCTCATTCACTGCGATCGCCTCTGTGTATAAGGCAGATCACTGGCCGTCAGCATTCGGGATATCGATTAAGAATCTCTGGCTCAGGCGAGGCAAGCCACGAAACACGGCCGCAATGTCTTCTCCAGGTTTGCCTTCATCTCCGTGAAGTCTTTCTCCAACTTGCGTTTTGCTCCCCCTAATTCTTTCGCCTTCTCGATTTCGAGGCGAGATGCGGCCTGCTTCTCTATCTTCATAAGTTCGGCTTACTTCTCTTTAGTCTTTGAATCTGCTTAGATTTATTGCTTAACCTTCGACTCAATATCGCGTTGGTGCTTCTCCTTGTAGGCAATTTATATCCTCCTGGCCTCCTGATCCCTAATTGCCTGGACCTGTTCGTCCTTTAGTTGCTTGAGGGCCGTTTGATTGAGGTTCTCGAACACCACTGTTCGCATGACGGGCCGGCTATTTTCAGTCATGGTAATTTGGTTGATCCAACTTCAAAGGCTAGGATACCTAGCCTCCAGCAGACTTCGTTTCTCAGCCATGCCGTCCACTGGACCCTTGGTCGATCGTAGTGTGAATTTTATCGATGAGACATATCTTCTTATCACCGTACTCGCTCCTACCCTCGTCGCCAGCTTTGGTATACCATGTCCCTTTT
>JAABUK010009628.1_pt1 | contig 13143 bp, 18 predicted proteins | sample 5559141 | NCBI WGS metagenome assembly JAABUK01 (sample SAMN10711869, study PRJNA513367) | rock metagenome | isolation source: Antarctica rocks | place: Antarctica: Victoria Land, Pudding Butte nord | collected 2016-01-03
CTAGCCCCGGATGGGGTAAACGGCCGACACAGGGCGAACATGCCCGAGGATGTGGGACAATTGTCGGACCGGCGTGGCGCATGGGGGCATGCGTCCGACGACCGGGCAACGGACAACCGACCGTCGGTGCGGCGATGCGGCATCACGATCGGCGGACCATGCCGCCGGGAGGATCCTCCCGGCGGGGCGGCGGGGGGGGGCGATGCCGGAAGCGGGCGGGCGGGTCGAGGTGTCGCTATCACGGCGAGAGTTGCTGCGCCGCGGGGCCTGCCTCGGCCTCCCCGGGGGTGGGCTGGTGGCCTTGCTGGCGGCCTGTGGCGGCGGCGCGGCGACGCCCACGTCCGCGCCGAGCACCACGGCCGGGTCTGCGGCGACAACCGCGACCGCGACACGCGCCTTGGGCACGGCGGCGACCGCGACCGCGACGCGCGCCTCGGCGACGCGCGCCGCCACCGTCGGCAGCGACGCGCCGCCGATCATCTTCGTGCATGGCAACGGTGACTCGTCGGCGCTCTGGCTCACGACCGTCTGGCGCTTCGAGTCGCAGGGCTGGCCGCGCGACCGCCTCGTCGCGCTCGACTTCCCCTACCCCAACGCGCGCGACGACGACACGGCCCCCCAGCCCGGTCGGTCGGGCACCGACGAGCAGCGCGCGTACCTGGCGGCGCGGGTGGATGACGTGCTGGCCCGGACCGGGGCGCCACGGGCCGTGCTCGTCGGCAACTCGCGCGGCGGCTACGCCATCCGCAACTACCTGCAAAACGGCGGCGGCGCGGCGAAGGTCGGCCACGCCATCCTCTGCGGCACCCCGAATCACGGCGTCTCGGCCCAACTCCCGGCCAACAGCGAGTTCAACGGTGCCGGTCCGTTCCTCGCCGCGCTCAATGCCGGGGGTGAGGTCGTGTCGGGCGTGGCGACCATGACGATCCGCAGCGACCGGAACGACAAGTTCGCCCAGCCGGGCATCGCGCCGGGCGTCGGCTACGATGGCCCCGAGCTGCGGGGCGCGACGAACGTGATCCTGGACGGCGTCGATCACCGCGAGACCGCCTACAGCGAGCGCGCCTTCGCCGCGATGTACCGCTTCCTGACCGGCCGCGCGCCCGCCGCGCCCGCGATCGCGCCGGAGTCGGCGGTGCAACTCGCCGGGCGGATCACCGGCTACGAGCGCAAGGTGCCGACGAACCTCGGCGTGGGCGGGGTGGCGGTCACGGTCTTCGCCACCGACCCGGCGACCGGCGCGCGGGTCGGCGGCGCGCTCTATCGGGGAACGACCGCTCCCGACGGCCGCTGGGGGCCGGTCACGGCGGGGCCGACCGCGCCCTGCGAGTTCGTCGTCGCGGCGCCCGGCGCGCCGACCCGCCACTTCTTCCGCTCGCCCTTCCCGCGCTCGTCGCCCTACGTCTCGCTGCGCCTCTTCGAGGACCCCGCCGAGCCGGGCAAGGGGCTGATCATCTTCACCCGCCCGCGCGGCTACGTCGCCACCGGCCGCGACCAGCACCTGCTCGACGGCCGGCCGGTGCCCGGCGTCAAACCCGGGGTGCCGACCGACGCCAGCTTCAAGGTGCCGTTCGACCCGCCGGAACGCGCGGTGCCCGCCGCGCTCAACGGTGAGGCCCTGACCGTGCGCGCCATCCCCGACGCGGTCGTCTACGCCGAGTTCCAGGACTGAGTGGGCGGCGGGGGCTGTGCTGGCCGTTTAGTCCACCCACGACGATTTTCTGGCTGTCTATGCGCGTGAGTGCCAAGAACTGCCCCGGACGGAGTAAACGGCCAGCACGGGCGTGCACCATGTGTATGAGCCCACGGCGTAAGGCAAGGGAGGTATTTTCAGCCGGGACGGGGTGTCCGACTCGCCCCGACACAAACCCGCAGGCCTCTCTGACCCGGCATGACGGTACTTTGTGGACGCCGGCGGCAAGGTCGATACCGGCGACGATGGTGGAGCTCCCGTTCGCGTACAGGCGCGCTTCCCCTGGCAAACGATAGCCCCGCCAGAGCATGCTTCGAACGTGCTCTCCGAAGTCCACAAAGTACCGATAACTGGGATAAAAAGGTTAAGCAAGGGCCATAAGTACGAGACGAAAGCACCGGTGAAACAGGGCGACAAGGACATAGAATAGCGCCGTCACTTATCAAGGTGGCGGCGCGAACTGGCAGATTGTGAATGTAGTTGGGACGGTGAGCTAGGGCTGCATATCGTCCCGCCCGGTCCCCACCTTACTGCCCGTGTTCTCCGGGGTATCGGTCTCGCCCTCCTCGTCCTCTCGCCACTCGTCATCACCGAGAGGTGCGTGGTGGCGCTCCGGCTGGCTCCGGCGGTTGCCGTGGTCATCCACGGTCGTCGTCACATCGATGCCCTGCTCCTCTTGTGGCCGCTGCTTGCTCGTACCGCTCATCGCGTCCTCCATCCTGCTTGCAACTCACCGGTTAGGCGCAACGTGTCAGGACTACTCATCGGTCTCGCGTAGGATAAAGGTGTTCGGTGCATCACCCGCCATGATGAGGCCCGCATCCTTGAGCACCCCTAGCTCGTGCAGGCCACACGGCACAGGCCGGGGCGCAGGGCCACGATTGACCGACTCGATCAGCCCGGTCAACCAACCACCCTCGACGGCCAGCGGTGTCTCCTCCCAGCGTCCGGCATCGACCTGCTTGAGGAAGTCGAGGATCGCGTCCTGATTCGGAGTTTCCATCATCGTGCTCCCGACGCACATGATTATCGCCTGCCCAACGAGAAGCAAGAAGCGCGCCCTCACTGTCGGTGCAGCCACGGCAGTACGATCGTCCCGCCCGCAATCCACCCCTCCGGGCGATAGCCCTGTCAGCCGCACGACCCTACACTACGGTGATTGCTAGTTGCCGCCCATGCGGCCCCGCCCGAGAATGGTGTTGCTGAGGCACCGGGTTCGCGGGAGGAGGGGGCGCATGGACGACGACTTCATCGTAACGGCGTTCGTCGTGGTTGACAAGACGATGCAGGCGCTGGGGCATCGGGACGACGTGCGCGCCCGGGCGAGCGATGCGGAGGTGCTGACCGTGGCGATCGTCGCGGCGCGGTACTTCCAAAGCCATCTGGCCCGCGCCTTGCAGGTGATGCATCTCGGCCATTACCTGTCCGGCCCACTCAGCGCGTCGCGCTTCAACCGCCGCTTGCACGCGCTGCGCGACTGGCTCGGCCTAGCGCTGGAGACGCTGGGGGCGCTCTACGCCACCGGGGAGGCTTTCCTGATCGACAGCATGCCGGTCCCGGTCTGCAAGCGCGCCCGCGCCCGGCGCTGCCAGAAGGTGCGCGGCAAGGAGTTCTGCGGCTACTGCGCGGCGAAGCGGGAGCGGTTCTTCGGCTGGCGGCTCCATCTGGTCTGCACCACGACCGGGGTGCCGGTGGCGTTCGACCTGTTGCCGGGCGGGCTGCACGACCTGACGCCGATCCACGAGTTGGCCTACGGCCTGCCGACCGAGGCGACCGTCTACGGCGACAAGGGCTACAACGGGGCGGCGGACGAGGCGACGCTCCTGGCCGATACCGGGGTACGGCTCGTCCCCATCCGCAAGGCGAACATGCGCCCGAACTGCTGGGACGACAAGTTGGCCCTGCGCGCCTACCGCAAGCGCATCGAGACGCTCTTCAGCCAACTGGAGGCGATGGGCCTGGAGCGGCTGCGGGCACGCACCAACCCCGGCCTCGAACGCAAAGTCCACGCCGCCCTACTCGCCGCCAGTCTCGCCAACGCCAACTAGCAATCACCGTTACACTACGAGCAGATACTTCCTCCTCCTCCTTCCTTCCACCTCTTCCCGAGCCGGGACCCCCAGACCCCGCTCATCTCTTTGTCAGGCTAAAATATCGATCACCCATTGGTCAAACTGGTGGATACTTATCTCGTCGTACTGCGCCTTGATCCGCTCCGAGACGATCCGGTAGCTGAAGCGGTAGCTCGTCTTCGGCTCCGCCACCACCATAGGCGCCATAGTGATCCCGCGCCTGCATGATGAACGCCCGTGCGTAGTCCTTCACTTGGGCACTCTCGCCACAGAGCCAGGCGCGCTCGCCCTCACACGGCCCGTCGCCGTTGTATTCGGTCATCACCCCGACCGGCACGGCGTCGCTGGTGCGCCCGCAGCTGAGGCAGCCGTTGTCGTGGCTAGCGGGTACGGCACCCATCGTTTTCTCCGTCGCATCTGCTGACTCAGCCGCGAGCCTGGCGTACGCCTCTGGGACGGTCCCGGTACTTTGGTCCCGGTTATGTGCGGGTCGCGCCCGGCAGGAGAGGGTGAGGAGTACACTTGTCCCGCGGCGGCCGCGTGGCCGTACCCAGACGAGGAGGCCGCGTGAGCGGGGTTGACGCAGAGATCAGCGACACGGATTTATCGACGGCCGTCGGCGCGCGGGATCAGGCGGCATTGGCGGCGCTCTACGACCGGTACCACGTCCCCGCCTATCAATTGGCCTACCTGCTGCTGGGTGAGCGCGAGGCGGCCGAGGAGGCGGTCCTGGCGGTCTTCCTGCACCTCTGGCGGCGACCGGACAGCTACAATCCCGGCATCGGCGGCGTGCGCGCCTGGTTACTCACGGACATCCGCCGAACGGTGACCAACTGGAAGTGCGTGCCTCCGACGCTACTCCGGCACGAATCCTGCTCGCCCAATCTGGAAATCGAGCGTCGTCAAAAGGAGACATGATGCCAGACAAGCAGCGAAACGCGGACGATCGCACCGGCAAGTACGGCGGCGACGACGGGGCGATGGAGAACGAGCGGGCCGAGACCCAGCCGGGCGAGGACACGGGGATCGGCAGCAGTCCAGCAGGGAAGTCAGCGCAGAGTACGACCCAGGCGCAACAGAAGCAGGACAAAGACCTCAAGACGGGCGAAGAGAATCCTGGCTAAAGACGCGGCGAACACAGCGAGAAGCCCCGCCATGTGCATGTATGGTGGGGCTTCTCTGCGCCTCATCTCCAGTCTTAGCCGCGCCGCTCCTCTTCCAGCTCCTCCGGCGGGTCCTGCTCCTGCCCAGGCTGGGTCGTTTCCTCGTCGTCCGCACCCGGCTGGAGATCGTACCCCTCGATCGCGCCCGCGTCCTCCGACATGCCTTCCTCGACTTGGTCTCGCCGCTTGTCCCGCTCCGCGCTCATCGTCGCCTCCTGACTTGCTGTGTCCCATCCTCGTCCGCATTGGTGCAGCATCGGTGCCACGGCGGACCAGGACCAAAGTACTCACCAATCGGTCCTATCTTTCGGGTTCTGGCCACGTAATACTGGGTATGCAAGCAGCTTGTGGCGAGCGGGCTTCGCATCCTCCGGGGCGGGTTGGTGTGGCTGGCACCGGCCCGCCCTTTTTGTATGACCGGGCTGTTTAGCCCCGCCGTTCCTCGTCCATCGTCGCGCGTTCTTCCGCCGGTGTCCGGCCTGCTTCGTGCCCGCCAACGACGCTCCCGGGACGGATATCCTGCGCGATCGCGGTCTTGCGGCCTTCCGGCACGTTGCGCGTCGCGTCCTGCTCCCCCACCACGCGTCCGGCACCCACCTCGGGCTGCTCCTCACGCTTGTCCGTCATCGTCGCCTCTTTCCTGTACTTCCGAGCAGCAGAGCAATAGCATCCTTCGCGCTACCGAAGATGGAGTGTCGTGGTTGTGCGAGGTACTCATGGAGATACGGTACAGCATAACGCTGGGCGGGGTGGTTTGGTGCACACCCCGCCCAGCGCTATGCTTTCAGTCCGACACGTCACCAGCTAGCTATCGACAGATGACTACCGTGTCAACCCCTGGCTCTTGGCTTCGTCCTTAACGGTCTCTGTGACCGTCTCCTTAGCCTCGGTGGCGACATGCTGGACCTTCTCGACCGTCTCCTGGGCGAGCTCCTGCGCGCGTTCGAGTAGCGTGTCGCGCGCCTCACCCATCAGCTGGTTCTCGCGCGTCGTCTGCGGCAGGGCCAGGCCGATCGCCGTCCCCAGTGCCAATGTCACCGCGCCGACCGCCAGCGGGTTCGTGCGTAGCACGCGTTGGAAGCTATCCTCCAGGCGCATGGCCTGATATTGGGCCTGCTCGGCGATATTCCCCGCCGCCTCCGCCGTCCCGCTGGCGAGGTTCCCGGCGGTGTCGCCGATCTGGCCGACGATACCGCTCGCCGTCTCGCCCACCTGGCCGAGGAGATCGCCCGTCGTCTCCCCGACCTGGCCGGCCGCGTCGCCGACCGCGTCACCCGCCCGCCCGGCGAGGTCACCGGCCCGACTCGCGACGTTCCCGACCGTCGCCTGGGCGCGATCGACGGCCGACCCGAGCGCGTGGCCCCCACCCATGCCATCGCCGCTGCGGGCCGGATAGGCGCGGTCGCCGCCGTCCGCCGCCGGGAATAACAGGGAGGGCCGCTGTTCCCGGTACGTCGCCTCGTAAGCACGCGATTGTGTCGTCCCGCGCGCTGCGGCGCTGCGGCTGTTGATGAAGAGCCAGCTTAGCCCGAGACCAGCCAGGGCCGCCGGGAATGGGTTCGCCTTAATCGTCTCGACCAGGCCGTGTCGCGCGGCATTGGTCGTGTCGTTCGCGCTGCGGATCATCGTTTCTACCTTTCCGATTGTCGCCCCCCGGACGGCTGCTTTCGCGTGGGTTGTGGCATCCTCGACCACCTCACGGGCGGTAGCTTTCGCCTCGCCCAGCACCTCGCGAGCGGTCACGCGCGCCTCAACAAGGACTTCGCGCGCCTGGTCGAGGACTTCGGTGGCCTGTCCCTTGACCTCCGCGAGGGCGTGATCGAACACCTCGAGGGCGGCGTCCTTGGCTTGCGCCGTGATGTCGCTGGCCGTGTCCTTCGCCTGCTCGCCGATCACCTCGGGATTGAGTCGCTGCTGGATCGCGTCGAGGGTGCCGCTCATGTCGGTACGCGTGTGCTCGATGCCTCGCCGCAGATCTGCGGTCTCCGTGGTGACGGCGATATTGTCGTCATCGGCACCGGACTGGCCGGGCCGGTTTATTGGGTTTGCGCTTTGGCCCATTCGGCATCCTCCTTCAACGTGTCGATCGTCTGTTGCGGCAGCGCAGTCTCCTGGCGCAATGCGCTCAGGCCGCGCATGACCAGGAAGCCGCCGATACCGGCGACGACGAGGCCCACCAGCAGCGCCGCCACCCACCAGGGTAGCCCCAACTGGCCGAGCCCGATCGCGATCGCGGCGAGGATGGCGAGGAAACCCGCATAAGCGACCGCGCCACCGGCGAGCAGGAAGCCGATATCCGTGCCGACCCGCGTCGCCTTCTGCGTCATCTCGGTCGTGGCGAGCGCGATTTCCTGCCGCACCAGCGTACCCGTGTCACCGGCGAGGGCGGCGAATAACTCGCCCAGGGAGCGGTTGTCCTGCTGCCCGCTCATCAGCGACCTCCGCGACCGGGCTCATGCGGCGGGCCACCGACGATCACATCGGGATGCGCATTCGTGGCTTGCGGCGCACGGCCGGTGGTGGTTGGCGGCGTCGGACGGCCAGGATTGGTGCCGAACCCGCTCGCGGCAGAACCCGTGCTGCTGGGCATTGCCGCCGGGCGCGTAGCAGCGGCGCTCGCGGTAGGAGCGGTATGCGTCGGCAATGGTGGTGGCGGGGTGACCTGTGGGGCCGACCGCTGGCCGGACCGATCGGCCTGGCTCTGCCGATCCCCGCGATACCCCTGACCGCCACCCTGGGCCGCCTGTCCCGAACTCTTCAGGAAGCGCGCGGCGAACAGGCCGAGCGCCAACGCCCCGCCGAGGAAGAGGGCGGGCTCGCGCCGCGCGAACTGCTCGGCATCCTGCGCGATCTCGCGCAAGTCGCGCTTGCTGAGGTAGCCCGCGACGTGCTCGACCTGTCCGGCGGCGCGATCGACGTACCCGGCGATCCCCGCCTGATCGCTGTCGCGCAAGTGCTCGCTGGTCTGGCGGAAGGCGTGCGCGACGGTGTTCAGGTTGTCGCTGGCCGCATCTTTCTGGTTCGCCATCGTGCCCGTCGCCTGGGTGGCGACCTGCTCCTTCAGGTCGGCGGCCGTGTGCTGGACCTGCTCCTTCACATCGGCGGCGGTGTGTTGGACCTGCTCCTTCATCGGGGTGGCCTGCTCGTCCCGGCTGCCGCCGCTCGTCTGGCCCGCCCGCGCGGCCCCCGCCATGTTCCGATCGCGTTCGACCATACTCACCACTCCTTACCGCTCGCCGCTCCGGGGCACGGATACTCTCCGCGCGACACCCGGATACGGGCCATCACCTATCATACGGCTAGTGGCGCAGGATTTGTGCCAATGAGCCTCGGTCCCGTCCGCGATCGCGGGCCTTCGCCAGGCTACGTGCGACAATCGACGTATGCCCTCCGTGCCGCTTACGTCCCTCGATCACCGTTATCTCCTCGACACCAACGGGGAGTACGTCGTCGCGGATACCACCACGCCCAACGGCCCGCTCGTCACTGCGAACGCCTCCCTGACCAGCAACGCCCGCCACGTCATTACGCGCTCTGGTAACACCGTCGTGGCCGCCTCCAGCGGTCGGGACATCTACACGCGCGGGGGCATTGGCCCGCTGGTCACGCCACGCTCATCGCTGATCGTCCAACCTGTCACCGGCGCTATCGCCACCACCGCTTTTCTCACCGAATCTGGTAATCGTTTACTGACCGAATCCGGCTCCTACCTTTCTTACCCCTAACTTATGGCAGACCTACGCGTAACCCAACTTCCCGAACTAACCACGCCGACCGACGACGACATTCTCCCGATCATCAATAGCCCCGCCAGCGGTGCGACGACCAAGAAAATCACCAAGGCGAACCTGCTGGCCTCGACTGCACCATTCGTGCATACCCACACCGTCAGCGCCGTCACGGACTTCCAGGCCGCCGTGTCCTCGAATACCGCTGTCACCGCCAGCAGCACTCACAGCACCAACACCGCCAACCCCCACGCCGTTACCAAAGCACAGGTGGGCTTGGGGAGCGCAGATAACGTCAGCGATATAAACAAGCCTGTCTCGATTGCCACCCAAACCGCGCTCGACGCTAAAGCCGCCCTTGTCCACGCCCACGTCCAAGCCGATGTGACTGGCCTCACTACCGCCCTAGCGGGCAAGGAGCCGACTATCACGGCCGGGACGACCGCACAGTATTACCGGGGCGACAAGACCTTCCAAACGCTCGACAAGGCCGCTGTGGGACTTCCACTCGTGGTGAACGTTGATGCAACGGCCCGTGCCAACCACACCGGCACCCAAAGTGCGGATTCACTCGTCGATAGCACAACCAACAAAGCCTTCTTAGCCTGTGGGGTGTGAATACCCCATCTGGTACCGTCGTGGCCGTCCCCGATCCCCGCTTGGTCGGTTATGATCTGCCCCTGATGCGGCGCACCGTGCCGTTGACAGGGGTTGAGCACCGAGGAGGAGGCTGGTGTTTTGGTTCGTGCTCGCGCACCTCGCCGCGTTCCTCGTCGATCTGGTCCTCGGCGTACGGCGGCGTGACCGCGACAAGGATCTCCAGATCCTCGTACTGCGGCACCAGGTGCGCTTGCTGCAGCGCCAGCGCCCCGCCCGCCTCGGCTCACGCGCGGCGAGAAGCTCACCCTCGCCGTCCTGACCGCCGCGCTCGCCCGGCTGACCGTCGGCCCGCGGCACCAGCTCGACCAGTACCTGCTCCTCTTCAAACCGGCTACGATCCTCAAATGGCATCGCGAGTTGGTCCGGCGCAAGTGGACCTATCCGCGGGTGCAACCGGGCGGTCGCCCCGCCATCTCCGCCGAGGTTGAGGCCCTCATCCTCAGGCTCGCCCGGGAGAACGCCCGGTGGGGCCATCGCCGCATCCAGGGCGAACTGGCCAAGATCGGCCATGCGGTCAGCACCTCGACTGTGCGGGCGGCCCTCCGGCGACACCGTGTGCCACCCGCCCCCCAACGCCGACAGGCGATGACCTGGGGCGACTTCATGCAACAGCACAAGGAGCAGTTGCTCGCCTGCGACTTCTTCACCGTCGAGACGCTGTTCCTGAAGACGCTGCACATCCTGTTCTTCCTCGAGGTGGGCACGCGGCGCGTCCATCTGGCCGGCTGCACCGCTCACCCGACGGCGGCCTGGGTCACGCAGCAGGCGCGCCAGCTCGCGTGGACTCTCCAGGACGAGGGCACGTCGCCCCGCTTCCTCATCCACGATCGCGACGCGAAATTCCCGCCCGCTTTCGACACGGTGTTCGCCGCCGAGGGCGTCGAGATCGTCCGCACACCCTACCGCACGCCGACGGCGAACGCCTACGCCGAGCGCTGGGTGCGCTCGGCGCGTGGGGAGTGCCTGGACCACCTCCTCATCGTCAACGAGGCGCACCTGCGTCAGGTCTTGGCCGGCTATGTCGCGCACTACAACCGGGCACGCCCGCACCGGGGATTGGGCCAGCAGACGCCGATACCTCGCTCACCGAGTGACAGGCACGGTCCGATCCGGCGGCGTGATATCCTCGGCGGACTCATCCACGAGTACGAGCGTGAGGCGGCATAACCCATGACCCGGCTGGCGACGAGCTTTTCACACCCTACACGCCGGCGGAGGCCGCGCGCAGCGGCGTGGCCGAGCGTGATCAGGCGGTCCAGCAGGTGGCCAGGCATGGGCGACCCCTCCTTCGTGTTCGGCGCAACATCGCACGCAGGAGAATGTAGCCGCAAGCTCACGCGGGGGTTACGGCGTGGCGGAGAAGGGAGCGCCGGTCAGCGAAGGAATCGGCCTGGCGGCACGGATGGGCTTTTCGGCTACGACAGGCATTCCCGGCCGTGCTTGGAGGTTGACGCGGCGGTACAGGGATTCGGTAGGGGAACTCACGTCGGCTGGATGACCGTTGGCGGCCTTGATGCCTAGCTGCACCTCTAGCAGCACCGCCTCCTCGGTTCCCGTAGCGCACATCAACAGTAGTCCATCCTTCTCACCTGCGAGAAGCACGATCTAACTAGCACAATGGGTGAATAGTTACTTCCGTCATCAGCTCTCGAAATATCCCAGCCCGCTAAGTTCACGATGAACAGCCTCGTGTTGACGAGTAACATTCGCTGTGCTAGATTCCTGTCACACGTAGCCAGCCATCGGATAGCCGTCGCACACAACGTTCCTGTTTTAGATGATGTGCCTGTCCGTTTGGTGGTAATACCGAGAGACCAGGGTCCTTGTTCGTTCGGAATTGGTCGTTCATCATCCGCGCGCCATAACCGGGGAAGAGAGGGAAGGGAATCCTCATGGAGAAAGGACAAGGGGAGAAATGGCCGAGCAACGACAGGGAACGATCTCGCGGCGTCAATTGCTGCAATGGAGTGGCATCGCCGCCGTCGGCTCGCTCTCCACGTTGGTGATGGCGTGTGGCGGCGGGACATCGACTGCCACAGTTGCCCCCGCGACGGCCGTTCCGAGCGCGGCCCCCGCCGCCTCGGTCGCGCCGAGCACGGCACCGGCTACCCGGAGCGTGGCAGTGGCCGCTTCAGCAGCGCCGAGCACCGCGCCCGCCGGGGCGAGTGCGACAGTCGGCGGGGCGAGCACGCCGAGCGCGTCCGGGGCCGCGACGAGCGCATACCAGATGCGGACGAATGTGCAGGGGAAGATGGACTTCTGGCACTTCTGGGGCTCCCCGGTGCGCCGTAATGCGATCCGACGCATCATCGGCGAGTTCGGTGCCGTCTACCCGGGCATCAAGGTCAACGAAACCTACGTCCCGTTCGGTGATATCTTCACCCGCTTGCTGACGACCGTCGCGGCGGGGAGCGGGATGCCGGACGCGATCGTGGACGATCGCGGCCAGTTACGCGCCCGCGCTGCGAACCAGATCGACACCAGCTTCGCGGATCTGGCCAAGCGTGACAACGTGACCGGCGAGGCTTTCTGGCCCTTCACCTGGACCGAGACGATCGCCAACAGCGAGCCTTTCGGGCTGCCCTACGAGACCGATATCCGCGTCCTCTATTACAACAAGGCGGCGCTGGCTGATGCTGGCCTGGACCCGGAGAAGCCCCCGACGAACTGGGACGAACTCACCGCCTCCGCCGACAAGATCGATCAGAAGGATGGCGACAAGCTGGTCCGCATCGCTTTCTACCCAACTGTCGGAAACATCGGCCTCGATACCTGGGGCTGGTGCAACGGTGGCGAGTGGCAGACGAGCGACAACACCCCGACGATCAACCGGGCCGAGAACGTGGCCGCGCTGGCCTGGATGAAGACCTGGGCCGATCGCTATGGCGTGAGCAACTTCAACGCCTTCAAGGGCGCCTTCGGCCAGGGGAACCAGGACGAGTTTATGTCGGGCAAGGTGGCGATGAAGGTCGACATCCAGGGATATACGTCCCAGCTTAACTTCTACAACCCCAAGTTCCTCACGAAGGACAAGAAGGATCTCGGCTACGGGGTCGCGGCGATCCCGCCCGCGCCGGGGCACAAGCCGGCGTCCTTCTCCGGCGGTTTCGCGATCACCAATCCGCGCGGCTCGAAGAACCACGAGCAGGCCTGGGAGTTCGCCAAATACCTGGCGTTCGTCGGGCAGGCGGGCTGGGCGCGCGATACTTACGCGATGCCAACGGTCGAGCAGGTCGCCAGGACCGATCCGTCGCTCAACGCCGACCCGAACTGGAAGTTCTTCGTCAGCGCGATGGACTACGGGCGCCCCGGCGTCTACAACCCCAACTACCCGACGATGATGGGCGATGTGGTCACCCCCGCCTTCGACGATGTGACGGGGAAAAACAAGTCCCCCCAACAGGCGCTCGATGATGCCCAGAAGAAGGCCGAGCAGGAGATCGCCAAGAACAAACGGTAATGCTGCGGGCAGGGCCGACCGGTGTCGGCCCTGCCCGCACGGTCCTGTAATCCGGAAGGGCGATCATGGCGGTGACATCACGCGGCGGATCGATCGAGCGGCACCCGTGGCTCACACCGAAGCGGCGGGAGGCATTCTACGGGTATCTCTTCGCGGCCCCCTTCATCATCGGCTTCCTGGCGCTGACGGTCGGGCCGATGCTCTTCTCGCTCTACGTCAGCTTCACCAAGTACAACATCGTCAGCGCGCCGCGCTGGATCGGGCTGGATAACTTCCGCGAGATCTTCCTCGATGACGACGATTTCCGGCTCGCGCTGAAGAACACGCTCTTCTACGTGGCGCTTAAGACACCCCTGGTCATCGTGAT
>JAABUK010009629.1_pt1 | contig 13142 bp, 11 predicted proteins | sample 5559141 | NCBI WGS metagenome assembly JAABUK01 (sample SAMN10711869, study PRJNA513367) | rock metagenome | isolation source: Antarctica rocks | place: Antarctica: Victoria Land, Pudding Butte nord | collected 2016-01-03
GCAAAGGGATTCGGGTAAGCCGGATGCGGGAAATCCGCCAGTCCGGTTTGAAGAGGGCGGAGGAGGCAGTGTCCCTGCCCCTCCGCTACTCGACCGCCGGGCCATTGGGTGCGTTCCGCGCGGGGGCACCCATCCGGAAGATGTCTCGGGCGGCGGATCGCGGTCGGGTCATGGTCGGGCCTGCTCGATTCATGGGGCCGATCCGACGGGATCGGTCGCCCCTCCTTTATCTATATTCAAGGTGAACGTGGCCGTCTTATCACACGATCTCCCGTCGGATCCGCAATCGGGCGTTCGGAGACGGCCGGATCGCTCGGCGCCTGACCTCGTGGCCTGGCGCAAAGTACCGATCTTATTCCCCGGACGAATCGGTCGGATGATTCCCGAGGGTTGCGGACCAGTCGAAGACATCCATTCGGACCGCCGCGTAATTCGCGTCCAGTTCGGGTTGGAGCAGGATGAGCGCCGCGATCCGCCGGGCCATGTCGCGGACCTCCCGGACTTCGTCGGCCCGGAGGGGACGTCCCAGCAAATCCCGCTCGCGGTAGCTCAGCCACTTCTTGATGACCTGATAGCCGCCGATGGTGTAGTCCCAGACCTTCTCCGGGACGTTCTTCCAGTAGGCCACGCCGTTCAGGTACACATCCTTCGTCTTCGGGCCGAGGAGCATCAAGGCTTGTTCGAGGGTCAGCCCGAATGCCTCGACCCCTGGGCGGATGGCCTCGATCTCTTCGGGGTCGTATTCGCGATCGGTGAGTTTCCCCTTGCCGGGCATGCACACCCCACCCTTGCCGGGGTGGCCCCATCCGACATTGATGGCCAGGTCTTCGACATTCGCCAGGAGGCTACCTCCGCCGGCGCGGGAGACGACCCCGACCGCCTTGAGTTCCGGGCGGAAAGGCGTGGTCGTGACCCCCGGGACGCGGACTTCGTTGTCGAGCAAGGCGGCCACCCGACGACCGAGGGCGGCCGACGCCATCAGGGTATCCCGGCCCGCCGGGAGGGGGATCCGGGGCCAGTCCTGGCGGATACCGTCGCCGTTCTGGACGAGGTAGAGGGGCGAATAGCCGACCGCGAGGGCGTGCATCCATACGAATTCGCCCGTCTCGGGGCTCGCGTCGGCATCTTCGATCCCGATCGAGGAGAGATAGGCGCGGGCCTCGTCGGAAAGATTCGCGCGCGGATGGGTCGCCGACCCGGCCGGACGATCGAACAGCGTACTGGCGGGGGTCGGGAACCCGTTCAGCGTGATCGGGAAGCACATGCTACCGGGCCGGGTCATGTGCCAATCCGGCAAATTACGCGTGACATAGAAGGGCGTCCCCTCGTCTTGTCGCTCGGCGGTCTGGCGGGAGGCGAGGAACAGATTCCCGGCGCCGGAGGCCATGAAGAGTTCTTTTCGCTTCCTGTCGATTAATTTCGTCTCGGCGTGCCAGTAGACGTGGCGCGTGTCGAATGGCTGGTAGCAATACCTCACGAAATGGCCGGACGCCATCCCGAGACGTAGGAGTTGGCCGCGTGTCGTTGGCCCATTGAAACCGTCGGCCACACCCATCAGAAAAGGGGCGATTTGCTTGACGGCCTCGTCGGAAAGGGACGGGTCGAAGTAGGCTTTTATGCGGGACTCAACCTCGGACTGGTCGATCGCCACGAGGTCCAGATCCCGGCTGGTCTTCACTCCTGGCGAGAACGTCGGGAAGAGTTGCGGCAACTTCGGCCATCTCTCGTACAGCCCGTCCGAGCGGAGGGGCATGAACGGCAAGCCGAGGGTCAAGGGAGGGTCGATCCGCTCGTACAGGGATTCGCCGTCTTGCTCGGCGGATGCCAGCAGGTCGGCGCGTTTCCGCTTTCCCCAGAGGTGACGGAACCGGATGGCGTCGGTCCCGCCGTGAGTTTCCTTGCGGACCATCAGGGCGATGGCCGTACCCGTCTGGATGCCTTCGCGGTTCCACTCGGTCGAGAAGATGCTGGGGTCGGGCTGGCCATCGGGGGTGAGCTTGCCCGATTTGAATTTGTCGCCGTTGAGGCAGTCGATCCAGATCCGATCGAACGCCTCGATGTATCGCTCGCGCATCCCCGTATACGAGGGTTTATCCAGCCATGAGTAATTGGAGATGAAACAGATCACGCCCCGGCCCGTCTTCTCGACGATGCGCCGCTCGGCCATCCGGAAGAACCGGACGTAGAGGTCATTCAGCCCCTGCCCTTGCGGGGGCGGTGCCCGCCTGGTGGTCCGGTAGGACTCCGAGAGGTCGCGTTCTTCCTCGATGGCCACTTCGGCGAGCCCGTCGTATGGCGGGTTGCCGAGGATGACCAGGACGGGCGTATCTCGCTTGACCTTCTCGGCCGCCTCGCGTTCCTGCTCCATCTCCGCGAACAGCAGCCGGATTTGCGCCTCTTTGGGGGGCTCCCAACCCGTCAGGGCGTTGGTGAGGTAGACGCCGACCCGTGCGCTGCCATCGTCGGGCAGCGGGGCGCCCAGGTTCCTCAAGAGCAGGCCCAGTTGCAGATGGGCCACGACGAACGGGGCGGGAAGGATCTCGAACCCGAAGATCCGTCCCATCGCGGCCCGCCTCAATTCGTCGCCGGCGAGGGCATCTTCCCCTTGCTCGGCCAGGATCTCGGCGATGCGTCGGACAACCTCGACGAGGTAGGCCCCGGTCCCGCAGCAGGGATCGAGGACGTAGACGCGCGGGTCGGCCAATCCCTCGGGTATGCCCAACTCCTCGCGCAAGACCGCGTCGACGCGGGAGACCATGTACCGGACGACCTCATTCGGCGTGTACCAGACACCGAAGGACTTCCGCAACTCCGGGTCGAAGGCTTTAAGGAAAGGTTCGTAGAAGTATTGGACGGCCTGCCCATCCTCAAACCTGGAGAAGAACGCCCCGCGATCGACCCGGTTCAGGGCGGCGCCGGTCCATTCGAGGACTTCCACCAAGCCGAGCGGTTCCAAGCTCGATGGCGTGGCGACCTGGTCGAACAGGGCCCGGATCATCGGGACGTGGAGCGACCAGGCGGCCTCGCGCCAGTGGAACCGGGCCGACGTGTCGGCGGGCGGATGCTTCTTGCTCCAGAGGACCCAGGCGGAGAACACGCCGTAGAACAGGGTTTGCACCAGCGTCGATCGGAAGAAGTGTTCCCCCTTCTCCTCCTTGAACTGGATGCCGAGCGCCTGCTCCAGGGCGGCCCGGACCGTCGCCAGGGCCGGCAGGTTGCCGCCGGTGGCGCGGGACTTGTGCTCGATCCGCGCCTTGGCGTCGCGGGCATACGAGGCGAGGAACCAGGCCACGTCCTCGGGGGCCGAGAGCGGGGCGGCGTGGAGCATCACGCGCTTGAGATATTCGATGAAACGCTCGCCCTGTTCCTCGACGATCTTCCCGGGCGTCGCGGCGGCCGACCAGAAGGCGGCCTCGCTCGGGGCCAGGCGGAAGGTTTCCAGCATGACCCGCCGGCCGTCGGCGGTCCGCCCGATCAGCCGGAAGTCGCGGTAGTTGGTGACGAGAACCTGGCCATATCGTTCCCAATACTTGACCACCTGGACGCTATCGGCGATCTCGTCCACTTCCTCGCCGGTCCCCTTGACCTCGAAGACCCCCCGGGCCGGGATCTGCCCGCCCAGCATCGGGGTTTCGCCCGCCCGCTGGAGTTGATCCGACGTGAACAGGCCGCCGTCGGGAATCCCCGCGCCGCTGTTCTGGATGTTGATGACGCACCGGACGCGCGGTTTGAGCGTCTTGCCGACCGCGTTGAACAGGTTCGCCAACGGGCCATAATACGACGTCTCCTTGACGGCCGCGCCGGAAGATCGGATCTCGCGAAGCTCCCGGAGATACGCGGCGAACGGGTCCGTCATGGATCTTCCCATCGGATTCAAAGCGATCAGGCCAACCCCGGGGCGCGGAGTCGCAAATCCCTCGCCTTCGCGTCGCGCGGGCCGCGACCCATCGTCCTCGATCAGATCGGTCGTCGCAACCGTCCGGAAAAAGGTCGGGGACCGTGGGACCGTCAACGGGTCGATGTCCAGACGAAATGTTGGAGACGAATCGAATCAACCGCGCCCCCACCCCCGGGCCATCGCCGAGCAGGCGGCGGCCAGGGCGGGGTCGGCGGCGATCCGGCCGGCGGCGGCCCGGCAGGCGTGGCGGACGGTCGCGGGGTCGCGGCCGCCGAAGTAGGCCCCGATCGCCCGGAAGCTCATCGGGGTGTGGACCCGGGCCAGGTGCATCGCCAGGTGCCGGGCCTCGGCGACCACCGCCCGGCGGGTCGGCCCCCGGAGGTCGCGGAGCCGGAGGCCGGACCGGTCGGCGACGGCCCGGGCGATCGCCTCGACCGTCGGCCCGATCCCGATCGGGTCGCCGGCCAGGACCGCGGCGAGGAGGTCGGGGCCGATCGCCCGCCGCCCGACCCGGGCGGCCAGGTCGAGCTGCGCCAGCCATCCGTCGAGGGTCCGGTAGCCGTCGGCCGCCTCGGCCATCGGCTCGACCACCTCCGCCGGGAGGGCCATCCCCCGGGCCCGCGACCGGTCCATCAGGTGCCGCCGGCGCGACTCCACCGACGGCGGGTCGAGCCGGACCGAGAGCCCGCCGACCAGCCGGTTGACCAGCCGGATCGGCCATCCCGACCACTGCCCAGGCCCCGACCGGGCGGCCACGGCCACCGCCGCGCCGGCCTCGTCGAGCGCGTCGAGGGTGTGGGCCAGCTCCTCCATCGCCCAGGGGGCCCGCTCCATCGCGTGGAGGTCGTCCAGGGCGAGCAGGTCGAGCCGTCGGAACCGGTCGCGGACCTCGGCCCACCCGCCCGGCCTCCCCGAAGCCCCGGCGCAGGCGGCCACGAACGCCTCCGCCCCCACATGGGCAACCGCCGATTCCGGCCGCCGGAGGACCCGCTCGGCGACCAGTCCCGCCAGGAGCCGCGACTTGCCCGACCCCGACGGCCCATGCACCACCATCGGCGAGATCCCCGCCGTCTCGCCCCGGGCCAGGGCCATCGCCCCGGCCTGCGCCAGCGCGTTCTCGGGGCCGATCAGGTAGCCGTCCCAGGGGTGGGCGGGCGCCGATTGCGGGGCGAGGCCGTCCATGACGCCCCCTCGGGTCCGGGTCGGATGCGCGACCCGCCCGATCTACCACGTCGGGGCCGACGCGCGAAGCCCAACGTCCATCCGGCACCGGATGGCTCCCCCTCGGGCCTCGGGATCGGGATCGGGAGATCAGATCCCGCCGAGCGGCCTGACCTGGACGCGGACCTCGGCGCCGTCGCGGAGGACGACGGCCTCGATGGCCTGGCCGGGCGGGGCCCCGCCGGCGGCGGCGTAGGCGTCGGCGACGGTGGTGGTCCACCGGCCGTCGAGCGCGGTCAGGACGTCGCCGGGCCTGAGGCCGGCGGCCTCGGCCGGCGAGCCAGGGCGGACGGTCCGGAGCGCGACCCCGGCGCCGTCGCCGGCCGGTTCGCCCAGGGTCAGGCCCCAGAGGCCCGACGGGGCCAGGAACCGACGCCGGGCGACCTTGGGCCCGGTCAGGCGGTCCGGGAGGTCTTTGACCAGGTTCCGGACCGCGAAGTCGACCGGCACGAAGGTCATCGTCTTCGCCTTGTAGTCGATCGTCGTCCGGTATCGGGCGAAGAACGTGAAGCCGATGATCCCGTCCAGCGGGCGGCCGAGGAACCCGCCTAGGACCTTCAGGGTGGGGTGGTCGAGGACGATCACCGGGATGTCCCTGGCCTTCAGCTCGCCGACCTCCAGGGTCCGGATCTCGCCCTCGCCGCGCATCCCCATCAGGAACGACTTCGGAGCATCTTTGGGGATCGCGCCCGACTCCTCGCCGGCCTTGTTGCCCAGCAGGGTGATCGGGGCGCCCAGGTCGAACACCAGGCGATACGGGCCCTTGTCGTTGATCTTCGCCTTGACGACCATGTGGTTCGACGCCACCAGCTCGAACGGGACCGAGGCCCCCTTCGCGACGGCGGGCGCGGGATCCTGGGCCGAGAAGGCGGGGACGAGGACCAGGGCCGCGACGGTCGCGGCGACGGCGAGGAGGGCGATCGGGCGGCGGAGCATGATTAGAAGCCCTCCCCGGCGGTCAGGGTCAGGTCGATCGTCGTGCCGTCGCGGGCGAACGACAGCGGGACCTCGTCGCCGGGGCGGACCTCGGCGACGGCGTCGCGGGCGGCCTTCAGGGTGGCGACGGCCTGGCCCCGGACCTTGACCAGGCGGTCGCCCGCCTTCAGGCCCTTCGCGGCGGCCGGCGAGTCGGCCAGGACGCCGGCGACCCCGACCTCTCCCGGCGCCTGGACCAGCTCGATCCCGAGGAACCCGCGGGGGTGGAGCTGGTCGGCGGGCTGCTTGCCGATCAGGGCGGCGGCGAACTTGGCCATCGGCCCGATCGCGTTCATCGCCCGCATCTCGGCCGGCTGGTTCGCCGCCTTGAACGCCGCCCGGGGGACGACCGGATCCCTGGGCTCGAAGTCGATCCGGGTCCAGGTCATCCGGTCCTGGGTCGGGTCCAGCTCGATCCGGAACCGGGCCAGCGACGTGAACCCGAGGATCCCGTCGATCGACGCGCCCGGGAGCCCCAGGGCGTTCATCCCGACCATCTGGAACACGTCCTCGACCCGCGCGGTCATCCCGGTCAGGTTGGCGCCCCCCTCGAAGTCGATCCGGCCGACCCTGGTGAAGTATTCCTCCGGGTCGGGAGTCAGGCCGATCTTGCGGGCGGCCTCGGCCCCGATGAACAGGTGGGGGGCCCCGGTGTCGACCAGGAAGTTGAACGGGCCCTTGCCGGCGACCCGGGCCCGGACCAGGAAGTGGTTCGTGTCGGTCAGGCGATAGGGCACCCGGTACGACTTGCCGACCTCGGGGTCGGGCCCGGGCGCGTCGACCGCCAGGCCGACCATCGCCAGCGCCAGGCCGATCCGCGTGAGCCTTCGATTCATGGGAGCCATCCGCCTCCGCCTGGGGCCCTCGGATCGGGCCGACCATCGACGGGCCCGACGGGATCTATCTTACGCGAGCCCGGGCCCTTCGGGAACGGCCCGCCCGGGAATCCGGGGCGATCTCGGACCCCCGCCGCCGGACCGGACCGGCACCGCGGCGAACCGCCCGGGAAAAACGAACCCAGTACCGGCGGCCGGGTCGCGACCCGGTCGCACCGGGGACCCGCCCGGAAAGACGAACCCAATCCGCCCCGAGTCCAGGCCGATCCGCCCCGGGCCGCCCCGCCCGGAAAGACGAACCCAACGTCGCCGCCGGTCGACCCGCGCGGGAAAGACGAACCCAACGACGGCTTCCTGTGCCGTCGGGGAAAACGAACCCAACGACGGCTTTGGATTCCCCGGGAAAGACGAACCCAACGGCGGCTGCGGACGCCATCGGGAAAGACGAACCCAACGGCGGCTGCGGACGCCATCGGGAAAGACGAACCCAAGCACGTCCGCGATCGGCCGCCTGGCGGGATCGAGAGGTTCAGGAACGCACTCATGCCCCGATCTCCGCGAAGGTGCACCGTCCGGATCGGGCCCGCCCCAGAGCGGCCCCATCGGGATAATATTCAACTCGGGAGGCCTCGCGTTATTCGCCTTTTCCTCGCCCGATTCTCGGATCGGGTAAGAATCGTGGCGGGATCGACCTCGCTCGCCATCTGGCCAAGAAAACGGGTTGGAATGATACGGGTCCTGGCACCTTTCCCGATCGTTAGAAATCGTTACACAAGCCATGCATGATTGGATCGAAGCCTAGGATTTGCCGTTTCTACAAAGTTCTTGGCCTTTCATCCTATGACGAGCTAGCCTGCATAGGAGGGGAGTCCTAGGCAATGGTCCGGCCGCCGAACCACATGATTCGGGTTGATAGCGATGACTCAGGGCGATAAGGTCTGCGATGGTCCAGGCCATCACGGACGAGTGCCATTTCAGGAGCATGGCGATGATGTCATATGACCCGAATGCGGTCGTCAAGATCCGCTACACGAATTACCGGGGCGAGACGGCGGTGCGGCACATCGTCCCGGTTCGGATCCGATTCGCGGCCTCCGAGTGGCACCCAGGCGAGCAGTGGCTGATGGACGCATACGACATCGATCGCCAGGCGGAACGGTCGTTTGCCATGGCCGATATCCACCAATGGAACGTCACCGACTCAGGCGCCGGAACGATTTCGCGGGCCTGCTGACCGGCCGGCCTTCAGCGGGACGGTTCCGGGGCGGGTCGCGGCCACCGGCAGCAGGTGAACGACGAATCCGAGGAGCGAGGCGAACATTTGCAGAATCGCCACGTCATCGTCATTCACCTCGAAGCCTTTGTCGGACCCAACACCCAGCATGCCACCGGTCGTATCGAACGGGCCGACCGGTGCGCAGAGGAACGCGTTGTTCTCGCAACCCTTTCTTACTACCCACCATTCGTGGGGATGGCCGGGCGAGTGTCCGACAGCCTTGCTCTGGGCCCAAGCATTACCGGCTAGGCCCTCGCCCGCGGCAAAGGTGTGGTGACTGCTCAAGTCGGACGCCCCCTCGGTGGAATAACTGACCAACTCGGGCGGCTTGGAGGTGTCGGGCCGGAGCCAGGTCACGTAGACGTCTTCCCGCTTCCTTGAGAACACGTCCCTGGTCAAGTAAAGGACGTTGTCGGCCCAACGCTTCACCTTCGCGGGGTCACCGGGCACCATGCTCAGCCCGGCCGTGCCGCCACCCAGCATCGTGAGCAAGTCGGCCACGTGCTTCGTCGCGAGGGTCCGCAGATCCGATTCATCGGAGGCTGGGTCGGGTGGAGGGGGCGGGGCGGAAGGGGCCGGAGCGGGCGAAGGTAGTGGCGCCGCCACCGCGTGCGAGGCGGCATCTGCCTTGATGGCCGACTCGATTGCCTGGGTGATGTGGAAGCTGGCCGTGCTGAGCGCGGCCGTGATGTTATCTTCCAACCGAGAAGAATAGTAAGTGGCAACGTTGACCGCCATAAGGTCGGACGGCATCTTCAGATTCCTGACGTCCCGAGGCATGACGAAGAACGTGCGATCCCGCCCGTTCTTCCCCGAGAATAGCCCATGCTCCCAGATCACGTTGTCGCGAGCTGATTTCATCGCAACGCCGCGGGATCTGACATCGTCATCGGGCGTGAGTACGAAGACGGCGAACCGGCAGTCCGCAGCCGCCTTCTCAAGCGCCTCGATCGTCGTCTTGGATAGCTCGAAGATGTGGGGCCAGAGATAGGGCTCTGCGACATGTTCGAAGTTGGCACCCAAGGCTTGTGCGATTTTGATGCCCTCGCGCGACGAGCCAATGAAAACCTTAGGTAGCGGGACCGGCGGGATGACCTTCTTCGGAGCGGCCTTCTTAGCCATGCTGCTGCACCTCTTCCTCTTCCGAGAAGCGAAGCATCACCTTGCCGTCGCGTTCCACGGTATCCAAGAACATGGATAAGGGGCGGATGAAGAACCCGCGATCGGGCAGACCCTCGTACACGACGATGGTCTCCTCCCGGCCCTGCTTGGATGCTTCCGAGTCGATGGCAAGATGATGCACGCGGTAAAGAGCGCCCTTGAAGTGACGGTACAAGCCGCCTAGCCTGATCTCACGCTTTGCCATTACCCGGCCTCCGACTGTCGATGCCTCTGACTCCGGCTGTTATGAAAAGTAAGGGGGGAGAAAACGTCGTGCCTGTTCATGAGTTGACACCGGATTTTCTGATTATTGCGAACATCGATGGAAGGAATCTTACGCGAGCCCGTTCCTTCGGGGAACGGGCCGCTCGGGACTCCTCGTCGATCTCGGGAATCCCGAAGGTGTCAGCGGAAATACCAAACGTATCAGGTACCGTAGATTGATACAATCACTCCCCTGCCGAGGCGTGACTGGGCTCATACGGCAGCGCGATGGTGGTGATCGTTGCCGCCTTCGAGGAGAATGTCTCGGGCCTCAGGAACTGGAGCAACCGGGCGTCGGGGATGGCCACGGTGACCCCCCGATCGTCGCCGGGACCGCCCTCGACTGGGCGGGCGTCGATCAGGGGATGGTGACCTTGCAGGGCCGGGAGCCTCGCCTCACGGCTCAGCGTCGTGGTGGATTTGCTCCGATAGGCCTTCTTACTCTCGTCGATCCGGCCCGCCAGGGCGGCGAGGTCGTCCTCGGACAAGGGGGACTCCATCACCAGGAGGACGCCGACCTCGGGGCTGCGGGCCCCGCGGCCCAGCCTCGATCCCGTCAGGTCGATCCGATGGCGCGGGACCCGGGTTACGGGCCCGTCTCATCGGTTCTCCTCTCATCTTGACATCCCGGGACGCTCGACCTGAGGGAAGACCCGATGACTCGCCGGTTTTGAATATTACCGGGATTACCCGCCCTCGTCAGTGAATCCGGCAGGAATGCGCCCGCGGGGTCGGGGTCGGGCGTGTCGGCCCAATCCTCCTCAGCGATATCGGAGCCACGTCGCCACCGCGACCGCCTGGACCAGGAGGACGGCGGCGAACTTCGCCAGGAAGGTCGGCTTGCGGGTCTTGTGCCGGAGGACGAACATCGCCATCGCCGCCGCCGGCGAGCCGCCCAGGAGCGAGAGCCCGAGCAAGGCCGCCTCCGGGACCCGGCGCTCGCCCAGGCCGGCCCGCCGCTTGTCCCGGGCGAACGCGACCCAGGTCGCCGCCCCGATCGCGCCGAGGTAGGCGCCGGACCAGCCCAGGCCGACCCGGTGCAGCCCCTCGGTCACGGCGATCAGGAGGGCGACCAGGAAGCCGGCGGCCGACATCGTCGGCGACAGCCCGGCCCGGCCGGGGACGACCCGGGTCGCCCTGGGCCCGCGATCCGACGCCTGGGCGACGAACTGGACCCGCTGCCCCGACCGGAGCGGGACCCGGCCGTCGACCGCCTCGACGTGGACGAAGACGTCCTCGCGGAACTCGGGCGACCGGATGAACCCGAACCCCCGCCGGAGGTCGAACGACACGACGACGCCCGATGCCATGCGATCCCGCCCCCTCGCCCCCTCGCGTCGAAGGCCCCGGCCCCGGGGCGGCCCCATCCTAGCCGGGGCGGGCCCGGATGGCGAGCGGTCGCCCGCCGGGACGGGGCCCGGCCGGCGGCCTACTTGTCGTCCTTCGTGTCGAGGTGGATCCATTCGCCGGTGTCGGACTTGAAGACGTGGATCAGGTCGCCGTCGGGGATGACGAGGCCCCGGAGTTGCTGCCCCAGCATTTGCTGTCCCATGACCGTCGGCCGGGCCGGGCCCTTCAACTCCAGGATGCCCCATTTCCTGGCGGCGCGGCTGAAGGCGTAGACGAACCGGCCGGCTTGGTAGGCGGCCACGCCGCCGACCTCGATCGGCGTGAGCTTGCCGCTGAAGGGCTCGCGGAGGTCCTGCGAGAAGCACTCGCCGGTCGCGGTATCCATGACGGCGACCTGGGCGATCTCCGTGCCTTCCAGGAGCGGCGCCATCAGGCCCACGCCGCCGACGCTCGCGTAGGCGCTCGTCGCCCCCTTCGCCTCCAGGATGACCCATTTCTTCTTCGCTTCCTGGCCGAAATAACAATAGATTGCCGGGCCGGCCTGATACATGACGATCGAACGGCCCACCACCGGGTCGATCTGGAATTTCGCCGGCTCCCGGAGGTCCTGCGAGGCCCATTCCCCGGACTCGAAGTTGTAGACGGCGAGCCGGCGGATCTCCGGGCCCTTGAAGCGAAGCGCCATCAGGCCGTGGCCGACGATCGGGATCACCTCCGTCAACGTCCCGGGGAGCCGGCACGTCTTCCGATCGCCCGTCCTGGTGTTGAGGACGGTCGCCCGGTCGAGCCCGGCGGGCATCACCAGGACGAGATCATTGCCCAGCGACTGGACCGTGGGGGAGGCTTCCGGCCGGGGGAGGAGGACGGGCGCGACGGGGAACGACTCGGGTGCCAGGGCCTTCGGGGCCTCGGGCTTCGCCAGCGGCCGGTCCCCCGATCGGACCAGCTCCTTCCACTCCTCATCTAGCTTTTGCCCGCGGAACTTCAGTTCCTCGACCCTCCGCAGCGCCGCCTGGAGGTCTTCTTTGAGGCGATCTCTCTCGTCGCGGACCTCGACCACCCGCTGTTCGAAGTTCTTCGGCTCCTCGACGGCCTTCGGCCGATCCGGCGGGTCGACCGGCTTGCCGCCCCCGCCCTGCTGGGCCAGGGCCCCGACCCCCCCGACGGCCAGGCCGGCCAGCAGGCCGACCGCCGCGATCGCCTTCAACTTGTGCCAGATCATCGCGACCAGTGCTCCTTTCGCCAGGCCGGCGACGTGGGCCGGGACCGTCCCGGGGGCCGTCGCCAGGCGGACCGTTGCGGACAGCAGGGCCTCGGGCAGGGCCGGGGCCGACAGGGCGGCGGGGACGGCGGCCGAGGGGGCCAGCCCCCGGCGGGTCAGGCGGGACCGGAGCCGGTCCCGGGCGCCGGCGAGCCGGCTCCGGACCGTCCCGACCGGCCATCGGAGCCGGAGGGCGGCCTCGTCGTGGGTCATCCCCTCCAGGTAGCAGAGGACCATCGGGGCCCGGTACTTCTCGGGGAGTCTGGCCAGCTCCTCGTCGATCGCCGACCGGAGTTCGAGGCCCTCGGAGGGGTCGGGATCGGGTCCGGAGATGGCCCGATCCTCGGCCCCCGGGCGCTCTCGGGCCCGACGGCGGGCGCCCAGCGCCCGGGACCGGACGGCGACCCGCCGGGCGACCCCGTGCAGCCAGGGGCCGAGCCGGTCGCCGTCGTGGATCGAGCCGGCCCGACGGGCCAGGACCAGGAACGTCGCCTGGAAGGCGTCCTCGACGTCGTGGGGGTCGGCCAGGATCCGCCGGCACGTCCCCAGGACCATCGGACCGTGCCGGGCCACCAGCGCCTCGAACGCCGGCCCGTCGCGATCGGCGGCGAACCGCTCCAGGAGCCGCCCACCCTCCAGCGATCCGACCGCCCCGCCGCCCCCCAGGAGCCGGCCGACCTGCCGCAAGACCGGGCCATATCCGCCGCTCGCCATCGTCGATGCCCTCCCGCCCCGTCCATCCATCCCCTAGACTACGCCCCGGGCCGATCCCAATCTCGAATTCCCGAAAAATCAGGACTCAGGGACTCAGGTCCGATTCTGCATCACCGAGTCCAGGTGAAGCGCCGTAGGTTGGTGCCGAGCCTGGCGAGGCCCACCGTCTCCCGACCCGCGTGGTGG
>JAABUK010009630.1_pt1 | contig 13142 bp, 8 predicted proteins | sample 5559141 | NCBI WGS metagenome assembly JAABUK01 (sample SAMN10711869, study PRJNA513367) | rock metagenome | isolation source: Antarctica rocks | place: Antarctica: Victoria Land, Pudding Butte nord | collected 2016-01-03
ACGCAGAGGAGAAACGCGGCGGCGAGGAAGGGTCATACCAAGGCGACGAGGAAGAAACTGCGAGCGTTGGGCATCAAACTCACCGAAGTTCCCCGATGCTCCTGGGGAAAGACTTAGCGCTGTAGTAGTAAGTCGTGCCGAACCGGGGGGTCGCCGGGTACGAGGTCCAGCGCGTATGGTCGCCCTCGAAGTTCCCGTAGAAGAACGACTTGTAGCCCGTGTCGATCTCCAGGGTCGTCCCGACCTGCGGGAGCATCTTCTCCCGCATGTAGTCGATGATCAAGCGAGAGCCCGCCGGGTTCTTCGGACCCTCATATGTAATTGTGTAGCGGTGGTGCGAGCCGTTGGTCGTGTGGGTGTCGATGGTGAGGTCCGGGTTCCAGGCGTTGAGGAACCGGACGAGGGCGCGGGTCTCGGGGGCTTCGAGCTTCATGTAGTCGCGGTTCAGGTCGAGCCCCTGGGCATTCTCGCGGATCCCCATCGCCTCCTCGGGGCCGACTTGCCCGGGGCGGTTGGTTTTCGCGACGCGCTCGTTGCCGTCGGCGTTGTAGATCGGCGCGACGCAGAGGACCAGTTTTTTGAGCAGGGGATCGCCGGGCTTCGCGACGAGGTCGCGGACGAGCATCGGCAGGGCCTCCTTGCCGTCGACCTCGCCCGCGTGGATGTTGCCGAACAGGAAGACGACGAGCTTCCCCGAGGTCCGGGCCTCGACCGCCGTCGCGACCGGCGGGTCGCTGACGATCATCAGGGGGAGGCTCCGCCCCTCGCCCGACTTGCCCAGCTCGGCCAGGCGGATCAGCGGGGACGACCGAGCCAGGGCCTCGCAGAGGGCGACGACCTCGGCATGGCGGGCGGTCGCCTTGTAGTCGGTCTTCTCGGCGACGGTCCGCAGGTCTTCCGGGGGAGCGGCGAGGCTCGCCGGGCCCGAGAGCAGGGCGAGGGCGGCGAGCCGGGCGAGGATGGGTCGTGGCATGATCGATCATCCCCGAGCGGGTAGGCTTCTGGCCGGCCGTCGGATTCTAGCCGCCGCAGAACCGACCCGCAACGACCCTTGGCGACCTCGTCCGGGTCTGCTAGGCTTAATCTCTGGAGGGAGGGCAGACGCCCTTTGGAAATCACCGTCTCCGAACACGTCGCTAAGCTCATCCGCGACCAGGTGCAAGAGGGCCGCTACCCTTCGGAAGGGGCGGTGGTCGAGGACGCCGTGCGCCGGATGGCGGGCGAGGCCTCGGATGACGGACTGGCCCTGCAACGCCGCCTCGTCGCCGCGGGGCTCCTCGGCGAGGTCAAGCCGCCGATCGTCAATTCGTCGCCCTGGGCCGGGCGTCAGGCCGTCCCGATCCACGGCGAGCCGCTTTCCGAGACGATCGTCCAAGAACGGCCGATCGGGAGCTGAATGTCGCGGCCCGGCTTGAAGGTCTGGCGGTGGATGACCCGAACGATCACCCGTGAGACGTGGGCGGACTCAGTTCGGCAGCGGTTCGAGCCGCCGGGGGTCGGGCGGGAGGGGGCTGGCCGCTTCGAGCTTCCGTCCGTCCCACGGGCGATTGCAGCCGGCCCGGGGGCCGGGGTAGGCGGATCGCTGGGCGGGCCGGCCGAAGTGGAGGCACTTGCCGTAAAAGGCGTCGATCGCCTGGCCGGTGACGGGGTCGTGGAAGGCGATCGTCTCGATCACCTCCTCCCAGGCCAGGGAGCGGACCTCGACCCGGTCGACCGTCGGCTCGAACCAGTCGGCGAGCCAGGCGTCGCGCTCGCCCTGGTAGGGGGCGACCCGGGCTCGGCCCTTGGCGCGGATGGCTTCGAGGGTGGTGTCGCGGGCGAAAACGCCGTCGTCGATCCGGGCCCGGGGGGCGAGGACGAGGAAGGCGAGGTCGTCCATCTCGGCGGGCGGTCGGCCGGAGCGGCGGAGGACCTCGGCCATGCAGGCGACGGTCCGGGCGGCCTGGTCGAAACCCGGGGCGTTCTTCACCCCGGCGGAGAGCCTGGCGAACAGCTTGGCCTCGATCAGGATGAACTGGCGGGCGTCCGGCGCCAGGGTCAGGCCCGAGGAGCCGGGGTCGCCGATCTTGAAATGGCCGACGGCGGCGTCGGCGTGGGTCCGCGACTCGCCGAGCTGGTCGCCCCGATACCTCGGCAGGAAGGCCGAGGGGAGCCAGGCCTCGGAGAACCACCGGGCCCCGGCCGCCGGCGACATCGGGTAGCGGTCGCCCCCGTGCCGCTCGAACCAGTCGACGACGACGCGGGTCAGCCAAGCTTCGCCGAAGAGGGTCCCCGGCGGGAACGCCGGCCTCCCCCCCTCGCAAGCCGCCAGCATCGCCCTGACCCGATCCAGGATCATCCGATCGCCCTTCGGTCCGGTCGTATCGCCCGTGGCAATTATAGGCATCGCAAGGCGGGGCCGCGATGGTGATCGGATGTCCGGGGTGGCCCGCGAAATTTTTCTTCGCCCATGTAGAGACATCGTCGCTACATTGTGGTAGATTCAGATCGTCATATCCCCCCAACTGCTTCGGCGCTTGGGCAGCAGGGCCACCCGCAAGGGTGGCCCTTGCTTTTTCCCGATGGTCTGGGCGATGAAGCTCAATTTTTACATCGATGCTTTCAATCTCTACTATGGGAGCTTGAAAGGGACGGCGTACAAATGGCTGGACCTCCGGGCCTTTTGCCAATCCACATTCCCTGCCGACGAGATCCATCGCATTCGCTATTTCACGGCCCGGATCAAGCCGAGCCCCCACGATCCCGACAAGCATGTCCGCCAGGCGACCTACCTCAGGGCCCTGGGAACCCTGCCCAACTTCACGTCCACTGAAGGCAGCTATCTCAAGAAAGCGGTGATGATGCCGCTCCATCCGTTCCCGTCGCCACCGACCCCGCCGACCATCGTCAAGGTGGTGAAGAGCGAGGAAAAGGGATCCGACGTCAATCTCGCATCCTACCTCTTGCTCGATGCCTTCGACGACGATTACGAGGGGGCCGTCGTCGTGTCGAACGATTCGGACCTGGCGGAGCCGATCCGTCTCGTCCGAACGAGGTTCAAGCGAAGGTTGAGCGTGCTGCATCCCTGTTCTCGTCCCGGTCGCGCGCCGAGCATCGAACTTCGCAAGGCCGCCGCGCTTCGCGCCGGGAGGCCTTCGTTGATCGTCCGGGATGCGTTGCTGGCGGCGAGCCAGTTCCCCCCGACGATGACCGATGCTCATGGCACATTTTCCAAGCCGGCCGGTTGGTGAATAAGGCTCGGGACCTTGCGTCGCACGCGATGCGGCTCGCCGGCCCCATCCTTCGACGTCCGTGGCGTCCTCTTGCACGACCGGGCCCTTCGATGCGACGATTGGGCCTTCCAGCGGACCGAACCGAGAAGGTCGCCCCGAGCCGCCGCCCCTCCCCTCGGCTCGAAGGGTGCCAGTCGCTCGCCCTTCGCCAATCCACACCCGGAGAACTCGGGAATGACGCGCTCGAACTGGTCCCGGCCCCTCGCCTGGGCACCCTGGCTGGCCCTGCTGATCGCGCCCGCCGCGCCCGCCGCCGAGGGGCCCGCCAGGCCGCTGACCGTCCTGTTCCTCGGCGACCAGGGGCACCACCGACCGAGCGACCGCGCCCCGCAGCTGATCCCGGTCCTGGCGACCCGGGGGATCGACGTCACCTACACCGAGGCGATGTCCGACCTCAACCCCGAGACGCTGGCGAAGTACAACGTCCTGATGATCTACGCCAATACCGAGAAGATCGCCCCCGAGCAGGAAAAAGTCCTGCTCGACTACGTCGAGGGCGGCGGCGGCTTCGCACCGATCCACTGCGCGACGTATTGCTTCCTCAACTCGCCGAAGTACGTCGCCCTCTGCGGCGCCCAGTTCAAGAGCCACGGGACCGGCGAGTTCGAGGTCAAGGTCGTCGACCCGGCCCACCCGATCATGAAGGGGCTCGACCTCTTCAAGACCTGGGACGAGACCTACGTCCACGCCAGGCACAACGAGAAGGATCGGACCGTCCTGGAGGTCCGCGACGAGAAGGGCCGCGACGAGCCCTGGACCTGGACCCGGGCCCAGGGCAAGGGCCGGGTATTCTACACCGCCTACGGCCACGACCAGCGGACCTGGGGCCAACCCGGCTTCCACGACCTGATCGAGCGTGGGCTCCGCTGGGCCGCCAACAAGGGCGAGGTCTTCGACGGCCGCCCCCGGGTCGCCGCCGGGCTCAAGCCGCTGCGGACCGAGGAAGCCCCCTCGCCAATCCCGCAGTACATCCCCGGCTCCGCCTGGGGGACGCTGGGCGAGGGCATCAAGACGATGCAACTGCCCGCCGACGCCTCCGAGTCGATCAAGCACCTCGCCGTCCCGAAAGGTTTGGAGCCCCGCCTCTTCGTCAAGGAGCCGGAGATCGCCAAGCCGATCGCCCTGGCCTGGGACCACAAGGGACGCCTCTGGGTCGCCGAGACCGTCGACTACCCGAATAACCTCCAGCGCGACGGCAGCGGCCACGACCAGATCAAGATCTGCGAGGACACCGACGGCGACGGCCTGGCCGACAAGTTCACCGTCTTCGCCGACAAGCTCTCCATCCCCACCAGCCTGACCTTCGCCAACGGCGGCCTCGTCGTCCACCAGGCCCCCGACACCCTGTTCTTGCAGGACACCGACGGCGACGACAAGGCCGACGTCCGCCGGGTCCTCTTCACCGGCTGGAATACCTCCGACACCCACGCCGGGCCGAGCAACCTCCGCTACGCCCTGGACAACTGGGTCTACGGGATCGTCGGCTACGCCGGGTTCCGCGGGACCGTCGGCGGCGAGTCGCACGAGTTCCGCCAGGGGCTCTATCGGTTCAAGCCGGACGGCTCGAAGCTGGAGTTCCTCCGCAACACCAACAATAACTCCTGGGGCGTCGGCCTGAGCGAGGAGGGCCTCGTCTTCGGCTCGACCGCCAACGGCTGCCCGAGCGTCTACCTGCCGATTCCCAACCGCTACTACGAGAAGGTCAAGGGGTTCGACGGGGGCGGCGTCCTGCGGATCATCGCCGACTCGAACCGGATGTTCCCGATCACCGAGAAGGTCCGCCAGGTCGACTTCTTCGGCGGCTTCACCGCCGGGGCCGGCCACGCCCTCTACACCGCGAGGGCCTACCCGAAGCCCTACTGGAACGCCACCGCGTTCGTCTCCGAGCCGACCGGCCACCTCGTCGCCACGTTCACGCTGGAGAAGCGGGGGACCGACTTCGCCTCGCACAACGAGTGGAACCTCGCCGCCTCCGACGACGAGTGGACCTCGCCGGTCTCGGCCGAGGTCGGCCCCGACGGCTCGGTCTGGGTCTCCGACTGGTACAACTACATCGTCCAGCACAACCCGACGCCCAAAGGGTTCAAGACCGGCAAGGGGGCCGCTTATGAGACCCCCCTCCGCGACAAGGTCCACGGCCGGATCTATCGGATCAGCCCGGTCGGATCGGCCGCGAAGACGACCACCCGCGCCCTCGACCCGAAGGACGGCCCCGGTCTCGTCGCCGCCCTCAAGGACGACAACATGCTCTGGAGGCTCCACGCCCAGCGCCTCTTGGTCGAGCGGAAGGGCCGGGACGTCGTCCCCGCCCTCGTCGCCCTGACGAGCGACAGGTCGGTCGACGGGATCGGCCTGAACCCCGGCGCGATCCATGCCCTCTGGACCCTCCACGGGCTCGGGGCGCTCGACGCGTCGGACGAGGCGGCCTCGAAGGCGGCCTTCGCCGCCCTGACGCACCCCTCGGCGGGCGTCCGGCGGAACGCCGTGCAGGTCCTCCCGGCCGAGGCGAAGGCCGGCGAGGCGCTCCGCGCCGCCTCGCTCGTGTCCGACCCCGAGCCGCTCGTCCGGCTGGCGGCCCTGCTCGCCCTGGCCGACCTCCCCGAGTCGGCCCCGGCGGCCGGGGCGATCGTCGACGCGCTGGTCGGGGGGAAGGTCGACGGCGACCGCTGGCTGCCCGACGCGGCGACCGCCGCCGCCTCGGCCCACGCCCGGCCGTTCCTCGAAGCCCTCGCCGCCCGGAAGTTCGATCAGCCGATCTCGCCGCTGGTCGTCGCCATCGCCGGGCGGGTCGCCGAGCATTACGCCCGAGGGGCGACGTCGGCGACGCCCGTCGCCTTGGTCGTCGGCCTGAAGGGGGCCGACCTGAAGGTGGCCGACGCCGTCGTCGCCGGCCTGGCCAAGGGTTGGCCGAAGGACAAGCGGCCGGCCCTCGATGAGGCGACCGACCGGGCCCTGGTCGACCTCCTGACCACCGTCTCGCCCGCCGCGAGGGCCCAGCTCGTCAGCCTGGCGAGCCGCTGGGGCTCGAAGGCGATCGAGGCCCACTCCGGCGAGATCGCCGCCACCTTCCTCGCCACGGCGAAGGACGAGGGCAAGCCCGAGGCCGCGCGGGTCGAGGCGGCCCGCCGCCTCGTCGAGTTCCGCCCGCTCGACGCCGGCGCGGCCGATGCGCTCCTGGCCATGATCTCGCCGAGGGCCTCGCAGGTCCTGGCCAGCGGCCTGGTCGACGCCGCCGGCAAGTCCGAGGCCCCGGCCGTCGGCGCCGCCCTCGTCGGCAAGCTCGGCTCGATGACCCCGGCGGTCAGGGCCGAGGCCACCAAAGCCCTGCTCTCCCGCCCCGAGTGGACGCTCGCCTTCCTCGACGGGGTCGACCAGGGCAACGCCTCGCTCTCGCTGCTCTCGCTCCCGCAGACCCAGTCCCTGGCGACCTACCCCGACAAGGCCATCGCCGCGAGGGCCAAGGCCCTCATCGCCCGGGGCGGCGGCCTGCCCGACGCCAACCGCCAGAAGGTCATCGACCAGTACGCCACCCTGGCGACCAAGGGGGGCGACCCGGCCCGGGGCAAACTCGTCTTCACCCAGCAGTGCGCCAAGTGCCACATGCACGGTGGCGAAGGCGGCAAGGTCGGGCCCGACCTGACCGGGATGGGGACCCACCCCCGCGACGAACTCCTGATCCACATCCTCGACCCGAGCCGGAGCGTCGAGGGGAACTTCGTCCAGTACACCCTGGCGACGACCGGCGGCCAGGTCTTCAACGGCCTGCTCGCCTCCGAGTCGAAGTCGGCCGTCGAGCTGACCGACGCCGAGGGGAAGGCCCATCGCGTCCTCCGCGAGGAGATCGAGGAATTCAACGCCTCCAAGCAGTCGCTGATGCCCGAGGGGTTCGAGAAGCTGGTCAACCCCGAGCAGATGGCCGACCTCCTCGCCTTCCTCACCAAGCGCGGCAAGTACCTGCCGATCGACCTCCGGCCGGTCGCCACGGTCGTCACGACGAAGGGGATGTTCTTCGCCTCCGAGTCGCCGGCCGAGCGGCTGGTCTTCCCCGACTGGTCGCCCAAGGTCTTCCAGGGGGTCCCCTTCGCCCTGGTCGACCCGCAGGGCGACCGGATCCCGAACGCGGTGATGCTCTACGGCCCGAGCGGCGAGGTCCCGCCGAAGATGCCGAAGTCGGTCAGCTTCCCCGTCAACGCCCCGGCCAAGGCGGTGCACTTCCTCAGCGGGATCAGCGGCTGGGGGGCGACCGGGGGCGACTCGCCGCAGACGACCTCGATGATCGTCAAGTTCCACTACGCCGACGGCCGGGTCGAGGAGCACCGGCTCCGCAACGGCATCCACTTCGCCGACTACATCCGGGTCATCGACGTCCCCGGCTCGAAGCTGGCGTTCCGGCTCCCGGGCAACCAGCAGGTCCGTTACTTCGCCCTCAAGCCCGAGCGGTCCGAGCCGATCGCCCGGGTCGAGCTGGTCAAGGGGCCCGACGACACGGCGCCGGTCGTGATGGCCGTCACCATCGAAGGGGACGAGTGAGTTGATCCGAAGGCCGGAGGCCCGGACGATCGGGCCTCCCGCCTTGCCCCGAGGCTTGGGCACTGGCCCGCCGACCGATCGCTCCCGGGGGATTGAACCGCCAAGACGCCAAGAGCGCCAAGGAAACGCCGAGGAGGAAAGAGGAGGAGAACGAGGATCCGGTCTTGTATTCGAGATTTCGAATTGGCCTCCGATTGCCGGCCCGGTTTCTTCGCCTCTCTCTCTCGACTCATCTCCTCCGCATTTCCTTGGCGCTCCTGGCGTCTTGGCGGTTCAATCCTCCCCTTCGGCCCGATCGAAGAAACAGGGGTCGTCCCGAAACCATCCCGGGCCCGAGCCAGCAGGAGGCCGAACCTTGACCACTCCCTTCCGCCCGATCGCCCTGGCCCTCCTGATCCTGGCGGGCTTGACCCCCTCGGGATCGGCCCAGGTGCTCGACAAGCAGAAGCTCCTGGACGCCCAGACCTTCTGGGATAATCGCGACTGGGACTGGTACAAGGCGAGCATCCCGTTCTTCGAGAGCCCCGACGCCGACCTCGACACCACCTATTACTACCGCTGGGAGCTGCTGACCAAGCACCTCGTCTACGGCTCGCCGAACAGCGGCTACGCCTTCACCGAGTTCATCGACCGCCCCTTCTGGTCCGGGACCTTCGGCGCGATCAGTTGCCCGGCCGGGCACCAGCTCGCCGAGGCCCGCTGGCTCCGCGACCCGACCGTCGCCCGCGACTTCGCCCGCTACTGGTTCCGAACCCCCGGCGCCCAGCCCCGGAACTACTCGACCTGGCTCGCCGACGCCACCTGGGGCGTCCACCTCGTCCACCCCGACCCCGCCTCCGTCGTCGACCTCCTGCCCGACCTCGTCAAGAACTACGAGGGGTGGGAGGCCCGCCAGTTCGACCCCGAGATCGGCCTCTTCTGGCAGACCGGGCACGACGACGGGATGGAATTCAACATCAACAGCCGCCAGACCGCCGATATCATGCGAGGGGCCCCCGCCTACCGGCCGACCCTCAATGCCTACCTCTACGCCGACGCCCTCGCCATCGCCCGGGTCGCCCGCCTGGCCGATGACCCGAAGCTCGCCGACGCCTTCGAGAAGAAGGCCGAGGGGCTCAAGGCGAACCTCCAGGCCAAGCTCTGGGACCCGAAGCGCAAGTTCTTCTTCCCGCTCTCGAAGCGCGACGAGGAGAAGGACGGCGACGTGGTCAAGAAGCTCACCCTGACCTACCAGACCGGCAAGTTCGCCGGCGACCCGCACGGCCGCGAGTTGATCGGCTACGTCCCCTGGCAGTTCGGCATGGTCGGCCCCGAGTTCGCCCCGGCCTGGTCGACCTTGATGAGCCCCGACGGCTTCCTCGCCCCCTTCGGCCCGACCGTCACCGAGCGGCACGACCCCCTCTTCCTCGTCAACAAGAGTTGCTGCTGGTGGAGCGGCCAGTCCTGGCCCTATGCGACCAGCCAGACCCTCGCCGCGATGGCCAACCTGCTCAACGGCCCGGCGCAGGGCGTGGTCTCGAAGGCCGACTACCTGAAGCTCTTGCAGACCTTCGCCAGGACCCACCGCAAGGACGGGCAGCCCTACCTGGCCGAGGGGTGCGACCCCGACACCGGGTCGTGGCAGGGGTACGACAGCCCCGGGCACTCGAACCACTACTTCCACTCGGCCTTCGTCGACCCGATCATCACCGGCCTCGTCGGCCTGAGGCCCCGGGCCGACGACGTCCTGGAGGTGAACCCGCTCGCCCCCGACGACTGGGCCTATTTCGCCCTCGACGTGGTGCCTTACCGGGGGCACGTCGTCGCGGTCCTCTGGGACAAGGGGGGGACGCGGTACAACCTCGGGCCCGGCCTGCACGTCCTGGTCGACGGCCGCGAGGTCGCCTCGTCGCCGACGCTCGGCCGCCTGACTGCGCCCCTGCCCGCCATCGTCGAGCCCCGGCCGAAGTCCCGCCCGGTCGACTACGCCGTCAACAACGACGGGGCCCGGTTCCCCAGGGCGACCGCCTCGTCGACCGCGCCGGGGACCTCGATCGGGGCGGCCGTCGACGGCAACTACTGGTATCACCAGGCCCCGGCGAACCGCTGGGCTTCGGCGAAGGACCGATCGGGGATGCCCGAGTGGTTCGCGGTCGACTTCGGGACCCCCCGGCGGATCGGCTCGGTCCGGCTCGACATCCTCGACGACGGCGAAGGGGCCGAGGTCCGCGCCCCCAGTCGGGTCGACCTGGAATACTGGGACGGGTCGGCCTGGCTCCCCGTGTCGGGCTACCGCCGCGTGCCGGAGACGCCGGCGGGCCACCGGGCGAACGCCTTTGAGTTCCCCCCCCGCGAGGTCGAGCGGCTCCGGGTCGTGCTCCACCCCCAGCCCGGGGCGAGGGTCGGCCTGACCGAGTTCGAGGCCTGGGGCGAGGCGAAAGGCCCGGTCGAGCCCGCCCCGCCGCCGACCGGGAATCTGGCCTTCAACCGCTCCGGCCAAGGTTTCCCGACGCCTTCGGCGTCGTTCACCTCGCGGTTCGACCGGGTCGAGGAGGCCGTCGACGGCTTGACCGTGCTGCGTCCGACCCCGCACAATCGTTGGACCTCGTTCGAGTCGCCCAACGCAACCGACTGGCTGGAGGTCGACTTCGGCCGCGACCAGCGGGTCGGGCGGGTCGAGATGGCCCTCTACGACGACGGCGGCGGCGTCCAGGCCCCGGCCTCCTACGTCGTCCAGGCCTGGGACGGCTCGAAGTGGGCCGACATCCCCGGCCAGGCCCACGACCCCGCCGAGCCCGCCGGCGGGCGGATCAACACCGCCACCTTCCCCGCGCTGGCCGCCCGCAAGGTCCGCGTCGTCTTCACCCACCGAGGGGTCGCGCGGAGCGGCCTCAGCGAGATCGAGATCGGCCCCGACTGAGCCCCTGAATCCCCAAAGGACCCGGATCTGATGAGCGTGACCTGGCAAGGCGTGTTCCCGGCGGCGACCACCCAGTTCCGCGGCGACGAGTCGATCGACATCCCCAGCACCCTGGCGCACCTCGACGCGATGATCGAGGCGGGGATCGACGGCCTCATCATGCTCGGCACCGTCGGCGAGAACTGCTCGCTGGAAGCCGTCGAGAAGCGCGAGCTGCTCAAGGCCGCCGTCGACCACGTCGCCGGGCGGGTCCCCGTCCTCTCCGGCGTCGCCGAGTACACCACCGCGCTCGCCTGCCGGTTCGCCGCCGACGCCCTGAAGGCCGGGGTCGACGGCCTGATGGTCCTCCCCGGGATGGTCTACAAGTCGGACCCTCGCGAGACGATCGCCCACTTCCGGGCCGTCGCCGGGGCCACCGAACTGCCGATCATGGTCTACAACAACCCGGTCAGCTACGGCGTCGACCTCAAGCCCGAGGCCTTCATCGAGCTGGCCGACGAGCCGACCCTCGTCGCCATCAAGGAGTCGTCCGAGGACCCCCGGCGAATCACCGACCTGCGGAACGCCGTGGGCGACCGCTACCTGCTGTTCTGCGGGGTCGACGACCTCGTCCTGGAGAGCATCATCCTCGGCGCCATCGGCTGGGTCTCCGGCCTCGTCAACGCCTTCCCCCGCGAGAACCGCCTGCTGTGGGACCTCGCCGCCGCCGGCCGGTTCGAGGAGGCCCGCGCCGTCTATCGCTGGTACACCCCCCTGCTCCACCTCGACACCCATCCCAAGCTCGTCCAGTACATCAAGCTGGCCAACGCCGAGTGCGGCTACGGGACCGAGACCGTCCGCGCCCCGAGGCTGGCCCTCGAAGGGGCCGAGCGCGATCGGGTCCTCGGCATCATCCGCAAGGCGATCGCCGACCGGCCGAAGGTCGAGGTCGACGCCGCGTCCTGAACGATCGCCGCCCCTCCATTCTCCGACGGACCCCGACCCGCGATGAGCTATCCCCAGTTCAACGGAACCCGCGTGCAGGTGGTCGACTCGCACACCGGGGGCGAGCCGACCCGGGTGGTGGTCTCGGGCGGGCCGGACCTCGGCCGGGGCGACCTCGCCACGCGCCGGGCCCTCTTCCGCGACCACTTCGACGACTTCCGCTCGGCCGTCTGCAATGAGCCGAGGGGCTCCGACGCGATGGTCGGGGCCCTGCTCTGCGAGCCGGTCGACCCGAGCTGCGCCGCCGGCGTGATCTTCTTCAACAACGTCGGCGTGCTGAACATGTGCGGCCACGGCACGATCGGCCTGATGGTGACCCTGGCGCACCTCGAGCGGATCGGCGTCGGCATCCACAAGATCGAGACGCCCGTCGGCCCGGTCACGGCCACCCTGCACGGGCCGAACGACGTGACGGTCCGCAACGTGCCGAGCTACCGATTTGCCAAAGACGTGGCGGTCGAGGTCGAGAATTACGGCCCGACGCTCCGCTCGAAGGAGTCGTACCTCCTCCCCGGGGTCAAGGGAGACGTCGCCTGGGGCGGCAACTGGTTCTTCCTGATCAAGGACCACCCCTTCGAGATCAAGCTGGCCAACCTCGAACGCCTGACCGACTTCACCGTGAAGGTCCGCGAGGGGCTCGTCCGCCAGGGGATCACGGGCGAGAACGGCGGCGAGATCGACCACATCGAGCTGTTCGGCCCATCGAAGGTCGCCGACCGCAAGAACTTCGTCCTCTGCCCAGGCAAGGCCTACGACCGCTCCCCCTGCGGCACCGGCACCAGCGCCAAGCTCGCCTGCCTGGCCGCCGACGGTAAGCTGAAGGAAGGACAGATCTGGCGGCAAGAAAGCCTGATCGGCAGCCTCTTCGAAGCCCATTTCACCTATGAAGGCAACTGGACCATCCCCCACATCCGGGGCACCGCCTACATCAACTCCGAGGCGACCCTGATCCTTCAGGAAGACGACCCGTTCCGCATGGGCATCCGTGGCTGAACCGGTGTGGTCGCGTGGCGAGATGTCGCGTAACGAGCGGTCAGCGGTCAGCCAGACGAAGACAGCCGTTCGGTTTCCGGCCTTCGTTAATAAGATCGTTAATTCTGGCCTCCCGCTAAGAGGCTATCCGGAATACAACTGTTGGCTCGTAACGATTTATGTCTTATTTGCTATGGCTGATGCGATCGATTTCCCCTTGTTTTTCCGGGGAATCCCTCTCGGATCGACGCCCGCCAATATGGCTTAAGTCGAAGCCTGTCAACAGTTACATTTCCGGATAGCCTCTAACATACTTCTTCCCAAAGCCAATCGCTGACCGCTGACCGCATGAGGATCCGCATGAGTCAGGGCAAGGTCGCGATCGTCGGTGCGGGAATCGTCGGGGCGGCCATCGCCCGGGCCCTGGCGCGGGAAGGGTTCGCGGTGGTCGTGCTGGACGACCGGCCGGCGGGCAGCGGGGCGAC
>JAABUK010009635.1_pt1 | contig 13140 bp, 10 predicted proteins | sample 5559141 | NCBI WGS metagenome assembly JAABUK01 (sample SAMN10711869, study PRJNA513367) | rock metagenome | isolation source: Antarctica rocks | place: Antarctica: Victoria Land, Pudding Butte nord | collected 2016-01-03
GAACTGAAATAGAAGAAAACAGTTGAGTAAAGTTTGCGAATGTGATGAATGTCATCGAAGTCATGAACGTCTATCACGCTCGAAATTTCGATCATTCGAGTAAGAATTTATGAATCACTTACGTGCAAGAAAGCAGCGACTCTGAATATGAGTCAGAGAATTAAAAGTCTTGCAGAAGCTTTGACTTCAAAAAGAGAAATTTATTGTCATGATTTTAGCATGTGTTACTTGAAAGATGTTGAAAAAAGAAATGTTAAATCACTTAGATGATGTTGAACAATATTATAGATGATGATAGACGTGAGATTATCAGTGATGTTATGAAAGTCTTTTGATATGAATGATACTCAGCGTTTATGAGGTATAAGAATCTCTGAATGATCTCTTTCTTTTCTTTCTTCTTCGTGCAACGTCTTGTATCTAAAATTGTCACGAACTGAGAGTTGAATGAAATCAGAATGAAATTCTAATAACTAGATTTTAAATACAAGACGTTGCATGAAGAAGAAAGAAAAGAAAGAGATCATTCAGAGATTCTTATATCTCATGAACGCTGAGTATCATTCGTATCGAGAGACTCTCATAACATCACTGATAATCTCACGTTTATCATCATTTATAATATTGTTCAACATCATTTAAGTAATCTAACATCTTTTTTTCCAACATCTTTTGAGTAACACATGCTAAAACCGTGACAAAAATCTAGTTATTAAAATTTCATTCTGATTTCATTCAGCTCTCAGTTCGTGACAAAAAGATGATGAGAACTTTATTTTCTTCTTTGATTCAAAGTTGATTGAATGCAAAAATGATATTCAGCTTGATAAAAATTTTAGCTTGACTTAGATGATTCAATGTTTCTGAAATCAGAGACAGAGAATATTGATTCTTGACTATGATAATGTTCAGATCTCAATAATTCATGCAGAAGTGAAATTCTTCTTTGAGTTTCTTGATGAAGAGAACAGAAACAATCATTTGAAAGTGACTGACTTGAATAAAATCTTTGCTCAGATTTTCATTCAAATAACAACGAAGTTCTAGAATTTTGTCACGACTCATGTTGTACAAAGCGAAGACTGAGAATTAAGCATCTTCTTTAAGATGTATGACATGATCATGAACTTAATGTAAAGACAAGATATCAACGTTCTTCTTGAAGAAGACATCTAGAAACTTGAAATATCTAAATGATAAAATTGTGACTAAATCAACGTTCTTACTTTGTCAATAGACTTCAAGATCTTCTTGTGTCGTGAATGCAGTTAAATGAAATTTCTTTTTTATTTAATGAAGATTCAGATGATGATTCTTATCATATGTACTGTCTTAAGAACGCAACAAGAACTGAGCAAGAGTTGAACTGTTCTTTGAATGAACAGTCAAAGTCATGTGATGTGATTTTGACTCATCAGAGTCTAGATTAGAAGATGAGATTGACTTAAGATTCAAGAAGACATCAATTTTCTTTAAAATGATGTTAAATACTTTAATGTTTTTGACATGAGCAGCATGATCAAAGCTTCAAGCTTTTAACTTAACTATGTCAAGTTGTATAAAAGATTGATCAAGTTGATCTGCTTGAAGAACAACAAAAGTTCTAAAGAAGAAAGAATTTTGACACTTGATTTTTGATGAGTATTTTTTTTGAATGACTTAAAGAATACAACTAAAAGCTTCTTGTTTCAGATGAAAGACAAGACTGAATGAAATTTGTTTCTTGTGAACAAGCTGAGTATTAATTGACTTCTTATAAGCAAACGAAGAGTTATATTGCTTCTTGTGAGCAGATGAAAAACTGAGTTACTTCTTGTGAGTGAATTGAAAACTGAATTGCTTTTTGTGAATGAATTGAAAACTGAGTTGCTTCTTTCAAGTGAATGAGAGACTAGATTGCTTCTTGCAAGCAAACTGAAAACTGAATTGCTTCTTTCAAGCAAATGAAAAACTAAATTACTTCTTGCAAGCAAACTGAGTGCTAAATTGCTTCTTGTGAATAATTTGTAAACTGAATTGCTTCTTGTGAATGATCTGTAGACTGAATTGCTTCTTGTGAGTGATTCGTGAACTGAGTTACTTCTTATTAAACTGATCATCAAGTTGAGTTTCAAGTTGACATTTTGAACTCGAATTAATATCGAGTCGAGTTACTCACATTTTCAATTTGATTCAAGTCAAGTTGCTCATATTTTCAATTCAACGCGACTCGACTCAACTAAGAATTGAGTCAACTCAACTCAACTCATCAAGAATTCAAGCTTGACGTCAAGAGAGCTAAATATAGAAATTTTTCCGGTTTTTTGCTTTTGCATTACCTTTTTGCATTATCTTTTTGATAGAGAGTCATGACGGGAAACATGAAGACTATATGATAGAAAGTCATGAAGAAGAGTCATAGTAGAAAGTCATGATAGAAAGTCATGACGAGAAAACATGAAGATCATTTGATGAGAAGTCATGAAGAGAAACATGAAAGAAAACATGAAGAAGAACATGAAGAGAGTCATGACGAAAAACATGAAGGAAAAACATGAAGATCATTTGACTTTGATAGAGAGTCATGACGAAAAAACATGATAGAAAGTCATGAAGAAGATCATGAAGACTATTCAACCAAGCTATTTACATTTATCTAATATCTTGTCAAGTCGAGTTGAGTTTTCAAATTGAGTTGTCGAATCAAGCTTCTCAATTCGACTTGATTTCTTGAATTCAACTTCTCAATTTGATTCAACACTTTTTCAAAAAAATTTCAATTCAACTCAACACTTTTCAAGTCAAGTACTCGACTTGAACTCAAGTACTTAATTCAACGTGATCAGTCTACTTCTTATGAGTGAATTGAAAGCGAGATTGAAAGAAAGCTACTTTGTTAACTTTGAATGAGAAATTTTCTTCTTGTTGATTAAGATCATAGATCTTGATGAGAAATGAGTAATAATGATTAAGACAAAAGAAGAAAGATAAAATGAAAATATTATGCTCAAAATTGACATCAATGACGTGATGATGAAGTCATGATAAACTCATGATGATGAGATATTGATTTAATTCAGTGACATAGAAGAATAGTTTCTTGATGTATTCATCAAGAATCATTGTGATTTCAATGACATAAGTAATGTTATCAATTAAAGTGACTTGATCATCAAATTCTTGAAGTTTGCAAGAGTGAGTTAATTAATGCAAGAAAAAATAATGTTGTTGCATAAAGAATTTATTCATAAAGACATAAGCAAAGACTTTACTATTAATCAAAGCGAGAGCAAGAACTTTAGATTGAGCTTGACGTAGAATATAAAATACTATCATGTGACTATCTTTGAATGTCAAATTGAATTCAAAGAGTTTCAAGACAGATTTAGCAAAAAACTTTTTATATGATTGAAGTGAGAGTGAAAAGATTGAGACTAGTAAACAAGATAATATGTATACAGATCTTTGAACGTGACTTAGCTCAGAAACTAAACTTTTTTCATGAACAGCGAGACTTCTTCATTTATACTGATGACATCACTGTCATAGATGTTCATGATATGCAAAGTGAAGAACTTCTTATTTGAGCATTCTTTAACAATTTTGCTTGAATGTTGCAATTTGCAATAGTAGCACAGCTTTCACTTGTTGCAGATTTTCTTGATCTCAGAAATGATCAGAGTCTTATCTTGAATGATGACAATGATAAAGTTTAGATTCATTGACTCATCAAGAAACAAGAGAGAAAGAAACAAAAATACTGTTGAAACAACAATCACAAAGATGATGATCTTTGAATTCAAAGAATTACTAGTCAATGCAGAGATGTTCTTAACTTTAATGAATGAAACAATGATGAAGATGAAGTGAGATTGATGATGCTTAAGCTATTGAAACTCTTCGTTGATGTTAGAAAATGTTTAAATTCATTGATGAAAGATGAATGATCAAGTTTCATTGAGATTTTGTCAGAAGAAAATGATGATTTAAGTGAAATAATTGACATTATGCTTCAAACAGTCAATCAATGAGAAATCTTTCATCAAAGAATGTTCTTTCTTTTGATAAAAGAAATTGTAGTAGTTAACAAAGTTATTCATGTTTTACTTCAGAGTTTCATGAAGATATAAATGAGCATCTTTTGTCTTGAAAGAATTGTTGCAGTAATAATGCAACTTATGTCATTAATCTGCAAAGATGAAAATGATACAAAGATCATTGACTTGATATTAATTTGAGATTGTGAATTTTCTTATCTATGATGAGTCATAACTCAACATAAATGATCTTGACTTGATGAAAGAAGTAATGATCATCATTCATATTCATGCGCTGTATCAGACTCTGCTTTCATACATTCAATTAATCTTTGTCTTTCTTATACTTAAATATGTCAAGAAGCTTCTTGAATTTAGAAGCAGTGAAGACAGTGACAAAGTTTGCAAAAGAGTGAATAATGAAAAGAGATTGATTATTCAAGATTTATGTGATGATCTGAGTTATCATTGCAAGAAACTGAGAATTCAACTTTATATAGATTGAAGAATTAAGAATGATGAACGAGAATGAAATGATAACATCATGTTATCAAACTTGATTTTGAAGTTCTTGCATTACGCGAAAGATCTTGACTGAATTTTCAATCACACTTTGAGCGAACTGTTCAACAGCATGCTCATCATCAATTAAGAGATTGTGAAATGACTTTATTTGAGTGAAAGAATAACTAGATGAGATTTCAACATATGAAAATGTTGCAGAAAGTGTAAATCTTTTGTAATGTCAGAAACTGAGCTAGATTAAAGATACTATTAATATAAAAGACTGATATTATTATTACTTTGATAAAATCTAGATACAAGACAATACATCAGATAATGTATAAGATGAAAGACAAAGAGTGAAAGAAAAGAACAAAAGTTCAACTTTTATATACATGAATTAAGCAGAATTAAGACTAGACAGTAATTTTATTGACTTAAGATTGCAAAAGTTCATGCATATGACTGAGATGATTGAAACAAAATTGCTGAGACTAAATTAAGATGATGATGACTAGATTAATGACTTGATTCATTGAACTGCAAAACAGATTCAATGAATCGAGATTATCTAAGATATCAATGATTTAAATTCTAAATTGAGTTGATGATCTGACATCATGACAGTATGAGTCAAAGAAGATAATAAAGATAGTCAAATCTTTGCTATCTAAATGCATGTATAGTTTGTTGAACGTAACAATGATGTTCAATTGAATCAGATACTTGCTTTCTTGTATATGAGCAAAAGTCTCGTATATTAATGACAAAGAGTAGTGATTTCATTTAATTAAAGCATTGAGCTTTCTGTAATTAATGCAGAAACGCAGATTATTGTCTTTCTTTTCAATGAACAAGATGAACGAAACATATGATGCAAAGCTGAAGAAAATGAACTCTTTGTTTAAATGATTAATCAGATATTTCTTTATCTTCTGAAGCTTGTGATCAAACATCTGATATAGTCTGCTTTGAAAGAATATTTCTTCATTGATCAACTCAATTTTGTAATCATAAAAACAATGCAATGATAGCTGATTAATTATAGCTCGATCAAATACATTTAAATAATCATGATACTTGAAGAAAAGCTTGACTTTGATCTCTTTGAAAGTTTCGATGTGTGAAAGTTTATGCAGATTCACTTCTTCAAGCTTATTTTTAACTGTAGTTATGAGTCAATCAATTTTCAAGATAATAACAGCAAAAGTCTTTACATCTGATCATTTGACTAACATTCTATAAGTCATAGTCTTTATCATTGCAATGTTCATTGAATCTGATGTTGATTTAAAAATTTTGACGTTAGTTAAAGTCACGTTACACGATTTTGACTGTTCAATTAGTTTAACTGACTTAGATTGATCATCAAGTTGAGTTTTCATATCTACATTCTGATTTGACTTGAGTACTTAAGTTGAATCTTCTGACTCAACTCGATATTGATCTCAAGTTGAGTCAGAACTCGCTGACTCAACTTGACTCATTAAGCAATTGAATATGACGTCAAAAGAGTTAAATATAGAAAATTTTTCCGATTTTATGCTTTTGCATTATCTTTTTGCATTATCTTTTTGATAGAAAGTCATGATAGAAAGTCATGATACAAAGCTATGATAAAGAAACATGAAGATCATTTGATAAAGAGTCATGAAGAGAAGTCATGAAGAAAAGTCATGATAGAAAGTCATGATAGAAAAACATGATAAAGAGTTATGATAGAAAGCTATGTGTTGCGAGCGTGTCTCGTTACTCTGAGTTAGTTTAACATAAATTGTGTCAAACTATCATAAACTAGTACAGAGCTGATGTTGACACGCTAGTGATTTAGCGCGCCTTCGTGAGTATAAGACTCTCAACGTGTTTCATCTTCTTTCTTCTTTAGCTTTGAACTTCTAGTTAGAATACACTCATATGATTCGCTCTATGCAGACTCATAACATTAGTTCAAAGCTTATTAATCTTGCTATTGACGTGTAAATGATATAAAAACAAGCTATACAACTCAAATCAGAAGTTGAATTCAGAAATTTTGACAGCAGAATCAGAACTCAAGCTCAGAAAGCTCAATAGAAATCAGAAATTTCAGCAGTACTTGAACTCAGAAAGTTCAATAAAGTACTAGTCGTTGCTTGAACTCAGAAAGTTCAATAGAGTAACATCAGAATCTCTCAACCAGCAATTTTCTACTCATATAATGACTAGAAGCACAGAATCAAAATCAGTAAGCATTACTTGCTATAACTTTCAAAATGTTAAAAGAGAATTACTTCTATCACAGAATTGAGCAGCATCAGAAGAAGAGAAAGGCATGAATGCAATGTTGAACACAGAAGAAGAGAACATGAATGCGTTGCTTTTTATCTACGAAATGATTAAGATCAGCATCAATGAGAAGCTGAATGCTTGAATAACAGCTAATGAAACAGATGACATCATCATCTTTATTAAGTACATGCTTCATCAGCATGACATTGAAATTGAGATTCACAATGACATGATTCAGATGTTAGAAGATATTAACAAGATAAACATCACATTGAAGATTACACAGACGCGTCTGCAGAAAGAGAATAAAGACAAGAACGTGATTATACATCATTTAAAAGCTGCATCAAGTTGATAAAGCACTTTGATTTCTGAAGATCAATCTTCGAAGTTGATCAAGTTATTCAACTCATCTTTGTTCAAAGATTCAGCGCAGAATGTAAACAATTGACTGTCTTGAATGTGAAATAAGCTGAAGATAAACAAGAATTATTTTTCTATTGAAAAGTTGAAGATTACATACATCAAAAGTTGAGTCAGTGAAGCTGCAATCAAACATATTGCATCTTGCATGTAAGATATCTTCTTAAACTCATTTCTAAAAGTTGAAGAAGTACTATCGATGATTAATAAAATGTACAATGATCTCAATCATCATTACACGACTTAACAACAGTACTTGAAGCTGTATCAGAACAAAATCTTCTTTCATGAATTTTGAATGAAATTTCAGAAATTTAGTGCAAAACTAAAATACAATAATGAGACTTTATTAAATGATCTTCAGTACAAGATCAGTTTAGATTTTCAATGAGTAACACTCAATGAACAAATCATAGATTTGAATGAGTTTATCAACATTTGCATGCAAGTCAATGTTAAATTAACTGAATTGAACATTCAATCAGTTGTCAAAGCATCAATGACTTAAGCTGCTTGCTTTGTCTCTAGCACATCGACTACTCAACTCACGTCATCAGTTTCTTCGTGAAAGAAATTCAGAAGATTGAATCTCAATTCTATTCAGAAAAAGTTGTTTAAGAAAGAACTTTGCTTCAAATGCAAGAAGTTAAAACATAGAGCATATGATTATCTTAAAACAATTCAAGTGCATGAGATCGCTGCGAATTCGAAAAATGATCTGCTTTCGTCAAAGTAGTGATTAAGAATGATATACTCATATTCTGTTTCATCAGCATGTCTGATGATTCATTTAATTTCAAGTCGTTCATTGTTGACATCATCTTGAATAGTCTAGAAAAGATATTCAGATTTCTTGCTCTGATAGATACTGAAGTCACTGACATGACTTTCATTGATGAATCTTTGATGTCAAAGTTATGTGAATGCTTTGATATTCAGTCAATATCATTATTGAAATCAAAGTCAATTCAATTGTATGATAAAATTTCTGATTGAAAGTCGATTACATACACTTTGTATACATCAATCATGATACAAAAACATAAGAATGAAATGATGTTTTTATTGATAACTCGTCTAGATCAGCATAAAATAATCATTGAAAATCTTTGATTGAAAAGAAATCAAATTTTGATAAATTTTGCAAATGATTGATTAATATCATCATTGAAGATTCAAACATTGAAATCTGTTGTTTCAAAAGCAAGCAGTCAATCAGCATTTCACAGATCTGAGTCAAGCAAAATCTGTGAAATGAAATGAAAGAACTTGAACTTAATTGTTATGTCAACTATCATCTTGAAATGACTCATGAATCAGAAACTAGTGAATCAGTTCATTGAATCATTACTTTTAATGAAGTTAAGCACTCAAGTTGATTTCAATCAATCTCAACTCATTCAATCATCAGAGAAAGAAGAGCTCGTCAATATTATCATGATCAAAGTCGCTGTGTATTAAACTTTAGTCAAGAATAAGAAGATCAAGATCTTCTTCTTGATTATTAGTGAAATCAACAAAGTGCTTAGCTCAGTTGAAGATTTCGTGAAACTAAATGAAGTGATCTTTGTCATGTCACTGAGTAAACTGAAGAAGAAGCTTTCAATAGTCTATCACGACTTTCTAGATATCTTTGATAGAGAAAAGATAACGCAGTTGTCTTTGCATTAATCATATAATCACAAGATTGAATTAGAAGATGAGAGTTAATCTTCTAGAAGTCAATTGTATCTCATGTCGAGTTACAAGTTGCAAAAGATCAAGAAGTATTTAGAAGAAAACTTGAAGAAGAAGTTTATTACACTTAGCAAAGCTTTCTTTGCTTCGTTAATACTATTTGTTGAAAAGAAAGATGATAGTCTTTGCTTTTGCGTGAATTATCAAAAACTGAATGCTTTGATCAAAAGAGATCATTATTCAATACTCTTGATAAACGAAGTACTCATTCAAATTCAAGACAGTAAGTATTTGACTTAATTCAACATTATCATCACGTTCAATAAACTGCGCATGAGTTCAGAAAGCGAGAATTTAACTACTTTTGTTACTTTCTTCAATGTTTACAAGTATAAAGTAATGCTCTTTGAATTAATCAATGAACTTGCGTTCTTTCAACACTATATCAACAATGTATTGTTTAACTGTCTGCGCAAGTTTTGTCAAACATACTTGAATGATATTCTCATCTATAATAAAGTCTTGAAAGAACATAAAACTCATGTGAAAGAAGTGCTAAACAAGCTTCGTGAAGTCGATCTGCAGATAAATATTGACAAGTGTGAATTCAAGATTCAGAAAATCTTGTTTCTTGAATTACTGATATTCATCAATGATCTGCGAATGAATTCTTGAAAAGTAAATGTGATTCAAAGTTGAGAAGTGTTGCAATCGTTGATTTATGTACAGATCTTCATTGACTTCTGCAATTTTTATCAACGATTCATAAAGAACTTCTCAAAGATCATTCAACTCATGATAAAGCTGACTTGAAAAGATCATCTTTTTGAATAAACAAAGATTTGTCAAACAATCTTTGAAGAACTGAAGTAACAAGTGATAACAGTCTTCATTTTAAAGCATTTTGACTCAATCAGAGAAGCTATTCTGAAAATTGACTTCTTGAACTATGTCAACGACGAAGTATTATCTCAGTATGATGATGAAGACATTCTACATTCAGTGATCTTCTACAGCAAGAACATGATTTTCGCAGAATGCAACTACGAAATTTATGACAAGAAACTGCTGATCATTATTCGCTGCTTAAAGCATTGACACTCTGAATTAAAATGTACAGATATTTTAATCAAGATCTTTATTGATCATCTGAATTTGAAGTACTTCATGATAATCAAAGAACTGATCAGACGATAAACTAGATGAGCTGAAAAGTTATCTGAATATAACTTCAAGATTATATATCAGTCAGAAAAACAGAATCTGAAAGTTGACGTGCTGATTAGAATGTCAAACGTTAAGTCGATTGAAGCAAATGATGATCAAAAGCTATATCAGCATCAGATGTTATTATCAGAAAGCAAGTTTAAATTGCAGTCAATAAAAGTTAATCAAGAAGATGATCAGAAAGCTGATCAAGATCTGACTCAGATTTGAAACTTGAATCAAAAGCTAATCAAAATTCGATTGAAGAGATAATTTCTATTCAGAATCAGATTATAGTTGAAAATCAAATGAATCAACTGTGCTTCGATATTCAAATAATCATGAAACAAAACAGAAGAACTTATCAAGATATTAATCTAGACAATTGCAAAGTACTTGATGAAGTACTTTGAACAGTCAATGATCACTTGATTGATAAGAGAAGCACATGATCTTTTGATCAGTAATCACTCTGACATGAATTAAATGTTGAACTTGCTGAGATGATCATATTGCTGATTGAAGATGAGAATAATGATCAAGCATTACATTTGAAACTGTTATGTTTGTCATAGATCAAAAGCATCGAGAGATTGAATCAATGAATTACTGAAGTCATTGCTCATACTTGAGCAGTAATGACAGAACATATCATTAAACTTCATTATTGATCTATCAGTAAGTGATGAAAACAATGCGATTCTGACAGTCATAGATCAATTGTTTAAGAAACGACATTATATATTATGTTAATCAGATGATGAAGAAATCTTCGCAGAACAAACAGTCAAGCTACTGTTGATATGAGTTTTCAGAACTCATGAATTATCAAGATCAATAATGTTCAATCGTGATTCATAATTCATATTGATTGTTTGAAAGTCTTTATATCTGAGACTCAACATCAAGATGAAACTATTCACAGACTATCATTTGTGTTACGATTCTAGCTATCATCTATGTTGATGACTATGTTGATGACTATGTTGATGACTATTCTGAGAGCTATCGTCGATCGCTCGTCGCTAAAGCATAGACTTGTTTCGAAGTCAACTTTATTCAGAGTTAGCTTATGTTCTTCTGAGTCATATAGATAGTTGATTCTTTTCTTCTAGATACTTTTCTTTCTTAGCATTTATATACTCATTACATTACACTCATATGACTCGCTCTATGCTGATCTCTAACAATTTGCAAACAGATGATCAAACAGAAAGAGCGAATCAGAATGTAAAATGATATTTACGAAGCTTTTACTCATATATGCAAGATGATTGATTCGTCTGATTATTTATGACTGAATTCATTGATAACAATGCTATTTCATCATCAATTGAACAGTCAGCATTCTTTCTGAATAAAAGCTTTCATTCTCATATGAGCTTTGATTTGAATTCAACTAAATATGAGATCATTCAAGCTAAAATCGAAGCGAACAAAGCAAAGAATATATTCAAACACATGAAACAATCACTAACATTAATTAAGCAAGCATTAGTAAAAGTCAGAGTCACAATGAAGAAACAGATTGATAAACATTGAAAAGAAATGATTTACAAAATAAATGACATGATGTTTCTGAACTCAAGAAACATCATGATCTCAAGATCATCAAAGAAACTAAATAATAAGATGCTAGAACTTTTCAAGATTCTGATTGAGATTGAACATGCATATCAACTGAAACTGTTGTTGACTATGAAGATTCATTCAAAGTTTGCATCAAATCTGCTGCAACTAGATTCAAAAAATGCTTTAAAAGAACAATGAAATGAGTCATCTGATTTTATAGTAATTGAAGATGAAGATAAATGAGAAGTGAAGAACATATTAAATTTCAAACACTATGAATGAGACAAATAACTACAATATCATGTCAATTGAAAAGAATACAACGTCAATCTACATTGATACAACGTTGATGAAAGTGAATTTAAAGATTGCTTAAAAGTCATCAATGACTTTCATGAATGTTATTCAAACAAATCAAGATAGAAATTGACTCAAGAAAAATTAACTGAACTGCAGCAATGAGAACATTACTAAATGAAGAGAGAAAATAATGTTGCAAGTGTGTTTTGTTACTCTGAGTTAATCTAACATAGATTGTGTCAAACTATTATAAACTAGTACAAAGCTGATGTTAACACGCTAGTAATCTAGCGCGTCTTCGTGAGTATAAGATTCTCGATGTGTTTCATCTTCTTTCTTCTTTAGCTTTGAACTTCTAGTTAGAATACACTCATATGATTCGCTCTATGCAGACTCATAACACTATGATAGAAAAACATGATAGAAAGCTATGATAGAAAAACATGAAGATTGTTTGATAGAGAGTCATGAAGAAAAGTCATGAAGAAAAGTTATGATAGAAAGTTATGATAGAAAGTCATGATAGAAAAACATGATAGAAAGCTATGATAGAAAGCTATGATAGAAAGCTATGATAGAGAGTCATGATAGAGAGTCATGATAAAGAGTCATGATAGAATATCTATCTATTTATCTTTATCATCGACGTTTTGACAAAGAGCTTAGATAGCTTGTGAGCTAGTGAGCAGGGTTCATTCAATACTAATGCGCTCGAGGCGCATATGCTAGCTACTAGATGAGACGTTTGCTACAAGCTAGCTGTCAACTGAGTTTGCATCGTTGATTAGCTTACATGCTACATAGATCAGCTACAAGCTGATTTAGCTGATTTAGCACTACTCTTCACCCTACTCGCTCACCTACTCTTCATTCTACTCGCCTACCTACTCGCTCACCTACTCTTCACCCTACTCGCCTACCTACTCGCCCACCTACTCTTCATCCTACTCACTCACCTACTCGCTCACCTACTCTTCATCCTACTCGCCTACCTACTCGCCCACCTACTCTCCACCCTACTCGCCTATCTACTCGCCCACCTACTCTTCACCCTACTCGCCCACCTACTTTTCACCCTACTCGCCTACCTACTCGCCCACCTACTCTCCACCCTACTCGCCTACCTACTCGCCCACCTACTCTCCACCCTACTCGCCTACCTACTCGCCCACCT
>JAABUK010009637.1_pt1 | contig 13139 bp, 15 predicted proteins | sample 5559141 | NCBI WGS metagenome assembly JAABUK01 (sample SAMN10711869, study PRJNA513367) | rock metagenome | isolation source: Antarctica rocks | place: Antarctica: Victoria Land, Pudding Butte nord | collected 2016-01-03
CAGCTTGACAGGCTATATACACAACAACCAAGTCAAGGCTTCTGATTTTGGCACGCACCAAGGCTTGCAAGTCAGCTGAGCTTATCACTGGTGCATCGCAGATTTAGCTGACCTGCTGACTGGCAGTGCGTACTCGATCCAATCATCCAACCCCGCCCTAAACCGGCTCGTCCCCGTGAACAGATCTGTTAGCCGCTATCTTTGGCGATGCTGACGCACGCGTATCCTGTCAGCCGTCCTTAAGCTTGCCCTCTGCAGCTCGGTGGGTGTTGATGGTAATGCCCACAGATAGTCCTATGCTTCACATACGCACGGAAGGCTCATCGATCGACACTCGGCAGCTTCAAGGACAGCGTGGTGTCACGACCCGCGCTCACCTTGAAGCTGCCAAGTGTTGACAGGATCCTCTGGGCATTTGCAATGCCCACTGCACCTTCGCTGCCGCCGAAGGAGGGAGGAGAGAGCCAACCAACTAGGGTTGTACAGATGTGCCAGGGTTATCAGTAATTCATCATGTCTAACCAGTCTGAACTGAATTTGTAAACAATAACGCGCTCCTTCTGGGCAAAGAAGGCGCATTTAAGAGGTTCGGGAACTGAAAAGAGTGTGATACTTGTCTCTGAGTAGGGGACAGTGTACACATATGGGCAAAGTCTAGATGATCTATAGAGTCTAGCTAGGAATACCGGTAGGTGGTCTATGATGTCTACCTGTCTCAATTGGTGGTGAATGACAGCTGAGTCTGACACTTAGGACACGCTTCATGCGCTTGCCAGAAACAGGTAAAAGAAAATATGGGTTAACCTGCAGGTGTTGAAAGGGCGAAACCAATGATGCTGGCGCCATGTACATAGTTTGGCATTCCTGGTGGGCGCTGTGCGTCGGCTGGATGACAAATTGTTCCATGAAAGAGAGGCATGATGTTCAAGTCCAGCTATGACTGTGTTGGCATGCCATGCGCATCTATGACATGCACATTTTTGACAGGAATACTTTGGACTTGGGTAGGTAAATGGTAGCCAACACTGCGAAGGCAATGAGAGACTGAATTGTGAACACTGTAAAGAGACGCATCCTGTAGATCATCAATGAGAACAAGTCTACCGGTATGTAGACAAGAAGCTGGGGCTGAAGCTAAGGCGCCTGCTGGCACCTGCCGGCATCTGTGCAGGCATTCCAGAATGCGATGGTTTGTTGCCACCAAAAGTGCTTCAAACTGTGCATGTTCAACTCTGCCTAAATGACAGCATGGGAAGTGGTGGAAGGTACTCCACATAAAGGAGTGCATGGTGCCGCACAGCTTCACAGGACACTCTACACTGTAGACAGGCCTAGCTACGTTTGAATATGAATATCGACGGCATGTGCAGAACGCCCTGCAAATAGGGCTGGTTGGCTTAGTCACAGGATTATGCAGGGGCGGTGATCTCGTCAGTGCTCAGCCTGAAAGCGGTCAAAGCATACATGTCGGCACCTGTTGCTGTCATAGGTTTGTGACGATGTCGCAGACGACGATGCCAGTGTCCGGACGGACCATTTTGCCGCCCAGGTAGGTACCATGGCGACCTTATACAGCTGTTTCGGCCCACAGCGTTTGACTTCGACTTCTCTTTGCAGCTGTTCTGGCCACTGCAGTGGCTGCCATCATATAGGAGGACAAGCATTATTTGCCAGACGGCCGCTGAGAGTAAGCTTACAGTTGCCCGCCCCCAAGGCTGACCCGCAGGGATGTGCACGCTTGCTGTACCTGAAGCTTCCAGGCTGCTGCAGATACAGCATCGCAGGGGAGCATGTCAGACACGAGCTGCGGGAAACATTTCGTCCAATGACTTTCGGCCTGGCACAATGATAGAAATGGATGGTGCTCCATATCGAGTCATGGGTAATTTTGCCAGCCAGCTCAGAACAACACAGTCCAGTTATGAACCAGGCACGTAGCATGCAGAGCTCACGGAGGCTCCTCTGTCTTGCAGAACACTTACATGTGAAGCCTGGTAAAGGCGCTGCCTTTGTGCGAACAAAGCTAAAGAACTCTATTACAAGCAATACAATAGACAAAACATTTCGAGCTGGGGAGACAGTTGCATCTGCGACAGTTGAAAAGAAGGACAGCCAATTTACATACGCTGATGGCGCTGAGGTCAGCCCACTGCTGCATGCAGCATCTTGTATTGCTTTTTGGTAACAGTGCTGTGCATGCAGCATGAGCGCGTGACAAATTGTCTATATTACTGAATCATGGTCATGCTTTCAGAGAAAAAGCAGCTTTGTGCAAGCAAGTACGACGTATGATGCATATGCAGTATGTCTTTATGGACATGAACACATACGAGGAAACTAGAATAGTAAGGGACGAAACCTGGGCCAAGTACATGAAAGAGGGCTTGCAGGTTGCTCTCATTGTCTGGAACGACAAGGTGAGGCATTCACGCTCTGCTGTGTCATCATGCATGCCCCTGCATGCGTGCCAAGTTTCATTTGCATGCTAGAGAGCAGCAATGCAACAGTGTAATGAGTCTCCTTGCTTTTGCACAGTCATCCTGACCAGCAGTACAGTAATCGGAACACTCCTGGCATAGCCTAAATGCAGCAACTAATTGCTAACTCCAAATCACCATCAGACTTCATGGCCAAGCACCTGTAAAAGCAAAGCCGCCTATCGCATGCAGGTCATTAGCGTCGATGTCCCAAATCAGTTGACGCTAGAAGTGACTGAGACGGCTCCTGGAGTGAAAGGCAACACAGTGTCTGGAGGTACAAAGGCAGCTACCCTGGAGACAGGAGCTGTCATTCAGGTCAGCCTCAGTGCCACTGCTGGCCCTCTGCTCTCTGATTTGTCACACTTCTGAGTGTGCAAACTGTCTTAGCTGTTTGTGATGCACCAATCTATGTCATGCATCAGTGTGTTTGGGAGCTAGCGCTCAGTCGTGATAAGTGCAGTCAGGCAAGCACAAGCTAAGATGTGGCATACGGCATGTGGCTTCACAGCTACTAGCAAATTTTGCTCCACCTGCATATGGACAGCCGATACAAAAGAAGTTGTATGTTTTGAGTGTCCTGGCTCTTGATGAGCTAGGCATGTGTGGGGAAAGTGTTGTCTTTCCAGAGCATCCTGTTCCATGCACCCCTAGACAGCCTATCAATACGACAGTGTTGACAGTCACATCATGCAATATTGTTGAAAATGGACCTAGGGCAACCAGGTTTGCTGGGCCCTTTGACTTCACCAAACAAAAGCTTCTTAGGCAATCTACAATCAGACATCCTGAAAGTATGACCAAGCCACCTGAGTCTTTTGCTTTGCAGCTGAGACTCCACCTACAAGGCATTGCACAGCTGATGATACTATGTACTCACTTTACTGTCTACTAATACTCTTCTGTCTACCACTACTACTGAAGGGTCTCTGTGCTGTGCAGGTACCTTTGTTTATTGCTCAGGGGCAGAAGATCATGGTTGACACTCGCACTGATGCATACCTCAGTAAAGTGAAGTAGTTCGACACTTGAGGTCTGCTCATCAGCAACACAACAGCAGAGTGGCTCAACTCCCCGTGCACCTCTGCTGCCGAATGTTGCAATTTTCACCCCCCTCCTCAGTTTCACACACAAGGCATGCAAAGAGCTATTGATTTGACATGGACTATGCAAAATGACTTACCTATTCTCTGATTTGCTATTGACGTTTTGACATGACCAACCAGAGGGCTCTCCAGTAGAGCCAAATACCCTAGCATTATTGATGGTTCGATAGCCCTTTGTGCCATGCAAAGTCATTCAATGTCAACATGGGAGCCAGTGTGGCAGCCTCGTACACGTGTAATGACTGCAAGCACACCATCATGATTGCATCAGATGCATCAAGCATGCCTGCACATAAATAAACTTCGTAAAGTTGGCAAAACCAGATGTTCAAAACAAAGCTGTCGATGTCATTTTGGGTGGAAGATTTGGCCCTTGTCTGAGTACAGTATGGCAATAAGTAGTCGTGCATACTGCTCGCAGAACACTTGCATCAGGGAATGTTTGCCAGTGCTGGAAGATTTACACTTCAGGCGGTTTCTGGAACTCCTTGTCCATGGGGTAACTGCCAAGGACTCTCATGAAACTTGCAATCTCTTGCAGATGCCGCAGAGCATTCTGACACTTTTGATCCGCCAATGTACCCACAAAGTCAATGTAGAACAGGTAGTTGTATTTCTTTGCCTGGGTATCTGATGACACAATAGGGTTGTCCCTCATTGGCCGCGATTCAATCTTTGACATGTCAATGTCCCGCAGAGCAAACACAGAAAGGGCTCTGAACAGTTGACCTGGCCCCAATTGCTTTGGGGCAAACACAATGGAGGTTTTGCACAAGCCAGCTTCTGGTTGTGTTGACACCAATGGGTCTCGGGACAGCTGAATGAAGCGTGTGATGTTGTTTTCCATGTCCTGTATGCCATCTTCGAGGATTTCTAGGCCATAAAGCTCAGCTGCTCTGCGGCTAGCTACTGCAGCTGCATCCCTGCAGCATGCATGCTCAAGGTTCATACAACTCAGCTATCAGACAGATTCACCACAAATGTATACAGAGCAAAGCATGTGCACACATATTTTGCTCGATGCTTTGTCTGCGCAGGATCATGCACACATGCATCAAGTTACGAAGCATGGAGAGGATGACAAGCAGGCAGCACAGTCAAGAACAACATGGCTGTCATTTCAAGCCAGGACTGCATTCAGCGCAGCCTTGTTCCTGAGTGCACACGTAGCTGAACACCATTGACCAAGCAAAGCAATCTGCCAAAAGGGAAAAGGGGGGGGGGGAGGGCAAGGGGTTGTCACCTCCAGCCCTGTTGAGCTATTGTCTGAGCAGCACCAGCTGTGTCATCAACAGCTTCCTTGGTTGCGCCAGGCAAGCTATTCCTAAGGTAATTGTCAACTTGTGCCAGTGCCTGCGGATGACTCATCACCCTTCTAACTTCACTTTTCTTCACCCCAGGGAGTACCATGAGACAGTGGTTGACCTCCACAGAAACCTCTCCTATGATGTGGAGTCTATATCGCAGCAGGAGGTCATAGACTGTGTGTATGCTGCCTCCCAAGCTGTTCTCAATAGGCAACACTGCTGTGTCTGCCACCCACTGCGACAGCGCCTGAAATGCTACTTCGAACTGCTCACATGGTAGGGGTTCTGCGTTTGGGCTAGCTTTGCGAGCTGCGCTTTCGCTGTATGCTCCTGGGACTCCCTGATATGCAACTCTTTGCAGAGACAGTGTATGTGGTTCCGACACCTGCATTTCACCTGGTTCAGGATGGTTGCTACGAAACATGCGTCCTGTAGCGTTTGAGCCGCTCTAGATACCTGATTGACGTCCTTGTTTGTGGCGTGAGCGATCATGCTCGTTGTGAGGACCTTGTTGCGAGGGACTTGAACTGTTGAGCCCATATCCGTGGCTGCTGGGCCGGTTGGTTTTAGTTGCGACTTGGCGAGGAACTCGCGCTCAACCTGACTGCTAACTTCAACTTGTTCCTCCAAGGTTTGGGCGGGGTCTATCACGGTTGTGAGCGAGCTTTTGCAGCCAGGATTGCGGCGAGCTCGGGTGACCGGCTCAAGTCAGGTTGCTGTCGGTGACTTCCGTACAAATGACAATGAGCAAGCCTTGGCGCTTGCAGGAGCATTGCTACAGTACCGCAGGTCCCTTCAGTGCAGCAGGCTTTATCGGAGCTACCCTGCCGCAATTCGGATGGCGTCTTAGTGTGGCGCTCCGAAACCATGCAATCTGGGTAATGGTAAGGCTGATGCCACTGATCAGACCAGTGATCAGACTACATGCAATCGTGCATACCGGTATATTTTGTTTGATGCACCATACTCAATTCCATTACACCCGAATTATCCAGCAGGAAGTGTGCTAGGGCAAAGCCTGTCAGGTGTGCGCCCGCTAATCGACACGATCAGTGCTGCGACCCTTCTTGCCTCCTTGCCGCTTGGCTTGAGGCTGTACTTGGGTAAAGTACACAGCTGCCATTGCTATCAATAGGATCCCTATGAGGGTAGTGAAAGGCAATCCACCTATATGCCTGACTTGTACAAAGGCATAGACCCCATCTCTCGACAGCAGGATGATGTCATTGTTGCCATCCCCATCAAAGTCTACAACTTGCAGAGGAATAGCTGGCGTCGCCTACATGGACAAATCGACTGTGAGCTATCATGTGTTATCAGCATACAGTACCTCTGCCAATCAGAACTGCATGCTGAAAGCTACAAAAGGTGGTGCGCAAGGCAGGCCAAGTCACTTACAAGGTAGCTAGACATTAGCTAACAAATGCAAAGCACACTTACCCAGGGGACAGCCTACACAGAGGCACCTTCCATGTAATCAGTGTGCACACACTGTAACTCAGCATCAGCAGCTGTAAGAACATGAATGCTCAAATACTCAGAATTTTGTGAGCAAGGTGTGCAAACCGTACAAGCCAAAGACGACTGGAAAGAAAACTTACAGGCAGCGTCAGGAGATCCAGCGTATGCCCCTGAGGGGACAGAATGATGGCTGTGTGTGAGCCTGCAGCCAAGAGCACATGGGGCCCGCTCCCATCAGCCCTCAGCTGCAGCGCCCTTAGAGTGGGGTCCACTTGCTGACCCTGGCCCTGCCTGTGCTGATTACTCCAGGTCAAGCCATGTGCATTCTGCAATGTAACACACACTCAGCTCAGGCTTGTGATCATCACCAAAAGTGCACTTGACCTTTAATTTGTTGCTAGAAAACAGAATATGGTGTCTCATGGTGGGACAAGATGGGGCCCAGAAGCTATGGTGGCCTGCGTATTGCTGACTGGGCTTAGTCAGAGCATAGACAGCATGCATGTAGCATCAGCATGCTGAAAGTGTGCATCTTGATTGTGAAAATTCATACCTGGCAGATCATAAGCTGGACTTTCACTGTGCTTTGTTGTGTGTGCTCAATGCTTTGTGGCCAAGCAAAAGATGGCCTACATTTCAGGGAACATGACATCATGATCAAGGAACCCATACCTGCCAGAGCTTACGCCCAGTAGCACTATACGCCGTAACTTCTCCTCTGCTGTTTAGAAAGACAGCTAGATTCCCAGCCTCATGGTGACCCATGTCACTTCTCTGGGGGGGTTGTGGCAGCACTGCTGGGGTGGCTACTTCCAGTGGGGGTGCAGAGCCTCCCATGTTGCTGCCTCCAAAGGGCAGTCCAACTATTGCATTGTACCTGTACTTGCCATGAAACAGAGACTGCACACATTGTTGTAGCAAGATGTGCTGTTGCAACAGATGCAGTGAGAACAAAGACAAATTGCCAAATTGAACATCTGCAGATTGATGGGACGACGGCAGGATGGCACCTAATCCTGGAAGCAGGCACATGAGGTGTGTTGCAGAAAGGAATGCAAAGCTGGTTTACAACAGGAGACTTTCAGAGAGCAGAAGCTGCAAAAGCAACCAAACAATTTGCAATTTCCTGATGGTCCAGATAGTTACTCTGGTGAGGCCAGTATAGAGGTCAAGTCACAGCTGAGCAATGTGATTGAAGCTGGCTTTGTTGACACCCATGACAGCAAGATATGAAGTGCTAATTTTCATGTGCAGTCATGCACCATAGTAAGCAGCTTGAGTTGACTACCTGCAGATGGAGCCATTAAAGAGAGGGGTATTAGGGGGTACCCCTGACGTCACGGTGCCCCAACACCTCTGATGGTGCTGGTGACCTGTCCTGCTGTACAGAGCATCTGTCTCTTTACCCCCTGCTCACAAAACTGTTTGTCTGATGCTATGCACAACTGTATGACATGCACCAGACACTCAAATGGCACAGGCAAACCAACCAATACCACATTGAACATCACGAAGGACTAGATGCACCGTGCATACAAAGAATCAAGCCAGCTCAACTGCCACTCACAGCAACTGGGCTCGCAAGCCTGTATGCATGAAGACCTAGCGTTGGAGACACGGCTTAAGCTGGAGCAAGACGTGTGTGTGAGTGCACTCGCCAATGCGAAAGGTCTGGCAAGTACCTGCAGCTTGTATGTGGTCCAAGACACCATCTCCATTTAGGTCTAGGTGGAGACCAGGACTGGCCAGATGCAGCTTGCAGATGGTTCGGCCTGTGTGCAGGCCGACAACCTCTAGGCCATCTCTCAAGTGAGCCACAAACACATTCGGCTCAGCATCAAAGGACTCTGTCTGAGTACCTGTCATCACGGCTGTTGCCTGTGCCAGCCAATGGTGTCAGTCACAAACTGCACCGGTTGAATAGTACCAGTCAGAGGTGCACAAAACAGTACACTGCAATTTGTGTGCAATTAACATTCATGTTGCTATTCATTGAGATGCAATTCATGCATACTGAACTCAGCTTCATGTGACTCACTGGGCTCTGCTGGGCTGGAAACAACAGACACCGCAAAGCAAGCTCAGCTTCATCTGACTCAGTCTGAGTTGCTGCAAAGCTTGCTGCTCAGTATCTTTTTCTCCCAGCACAGCACAGCACAGCACAGCACAGCACAGCACAGCACAGCACAGCACAGCACAGCACAGCACAGCACAGCATTCAGACCTTGCCCAAAGCAGCTGTCACTGGATTGCTCTTGTCAATGCCCCTGTGATGCTCAGCCACCTCCTTAGGCCTTGACCCCCCTGCCTGCTGGGGTGATGCCCTGGGGATTGGTCCAGGGGATGACAGATACTGTTTTTTGGCTCCAGTTGAGCTGCGGTGCCTGAAGAAGTGTGCCGGCTCAAGGCTTGTGTCATGCCTGTGCTCCCAGCTGCACAACCAGTAAAAGGCAATCAGTTCCAGCAGGACAGGCAGCTTTGAAGGCAGGTTCAGCGCCTGTTGAAAGGCAGGACAAAGCATCAGGAGACAGAGGCCAAAGCTTTGCAGGAGATATTCAGAGGACGCTAGCACACGTGACAAAGCACATTTAGACAGAACAGTGAAGGCCTGCTGGAGCCTTATTCAGCTTAATCTAGCTTCATTCTGTGTAGTCATGCTCGACAGTAGGATTACAGCAAATTTATCTTGGCACTGACCTCAGCAGTTGGCAACCAGACCACAAGCTGCAACAGGATGCAACATCAACAAACATACAGTGGGCATGTGACTTGACCAAGTTTGTCAGGCACGTGTCAAACCTGTGTGGCATGGCTGCAAGGACAGACTCCCTGAAGTCTCTGCATGAGGCTTCTCCATAATGGCGCCCACCAAGATGCTCAGCATCCAGTCTGTGATTATGCTGTGGTACAGTCCTATCCTGAAGCTCAGCTGCATCCTTGTGGAAGTCTTCACCTTCATGCTTCCACCTCAGGTTGCCTGTGCCGCCGTCAAAGGCATACATGGAGAAATGGCGGGAGATGTCCACTCCCTTTGTGTCAGTCTCCCTGCATAAACAGCAAGCATTTGCTGAGTCATGTGTCGTGATCTGACAATGCATGATGTCACTGCTAGGTGGGCTCTCTGCGCAGAATTTGTTGTTGTTGGTTTTTTTGGTCCACAGTTCTACATGCATACACTGCTGATTTGCATATCTGGTGGAGCAAAATAAGCTTTTGCAGTTTATCTTGCTGATTCCAGCTTAGCCTTGTGCCTTTCTTCCAGCTGTTCACACCCATACTGTGCTGCAAACATTACGTCTATAAGTATGTCAACAAGCACTGTGGTGCAACGATTTACTCAAGCATGCACTGATGCAGTTGCAAAGCGACTGATTACAGTAAGCTGACACACCACAAGCTGCTTGAAAAGCAAAAGCAGCCAATGCAGCAGATGCACCATGCACCAGATGACTGCCTTTGATGAAAATCTGGACAACTTCTGCGATAGCAAACATGTTTGACTATCTGGTATGGATATCTTGTAACCCTTCTTTGTATATGTATTCAGCATTCTGACATGACTGCAACCTACAGTTATGGCTTTGGGCTGGGCTGCCGCCTTGTGGAGCCTTCATGGGAGCCTTCCACAAGGCGAATACTGAAGGCTTGATGTTTTGTTCTCTTCAAAACTAATCTCTTCAAAATCAGCTGCTAATGACAAGTAGGCAGTACCTGTCCAGATCTTGAAGCTCATCCTCCTTCTTGCCAGAGTGCAGCAAGCGCACTAGCTCCTGCTCAATATCCAGCTCATCAGAAAAGGGATCCTCCTCTGCATGACACCCATGCCCATCTCAAGCTGCTGCTCACAACAGCCTCTGATCAGGCTGCAGACTTCACCACACCACAATGGGTAAGAGTTCTTTGTTATGACCATCAATCCATCAGCCATGCATACCTTGCAAGACAGCTTAAGGCTTGTGGGCAGTGAGCGTTTTGCCTGTCCAGTCAGCAAGTGGAGCTGTGACAGACACAAAGGCTGCCATGCAAGCACTTGAGCTGCTGCATGACAGAGTAAGCTTTGTCCTTAGTGATATGTCTGTGATCAACAGAGTAAGCTTTTTGCAGGGTGACGTGAGTGAAGGAGGATGCAGCCAGCATGCCTGTCAAGTCTCCCATCTCAATGCTTCCACCCACAACAACAGACCCCCGGTCCTCCCTTCTCATGGTGTAGTTGCTGATGTGTATGGCAACCTCTCTCACCCTGGCATGTTTGTGGTGTGCGCCCCCCTGCATTGGTAGGCACAGCCCACACATCAGGTGTGTGAATGGCTAGAGGGAGCAAGCTTTTGCTCACTTGCATGCAGGGCATGCCCAGGCACTCATAATCAAAACAGAACATGGTGTTGTTGCATCGTGTTGGCTCATGACCAGGGAAGCTTATTGCTCAAGATAAGAGAGCAGAGGGTATGCCTAATGAATGCCATGCATGACAGGAAGCTGCAACTGCGTTGTCCCTGTACAGAGAGTACGCTGTCACGAACAGCAAGTAAACAGTCACATATAGCAACTGAACTTGGACCAGTGCTCCAAGTTCAAATGTCATATCTGACTGTTTACTTGCTGTTCGTGACAGCGTACTCTCAGTGGGCCTTGAAAAGCATTCTCCAGACTGCAGACTCCACAACACGACCTTGCTCAAGCGTAAATGCACGTCAGGCAGCTTTGTGCCACATGAAGGCGCCTGATGCTTTGTGCAGGCGTTGCTACACACCAGAATGGTAGTCTCCCACCGCAGCTTGAGGTTGTGGTCAAGGCAGAGCACCTGCCAATTGGAGGTGACAGCCACAAGCACTTGCTTGCGAGGAGCCATGACTAGCTCAGCAGGAGGTGCATCTATGTAGCCAGCTGCCAGTGCCACTATGTGCATTCCTGCAATGCATCATGCATAGTAATGTAAAAACAGCTGCAACTGAGGAAACTGAATAGCATTGTGACGAGGTCATCAGGAGAAAAGACACTAACTGAGACAACCCATCATGACATTGAAGGTGTTTGGCTGTCAACTCTTTGGTAGTCACAGCCACAGACAACAAACAAGAGGGAAAAGGGCAGGAGGTGCGTTATAGTACTCAGCTGCCAGTTTCACTGTATGCATTCGTGTGCTGCATAAAAGATGATGGTGGCCTCGGTCTGTTCAACTGCTGAGATATGTGTCTGTGTATCTGCCTGTGTGGGCTACAGCACAGTGCACAGTCATGCCAGGCAATCAATAATGCTCCCAGTGCAACAGCATGCACCGCTGATTACTACACTACAGCAGTGATGAACCTGCCTTTCACATTGTGACACGGCTGCAACAAGCATATGCACATGCTCTGAGGCAAGTAAATGACTGCACTGGCACGGCAACAATGCATGCCTGCGTCAGCTGCAACGTCTGAACATCATGCAGTAAACGCATGAACAAGGCTGCAACAGTCTGCATCAGGGTCCCTTCTGCGTGCCATTAAAGTCTGCAGCATGCAAATATACTACATGAGGGGTCGCAGTGTCGATAACTCTGTCACTGCAGATATCAGGCATGACCAGAGCTGCAGTTCACAGGAATTGAAACCTTTGCCTGGGCCTATTTTGGTGCAGACGCAGCATTGGTCATACAAGTTGATATGACGCTGACATTATCAGCTGTTCATAGAGTGGTCCATGGTCAACTGAGTGAGTTGAGTGCTGGGTGTGAGCTGTGAGAGTTTGGATGGTTCACCTGCAAGCTTGACAGTTGAGTTGGCCTCCAGATGCACTTCTCCAATCTTTGCTGCAGCTGCAAAGTCTCCTTTGATCTGCTCACCTCGCCCTGGTGACAGCACCTGTAACACACCTTAGTCCTTTGAAATTTGTGTTCTGAGGTAGCAAAACGCACTGTGTCGTATGCCATGACTCACTCGCCTATATTACCGGGCGCTGTGTCACATGCCTACAGTATACGTGCACACTGCATGTTTCTTGCAAAACTCAAAAGTTGTATGATGATGTTTTGAAATGTCTTTCTCCCTGCCTGCAGCTTACATGTTGACGACTTATGTGTAAGGCGTAAGCGCATGAAGGCTTCAGGTGGTACATTGTATGACATGAACGATGCTTGCCTGAATGGTTGTCCCATGAGTTGAAACCAGGACCTCATCTGTTCCATCCCCATTGAGGTCTGCCTGCAGCTACAGACCTTAGCATGCCAAAGTGGTGGTACATGATTTGAGCAAGCATGGCAGCTTCAGAGTTGCAGTGAGATCAAAGTGTGCAAGCGACAAGTGCACACCACTACAGGAGGACAGAGCACGTCATGTGCTTCCAGCAGGCTCTCATCATCAAGGTGATGATACCTGCAGAGTCGTCATGGTGTGACAGAAGCAACAGTGACATTCGGAAAAGCTAAGCTGGCTGCAAAGCTGTGACTTACCAGGCTTGACGAAACGATACAGGGCCTTCGTGTTGCACGCTGAAATATATGGCAAAAGCTGACAGCAGCAAAATTGCAAAGTCCCTTTTGTACATGGCTCGTGGGGTTCACTGGCTAGATATATGGCATAAACAGCAGTTCAGATTACAGTATCATGGCTGTTACAAATTGCGACAACTCGGGCTCCTGAAGCTTGTGAGTGATCAGCGATGCGATCGAAAACTAGGGTCTGATCCTATGCGTCAACGATGACCATACACCAAGCTTGCATGGGTCGTCCTCTGCAATATGCAACGCGTCGGAAACGCAGAACTGGTCCATGGAATGGGCAGGCTTGACCTAACGATGTGATGGCACG
>JAABUK010009638.1_pt1 | contig 13138 bp, 12 predicted proteins | sample 5559141 | NCBI WGS metagenome assembly JAABUK01 (sample SAMN10711869, study PRJNA513367) | rock metagenome | isolation source: Antarctica rocks | place: Antarctica: Victoria Land, Pudding Butte nord | collected 2016-01-03
CCCCCCGGACGCGGACGCAGTGGACACCCTCCTCCGTGCGTCCGGGCACCGCCCGGTCCGGACCCTCCCGGACGCGGACGCAGTGGACACCCGAGCGGGTGACCCGACAGCAGCCCCCGTGCACTTCGCACCGGGACCGCTTCAGACAGAGCTGACGGGGGTCATGACCGGTCGTTGGGCCTGGCGTCGAGGTCCTCCGCCGGGTCGAGGTCGTCGTCGGTGACGACGTTGCCGGTCTCGAACGAGCTGTCCGGCACGGCGCTGACGCTGTGGTGGACGGCAGTATCGTGAGCGGCGCTGTCGTGGCCGGTGCTGGTCTGACCGCTGCCGGTCTGGGTGTCGCCTCCGACTGGTCCCATCGTCTGGGTGTCGGCCGTGGCCGACCCCGAACCGCTGACCAGGTCGTCCCTGGCTGGCTCGCTGGTCGCGCCCCTCGCCGAGGAGGCCTTCTCCTTTGCGGCTCCCGCGACCGCGGACGCCTTCTCCTGTGCGGTCGCGACCACGCCAGCAGCCTTGTCCTTGGCCGCGCTCGCGGTCTCCGCGGCCCTGTCCTTGAGGTCGCTCACCCTGCTTGCCGAAGACGAGCTGGACCCGGGCGCGGTGTACGTGTCGGACAGCGGGGCCGCCCAGGGGTCGTCCTTGGGCTTGCGGTTCATCAGCGCGGCGACGGCCGCACCGATGGCCGCCAGCACGCCCAGGGCAATGAAGACCTTGCCGCGGCTCCGGCCACGTCGGGCGGGCTGGGCCACCGACTCGCCCTTGAGCACCGACAGGGCCTTCGGTGCCCGGTCGGACACCACGATGGCCTGGTCGCGCGCGGCGTTCGAGGCAGCCACCACGGTCGCCAGGGCTGCCGAGACCTTGGGCAGCCACTCGTCGACGATCTGGTCGCGGGTCGCGTCAACCCTGGGTCCGAGGTTCTCCACAGCATCCTGCATCCGGGGACCGACAGCCTCGACGGCCCGCTCGACGTGGGGTTGCGCCAGGTCCCGAGCGGCCTCGAGCTGGGGCTGGGCCCGCTCCATCGCGAGCTCCACGCGGGGGCGGCTCCAGTCTGCCGCAGCCTGCGCCTTCCCCCGGGCGATGGGTCCGTACGTCTTGGCCGCCTCGGCGGCGAGCGTCGCAGCGACCGCGGCCTTCTGGCGTGCCAGCGGTCCGTAGGCCTTTGCGGCGACGGCGCCCTTCTGGGCGGCCGGGCTCACCTTCACGCGCAGTGCGGCGAGGCGGTCAGCAGCCGAGAACACGTTCTTCGCTGCCGCGTTCTTCTTCTTGGTGCGGAACATGGTGTTCCCTCCTTGGGTTGACCTCTGGCCTTCGGCTACCCATCCTGCCCTGTTTCACACACGGACGTCACCTCGGGGGCCTCGGGGCAAGGCCCTCGCCCCGGCTGCCCGGTCCGGCAGCAGACGCCCTCGGCATACGGACCGGTTCCCCGCCCAGGGCCAGCGGCGGTGGCACCCGGACCGCAGCGAGGTATGCCGTGCGAGGATTGCCGCATGAAGGCAACCCTGCACACCAACCACGGTGACATCAACATCGAGCTCTTCCCCAACGAGGCCCCCAAGACGGTCGCCACGTTCGTCGGGCTGGCGACGGGTGAGAAGGAGTACAAGGACGACGCCGGCCGGGCCAACCCGACCCCGTTCTTCGACGGACTGATCTTCCACCGGGTCATCGGCGGGTTCATGATCCAGGGCGGCGACCCGCTCGGGAAGGGCACCGGCGGCCCCGGATTCACCTTCGACGACGAGCCGCACCCGGACAAGTCTTTCACCAAGCCCTACCTGCTCGCGATGGCGAACGCCGGCAAGCGCGGCGGCCGGGGCACCAACGGCTCGCAGTTCTTCATCACGGTGAGCACCCCGAGGCACCTCCAGGGCAAGCACACGATCTTCGGTGAGGTCGCGGACGGCCCGAGCCGCGAGGTCGTCGACCGGATCGCGGCGGTCCCGACCGGCCAGCAGGACCGGCCGCTCGAGGACGTCGTCATCACGAGCGTGACCGTTGACCAGGACGCCTGAGCCCCGACTCAGCCACCATGACTGAGCCCACGGCGCCCACCCAGGTGCCCGTCTGCCCGCGCCACCCCGACCGCGAGTCGTACGTGCGCTGCCAGCGGTGCGGTCGGCCGACGTGCCCGGAGTGCCAGCGGCCGGCCGCCGTCGGGGTCCAGTGCGTCGACTGCGTCAAGGAGCAGGCCAAGACCGTCCGCACGGCCCAGACGGTCTTCGGCGGCCGCGCCGACACCCCCGGCTGGGTGACCAAGGCCATCGTCGGGATCTGCGCCCTGGTCTACCTCGGCCAGCTCGCGAGGCCGGGACTGACCCAGCAGCTGGCCTTCGGACCGGCGATCGGCTGGTCCGAGCCGTGGCGGGCGCTGACCGCGGCGTTCCTGCACAGCCCCAGCACGCCGTTGCACATCGCCTTCAACATGCTGGCCCTGTGGCAGATCGGGCCCTACCTCGAGAGCCTGCTCGGCCGGCTCCGCTTCCTCCTGCTCTACCTCGTCAGCGCCGTCGGCGGCTCTGCCGGGGTGGTGCTGCTCGCCAGCGCGCCCCCGGAGGGCGCCACCGCGGGGGCCATCGACGAGGCTTACCGGAGCTGGTTCACCGGCGTCGTGGGCGCGTCCGGTGCCGTGTTCGGGCTGTTCGGCGCGCTCCTGGTGCTGAACCGGCACCTCGGACGGTCCACCGCCGGGATCGGGCTGACCATCGCGATCAACGGCGTGTTCGGGTTCGTCTTCCCGGGGATCGCGTGGCAGGCCCACCTCGGCGGTCTCCTCACCGGGCTGGTCTGTGCCGGGGCGATCGCCCTGCTCAGTGCGCCTGGGCGTCGACGGCTGGCCATCCCGGCCATGCTCGGGGTGCTGGTCCTCGTCGTCGCGGTCACCGCGGTGAAGTACGGCACGGTGGCCGAGCTCTACCGCTGAGGGTGCGGGCCAGCCCCACCCGATCTCGGTTCACCCCTCGGCATTCGGTGGGGTTGACCGCCCTTTCGAAGAAGCCTCGAGGCGCGACGCTTGGCCGGGTCGAGGGTGCGCACCAGCATCTCCGGCGGCTTCGATCGCCGCCCGGGAACCCTTGGATGGTGCCGTCCTGCACAAGGGGCCGAGCCGGTCCGCAGCGGTCGGCTGAGACGATCCGCGCGTCCTGTTCGTGGACGAGTTGCAACACGCGAACGCAGACGCGGCGGGCCGCCACGTGCTGGCGGCTCGTGCAGAAGCGCGCGTCCTCGGCTCGGGCTACGCGTTGAGCCATCTCACCGCCGTGGCCTTCCCGGGTTCCGGTTCTCGAGGGCGACATCAAGCGGGTGCACCTCTCCCTCGTCGGCAGCGGCAAGCCGCGGTGCGACGGCCGCATCGACGTTCACCCCGCCCTCCACCTGTCGGTCGTCGCCCCGTGTCAGCGCGTGCGCGTGCCGGTCGTCAACCCGGCGACCGCCGTGGTGCCGTGCGCCGCGAGGTCAGGTCTGCGGGCGGGGCTCATCGCCGCTGATGCAGCGCTCGCGTCCGGGCGGGTCACCGTCCACGACCGGGGGTTGGCGCTGGGCGCGGCGCGGCTCGGCCCGGGCCGGCGATCGGCACACGAGGCCGTCAGGCTGGCCGATGCCGGGTCGGAGTCGCCCGGTGAGTCGTGGTCCCGGCTCGTCTTCGCCCAGCTGCGCCTGCCTCGACCCAGGCTCCAGGCAGAGATCCGCGATGACTCCGGCAGGTTTGTGGCCCAGGTCGACTTCCTGTTCGAGGAGCCGCGCATCGTCGTTGAGTTCGACGGCCTTATCCAGTATGCCGGTTGGCACGGACGCGACGCGCTGGCTGCGGAGAAGACGCGCGAGGACGGACTCCGCCGGCTGGGATATGTCGTGGTGCGCCTGAAGTGGGCCGACCTTCGCGACCCGGCCCGGGTCCGGACGATCCTGCGCGACGCTTGGAGGGTGGTGGCGGCCTGAGTTACACGACTGTCATTTGTCCCCAGGTGGGGACAACCCTGTGGACAGTGGGTCGGGGGCGGTCCGCCGTCACCGGTGCCGGGCGGCGTCCCCATCGCGAGTCCCGGGACGAATGAGAAGCCGCTCGATCTCACCGGATTCGGCGGGATCGAGCGGAGTCTGACGGGGTCGACCCGAGGAGCCTCACTGGGGCGGGCATCGGAGGGCCGACGTGAGACACCTGCGCGGTGGGTCTGTGCCTCGCCCCGGAGTCGGCCGGTCAGCGCCAGCGCATCGCCATGCCGAAGCCGCCGAGGAGCAGGGCGAACCCGGCGACAAGGTTGCCGTAGCCGAACTTTCCGATCGGCCACGCTCCCTGGGTGACGTAGAAGGTGACGATCCAGGCCAGTCCGAGCAGCAGAAGCGTGACGAACACCGGCACCCACCACTCCGGGTTGGGTTGGGGGGCCTTCGCCGCGCGGGGCGCGACGTAGCTCGTCTTTGGCTTCGAGCGGCCTTTGGACTCAGGCACCGGGTGGCTCCTTGCTGGCGGTCGGTTTGCCCTAGCGTAGTTGCTGTGCGCCCGGAGCGCGCACAGTGGACCATCGCTCGCGCACAGCGGACCGCCGCTCCGGCGCAGCCACAGAATCGTGAACCGACCGTGAGGGGAGCCCGAGACGCATGGCAGGTATGCCGTCAGCCGGTTCCCCTGGTCCGCGGACACACGGGTGGCCCGGCCCCCGGCTCGGGACGTGGTCGGTGCTCGTCCCGGTTGTGGCCGCGCTCGCGGGAGTGCTCTTCGCCATGAGCTTCAGGACGGCTCAGGGCACCGAGATCCGGTCCGTCGGACGCGACCTGCCGGGTCTGATCCGCGAGCAGAACCGTAATGTCGCCGCCAGGGCCGAGCAGGTGAGCAGGCTCCAGGCAGACGTGGACCGGCTCTCGGTCGCTGCGGCGCCGGGAAGCACCGAGATCCAGGGGGTCACGGCCCAGTCGCGGGGCATCGCCGCGACCGTGGGCACCCAGTCGGTTCACGGGCCCGCGGTCGTCGTCAGCCTCGACGACGCCCACCGCACCGCGGCGTCGCTGCCCAAGCCCTACGGCCCGGATGACATCGTGGTGCACCAGCAGGACGTCCAGGCGGTCGTCAACGCCCTCTGGGCCGGTGGCGCCGAGGCGATGATGATCCAGGACCAGCGGGTCATCTCGACGTCCGCGGTCCGCTGCGTCGGCAACACCCTGATCCTGCAGGGCCGGGTGTACTCGCCGCCCTACGTCGTGACCGCGATCGGGGACCCGAGCCTGCTGAAGAGGTCGCTGGGCGCCGACCCCCAGGTCGAGATCTACCGCGAGTGGGTCCGCGAGGTCGGGCTCGGCTACGACGTGACGGCCGAGGCGGACCGGGTGCTCCCGGCATACTCTGGGCTGATGAACCAACAGGTGGCGACGGTGAGCCGGTGAGAGCAGTCCGGGCGGCCATCGGCGTCGTCGGGGAGCTGTGCCTCACCGCGGGCGCCCTGGTCCTCCTGTTCGTCGTCTGGCAGCTCGGCTACGTCGCGGTCGTCGACGGCAACAAGCAGGCGGGTGTGGTGTCTGCGCTGGAGCAGGACTTCGGGGGGCCTGGGCGCGGGGTGCTGCAGCCTTCGCCAACCGGCGCCTCGCCGAGCGCCGCCTCGCCGGCCGGCGCCTTGCCAGCCGGGGCTGCGCCGCTCGACGCCAGCGAGCTCAAAAACGGCGCCGTCTTCGGCATCGTCCGGATCCCCCGGCTCGGCGGGGCGACATGGGCCAAGCCGGTCTTCGAGGGCGTCGGCCTCGACGTCCTCGCAAAAGGTCTGGGCCACTACCCGACCACCCAGCTGCCCGGCGAGGTGGGAAACGTCGCCATCGCCGGTCACCGGGCCGGCCACGGCAACCCGCTCATCGACATAGACGCCATCCAGGCCGGTGACGTCATGGTCATCGAGACGCGGGAGGCCTACTTCGTCTACCGCGCGGTCCGCCACGAGATCGTCAACCCCACCAGGGTCGACGTCCTGGACCCCGTCCCCGAGCAGCCGGGGGTCCGGCCGACCGAGCGGTGGTTCACCCTGACGTCGTGCGACCCCCGCTACGGGTCGACAAACCGCTACATTGTCTTCGCGGTGTTCGAGCAGAAGATCCCGCACGACCAGGGCTTGCCCGCGGACCTTCTCGCCGACCCGGCTCTGCGAGCCTGACGACGATGTATGCCGCATTGTGGCGCGCCCTGCCCGGCAGGCGGTGGCTCAAGGTGGTCGAGTCCCTCCTCCTGCTCCTTGCCGTCGTCGCCATCCTCTTCCTGTGGGTCTTTCCCGCCGTCACGCCCTACCTTCCGTTCGAGAACGTCACGGTCGAGAGCCCGTCAGCCCCCCCGACCACCGTGACCACCGGAGCGACCTCGCAATGAGCACCAGCCAGACCTCCCCCGCCGCGACCCGCCCCACCACGCGGATCCTCGTCGTCGACAACTACGACAGCTTCGTCTTCACCATCGTCGGCTACCTGCAGCAGCTGGGCGCCGAGTGCGAGGTGGTGCGCAACGACGCCCTCGCGCCCGCGGACGGCGCGGACTTCGACGGTGTGCTGATCTCGCCCGGCCCCGGTATCCCGGAGGAGGCCGGCGTCTCCATGAAGATGATCGAGGCGTGCGCCGAACGCCGCCAGTCGATGCTCGGCGTCTGTCTCGGCCACCAGGCCCTCGGCGTCGTCCTGGGCGCCACGGTCGGGCGGGCTCCCGAGCTGCTCCACGGCAAGACCTCGCTCGTCCACCACGACGCCACCGGGGTGGTCGAAGGACTTCCGACGCCGTTCGTGGCGACCCGCTACCACTCGCTGACCATCGACCCGGCGACCCGCCCCGAGAGCCTGCTCATCAACGGGCACACCGACTCCGGGATCATCATGGCCGTCCGCCACACCGAGCTGCCCCTGCACGGCGTCCAGTTCCACCCCGAGAGCGTCCTCACCCAGGGTGGCCACCGGATCCTCGCCAACTGGCTCGTCACCTGCGGCATGACCGACGCCGTGGAGCGCGCCGTTGGGCTCAGCCCGCTCGTCCACGGACCCGGGGTGGTTGGCAGGTAGGGGCCTCCCGAAAGCACTCCCGACGAGGCTCGCCGGGCCAGAGCCGCCGGGGTACCGCGGGCCGGTCAGCGCTGCCGGGTCTGACCCCGCCCGCTCAGCGCGGTGGGGGGGTGGTCGTCGTCGTGGGCGGCAGGGTCGGCGTCGGTGTCGGCGTGGGCGTGGGCGTGGGTGTCGGCGTGGGCGTGGGTGTCGGTGTCGGCGTGGGCGTGGGTGTCGGTGTCGGTGTCGGTGTCGATGTCGACGTGGGTGTCGGAGTTGGGGTGGGAGTGGGAGTGGGTTTGGGTGTCGGCGGCGGCGCCGTGACCGTCGCGGTTGCCGTGGCCGTCGCGGTTGCCGTGGCCGTCGTGGTGATGGTCGTCGGCGGGGTGTCGGGGCGTCGGGCGATCTTCAGGGCGACCTTGCTCCCGGCGTCGACGAGCGTCGTCGGCCCGGGGTCCTGCTCGAGCACCGTCCCCTCCAGGACCGTGGCGTCGTCGACCTGGGTGATCACGGCGCTCAGACCAACCTGAGCGAGGGACGTCTCGGCCACGGAGAAGTGCTTGGTCCGGACGTCCGGCACGGGCACCTTCCCGCTCGCGACCCGCAGGGCGATGCTCGTGGTCACCGGCACGACCGTGCCGCCGACCGGGTCGGTGCTGACGACCTTGCCCTTCTCCTGGCTCGGGTCGTCGACGGGTTGGACGGTCTGAACCTCGAACCCCGCCTGCTTCAGGGAGGTCGTGGCGGTGGCCTCGGTCGAGCCGACGACGCTCGGAACGGCCGACTGGCCGGGGCCGGTCGACACGCTCAGCTGCACGGACGCCCCCACGTTCACCCTGGTGCCGGGCTGGGGGTTCTGGTCGACGACCTCCCCCTGAGGGGCGGTGTTGCTCGTGACGTTGCTGACCTGCGGCACGAGGTTGCGTGTGGTCAGTGCGGCCCGGGCCGCCTCGATCTGAAGCCCGACGAGCCCAGGCGCCGCGACTTGCTGGACCTGCTGGTTCTGCTGGAGGAAGCTGCGCCCGGCAATGAGGACCACGGCCAGCACGGCGATGACCGCAAGCGCCAGCAGGACGTATGCCGGCCCGCGCCGCCTTTGCTCCTCGTCATCCGGGTCGCGCCCCACGGGCGGAAGGCTCGCCGTGTTGGCGTCGTCCCGCTCAAACCGTGCCTGGGCCCGTGGCGGGGCGGCGAGCAGCACCGTCGAGGCGGCCACCGCAGCCGCCGTGCTGACCGCGGCGGCGCTGAGCTGGCGCCCCTCACGCGCCGCGGCGACGTCGCTCCGGAACTCGTCCGCGCTCTGGTATCGGCCCTCCCGGTCCTTCACCAGCGCGTGGAGGGCGATCTGGTCGTAGGCGCTCGGGACGGCGGGGTTGAAGGACGAAGGCGCCTGAGGCGACTCACCGACGTGCTGGTAGGCGATCGACACCGGCGAGTCGCCGGTGAACGGAGGACGCCCGGCGAGGAGCTCGAAGAGCAAGCACCCCGCCGAGTAGAGGTCAGACCGGGCGTCCACAGGCTGACCCTGGGCCTGTTCGGGGGACAGATACTGCGCGGTGCCGATGACGGCCTGCGTCTGCGTCATCGTCGCGGCGGCGTCGGCCACCGCCCGGGCGATGCCGAAGTCCATGACCTTGACGTCGCCGGTCGTCGTCAGCATGACGTTGGCCGGCTTGATGTCCCGGTGGACGATGCCCATCCGGTGGCTGTAGGAGAGGGCGGAGAGGACACCCTCGCTGATGCGGGCCGCCTCCGGCGGGTCAACCACCTTCTCGCGCCTCACCTTGTCACGCAGCGTCTCTCCGTCGACAACCTCCATGACGATGTAGGGCAGCGGGATCGGGGCGCCTCCCACGTCAGCGACCGTGTCCTCACCCGAGTCGTAGATGGCGACGATCGACGGGTGGTTCAGCCCCGCTGCCGACTGGGCCTCCCGCCGGAAGCGGCTGAGGAAGTTGGAGTCCCTGGCGAGGTCGGAGCGAAGCATCTTGATAGCCACAGGTCGACCCAGCCGGGTGTCATGGCCGAGATGGACCTCGGCCATGCCGCCGCGCCCGATGAGCTCGGCGACCTCGTAACGGCCCCCGAGCAGTCGTGGTGCGCTCATCTGCGCACCACCTTCAGGTGCTGCTCACAGACACGCGAACGGCGGCCGCTCCTGACCTGCGGCTGAGGCGCTGCCGTCGCCCCGGGCTCAGCCATGGGTGGCGTCACCGGCCGCGGAGACGTTCGCGCCCTTCGTCTTCGTCGGTCCGGCGGTCGCCGAGCCGTCGGACACCGACAGGGTGACCGGCTGGTTGAGCGCGACCTTCCCCTCTGCACTGACCGCGGTCACCGTGCCCGCCGGTTGCTTGTCCGGTACCGTCTGCCGGCTGATGTCCGTGAAGCCCTGGCTGGTGAGGGCGGCCGCGACCTGGTCGACGTTCTTGCCGACGTAGTCCTTGGCTTTGATCTGGCCGGTGCCTGCCGGGGGCGGTGTCGTGGCAGGGGGCGGTGTCGTGGCAGGGGGAGGTGTCGTGGCAGGGGGAGGCGTCGTGGCAGGGGGAGGCGTCGTGGCAGGGGGTGGCGTCGTGGCTGGCGGGGGCGTCGTGGGAGGAGGCGGGGGCGTCGCCGTGGAGAGGGTCGGCTGAGGCGGCGTCGTCGGCGGGGGAGCGGTCGGCGCCGTGGTCCGGGAGGCGGTCACGACGACCGTGGAGTCGGGCGTCGGGGTCCGGACGTTGTTGCTCTGGTACTGCCACACGAGGAAGGCGATCGCCGCCAGGGCGACGAGTAGCGGCACCAACCACCATCCGCCGCCGGTGCGGCGTCGGCCCGGTCGCGGCGGAGGAGGTGCCTGACGGCTCACCGTTTCGAGCCCTCGGGCGGCAGGCCTCTGGCTGGGCAGGACCTCCGTCGCTCCCAGCGGTACGGCTTCAGGCACGACGACCTGCGTCGCCGCCGGGCCGGCGTCAGCGACGTGGAAGACGGAGGTCGCCGGGTCGACGTGCATGAGCCCGCCGACCGGCATACCGAGCAGGTCGGCGAGAGCCGTCGCCGAGGCGGGCCGGGCGGACGGGTCCTTTGCCATGCAGGACTCGAGAATGCGGCGTAGGTCGGCAGGGACCGAGTCAGGAAGCGCCGGCACCGGGTCGTTGACCTGGGACAGCGCCGTTGCGACGGCCGAGCCGGAGTCGAACGGCTTGCGCCCCGTGAGCATCTCGTGGCCCACGACACCAAGCGCGTAGATGTCGCTCGCGCCGGTCGCGGTCCGGCCGAGGGCCTGCTCCGGCGCGAGGTAGTGGGGGGTGCCGAGCACCTCACCCGTGCGCGTGTGCCCCGCGCTGTCGGTCGCGCGGGCGATCCCGAAGTCAGTGAGCTTCACCCGGCCCTCGGGCGTGACGAGGATGTTCGCCGGCTTGACGTCCCGATGGACGACGCCGGCGGCGTGCGCTGCAGCCAGGGCCAGGGCCGCCTGCCCCACGACCGAGCGGACCCGCTCGGACGGCGAGGGGCCGTCCGCGATCAGCTGCGAGAGCGGTCGCCCCTCGACGAGCTCCATGACGAGGTAGGCGTCCCCTTCGTCCTCGCCGTAGTCGTAGACCGTCGCGATGTTGGGGTGGGCCAGCGACGCGGTATGCCGTGCCTCGTCACGGAAGCGGTCGGCGAAGGTCGGCTCGCTGGAGGTGTCCGGGCGCATCACCTTGACGGCGACCTCGCGGCCGAGGACCGCGTCGATCGCCTTCCAGACGTCGCCCATCCCGCCGGACGCGATGGGCTCGGTCAGGGTGTAGCGGTTCCCCAACATCATGCCCTCGTGAGGGTTCATTGCTTGAGCACCGCTTCCATGACGGCCTTCGCGATGGGACCACCGAGCAGGCCACCTGCTGCCTCGCTCCCGGCGTTGCCCCCGTCCTCGACGACGACTGCGACCGCAACCTTCGGGTCGTTCGCCGGTGCGAAGGAGGTGAACCAGGCATGGGGCGCCTGGCCGTTGCCCTGCTGGGCGGTGCCGGTCTTGCCGGCGACCTCGATCCCGTCGATCCTGGCTGGCCGGCCGGTGCCGTTCTCGACCACGGAGACGAGCATGCGGGTCAGCGTGGACGCGGTGTCGTTGGAGACGGCAACTGAGAACTGCTCGGCCCGATGGGAGTCGATCGAGTCGAGGTCGGCCCCGAGGACGTCCTGCACGAGGTAGGGACGCATCACGACCCCGTGGTTCGCGATCGCCGCGCTGACCATCGCCACCTGCAGGGGCGTGACACGCACGTCGAACTGACCAATGGCCGACTGCGCCGCCTGCGGCGGACTTAGCTGTGCTGGAACGCTGCTCGGCTCCACCCGGGTCGGGATGCGCAGCGTCTGACCAAAGCCGAACTTCGCGGCCAGGGTGCGCAGCGCGTCGCCACCGAGCTGGATGCCGAGGTAGCCGAACGCCGTGTTGCAGGAGATCTCCAGGGCGTGCTGGAGCGTGGTGGTGTTGTTCGGCCCGCAGGGCTTGCGGTCGTAGTTGGGCAGCCCGACGTTCGTCTGGGGCAGGTCCATGACCGGTGGAGCCGGGATCTGGCTCTGCTCGGTGACGACCTTGCCCTCGAGGGCGGCCGATGCCGTGACGATCTTGAAGACGGAGCCCGGCGGATAGAGGTTGCCGGAGATGGCCCGGTTGACCATCGGCCTGGTCGGGTCGGCGTTGTAGGTGGTCCATGCCTTGGTCACTGCGGTCTGGTCGTGCTGGGAGAGCTGGCCGGGGTCGTACTGGGGGTGGGAGACCATGGCGAGGATGGCGCCCGTCTTGGGGTCGAGGGCCACGACCGCGCCCCGCTGGTTGCCCAGCGCCTTATCGGCGGCCTCCTGTGCCTTGGGGTTGATCGTCAGCTTGAGGCTTGCGCCGATCTGCCCGCGACCGGTCAGCAAATCGGTGACCCGGCGGTAGAACAGCTCGTCGGAGGAGCCGGACAGCAGCTCGTTCTCGGAGGCCTCGAGGCCGCCGCCAGCCCCGTAGGTGTAGGAGAAGTAGCCCGTGACCGCGGAGTAGAGCGGCCCCTGGGGGTAGGTGCGGAGGTACTTGATCTCCTCCTTCGGCGACGGCACCGAGCGGGCCACGGGCTGGTCGCCGACGACGATGCCGCCGCGGTCGCGCGAGTAGTTGTCGAGCAAGGTGCGGCGGTTGTCGGCCCGCGCGTTGATCGACGGTGCCTGGACGAACTGGATCAGGGTCGAGGAGATGAGCAGGGCGGCGAAGAGCAGCGTGACCAGGACCGAGATGCGGCGGACGGGGGCGTTCACGGAAGCACCACGACCTCGGTCTCGGCCGGTGGGCGAGCGTCCTGGGCGGCGCGCTCGGCCGGAACGGGGCGACGGGCCTGGTCGGAGACGCGCAGCAGGACGGCCATGAGCGTCCAGTTGGCGAGCAGCGCCGACCCACCGAGCGACATGAAGGGTGTCGTCAGGCCGGTCAGCGGGATCACCCGGGTGACGCCACCGATGACGACGAAGACCTGGAGGCCCACAGAGAAGGCCAGCCCCGTGGCCAGGAGCTTGCCGAACCCGTCACGGACACCCAGGGCCGTGCGCAGGCCGCGCTCGACGAAGAGGGCGTAGAGGACGAGGAGCGCGAAGACACCGAACAGCCCGAGCTCCTCGCCGAAGCTCGTGAAGATGAAGTCGCTGTTGGCGAACGCCACCATCCACGGCCGGCCCTGTCCGAGACCGGTGCCGAAGAGGCCGCCGGCTGCCATTCCCATGATGCCCTTGGCGAGCTGGTCGGACTGCTCGAGAGAGGCCGGTGCGAAGGGGTCCAGCCAGAGCGCGACCCGCTCCTGGACGTGGCCGAAGAGCCGGAACGCGAGGTAGGCGCCCCCGGCGAAGAGGAGCAGGCCGATGGCGATCCACCCAACCCGCTCGGTCGCGACATAGAGCATGGCCACGAACAGGCCGAAGAAGAGCAGGGACGAGCCGAGGTCCTTCTCGAAGACGAGGACTGCCAGGCTGGTCAGCCAGGCGATGAGAATCGGGCCGAGGTCGCGTCCGCGGGGGAAGGTGAACCCCAGCACCCGGCGACCGGCGAGCGACAGGACGTCACGGACCTGGACGAGGTAGCCGGCGAAGAACACCGTGAGCGCGAGCTTGGCGATCTCGCCCGGCTGGAACGACAGCG
>JAABUK010009639.1_pt1 | contig 13137 bp, 10 predicted proteins | sample 5559141 | NCBI WGS metagenome assembly JAABUK01 (sample SAMN10711869, study PRJNA513367) | rock metagenome | isolation source: Antarctica rocks | place: Antarctica: Victoria Land, Pudding Butte nord | collected 2016-01-03
AATCATACCAGGATCTCAAGCAGCATTGCAACCATGACAGGCAGCTGTAGAAGCAGCATGCACTCAGTTCATTCCCCTTCTGCCCCAAACAGCTCTCGACCATGTATCAGTAAGCTTGCCAAACTGAGGCAATGGCTGAGGGTGGTAGCTGAGACTCTGAGGTTGCCTCAGGGCTTATCACTTGTCCAGGCCTTTTTTGTCCAGCTGTTTAGCACTAGCAAATTAGTATGCAGTGACCAGACCCAGCAGGCTGGTGCATCCCAGCATCCTGTTGATGAGTCAAGTGACAGCTGTTCTGTCAGCTGTGCAAAGTCGGTGAGTGCAATGACTGACAGAGTCAGCAGTGCAACTACAGCCAGCAGCTCTCAGTCCAGTCCGCCAGCTGCTGCTTCCAGAAGTGGCCTCATCTCGGCTGTCACCAGTTCTTCTTCTGCAAGGACCACACCACAGACAAGGCGGCAGCAGCCACCGGTGTCGGCGGCAGTACGTGGTCTCAGCACCAAGTTTGTAGCCGCAGTGGATGATGATGAGAGCTCCCTGGTCTTTGGGTTTCCTGGTGCACCTGGTGCGAGTGATGGGGATGTGGGTGGGGGTGGCGGTGGGGATACAGCTAGTGGTGGACGTGCACAGCTAAAGGCTTCCTCACCACCACCAGCTTCTGTCAAGTAAGGCTTCGCCCCATCTTGCTTGTGCCACGGCACATCTATGCCCGTCAGCGCAACAGATGCATAGGTGTGCTTGCGTGTTGCTGTGCACTCATTCACTGCCTAGTCTGTAGTTGACGCCAAGCTGGAGATGCTACACAGAGCACTTGCAAGGTAGTTGTCACAAAACCTTTGCATTTGCCTTGGTGAGTTAAAATCTGATCTGCAGTGAAGCTCAAGTCTTTATAGGATGTGTGGCTGATGTTGACAACAATTGGTGCAGGTCCAGGAGCAGCATCAGCGCATGGTGGAAGCGGTCCGTGACTAAGATGAAAACAATCAGCCGTGGTATTGCTACCAACTCCATCAATCTCATCTGAAGTTGGGTCGAGGCCCGAGACCTCCCTGAAATAGGGTGGCAGAGCATATGGTCCTGCTTGTGTGACTTTGACTCCTTCTTTTCTACTTAACACTTGACGTCACCAGCCGTGCCACATGACAGATCAGATTGGATCAGATTAGGTTGGATCACATTGGATTAGTTCAGTTTGCATGACAGTGTTCTGTGATTTTACGGTAGATCATTGGCTGTTTTGGAGAGGATCCGCAAGAAGACTGAGGTCAAGTCAGCTCTGCTCGCCTAGCAGCATGCTCAGCTAGTTGCTGCCAAGCAGATGGTGGCAAGTCTCCTGGCTGCCCAGGAGTCTGTCGGAGGTAGGAGCTGCAAATGCTGTCCCCTTCTGCATTGCAAGACTTCAGACTGAAGCATGATAGTCATGACAACGCTTGCAGGGCAAGTCATGTCTCCAGAGCTTTTTTTGTTTTGCAAGACTTCAGACTGAAGCATGATAATCATACCAACGCTTGCAGGGCAAGTCTTGTCTTCAGAGCCTTTTTCCCCCTGAGCATCCCTGTAATGTCTATTGTTGCCACAACTTGGATCTGTTTCAGCAAGCTGCACAACACAAGGCTGCAGATCTGTGCTTTCCATGTCTGATGAGCACATGTGATGAGCTGCTGCTTACTGCCATATGTGCTTTGCAGGTAGCTTGACACAGGTCAGACCAGCTACAGAAGCAGCTTGCCCGGAGGGCACTGACAGGTCAGACCAGCTGCAGAAGCAGCTTGCCCGGAGGGGCACTGACCAGTCAGACCAGCCGCAGAAGCAGCTTGCCCGGAGGGGCACCGACTGGTCAGACCAGCTGCAGAAGCAGCTTGCCCGGAGGGGCACCGACTGGTCAGACCAGCTGCAGAAGCAGCTTGCCCGGAGGGCACTGACAGGTCAGACCAGCTGCAGAAGCAGCTTGCCCGGAGGGGCACTGACCAGTCAGACCAGCCGCAGAAGCAGCTTGCCCGGAGGGGCACTGACTGGTCAGACCAGCTGCAGAAGCAGCTTGCCCGGAGGGGCGCTGACCAATCAGACCAGCTGCAGAAGCAGCTCGGACGGAGGGGCACTGACCTGCTGCCAATGTACAACGATCACTGCCGAGCAAGACTTGGCAGCTTTGCAGGGGACTAACCGTACCAGCATGAAGGCAAGCTCATGTTCCCCTCTCTAATCCCCTGGGTTCCTTCTCCCAAGCACCCTCGACACCAGTGTGTTTGTATCCTCATTATTTCCACTTTGGCAAGCCAAGCCACGCCAGCTTGTTCTCAACACAAATGCATCACCATGACCGTCCATTTAGCATTTTGTTGCTAATTGTGTGCCACTGTGTTGTGCAGGTGCTGGTGTGAGGGTCTGTCCAGCTGCAGCAGCAATTCTCCCGGAAGGGCACTGACCTGAATCACCTGCTGAGCAACAGCTAACACACCCTTAGCAGGGGCTGTCTCGAGGCCCAGTGCATTGTACATTTTGCGTTTCTGTTGGCTTTGTCGACATCTTCTGTACTGTGACTGTTACAACTAGATCCAGTCACTTAATTGACTTAGCAGTAGCATTTAATGTGTCAAGACCAACTTGTGCTGATGTCTTGCTCGAGCTGACTAAGCAAACTTAAGGTGCACTGAGCAAACACACATATGCACTGCTTCTACCAACGGCATCATCACAGGCAATGTATGTACATGTACAATCTATGTACATAGATTGTACATGCTACAGGTTTCATCAACACTTTTGTCATTTGCTTCATCTGCTACCTGTACTTGTACAGAAGGTATGTTTGGAGACGAGCAAAAGCTGACAATCCGGCTCATCATATCTGATTAGCTTCTGTCCCAGTTCTCATTGCAGAGATCCTGTATGGACGTAACGGCACTGAAAATCCCTTGGCGAATTGTCACAGTGATTTTTTTTCAATTTATGGAAACCTCGAGCTCGCTGTAGTAAACAGTCTATTGTGTAATACATATACTATAAATTGTGTATGAAATTGAACCTTTCTGTCCGTCCCTCGTGTTGACATGACCACCCACGTATTTCACATTTGAATAGAGTGGGTGGGCTAGAACATGTGCAAACATAGGGCTTGGGGTTGGGGGGGGGGGCGGGGCAGCTGCCCAAATTGGGCAGCGGAGCAAGTCAAGCGTTACGCCTTATTTTGCGCGAATGCGCATATGGAGCAGGGCGCACACTCCTGCTCACGTTCCGCCACACAGGCTATTTCGGAGCTTGTGTTGACGCAAATGGATCTAGCGACGTTGATATGCAGCAGCAGCAGCATCAGACAGTAGACGCGGTCCACGCTCCGCAAAGATCCGGTCATCGAGTAAACTAGCGGTATCGTCCTGAGTAGGGTTGCAAAACACATCTGGCTTCAGCACACAGAAGCCGTGGCAGTAATGGACATCGAAGCGCGGAAGCAAGGCCGTGATTCGGTCCGTTCAACAGCCTCGAAGGATCTGTGGACGTCTGAGGTAGCGTCTATTCTGTCTGCGCCTCTCCGAGGGTTTCCGAAAGCTGCATAGCTTACATTTCCGCAAGGTCGCTGTCAAAATTCCAAGCCGTAACCACGTGTCTGGGACGAGTGCTGTTTCGATTCCTGCAGGAGGATGCAATGCTGGAAAATCTAGTGGGCCTGCATGGAACAAAGAAGTGGGTATGGATTGCATACGTCCTGCAGAAAAGGACAAGCAAGCAAGTAAGTCCATCCTCATGATGTAGCATTTACCGGCCTAGCTGGCAGATGACTGTTTACGCTGCAAGTGACGTGCAGCTAATGCTGATAAAATTTGCTTGTCTGCAGTGCCGGCGAAGGTGGAAGAGCATGCAGGATGCTGAGCTTAAGGTGTCTGGCACATGGAGCCCTGAGGTATGTTGTCCTTGCGCTTTGGCCTTTTTGGATCAGAAACTTTCTGCACCTCTATGTTTCAGCCCTCCCTTCTCTTATCGGCATCGGCTTGACTTGTAATGGGCAAGCAGCAGCACCTTCCTGCTGCATACATCACTTTCTGTTGAGGATTTGACGCACAGAACTGACTCTACCTTTGAGTACCTGAAGCTCCACTTGACATGGATGAATGCCTTTTGATACACGCGAATTGATCTGCAAACACTGCATTGTCAACACGCTAGTGTATTGTCAACATTCTAGTTCAGTGGCAATGACTTCATGTTTTGGTGTTGTGCAGGAAGATGCTTTGCTGCTGCTGGCTCATGAAAAGCATGGCAATAAATGGATTGAGATTGCAAAAATGGTTGGAGGCAGGTCAGTTCTTCCAACCCTCTGATACCGGCTTCCCTCATGACTCTGAGCGTATATGTTACCAATGCATTCTGGATCCTAATAATTCTCAGCATACTCAGGTGGCATCCTCACAGCATCCTATCAGAGCAAGCTTAACTGGTTCTCATTCTTGCAATAGGTTGATGCATTGTGTGCATCTTGAATTGCTGTGCAAGACGTTGTCGACCTGAGGATTTGAAAGCAAGCCCTGTGCAACATGACTGTATCCCCCAAAGACTGAGGACACGGTCTGCACGTGTCATGGAATGCATGTCTGACTAATTGCTGTCATGTGTCTATGGTGTGTGAGAGTCGACTTCCTGGGTCAAGTGCAGGACTGACAATGCAGCGAAGAATAGATGGGCCACAATCAACAAAAGGCATCCCAATCAACAGCAACCTGGCAGCACCAACAGCGCCCTGTCCAGTGCCTCTAATGCTACACGCAATGCTGCATCAGACCCTCCTCAAGCTGAACCTGCAAGTGTGCTTCAGACTGCACCACTCACCACAGACACAGCCACCACACAAACAGAGCCTGGGTCTGACTCCACATCACCTTTGTTGAGAGACAGCTCAGCAAGCTCAGCAAGCTTGAAGAACAAGCCAAGCACAGCAGTGTCCAATCAGATGGCTGATTCCTCCAAGCAGGGCAAGTGCAGGAGCGGCGATGCATTGCCACACCAGTACAAGGACAATGCGTCATCAGCAGCAACAGTGGGACTGTCATCCAGGCGTCTCGCACACATGGCAAGCATGCGCAGTATCAACAGCAGGCACAGAGCTGCCTCACCAACAGCTGCAGGAGGGCCTGTGACAGCAAGCACTAGTGCATCTGTGCACATTACAGTCAGCACAGACAGCACGGCCCTGCGTGAGAGGCCTTCTGGCTTGTCATGTAGCTGTGGCCTGTCACAGCAACCACCCCTGGTTCAGATTGACAGCTACTGCCCAGCATACCAGTCAAAAGCTGAATCATCACAGGGCGCACAACCTGTGCAGGAAACAGTGCAGTGCACCCCATCAGCAGCAACTGAACAGGATCAGTCCCCTGTCCAGCCAGCACAGTTGATCCTGCAAGGGCTGGACCAGGAAGTGCCCCAGGGCTTGGCCAACCTGCCCTCCAGAGATGCGACAACTCAAGTCTGTCAGGCAGGTGCTTGCATCCCTGCTGATCCAGAAGGGCAGAGGCTAGAGCCAGCACAGGGCTCTTTGCAGTTGCCCTGTGCAGCATCACTTAGCTTGACGTCCTGTTCAGCAACATGCTTGGCGTATCTAGCAGGCGTGCTGGATGAGAGAAGGAGAGAAAAGGACCCAAACGTGCAGATGCATATAGACAGGGCTTGGCAGCAACTGCAGCTGCTGCTAGCAGGTAAGCTGTCTCTCTTTAACTTTTGTCACAGACTGTTGCACAAGGATGTAGCATGCTTTGCAAAGTAGTTTGCGTAATACTGACTGCACTCAACCAATTTTTGCCTACTGCGTGTTGTCATAGCTGATCTAAAGCTGATTTACATTTAGTGTTCCAAGTTCCTGCTGTGCACATTTGCTCAACCAAATGTGACTCCCCACTCTTTGCGTCACATCATCCAAAAGAGCATCTATGATCATGCTTTGTACTTCTGTCACTCCATTGCTTCACATAGTTGTCACCGTGTGTTGTGATGCATGTGTGTTCTGATCCCATGCATATGCTTACAAAATGTAACAAGCGCAAGCATTACTATTCTGGTGCAGGTCCAAGGCAGAAGAGGAAGTGCAGCAGCATGTCATGCACTGACAGCGCTTCAGACATCAGACAGGACCCTGCACACTGCAATGCATTGCCATCCACACTGCAGCAGGAGAAAGTTGGTTGCAAAGCGGCGGCCAGCACTCAGAATCAGGTCACAGCAGGTCAGCCTGTTTCAGTGGATGGCGGCAACATTCCAAATGAAGCTATGGATTTGGATCAGACCAGAGCAGAAGGTGGTCAATGTGGTCAGAATGTTGGGGAAAAAGAATGCAGTCAGGTCACAACTACAATTTGCGGTCAGCAGTCTTCTTGCAAAAGGATGAAGATTGAGCTCAAGCAGGACGTTAACAGGCTGCAATAGCCTTGCTGCCAGGGCAACAAGGGCACAAGCTGTAGCCTTGGTCAAGGATTGTACAATCAGTTGCAGCAACCAGGCAAGTCTAAATCACAACTGGACAAGGCCCTCAGTGCTGGTGCCCTGAATGCTTGTGCCCTGAATGCTTGTGCCCTCAATGCTTGTGCCTTCCACTTGTGCAGATGTATACAGTATGGTATAAGTTGTAGCATTGCAAGTCTTGAAGTGACATCAGGCATTTGAAGTCATAGCATCCACACGTTGTTAGGTGCAATGTCATTCAGCATGCAATTTCGCTCTGCTGATTTTTGCTTGTGATACAGGGCATGAAGACTGGGGGCAGCTGGCTTCAAATCCAGGGCTGATGCAGCATTGATGCACGGAGATGCGCCATAGCAAGCCAATAGTAGCGCCTATCCTAATCTAGTTGATTTACGTTACAAATAGTTTACAGGGCAGCAACACGTGCAATTTTTCTTTCAAGGAACGCAACACAAGAACACGGTCTAGGCAGCACTGGTAGCTATGGCAGATTGTCCAGATACATTTGAATCTTGCCTTGCACATTGATGCAAGAACCGAAATGTAATGACTGTCCACATGAGATGTTGGCAAGATTGCACATGACAGCCTTGACGTGGGCCTGCTGTTCACATATTTGCAGTTATTAGCAATCTTTCATCGAAAAAGGGTGTCAACAAATAGCAACAACATACTTCATTATAACAGCAATTGCAAAAGCTACTCTGCAACTCAATGCTTGCCCATTTGAGTGGCCATACTAAAAACTGTACCCATGCAACTCCTATGGTCACAGGCGATTGCGAGCAATATGCTAGCCATAAGCCATTGAAGTGTCAAGTTTGAACCTTGAGCACCACCTTTCCTCGCCCACCCTTCCTACTTTCAAAGTACTCTGTTGCTTTGGCCGCCTCACTCAGCGGGAAAACTCGGTCCACATGCGCTTTGGCCCTGCCGGATGCCAGCAAGTCTGCCACCTTTTGCAGTTGGGCTCCATTTGGTGCTGCAAACACGACATGGTACCTGCAACAACCATGCTCACTTTCAGACTGCATTGTGGACATCCACAACAAGATCCTCAGTCAGTAAGGGAAGCAGCAGCAAAGCTGCATACCAAGAGGTGCTTAACTGCATATTGTATCTGATGCAATACTTCCATGATCCGGGCATTCACTAAGATCTGCAAATTAGTGTGTCCTTGGGAAAGTGTATCTGAGATCCAATCTATCAAAGAAAGCTAGAGGTGTCAAAGGGCTGCAAGGATCAATCGCATGTAGCTGTCCTACTCCATCAGCAATGACTAAAGTCTTGTCAAACGATGCAGGCAGACAAGCAGCCCCATGTCATGTAGTGGCCAGCCAGAGCAACTTCTACCGTGACACACTGCACTGCAGAATCTGCAGTGTGACAATGTGCAGCCATGTCTACAGGCGCGGGAATCAAAGCTTTCCCAGCGTCTTTACTGTACTCCCAGAGAAAAACAAAGGCAACCAGGTCTTTTACTTTCAAGAGATCATGATTGCCATCAATTCCAGCAGGACTCTTTCAGGAGTGCTGAATAAACTAAGAAATAATGTTTAAAAAAAAGAAATTCAAATAAAAGAACAATGAAATAAAAATAGAAATTTGCACTTGCCTTGGGCCCAGACCAACCATGCTTCTGAGCAGGTGGCTGATGAGCGTCGGAATGGACATTCCAGGGTTCAGGATCTCCACAAAGGTGCCTCTCCGGTGAAGGCATGCATAGCTCTCACTCTCTGCCTTCCCTCCAACACAGTCAATCACCCCATCAAACCTGGCACCTTTGCATGTACCCAGCAGGCTCTTCTGAGTGTAGTCTATGACAACATCAGCCCCAAGCTCCTGCAGCAAGTATTTGATTGATGGCCTATGGCATATGTATAGTATGCACAAACAGGTGCACAAAAAGTTGTGTGGTCCTGGTGGGACCCAGCTACTCACAGCTGGCCTGTCTGTTGTGATCTAGGATCTCATTTGATTCATGAAGCAATCATGAAGCAAGTTGTCGTCAAACGTTCATGCCACTGTTGGGCGTGAACGGTTTGGAGCATCTGGCTGCGACACCTGTTATTGCAAGATGTGACTGAAAGGATGCAGCATTTCAGCATTGCCACGACTGCTGGCATTTGTGTTTTATGCATGGTCGCACCGACAGACCCTAGACTAATGCAGCCTAATGTGTAGCATGGCTAACAGTATTTATAACTCCTGCCAACCTCCAGATTGGCCTGAACAAGAGGAGAAGGCTAGCATGCTGGACTGAAGCAGGGGTTGAGATGTGTTACTGAGAGGCGAACCTGGTTGACAAAGGTGACAAAAAAAATCAAAAAAAACACAGACACGAACCTGGTTGACAAAGGTGACACAAACAACACAAAAAAACACAGACACGAAACTGTTTGACAAAGGTGACAAAAAAACCCAAAAAAACAGACACGGAACTTTTTGACAAAGGTGACACAGACACGAAACTGTTTGACAAAGGTGACAAAAACAACAAAAAAACACAGACACGAACCTGGTTGACAAAGGTGACAAAAACAACAAAAAAACACAGACACGCACCTGTTTGACAAAGGTGACACTAGGGGTGCTGCAAGTTGCCGTCACATGCAACCCCTGGATCTTAGCCAGCTGCACAATCCACGACCCAACACCACCAGATCCAGCCTGAACCAGGATTCTCTGGCCTGACTTCAACTTGGCTTTCTCCAGCGCCTGTGTGCACCAGCATATACTTTGTGCGCTGTCTTCAGTACAGCATTGTGTTTCCGGCAGCCACTGCAACTGCTAAAGTGCTTGGCAAGAGGCTGCTTCTATGTTGGCTGTGCAGTGTCTGCAGCATGTACTTTGTGCGCTGTCTTCGGCACAGCATTGTGTTTCCGGCAGCCGATGTTTCTGCTTGGGTAGGTGCTTGATGGGGTGCTGCTTGTATGTCGGCTGTGCAGTGATTGCAGCGTGTGCTTGATAACAATAATAATAATAATAATAATAACGCTTTCCAGCTTATGATGAGCTAGGTACGTGCAGAACAAGTCTTGTCTTTCCAAAGCCGATGTGCTTGGTGTGCTTTCTTCAGACAAGGGTGCTCAGCAATGACTGCAGCATGCACTTGGTGGGCTCTTTGCAATCCAGGGTGCTCAGCAATGACAACAAACCTTCAACAAAAACCTGACAAAAAGTTGAAACATTGACAAAACCTTGACAACAAAAGCTTGATAGAAAATGCGCAGCATGCATTTGGTGGGCTCTTTGCAAGCAAGGGTGCTCAGCAATGACTGCAACTGTCTGTGACAACGCTCAAGCAAGTTATTGGCATATGCAGTCTGGCTAAACTCACAATGACATGCACAGAGCTAGCTAGCATTTCTTGCAGGGACCAAGCTTACAACTGCAGCATGTAGGCAAAAGCCGGGGGCAGTTATAAGTAGTGAGAGCACATTAGGGTAGTGGATGTAGTCAGTCAGCGCTGAGTCACCTGGCATGCAGAGGTGACATGCCATAACAAGCAGAGCGCACCTGCCTTGTAGGCAGTGAGAGCACACTAGGGTGGTAGATGTAGTCAGTCAGTGCTGATTCAGATGACACACACAGGTGCCATGACATGCCATGCACAGGTGACATGCAGAGGTGACATGCAGAGGTGACATGCAGAGGTGACATGCAGAGGTGACATGCAGAGGTGACATGAAGAATTCCCTGCCTTGGGTGTTCTGGGTTCAGTGTTGGCAATTTTCAACTAGTCAAAAAATTTAACAAGAGATAGTGGATTGATCTCTAGCTGTTTTGGAAAATGTAAAACATATTAAGGGCGAAAGCAGATATACTAATGGTTGCACTTTTAGTAAATACCGTAATGTCAAGAGAGGGGACATGCAGAGGTGACATGACATGACATGACATGCGCAGCGCACCTGCCATGCTGTGAGGGCGGTGAGAGGCACCCCTGCCGCCTCCTCAAAGCTGAGATTAGGCGGCATCAGTGCTACATCATCTGCTGGCACCGCCATGAACTCCGCATAACTTCCTGTCCATATGCAGCTTGGTTGATTCATCTGGATGGGTCGTTGTTTTGGCTGATTTGATGTTCATGGATGCTCATGCGAGGTGACTGCATGATTGAGTGATTGGTCTGTGTGTTGTTCAATGGATGGATGGATGGAGGGTTGATAAATTGATTGGTTGTATGGTTGACCAATGCTGCATGGGATGACACCTGTGCAGGGCACACAAGTACAGCGGTTGTGGCTGCAGTTGTGTTGCATGCAATACATGTCGTGTTGAGGCAGACAAACAGCGTGTTTGTACTGGTTGTGCCACCACAGGAAAGCACCTGTAGTGTTGCGACAGTTGCCTCCTTCAGTCATGGCGATGACTTTGTCTCCTGGCTTGAACTGCATTGCAACATATGCCACTCTGAGTGCAACAATGGCACACCAAACTGACGTAACCCTGCTGCTACTAGCAACAACATTACAAGAAACTGGCAACCCAAATGGCCTGTGTTGCCGGGAAAACAGTGATTTTTGCATTCGTATGACAACAACAGCAGCACTGGGTTTTCCTGTTGAGCAGATCAGAGCAGCAAAGATAGTTTACCTTTGCAGAGCGTTTGGCATCCTCAACCACACCAGCCAAGTCACATCCCAACACCTGCAATAGCGCTGGATTGCATTAATCAGACCACTTTGGCTGGAGACTTCTAGGTGCTGGATGTTGGGCTTGGCGGTATGAATCATGGGGGGAAGGTGGAATACATACCTTTGGTTTCTTTGCTAACAGCGGGAAGAAGGTGCCAGAGCGAATTGCAATGTCAGCAGGGTTGATAGAGGCCGCATGTATGCGGATCAGAACTTCACCCACTTTACAACTGGGTTTTGGGTAGTCCGTGCGCAAGTGCAACACGCTGGGTGGGCCCCAGTTGTCAAACTGAACTGCCCTCATGCCTATCTTGATGGCAGGTGGGTCTCACCTGGCTGTTTTCACTGCAATAGTACACACACTGGAGCCCGTTGGATACAGCCACAGCAAGGCAGGCACTGAAGAGACGCAAGTCTGAGCTGAGGAACCGTGATCACTGCAAAAAGGCTGATCTGCTGCCATTACTAAAAATCAAAACTATGCCGTCACCTTGCAGACGAAGCTGCACTCGGCTCTCTTGCAGAGACCACCGGTAGCTGACACTGCTGAAGCTTCGAGCTGGTCACGACAGAGAGTTTCCAACTGTGGGCCCAGGTGACACACCTGCCACGCACAAAGTTGGGGGGTGGTCCCAAGGTATAGACAGCCAAGCTGTGCAGCGGAGTGATACTGCTCTGTTTCAAAAGTCGAGGCTGTACACCGATTGCCATTTTGCGTCAGCGACACCGGTACGACCAGCACCATCATCGTCCTCCGAAGTAACAGTAATAACAGGTCATGTAAGCCAAATTTGGCTTCAATGGCATGGTTTCTTGGTGTAGTTGGTTATCACGTCATGCTCACACCGTGAAGGTCGCCGGTTCGAATCCGGCAGAAACCATACATTTTGCCCTTGCTGATGAAGGGCTGTGCTGCATGGCACATACACAACCTGGCACGCTGTCAAAATCACATGCAACGCCCATGGCCCAGCTGTGTGTTCTTCTTGTTCTTAGGCGGCAACAGCCACATCGATGATATCAATACTGTCACACAGCAGAGACAGCACAGGCAGGCAGTGCCGACACACAGTGTCGCTCAAGTAAAATTCCAATAGTTACATGCACAGAAGCCAGTTGCTACATTTACAAAGGAGCACTTAGGCATGGCAGCATTGGGACATAAGGCACGATAGCGTCCCCAAAAATCTCATACAGCGCAGCCAGCTGCTTGCCAACATCACTATCCTGAGACCAGGCACTAGCCAAGACTGCCTTGATGCTACCAGGGTCAGCAAAGTCATCAGACCTCCTGATCAGTGACTTCTTGGGCAGGTGCGGCCCACGAGAAATAGAGCTTGGCTTTGCACTGCTTTGCTGACTTTGGCCTTCAGCTTTATCACGGGCATGTGCATTGTCCTTAGTAGCTTGCGCAGCATGTGGATCATCAGCATGCGACCTGAGTGGCTGGCTGTCAGGCTTGGCACTTGTGAACACCACAGGAGCAGCATCACCCATGACGTCGATATCCATCTCTTCTGAAGTGCTGTCAGCCTGACTAGTTGATGCTTTGCCCTGTTTGACGGTATCCTGAGTGCCTTGAGATGGCTGCTGACTTGGTGGCTGCTGCTGATTGGTGAGGTCAGCAGAGTCATCTTCTTGTTCTGGTGTGACTGGAGATGACTCATCCTTGGTGGCACTGGCTGGTAGCATCATTGACCTACAAGGAAGCAGTCAAGTCAAAACGCCGACCCATGTTTTTCTAGTCAGCTTTCTGTCATCAGTACAGGTTGGTTGTCACATGAACAGCTACCTTGCACTGTCTAGAAGTACTGGTCTTAGCTTGAGTACAGACTGGCAGACAGACATAAGTAGGCTGATGAGCAGTTCAACAAAATTGAACCAGATGAAGCTCTGCCTTGAACAGACCTCTTTGTATTTTTAGTAACAGTTTTTGGTGTAGAAATGTCTGCTGAACATTATGAATCTGATTTCGACAATGCCTGCGATCTAGTTTCAGGCAATTCCACTCTGTGGAGATACTGTAGGAGTCATCTATGGCGAGTGAAGTCTG
>JAABUK010009640.1_pt1 | contig 13136 bp, 8 predicted proteins | sample 5559141 | NCBI WGS metagenome assembly JAABUK01 (sample SAMN10711869, study PRJNA513367) | rock metagenome | isolation source: Antarctica rocks | place: Antarctica: Victoria Land, Pudding Butte nord | collected 2016-01-03
CGCCTCAAACACTACCGCCGCCTGGCTACCCGCTATGAAAAAACTATTATTTCCTTCCTGGCATTCTGGTATATTGGAGCGGCACTGGATTGGTTTAAATGATTTATTATTTGTCCTCACGCCCTAGGTTGTGGTGGGTTTTGTACACGTCGGGCAGGTAACCCACCAATGTGTGTCGTTAAACAAATAGGGTAAAACGGCCGAGTTCGTGGTTAAATGGCACGGACGCTCCCGATAAGGTGTAAATGCGGCGTAAGAACAACGAAAACGGGCAGCCTTATATGTCCCGCAAGGCTATCGGAATCCCTAAATTAAAGCGAACGGTGATGCTAGCTTTTATGGCATTATATTAGCTAGTCTATTGTCTAACAAAGCGTTAAATCGAAGAATCGAGCGGCTATAAACCGGAGTCTGAGGTTTCCTCCATTTATTTAACAACACCCAGTCTAACGCAAAACTCATCCCTAGCCCTTGACTTTTAACACAATTCATTTTACCTCCCGCTGCTATCAAGAGGCCTGCCGCGTCTGAGGCACCTACACCTTGTGCCCAGCAACAAAAAATCAAATTTCCCGCTACCTACGGATGCCGCCCTTGCTGCCGGAGGTAAGCGAGCAGGGCAGCGGGCCGGTCGGTTTGGATGAGCGCCGCGCCATGGGCCAGTAGCCAGCCCCAGCCCTCGGCCGGCCGGTGCTCCTCCACGCTGCGCTCGTCGTCGTGGTTGGCGTCGAGGCTGCCCCAGAGGCTGTTGTACCACAGCTTGGCCCCGCCGGCGGGGATGCTCCGGTAAGCCGAGCGCAACAGGCAGCTGTCGGCTGGGAAGTTCAACTCGTAGGCCACGGCCTTGACGTGCGCTTCGTAGCCGCGAATCAGGGCATCGGCACCGGGCCGGGCCAGGTTCACTACGGGCATGTACAACACTTTATCTAACGGGAAGGCTGGGTTTTCGGTCCGGAGCTTTTCGTAGGGTTCCGATGATTTGAAGAGGCCCTGATTGACGGTGCCCGTTTGCGCCAGCACCTCATAAATCTGTTGCAAATAGGGGTATCCCTGGTCCAGGTTAACCAGTACCCGGCCCTTCGCCACGCGCATAAGTTGTTCAAAGGAGGGCAGGCGCTGCCGGGTGGGGCCGCCGTGCTCATTTTTCAGGGTTAGTTGCTGGAGTTCGGCCCAGGTATAATCGGCCGGGGCACCGTGGCCGGTGGTAGTGCGGTCGAGCGTGGGGTCGTGCAGCAGGAACAATACCCCGTCCTTGCTGCGCTTCAAGTCGATTTCCACCACATCGACGCCCAGTGCAATGGCCGCTTCGAGCGAGAGCAGCGAGTTTTCGGGGGCGATGCGCCAGTCGCCGCGGTGGGCCACTACCAGCACTTCCCGGCTGGCCGGGTCGCGCAGGCTGCGCAGGATGGCCGCCGCGTCGCGGAGCTGGGCGCAGGCCCCACCAGCGCTGAGCAGGCCCGCGAACAGGCAAAGCAATCGAAACATAATGAGTGGTTTAAACGGAGAATAAACGGGCTGACACCCAATAAAATACACCTTCCTGCGAAGCTGTGCTTCGAGGGTAGACCTAATTGGCCCGGCTTAATACCCCGGATTCTGAAGTATAGACGGGTCGGTATTTACTTGCCCCAGCGGGATGGGCATCAACAGGTTTTTGCTGGTAATGGTGATGAGAATTCCATTCGCTTTAAACCAGTCGTTCATTACCTGGATGGCGGTGCCGGTGCGCAGCAGGTCGAACCAGCGCTGGCCTTCGTTCACTAGCTCCAACTGGCGCTCCAGGGCGATGGCGGCGCGCAGGTCGGTGGCCGTGGTGGCGGGGGTGGGGGGCAGGCCGGCGCGGGTGCGCACGAGATTGAGGTTGGTGGCCGCATCGGTGGGGTTGCCCAGCTCGTTGTTCACTTCGGCCAGCAGGAGCAGCACGTCGGCGTAGCGCAGCACCACCACGTCGCTGCCGCCGTCGGTGATGACGGTGGTGGGGGGCGCGAGCTTCTTGCTGTAGGGCGTGCCGGTGGCCGTCACGCCCACGTAGGCCGTTTTGCGGAGGTCGCCGGCGGGGTACAGGGCGTAGAGGCTGCGGGTAGGCAGGTTGTGGCCTTTGGCCCCCTGCACCGTATTGGAGGCGCTGTACTGCTGGAACATGGTGCTGCCCTGGGTGTTGCCGTTCACCCCCGAGGCGAACTGCACCGCGAAAATGATTTCCCGGTTGTTTTCATTCGCCAGGCTGAACACGTCGGCCGGGTTGGGCAGCAACCCGTGCTTGCCCGAGGCCACCACCGCCAGCAGCTGGGTTTGGGCGGCGGCGTAGTTTTTCTGGGTCAAATAGACCTTGGCCAGCAGTGCCTGGGCGGCGGTTTTGACGACCCGGCCGGGCTGGGCGGCGGTGGTTGGCAGCACCCCGGCGGCCTCCGTCAGGTCCTTGATAATCTGGGTGTACACCTGCGCGGTGGGCGTACGGCCCTGGCCGAAGTAGGCGTTCGGGTCGGTGGTTTCCTGGGTCACCAGGGGCACGTCGCCATAAAGCCGCACCAGGTTGAAGTACAGCAACGCCCGGATAAATTTCATTTCGCCCACCCGCGCCTGCCGGGTCGCCTCAACTGCGTAAGTGACGTTGCCGATGCGGTTGAGCACCACGTTGGCCCGCTGGATGGCGACGTAAGAGTCCTGCCAGGTACTCGTGACGATGCCGTTGCTGGGAGTAGCCGAAAATTCGTCGAGCTGGCCGTAGTCGCCGTTGTCGTTATTCGGTACTTCGTCGTAGGTATTATCGGACGGAATCTCCTCAAACGCGGGTAAGTACAGTCCGTACAGGCCGTTGGTGTGCAGGGTGCCGTAGGTGGCGTTTACGTATTCCTCCACTTCGCCTTCGGTGCTCAGGAAATTGCCCAGGGTCTTGGCGGTTATCGGCTCCTGATAGAGTTTTTTTTCGCAACTGGTAGCGCCCAGCAGGCCGCCTAGCAACGCCAGGCCGAGAATAGTCTTTTTCATGATAATTAGGAGTAGATACGGCGGGGCTTAAAAGGTGAGGTTGAAGCCGGCCAGGTAGGCTTTAGCCACCGGGTAGTTGTTCTGGGCCTGGCCGTTGGTCAGCACGTTGTCGCTCGAAGTAGCATCGGGGTTGTAGCCGCGGTACTGCGTGATAGTGAACAGGTTATTCGCCGACACGTACACCGATGCCGCCGCCATATGCAGGCCCGCCACCCAGGCTTTGGGCAGGCGGTAGGCCAGGCGCAGGTCGCGCAGGCGCAAGTAGTCCGCGTTCTTGTAAAAGAGGTTGGCGGCCCGCGTCAGGCGGCGGGCGGGCGAAAAGTTGCCCAGGTTGGGCAGGGCGAAGAAGCCGTCGGGGTTGGTAGCGGGGTTGTAGCGGTTGTCGAAATAATACTGGCTGGGCATGGCAAACCCCTCGCCCGACTCGTCGAACAGCGCCAGCTGCCGGTCGTAGATTTTGCGCCCCCGAATGCCCACCAGCGCGAAGCTCAGCTCGAAATTCTGGTAGTCGAAACTGCTCGAAAAGCCATAGGTAAACTTGGGATTGTAGGTGCCGAAGCCGGTGCGGTCGTTGCTGTCCACTACGCCGTCGCCGTTTATGTCCTGCACCACGTAATCGCCCACGAGGGTACCCGCCAGGTGGGGGGTCTTGTTGATGTCATCCTGCGTTTTATAAATGCCGGTAATGTTGTAGCCGTATAGCTCGGCGATGGGGCCGCCCACCTTCGTGCGGAAGTTGCCATCGGCCCCCGTGATAATCTGGGTCTGGCCGGGGGCCAGCGCCAGCACCTCGTTGCGGTTGGTGGCCAGGTTGCCGCCAAAGCCCCAGGTCACCGGCCCCAGCTTGATGTCGCCGCCGCCCAGCGCCAGCTCGAAGCCGCTGTTGCGCACCTTGCCGATGTTCTGAATGGACGAGCTAAAGCCCGACTGCTGGGGCACCGGTACGTTCAGCAGCAGGTCTTTGGTGGTCGAGTTATAATAGTCGGCCGTGACCATGAGCTTGCCGAACAGCGTCAGGTCCAGGCCCATGTCGGCCGAAGTTTTGGTTTCCCACGACAGGTTGGAGTTGGCCGTGGTGGTGGCGGCGAAGCCGGGGGCCAGGGCCGACCCGAAGACGTAGTTGGTCGAGTTCACCAGCGCCTGCGAGCTGTAGGAGCCAATCTGGTTGTTGCCCGACTGCCCGTAGCTGCCCCGCAGCTTGGCGAAGGTGAGCACTTGCGACTTGGGCATGAACGACTCGTTGGTCAGAATCCAGCCCCCGGTGATGGAGGGGAAATTGCCCCACTTGCGGTCGGTGCCGAAGCGCGACGAGCCGTCGCGCCGCACCGTAACCGACAGCAGGTACTTGTTGCGGAACGCGTACTGCGCCCGCGCCAGGTACGATACCAGCGTCCAGGTGTAGCGGTTGGCCGTGGCCAGGAAGGCGCTGCCGCCCGCGATGTTGGGCACCTTGTTGTCGGCGATGCCCGAGGCGGTCACGACCGTGTTGCTGCCGTTTTCCTCCTGGTAAGTGGTACCGGCCAGCACGTTGAGCGAGTGGTTCTGCCACTCCTTGTCGTAGGTCAGCGTGTTCTCCGTCAGGTAGTTCACGTTGAAGTCGCGCGACTCGATGGCCACGGCCGGCTTGGGTGCGCTGGCCCGGTAGCCCCCCACGTCGGAGGGGTTGTAGTAGTCAAAAAAATTGCTGGTAATGTCGCCGCCCAGCAGGGTTTTGAAGGTCAGGCCCGCGAGGGGCTGGTAGCTCAGGTAGGTATTGCCGAAGGTGCGGTAGAAGGTGCGGTCGTTCTTCACCTTGTAGGCCAGAGCGATGACGTTTTCGCCTAGTGCCCCGTCCTCCGGCGCGTTGGCGGCGATTTGCTGGCTGATGGCCAGCGAGCCATCGGCGTTGCGCGAACTAAAAAACGGGTACATGATTTCGCTGTCCGCCACCAGGTCGGTCGAGTTGTTGACGTCGTTGGCGAAATACGCCTGCGAGTTGTAGGACGGGTTGAGGTGGACACCCAGCGTGAACTTGTCGGAGAGCCGCGAATCCACGCTCACCGTGGCGCTGTAGCGTTTCAAGCCGTGGTTGAGCACGATGCCCTGCTGGTCGAAGTAATTGGCCGATACGTAGAAGCTCGTTTTGGCCGAGCCGCCCGCGAACGACAAGTTGTAGCTGCTGAGGCGGGCGGGCCGGAACAGCTCGTTCAGCCAGTTGGTGTTGGTGAGGCCAGGCTGGTGGTCGAGGTAGGGCTGGAGGTAATTCAGGCGCAGCTCGCGCAGGCTGGCCCCCTTTGCCAGCCGGGTGGCGCGGTCGTCGGTGATGCTGCGCCCGGCCGGGTTTTTCGACAGGTAGCCGTTGTCGCGGGCCTCGGTGAAGAACTGGGCCGCGTCGTAGGCATCCACGTACTGCACCCGGTCGGTGCGCCGCTGCGTACCAGTGTACACGTCGAGCGCCACCGTGAGCTTGTCGGCCCGGCCTTTTTTGGTGGTTATCAGAATAACCCCGTTGGCCGCCCGCGAGCCGTACACGGCCGCCGACGAGGGGTCTTTCAGAATGTCCACTTTCTCAATGTCCTGCGGGTTGATGGAATTGAGCGACGAGCCTTCGGACAGCGGAAAGCCATCGACCACAATCAGCGGGTTGCGGCCGGCGGTGAGCGTGCCGATGCCGCGAATCACGATTTGCGGGTCCGTACCCGGCTGGGCCGAGGCATCGTTCACAACCACGCCCGCCGCCCGGCCGGTCAACTGCTGGGCAAAGCTGCTGCCGCTGTACTGGGTCAGCTCCTTGGCCTTCACCTCCGAAATGACACCCGTCACTTTGGCCTTCGACTGCGCCCCGTAGCCGATAACCACCACGTCGTTCAGGGCATTGGCTTCCGAACTCATGCGCACGAGCAGGCTGTTGCTGTCGCCCGCGCTAATCGAAAAATCTTTCACCGTCTGGGCCCCGTAGCCCACGTAGGTCACGATAAAGTCGTACTTCGCGCCATCCTTGAGCCCGTCGAAGCCGAAAAGCCCCTGGGCATCGGTGGCCGTGCCGCGCGGCGCCTGGGCGGGCTGGTCGGCCTCGCGCAGCAGCACCGTCACGCCGGCCAGCGGCTGGCCGGCCTCGTCGAGCACGGTGCCCTTCATGCGGGAGCTACCCTGGGCAAAGGCCGCGCCGGCCACCCACAGCAGCAGTAAAGAAAGCAGGCCCGCGCAGCGGCCCCAGCGAAAAAGTAGGTGCTGTTTCATAAAACTAAAAGGGAAGACTGACGAGTGGTTGGGTGAAAAAGCGTGGACAAAGCGCCGCCTGGCCCCCGGCCGGGGGCGCTTGAAAAAAGAAAGAATCAGCTTCAGCCCGCCGAAGGAGCAGCGGGCGGAAAGCGGCTACCGGGCTTTGCGGATAATGACCCGGCCCGGCGCTTGCCGGAAGGAGAGATTGTTGAGCGCGCAGATGGTGCGGAGCACCACGGGCAGCTTATCGGTGGCCTTAAACGTGCCCGAGAAGGACAACCCGCGCACCTCGGCCGGGTCGTAGGCAATCCGCACGTGGTAGCGCCGCTCCACCTGGCTGAACACCGCCGGCAGCGCGGCTTTGCTGAACGAGAGGCCCGGCGCGGGCACCGGTATCACCACCACCAGCGGCGCGGGCGGCGCAGCCGGCAAAAAGGAGCGGATGCGTACCTGATTAGTCAGCGTGTTCACGGCCAGTTCCTGGCCCGGTGTCAGGTATTTGTCGGGCATGGTGCGGCCCCGGCCGGGCACGGTCCGCACCACCACCTTGCCCTCCAGCAGCTGCACCGCCACCCGGTTCGGCTCCGTGGCCCGCACCCAGAACCTGGTGCCCAGGGCCGTAGTAGTAAAGCCCCCCGCCTCCACGGTGAAAGGGTGCTGCTTGTCCTTGGCCACCGCGAACAGCGCCGTGCCGGCCAGGCGCAGGTTGCGCCCCGCCACGCCGAAGGGGGCGGCATACGTCAGGGTGCCGTGGGGTTGCAGCATCACGACCGAGCCATCGGCCAGCGCCAGCCGCAGCGGGCCGGGCCCCTGATTCTCCTGGCTCACCAGGTGCGCGGCCGGAACCGGCGGCCGCACCGCCACCGGCCGCTGGTGCGGGCCGGAGCCGGCGTAGCGGTATGCGCCCAGCCCCACGGCCAGTGCCACGCCGGCCGCCGCCGCCCAGCGCCCCCAGCCATGCCAGGCCCCCCGTGCCAGAGTCGCCGCCGGCAACTGCCGCCGCAACCGGCTCAGCACCCGCGCCGACTGCGCCTCCGTCAGCTGGTACTCGGGCCGGTCAGGCGCTTGCCCAAACTCCCGGCGCAGGGCCTGCTGCCAGTCCGGCTCGCGGGCATCGAGCTGCCCGGCCAGCCACTGCCGCTCGGCCTCGGTGGCCGTGCCGGCCCAAAATTTGGCGAGTATCCGCTGAATGTCCTGATTCATCTACCCTAAACACTCGATAGGAGGCGAAAAGGGGATGCGGTTTGGCGTTACCTAATTGTAAAGTCTTTGGGGGGAGCAGCTGGCTCCTCCCTCTCCTTTCTCGGAGAGGGGGAGCCAGCCCCTCAGGGGTCTCGTGAGGCGACCCGCGAGAACGACGACGCGCATTACCTCCGAAACCATCTTAACCACCCTACCGCACCACCGGAAACGCCGTAATCCGCAGCTTGGCCGCGCCGTAGGGAATCAGCGTCAACTCCTCCGGCCGCGCCCCGGCGGAGCGGGCTACCGGGCTGGCCGGCACCGGGCCGGCCGAGTTTTCGACCACTTGCCACTGCGGCAGACGTACACCTTGCACCCGCAGCTCGACCGGCGCGCCCTCGGGCGAAAAAAGCACGCCGGTCAGGGGCTTTTCCCGCACAGCGAAGGCGGCGGCCGGCTGAGGCCCCAGCAGCAGGCCGTAGTTCCAGGGCGTGGTGGCCCGCACCTCGTAATCGTCGGCCGCGTTGGGGCGGTCGCGCAGCGTGGTCCAGGCTTCGCCTACTTTCAGCGCATACACCAGTGGGCCGCGCTCGACGGATACCGACTGGTCGGCCCCGACCGGTACGCGCACGTCCATCGGCAGGCGCAGCTCCACCACGTCGCCGGCCTGCCAGGCTCGCGTCAGCACGTAAAACGTGCCGGCTTGCGGGGCCGGGGCCAGCCGGCCATTGACGGTGAGAGTCGCCCGCGTGGCCCAGGCCGGGATGCGCAGCCGCAGCGGAAACGCCCGGCCGGTGGCTTTATCCACGGTGAAGTGGATGGTTTCGCGGAAGGGGTAATCGGTGTCTTCGCGCAGCACCACGGGCCGGCCGCCTACGGTGGTACTCAGGCGATTGGGGGCGTAGGTAGCGGCTACCAGCCCGCCATCGGGCGAGGCCAGCCAGAGGTGAGTGGCAAACTTGGGCCAGCCCTGGTGCATATTGGCCGTGCAACAGCCAAAGCTCGGCTCTAGCCCAAACACGTTCGACTCGTCACCGTTGGTGGACCACGGCCGGGGGGCCTGGCTGGCCAGCACCTGGTTGGGCTGCTGGTCGTACTGGTGCGCCCACATGGTCGGGTCGAAGGTGGCGGGCAAGGCGTTAAAGGTAATTTTTTCGAGCCGGTCGCCAAACGCCGGGTCGCCGAGCAGGGCCAGTAATTCTTCGTACGAAAACTGCGCCTCTACCACCGTGCACAGTTCGGTACCTCGCGTAGCGTCACGGCCCGAAAAATGCTCGTCGCAGCTGAACATACCGTTGGGCAGGCCGTGGTATTGGTCCAGCATCTGGAGCTGATGGTAGATGCTTTGGCGGTCGGTCGCGGTGCCGCCGGTCAAGCCCCAGAGCATCGGTATCTTGAGGGCCATCGCGTTGTTCACGCCGTGGGCCTGTAGGGCCAGGTCGGTGTTGTTACCGCCGGTAAGCCCCAGGCTGGCGCGGGTGGTAGGGCTGGTGAAGGGAAAGTTGGCGTAGAGCGCCTGCCAGTCGAAGCCCTGGCCGGCCAGTTGCGCGGCCAGGGCCAGCAGCTGCGGGTCGTGGGTGCGGGCGTACAGCCAGCGGATGGACAGCAGCTCCTCGCCCCAGCGGTATTTGGCCCACTTACGCAGCGGGTTGGCGGCCAGCTGCCCAGCCTGATAGGCAAAGTACCGCGTCATAAACGGCAGCACCCGCGCGTCGCCGGTGGCTTCCTGGTACTGCGTGAGGCACTTCAGCACGAGCATATTGGGCCACCAGTCGGTGTTTTTAGCCGGGCCGATGCTGCCGTCGGGGCGCTGGCTCTGCAAAGTCCAGTCCACCCACTTCTGGGCTTTCGTCTTGAGAGCAGCATCGTCGAGCAGGTAGGCCAGGGGTAGCAGGCCATCGAGGTAGTAGGGGCCGCGCTCCCAGCCTTCACCGGTGCCGCCGAGCCACGCGCTGTTCGGCCCCAGGTCAGGCCAAAATTCCTCCAGGTGCCCGCTGAGGCCGTTGGCCTGTATCACCAATTGCCGCCGCAGCCAGCCTATTGGCCGGATGGCCCCCAGCGGTAGCTCCTGAAAAGTCCCGGCCCGGAACGGCTCGGGCGCGGCAGCGGCGGACACGCCCGAAAAAGCCAATAAAGAGGCCAGCGGTAGCCAGCGAAGGGGGCGGTACAGCATAAAAAGCAAGAAGGGGACAAAGACTTGACCCCCTAAACACTCAGCAAAGGGCGAAAAGGGGATGGCCTCCAGCGTTACCTAATTATGAAGCATTTCGCAGTGGTACCTCGCCCAGCTACCCCAACTGCTCAACCAGCAGCAGCAAGGCTACTACGCCGGCCCCGACCGGCGCGAGGCTGGCCTGTACGGAGGCCCGCACCTGCCGGGTCGCCTGCTTGAGGTAGTCGCGCACCGAAGCGGCCGACACGCCCACGGTGGCGGCCACTTCCTCGCACGACTTGCCCTCGAAGCGGCACAGCCGGAACACCTGCTGCTTGCGGGCCGGCAGGCGGCACACCGCCGCCTCCACCAGGGCCAGCTGCTGCTGAAACAGCTCCTCATCCGGGGCCGGCAGCTGGGGCAGCACGTCGGCCAGCTCGGGCTGCCGCACCACCAGCGCCGCGTCTTTGAGCTGTTTTTTCAGGTAGGTGGCGGCCTTGTTGTAGCTCACCACGAAGAGCCAGCCCCCCACATCGTGGCCGAAGTCGAGCGCGTGGCGCTTCTCCCACAGCGTTAGAAACACCTCCTGTAACAAGTCTTCGGCCGCCTCGGGCTGCCGCACCAGCTTGGCAAGGTTGGCGTACACCGGCTGCTTGTAGCGGTGGTACAAAGCCTCGAAGGCGCTAATCTGGTCCTGAGCTAGCGCATCGAGCTGCTCAGCATCTGAACGGTGGATTTGCATCGGAGTTAATGGCGGCAGAAACTGACATTACCCGACTCGGCAGGGCTCAGCCACTGGCTCAGCGGGCACCATGCCGCAGTCTAAAAGCAGTCCACCTAGGGGGATAATGCAAAGGTAGAAGGGTCAGGGGGTTTGCCGGTTTTATGAAATCGTGAAGGGCGGGGTTTCGGCAGGGAAACCCGCCGGAACGGCCGGCCGGCACGGATGCGGACCGCCGGCACCGGCAGTTTTCACGATTTGATAACCTCCACCGGCATCCCCCTTTTGACCCTTGCCGGGTATTTAGGGAAGAGCAGGGCGAGCGTCCTGCTGGTTTCCACCTTTTTACCTTTTCCACTTTCCTCATGCGTGTTTTTTACTCCTCCCTCCTGTTCCCGGCCCGGCTACTGGCGTCAGTCCAACCGCATCGCCCACTGGCGCGGCGGCCGGCGGCGCAGTTGCTCCGCTGGCTGGTCTTGTTCCTGGCTGCGTGGCCATTTGGCGCGCAGGCTCAGCAATTGTTCAATACCGACCTCATCATGCAGGAAATTCGGCATCCGCACGGCGATTTGGTGCAAATTTGCGCTCACCGGGGCATTTTCACCCCTGGCGGTGTACCGGAGAATTCGTTGTCGGCCATCAGCGAAACGGCTAAAGCACGCATCGAGCTGGTAGAGCTTGACATCAAAGTGACCAAGAACGGGGTGCCCATCCTCATGCACGACCCCGGGGTGGAACGGACCACTGATTTCGACGCAAGGCTAGCCAAGACCACCTTGGTCAGCAACCTCTACTGGCCAAAGCCAGGTGGGCTTTTCCCCAAGGGTTTTGTTCTCAGCGGAATACACCTGCGGCATAATATTTCGCGCAATTCACCGAGGCCGGTTCCGGGGAGCGTGAGTGCCGACTTTTTGCCGTCCCTGGGAAATGCGCTCCAGTTCATCCAGCAGCAAAAGATTTCAATTGTCGTGGTGTTGGATTTAAAGGACATCAACGCGCTCAAAGCGTGTTTGCCAATTGTCAGCCGGTACAAGAACGGGTTTGGGAACCCCTTCCTCAACTCGGTCATTTTCAAGTTTGACGGCCGGGACTTCCCCAACGGAAACGCCTACGACCAGGTAAAAGCAGCTACGGGGAAGCACGATTTTAACTTCATGCTGCGCTTCAATACCACGTCGATTCTGGATAAAACGCCGCCCCGGACCATTTACGCCGCCCATCGGGCCAACTCCCATTTTATGGGCATTGAAGCCGTTTCCAAAGCCATTCCCCTGGCCCTGGACAACGTCATCCGAGCGGCGTTGATTGATAATCATGCCGTCTGGAACTACTACCCGCTGCCCGAGTTGAGCAGAAAGCGTTATTTCTGGTTTGGTCCAAATTCTCCGCTGGGTGACGGCACTTACCGGTCGCAGAACATCATCGACAACGACAATGCCGCGTTTGCCAAGGCCAGCTTTGCCATTCGTGAGGACCGGGACCGCCGCGAGGACAACCGGCCGGACGACGGCACGGCAATTCGCTTTTTGTTGGACCAAGCCCACGCGTCGGGGTTGACCTACGATAACCCGGTGGCGCTGGCGGGCAAGCTAAACCGGCGGAACGAACGCAACGTGGCCCGGTACCTCAGCGGGTTCACGCAGCGCATCGCTGCCGCCGCGCCGGCCAGCGTGCTTACCGACGGGGTGTACACCCTGACGAACAGCGCTTCCGCCGGGCAGCTAACGCTCGGCAAAGCCAGCGTCGGAATGGCAGTTGCGGGCCCGGAGCCGGCACTGCCGCAGCAATGGCAGCTGAAGACGAATGGCGGCAGCTTCACCCTGGCCAACCAGCAGACAGGCCAGCGCCTGTCCTTGGTCGGCGCGACGCTCACCTTGGCGAAAGCCCACGACCCGGATTCGACCCAGCTATGGACCGCCAGTGCGGGCCCCGAGGGCTACGTGACCCTGCAAAGCGCCCTGGCCCACCGCCTGCTGGCCACCGACGCCGCCGGGGCCGCCCAGGCCCAGGCGGTTGCCCCCAGCCCCGAGCGCGCCCAGTTGTGGAAACTAACGCTGGTAAGCGCAGCTGCGACCGCTCGCTCGACCTCTAAAACCGACGCAACCCGTGCCGCAGAAACCCTGGAATTGTTTCCCAACCCGGCCGATGGGTTGTTCACGGTGCGCTACCAGAGCGCGGCGGCCGGCACGGCCCACCTGACCCTGCGCAACCTGACCGGCCAGGTAGTGGGCGAGCGCGACGCGACGCTGCAAGCCGGGGCCAACGACGTGGCCTGGGAAACCAGCCGCCTCGCTGCCGGCTACTACACGCTCAGCCTCACGATGGGCCGCCAGCAGTTCACCAAAAAAGTCCTGCTTGCCCGCTAGTCATTCGGGCCGCGGCGGCAGTCTCGTCTGTCGCCGCTCTCCCTTTCCCCAAGCCGCGCTCTGTTACGACGAGCGCGGCTTTCCGGCATATTGAGTTGGTCGAGCGGAAACGGACAGTTTAAAGACTTAACTGGAGCCTGAAAGGCGCACCTTTCGGACGCCAATTAGGCCCTCAAACTGTCCGGCCTAACTAGACCACCTCAAGTGCATCTGAATGAAGCGCTTAATGACCAGCTTTATTATTACTGACTTCCAGGTGTTTGACGAGCTCATTCACTTGATAACAAACGGCGAGCGTAGCTTTACTCACGTCCAGGCCGACAACGGGTAATAAAGGGGCGGCAACCATCGTGGAAGTAGTGAAAGGGTGGGAAAAAAGCACTACAAGGACTTCTAGTGGGGGTCCTCTCAGGAAACGGAAAATATAGCACGTTAAGGAAAATGGCTGAGCGGGCGAGCTATTATGGCCCGAAAACTTCGAGCAGTGGGCTACCAACGAAGTACAGTTTTCTCATCCAGCAGACTT
>JAABUK010009643.1_pt1 | contig 13134 bp, 13 predicted proteins | sample 5559141 | NCBI WGS metagenome assembly JAABUK01 (sample SAMN10711869, study PRJNA513367) | rock metagenome | isolation source: Antarctica rocks | place: Antarctica: Victoria Land, Pudding Butte nord | collected 2016-01-03
GCATACCTTTATGAGAGGTCGAGACGTGTATTCAATTTGTCTGACAAGCACGGCCTGATGATCATTGTAGAATGATCATGTGATAGTATTTGAGTTATGTCAGCAGGTTGAGCAAATTTGATGATCGAGGTCACTACAAACATTGCCAGCTTGTGAAGCTCCGGCTGCAAAACGCCGTCTGTATGCAAAGCACATGTAAAGCAACACCAACACACAAAAAAGCCCCTTGGAAAGTTCTGGGTGACACTGTGACTTCTGTGTCAGGCCTCGACCACAAGACATCACAACAGCTGAAGCAAAAATGGACCTGCACGTGTGCAGCAGACTTCCTTGAGAAGCTTTCGTTCAATACAAACATGTGAATGTTGGTATGCCGTGCCTTTGATCGCTTTATTACGGTAGACGAATCTTAGAGAAATAGATAGTGTCATTATGCATTCCTGCTGCTGTGAGACGATCTGCTGGAAGCAAAATGAGTATGGTGCGTTTGATGCATGTCATGTCAAGAGAAACAGGCAGCTGGGGAACTGATCATCGGGTTCATACCACTAAGGAAACAGGCAGCTGACACTCAAAATGATGTGGCTTTGTTCAAAACCATGATGCCATTGGAACTGTGCAGCTGGCCTTCCTCAAGCACAGTGGATGCTAACAAAGGCTCAGTCCATGCATGCCACAAATACCAAAGCTCTGCTGCACAGACAGCTGCACACTAGCATCCCATCGCAAGACGAGCTGCAGGTTCAAGAAGCACTGTTGCAGTAAAAGACTGATGCACTGTCTCCAACATGTTATCCGTTAAAATTTTACTGCATAAAAGCACCCTTCACAGCTGAGGTCATGCTTAACAAGGCTCATGTCACTATTGGTAGAGCATTTACAGCTCCAGAGCAATACCCTCATGACCATTGTATCCAGCAACCTCTACTGCTTCCCGCCAGCAACACCTCTGCTGCCAAACAGTATGCTGCCACCAGTCTTGGATGTGATTGACTTGCAATTTGCTGATCCCATGAGTTGAAGCTTGCCAGGCAGGGTGACACAAGCAAAACGCACTGCAAACCAGTGACTATGACTCATCTTAGGGTTTAGGATTGGAATGTAAAGATGACAGCTTGGCTGTTGACAAGCTGGTGCTGATCCAGAACTGTGCTGCCAAAAACTGAACAGTATCTCACATGGCAGAGCAGTGCCAAATATTCTTACAGCACTGCCCCAATCAACCAGATATATCACTCCAGTGTTCTCCATCCATCAGCACGTTGTCAAGTCTCACATCTCTCTTGACATAGCCTCTGTTGATATAGCTATGAGCCGCCTGCAAATTCATGTCAAGGGGCCAAGAGTTTAGGTCGAAACCCTAAGTATAGTAAAACCCACAACAAACATGTCAAAGCTAACGTTGTTTCAGTGTCAGGCACATGCTGCTGGTTCATCACTCAGTTCTCAGCAAACAGCAAGTCACAATGTATGTTGAAGACCACTTGATAGATTTGCGCCAAACCATGGCAGGTGTAATGAAGATGTTGCACTGACATTGCCCTCTGGATTAGTGAAAGACACATAAGTATACAGCAAATCGAGGTACAGCAAACCAGTTGGTCTGCTGAGCCAGCACTGGTATGACCATTTGTACACACTGCTAAGAAACCTGATTACCAGATCAAAAATGTGCAATCTTGCAAATTGTGATGCTGCATACTGCATACTACAACCCAATATCAGTCATAGTTATTGTCTGTTGACTCCCCTGATGAGTCCTAAAGACAAGAAATGTAAATTGATTGATTGATTGATTGATGGATGAATAGATCCAGGTGACTGGCATGTTTGCCTGCTGTTGATGACAGCCATACATGCAGCTTGGCAGATGCAGCAGTACACGGAAGCATAGCCACCACCACTCAGCTTCAACTGCAGCTTTAGCATGACTTGTTTAAGCAGCAGTAGTGCAAAACATACCACATCAGCTTTGAGAGCAAACAGGTATTTTGCTGGCCAAATTGTCATCAGTTGCTCTCTGTGGTACACATTGGAGAAATGGCCATCATGTAGCGCTGCAATGATTTGTCTTGACACTTGCCAAAGAAGCCTTGATCAAGACAGCTTTGATGTCCTCTTCTACCCAGACTATTCGTCATCTCGCCTGCAGGCAGTCATACTCACTCACAACTGACATAACAGGGTACCGTGTGAGGCATGCAGCCTAGCATCTATGCTTACCATCTGAATTGAGAGGAGCCATAGGCCAATTCTTTGAACTGCTTACACCTTTCCGTCCAGAGGTCCACCCAGGGGTCGCCAGCCTGACTGTGGTATAATACTGATAAGCTGACAGTGCTGGGCAACAGCTTGAGGGACTCGTCGGACTCCAGTATGCGTGGCAAGTACTTACCCGCAAAGTCTACATGCTGTACGTGCTGTGAAAGCTGGTTGATCAGAGGCACAAATGCTTTCCACGATGGACACTGAATGCGGGGGAACGACAGGTCCAAAGCATAAATTGTGACGTCGGTCGTTGGCTGCTGCAGCCACTGGGCAAGCGCTTCAACGTGATGCAGGCCAAAGTTGTTGTTGGAAAAGTCACAGCCTTGACGCTTCTGGGAAGATTTGAACGCAGTCTGTGTAGAACTCCGCCAGTTCGAGCAGCGTAGGTCTCAAGGCCTCCCCAGGATCTTGGGTCTGTAGGAGAGGTGGCAAATTTGCGTGCGCTTTGCGAAACAGTTGAACAGATACCATATCTGATACACGATGGGTGCGTTGTTTTGGAGTGTCACGCGAATCGTGCAGGAGCTAGAGCTGTAACACACATGCGAGGAACTTCGTGTACTGCGCACGAAGCTCGTTGGAATTCCATGTATACACATTGTGCACATTCTGCACGTTCTGCGTCAGCAGAACCCAGCGTAATTGTGTCGCCATCCAAATTGCGCCATATGGCTATACCTGTGCAGAATGCCAGTCAACATACATGCAGAGCAGCGCTTATAAACATTGACGTAGTTGTCGGGCGCGCAGAATATATGCAAGCAATGATGGTGCACCTCAGTTTCTTCCGGCACCTTCTACCTTGAAACCTTTGACGAAACCGATCTTCCCTTGTTTGACCCCGTACTGGTTCGGCTTTCCGCCGACATGGAGCACTCCAGCAGCATCAGACCTCCAGGAAATGACACATACATCGATCCTCCGGCAGGTGTCATGAGCCCGAACGGTAAAGCTACGGTCGCACCTTGTAGCTCCCAACTGGCTGCATACACCTGCAACACCCGCCAAGCATATGCTTGCTCTGGTGCAGAGAACAACGCATTGTCGAAGGTCGTGAACCGGAGCGTCGAAGTCGACAATGAGGAGTGGGCAGCTTTGCACAAGCACTCTAAAAATCGTGCAAAGTCTCCTGTGGACCAAAAGCATAGACGCTTTGTGCAGAGGTGTGTGGTCTTGTTTGCAAACACCACTAAGGTCCCCAGACTCATACACAGGATCCCCATGGTCAAACACAAGGATCCACTCAACAGCATGTACCTGTGCATGTCCTGTACAAATGAAGGTCATAACTGATGACATATGAAAATGATTCACAATCTGTAGGTCTTGGTGGTGGCGAAGGGGGGTGCCAGTCATCAACCCATACGACTCAATTTACAGTTGTTGGTGCTTCTATGTATTGCTGACAGATGCCACATACACTGCATTCATCGTACCTATTGGAGTGGGATTCGACACCTCAGATGTGGCTTGGGACTGGGCGGGCTACTGTGACTTCATTGCAGGTCAGGCTTTTGTCATGTCAACACACTGTATCACTCACATACTTTTGCTGCTGCAATTGCACTAGCCAGACTGGCACACATTCGACTTGGCGTTCCCTGTCAAGACATGCATGTACATAGCTCTAACTCAGGTACATGTGTGCATGGTGAAACATGTACGATGCGCATGTTGCCTTACTGTGTGTGCAGTGAGCTGCTTCAAACTGAGAAGGGCTGCGTAACTGTCTGAGTGTGTATGTAAAGAATCATTTGTCTTCAAGCAACCTTTGTCTTTGAACACCCCGTTATGCATAGCTGCTGCCTCTGCCTACTGTAGTCAGATCAGTGTGCAACCACCGCTAAGCATTATGGGAGCATACGCATGCCAGCAAAGGCCGCAGTTTGGTCACATGTGTTGCCTGCTGTTTGCAGGCTGCACTTTTGCTATTGAACTCTTCCTGGGCTGGAATGTTGCTTTTGTGGCAACCCATAATCTGCGCAAGCGAGTGGTGCTGAGGCGCCGCAAGATTTTCTGGTTCTACTTCTGGCACGGCAGCTTCATCTTTGACTTCATCTCCACCTGTGTTTTCATTGCCCAGGTGAGAGTATATTAGTCACGCACTTGTGAGTGCAGCTTTTGCATCAAGCCCACATGCCCCAGGTGTCACAGTGAACCAAACTATCTAGGCAGATGCGCAACAGTTGGACCCCATGTGACAGTCCCTACATAGGGGGATTAGTCAGAAGCCCAGTCAGTATGCAATGCATCATCATGTAAACATGATCATGCATTTCAGCTCATCATGAGTTCATTTCATCATGCATCTGAAAGCAGATTGCAATCTCAGACTCAGCTTCAGGTCTGACCTTTGTAGCATTGGATTGGTATATCACCTTTTGAGGGCTGCTTGTTAATATTCTGTCTCAATTGACAGAAGTATAACATGTCCTCCTGTGATTTCTTGGTTGGTGTGCAAGTCAGCAAATAATAGGGGGTCGGGTCAGAGTCCTAGGGGCACCCCACAACATGCAGATGGGATAAGTTTGCGCAGGACATTGCATAAGACAGTAGCCAGACTCTCGCAAGTACAATACTAGCCTACAAGGTGAACACAGTCTTGAGTAGCATTGAGCAAAGTATTGGTATTTGCAGTGTGTTGGATATGGCATTGGGTTAGCTGGTCAGCAGGGAGGTACCACCATTCAGATAATCCAAATCGCTCGTGCTCTCAGGTGAGGTCGCCTTTCTTGGTCCCTGTGCTGTGCTGTGCTGTGCCGTGCTGTGCCGTGCCGTGCCGTGCCGTGCCGTGCCGTGCCGTGCTGTGCCGTGCGGTGCCGTGTTCTGGCCCTTGCCCTGCCCTGCCCTGCCCTGCCCTGCCCTGCCCTGCCCTGCTCTGCCCTGCCCTGCCCTTGATTTGTCAGCAACTGAGGCCCATTTGCAAATCAGTGAGCTTGAGCTCAAAGCCATTTGTATGCTTTGCAGGTTGCTGCGGCTGTTGAGTCTGCTGCAGCACATGTTTGTGATGTCTCTATCAGCGCCACAGGTCACCATACCCATCATTCACAAAACTGTTCCAACCTGGCTCTCCTACTTTTGTCAGCTGGGCTACATCATAGCCCTCTTCATCAACTTCATGGCTTGCATCTGGTGAGCTTCTGTTGCAGCTCTCTGTCACTCTGTACGGGTTGCATCATTGCTGTCACTACCAACTTGATGGCATGCACTTGCTGCAGCCTTTGCTTGCAGCTTCCGAATCCTGGTGTCATCCTAGCCCAGGTGCTTGCTCTTCATATGCTTCTGACATATGCTCAGGGACTTCTGCTGATGTTGACGTCAGATCCAGTTTGCTTTTGTCTGCTTGACAGCGTTTGGCTTGGTGAACCCTGCCTCTGTGAAATCCTTGTGTTTGATGTGTTTTGATCGAAGGCTGCTTCACTTCATCTGTGGGAAGCATCGCAAGGCTCATCTGCCTTTCTCAGCTTGACTGTGTACTGCGCATTGAATGTTGTTTGCCTCAGCCTCTGGAGCATGTTTTGGTGATGGGAACACAACACAATGTGGACTCATGCATGGGCGTGCAGGGTGTTTGTGGCGCAGCGTGAGGGCTACAGGAACACCTGGATCAACACCTACACTCCCTTTGTGGATCTCTACGCCGCTGATGACACTGAGTGCACCTCTCAGGAGGTGAGCCTCTGTTGCTGGCTTTCTTCACACAATGCACCACCACCATATCATGCACCACATGCTGGCTGCTGTCATGCCATGTGCAGCTGGGTATTGCCATGCAGCATGTGTGATGAGGCCGCTGCCAGGCAGCATGCATAGTTGCACAGATACACAGATACTCACAATCACAATGCTGTGTGCTATGTTGTAGTGCTCAGTATAGCTGCTGTCTCTGGGCATGCACCAGTGCCAGTGCCTGGCAGTCTGATTGATCTGAAAATGATCTGAATGCTCTGAATGAGTTGAATGTTCCAAATGATCTGAGAATGAGTGTCGCATGCGCACGTTACGTGGACATGTCTGCGCAGCAAGCAAGGCAGTGTTCAGCTGAGCTCTTTCACTGTGGCTATTTGGTGTTATTGCCAGGCAATCAGACAGCTTTCTTCAGTGTTGCCAGTGAAAATTTATATGACCCCCACTTGCAGACGCACTCCATAAGCACCTCTTTTTGGTGTTTGCCAACAGAAGCTGACCAGTGAATGCCCTTCTTCCTGCACTCACAGCCATCCCAAGCTGTGCCGCAATTCTGTTCCAATGAATTCACTTCTGTCCCCTTGAATAAATTGGTTTCATGTATGTGTGGAAGTAATTGCATTTACACCAATTTATCTTGGCTGGCCCTGCCACCTTTGGTCATGATCTCTCGTTACTCACTCGCTTGCTCGCTCGCTCACTCGCTCACTCACTCCAGGCGCACAGCATTCCTGGTCCATCAGTGTGGCTGGCAGCAGCATACTGGTCCTTGACCACGGTCTCAACCATTGGCTTTGGGGACATTCTGCCCAGGAGTGATGCAGAGCGCGCCATCATGCTCTTTGCTCAGCTCATGGGAGTGCTCTTCTTTGGCATCCTGTTGGGCTCCATCACCAGCCTACTACAGGCAAGCAGTTGACAAGTGCTGTCTGCGCGTGTGTGTGAAGCTGTGTGTGTGCTCTTCGTAATGCAGGTTGCGGCTCGGCCTGTGAGACGGCATGTGTCATGTGATAGATGCACATGCAGGTGCCTGCAGACAGCTGAATATAGATGCTGATGTTATGTCAAAAAACGAGCCATGACCTCAATGCATGCAAAGCCATGTGCACTGCAACGGTATCATAGCAAAGAATGCATGATCTCTTGCAATTCAGAAGCAGGCTCACATATGAGGGCCTCGAGGCTCACAGTGTATAGATGGAGTTTTGGATTCAGGGTTCACACATGTGATGAAATTGATTGTGTGTACTGCAGAGAGTCAGCAAAAAGCTGCAGGAAGCTGAGATATTCAGGATTTAGGGTTTATGTTTAGAGTCTTAGGGTTTGCACATGTGATGAAATGCATTGTGTATGCTGCAGAGAGCCAGCAAGGAGCTGCAGGAGGCTGAGATGTTCAGAGACAAGATGTCCAGCGTGCAAACATGGATGGCTCGCCTGAAGCTGCCCCGGGACCTGCGCACAAAGATCAGGGCCTACTATGCTGAGGTTAGAATCAAATAATGACAATAATAATAATAATAATAATAACAATAATAATAATAATAACAACAATAACAACAATAATAATAACAATTCTAATAATAATAATAACAATAATAATAACAATAATAATAACAACAATAACAACAATAATAATAACAACAACAATAATAATAATAATAATAATAATAATAATAATAATAATAATAATAATAGTAATAGTAATAGTAACAATAGCAAGCATCAAATCATCATCATATAATTTATCAGAGTTAATTTATCAGAGTTGCAGCCTATGTAATGCTCCATACATAAATTGATACGCAGTGTGTTACAGTCTTGGGAAACAATATAATGATTGTGACAGTCATGATTATGCTGAGGTGTGCTCAGCTCCTCACTTGACTGTTGCTCTTCTGTTATGGATCAAGGGCCATGCAATGGCATGACTCAGGCCATCTGTTTGTGAGCCTGTCAGTTGCAGTTGTCTGCTTGGCAATGGCCCAGCCTTGCTGTGGACCTTCCAGATGACAATGGACAAGAAAAGGTAAAAGAAAAAGAAACAAGGGAGAAAAGAAACACGAAAAGGAAAAGGATAAAAGATAAAGAAAAAGAAAAAGGAAAAGGAAAAGGAGAAGAAAACAACAAGAGAAAAAGGGGGGGAGAAAAGGAAGAAAAAAGAAAGAAAGAAAAGTGGACAAGTCACATGTTTGTTGGGGTGATGCAGGTGTGGGTCCATGAGACACAGGCAGCAGATGATGTAGGATTGTTTGATGACTTACCTCAACATCTGCGAGCACAGGTGGCTTGGCGCCAAAACAAAGATCTCATGGGTGGTATACACACCTTCAGGGTGAGTCGTCCATTGCCATTTCCCCTGCATGTGGCTGTCCACCTTGCACTTTCAGTCATTATCACTCAAGAACACTGCCACAGGAGTTCAGCTTGTTGTTGAATCATTAGACATTGGACAGAGCGTTGGTGAATTTAGGTCCACCGGCTGATGAGGTATGCTTCAGAGTAAAGCATGTATCTCCTATTACCTTTCAGAGCTTTTGCAGCTGAAGTGACGATGATCAAGGTCTCTCCATTGGTGGAATGTCATGCAGCAGACGCTGTAACTCCATGTCAATACAACTTGCTTTGAGTCTCTCATCCGTGCTGTTTGAATTGCTCATGTGCCATGGTAGAACACTAAATGGTAAAATCCGGCAGAGCCACACATTTGTATATCTGTATTTGTATATTTGTGATATCTTGCCTAGCCTGTGATGCCATCCTTCATGTGATGTCACATGTGCAGGACTTGGACGAAGAAGTGCAGTTTCTGATAGCAGCACGTGGAACACCCCTTCAAGTGGCACCAGGTCATGAGCTGTGCGCCCAAGGAGATGCAGCTGACTGTGTCTGGCTGTTGCACGAGGGTATGGATGCCTTATTGCTGTGTTGCACATGCTGACTGTGTCTGGCTGTTGCATGAGGGTATGGGTGCTTTTTGCTCCTGTGTCACATATGCATATGCAGCTGACTGTGTGATGAGTTTTATGTCAGAACTGGTGATGGCCTGCCTGGCCCCAGGTCACATGTGAAGATCTCTGACTCATCCTGATTACTCAGACTAATCTGTGTAGGTGAGTTGGTAGCTACGTATCATTACAAGGAAGCTGAGACAGAGAAGTCACCAGCCATTGTGGGCGCTACTGCATTGCTAGCTGGCTCAGAACCAGACTTTAGAGTCCGGCAATGTGGCTACAGGTCTGTGCTCATGTGCTTCTGTGTCTTTTCTGCCGACTCTGTTGACGTCTGCATGCCTGCTCTATGAAGCCCGTGTACATGTGGAGAACGTCTGCGCAGCATCTATTACTGTATAATGGTCATGTTACACTGATGGTACGGCGTACAACTGTGAGATACATCTGCATGCAAGCGCAAGGAAACTTGTGGGTCTCAATCAACAGCACTGAATGTGACAGACTCTGATCTGTTGAGCCTGAAATAGCAATTGTTTAGGAGTGTTCTCACCACATCCTTTGGCATGCCGGGCCCCAGCCTCCATCCTAGGCTCCCCCCTGCATGTTTTGGCAAACCAGCATGCAATTTCTGCTTCTTCTGCTGCGATCCCAACAGATTGCAGTCATTGTGAGGCACTTGCATCAACCATGGGAGGCATATGCATTATGACAGGGTTTTGTATCTTTATGCAGCTGCCTGCTGCACCAAAATCACAGCCAGCATGCATTTTTGAATGCCCCAAAGATGCTTCTTTACATCTTGCCCATCAGAGTCTGTCATGCTGCATGTTCAAGATCGCCTGCATGTACGAAGCTGGCACAACCATTGTTCATCATTGTGAGGCAAGCACAGTCATGCATCGCTGGCATAGTCTTTCTCCATTTAGTGCATGAATGTGCCTTAATGATGAATCCAACAAGCATCATCATCACACCTCACCTTCAGGCTTCCCTTGCCGAACTAGCTGCCAAAAGCATACTCTGTTCTGTCTTTTCTCCGCTGAAGGCTCTGATGCAATGCAGGGCGTTGACGACATGCGTTCTGTGGGAGATCAGCATGCAGAACTTGCAGCCCATCATTGATTGGCGCAAGGAGGTTGCAGACATCCTGGTACGCCTTTGCATGCCACTGCATGCTGAATTGAACATGACATGATCTAATGACCTCAGCCATATATGTCCATGACGTTGCAGACACCTTGGTATGCTTTTGCATGCCACAGCATCCAGACCTGAATGTGACTTGATTTAGCAATCTCATCTGGACATGTCCATGAGCTCTTTACACGGACTGTGAAGCTTTGAGCTGCTCTGTTACAGCGCACTGTTGATACTTGCTGTTTGCTGGTTGGCATGGTTCTGTGCTGCAGCTCTTGCAAATCCCCAACTCCATCCCTAACCCTCTCCCCCTCTTCCAACAGCAGGACCTAGAGTTGACTGGTCACGCTTGCCTGCAGGAGAAGAGGGCACGCGAGGAGATGCTGCAGAAGCAAAGCATACGAGAGCAGATATGGAAAAGAGAAAGTCCTAACAAGGTGCCAATCTATGCATTTGGTGTTGTCTGCCTGGCTTGTATGTTGCTTGTATAACAAGCCTGTGGTTTTGCATGTATCACGGTCCCTGGCCACAAGCAGCGCTCAGCATGGCACAGCATGGCACAGCATGGCGCATCATGGCACAGCATGGCACTGTACTGCACAGCGTGGCACAGCATGACACAGCATTGGCTAATATGGCACATGAAGGCACAGCGTGGCACAGCATGGCACAACATGACACAGCACGGCACAGCGTGGCACAGCATGGCACAGCGTGGCACAACACACGGCCCAACATGGCACAGCGTGGCACAGCGCTGCAAAGTATGATACACTGAACTATATTGCAGCACAGGCAACTATCAGCATGAAAGATCATCACATGTCATCTGCTGTCCTGTCAGCTTGCTTACTGTGCTTCAGCATAATTTTGACAGCAGAACATCAAAGAGTTCTCAGCATAGCAGATTTTGACATGAAGTTACACCCCAGCATCTCATGCAGAAGTCTTGTGCTCATTCAGGACGATGATGGTGAAGATCATCAAGCTGATGATGATGATGATCACAGCGGTGAAGACGAAGATGGGATTGACTCAGCAAACAGCAATGTCCAATACCCTTCTCCAAGGAAGAGCAGCTCGCCTGCACAGCACCATGGGGGGTCCCCACATGTGTCTCGGGCATCCCCAGACGGGCCCAGGACAGTCTCAGATTCTGATGAATCTGGTTCTTGGGATTCTGCACCAACAAAGCAGTTGGTAACTCCTGCAACCAAGACTGGTGCAGCCAAACCTACTGTTCCAAGTCCAGGTGCTCTTGCCTTTCCTTCGTTGTGCAACTTTTTGGCCTCTCCTGGTCCCTGTCTTCTTCTGCACGGTGCCTCATCAAAACAAGACTGGTGACTGCTGTGCAGCAGAAAGGGTCAGGGTTTGGTCCATTTTTTCATCTCTGCCTTGCTTTGTTCAAAGATTTGACAGCCTTGGGGACAGTACCCTGTTGTCACCTAGCAAGCGTGACATTGGCCAATCTACAGCCCAATCCACGGTGAGCATGTTTTGATTATGAGGAAAATGCAATGCGGAATGACAATATACCATTTGGATAATGCAGGAAATAAGCGCAGCAAGAAGCCAGGAGGCGCTGCAAACCTGGAAGCTGGCGAGCAGCTGCTGAGCAGCGTCTTGATCAATATGGAAGAGGAGGCTCATGTGGTCATTGCGATCCCTCAGGATGACTCATCGGATGCAAATGATCACATGCAACAGGGTTCTGAGCAGCCAACCAATCAGCTTACTCAATCAGATGCTAATCAGGGTAGTGATCATGCTGACTCACTCAGGCCGGGGGTTCAAACCCCACCTGAGGCAGATGGGGTGTTGCAAACTGAAGAAAAGGATGATTCTCAAGTGCCGTCTGACCATGTGTCAGTGCTCCACAAGGGGGGTGAACATCAACAGGGAAGGAAGACTGTTTTCATCACTGTGTCTCCACAGGGAAGCATCAAGATAACCAGCAGCAATTCTCAGTTGACTATGAGGCCTGAGCTCAGCAATAAAGGAGAGTGAGCGCAAGCATCAGGACAATCAGTAAGAATTCTCACTTGACTGTGAGGCCGGATTTCAGCAATGCAGGAGAGTGAGTGCGAGCATCGCCAGCTGGCAGGCTGAGAGATGGGAAATACAGCCAGCCCTTCCATCAGACTGTGGGGTTGCAGTAAAGATGGATTGAGGGTGTGCATTGTTTCTGTAGTCAGCTCGTTGTATATAGAAACAACTTTTCGCCAGATATTTGCAATAAAGAGGACTGAGTATATGTGTCAGCAAGTTTGGCTGTCATCTGTCTTGCCTCAATTGAAGGCAGTGGACTGGCAAATTGGCAAGAATAAAGATGAAAGCGGGGCATACTTGACGTTGCTGTGTGTTCTGCGTAGAGTTCCCACATTGACGTAAGTTTTGAATTTTGCAAACAGGCAATGCAGGTACAGACATGCATGTGGCATGGATGTATCTGCAATTTCTGGGTTGCACTCAAGACCCCCTCAAACCCTGCTGTATGTTTGTTGTGATGTGATGTATTTTGCTTCGCCTGAAACATGCAAGGAGCATGCACCCGTTCAGGAGTGGCATCTGTCCATACTCCACGTTCCTGTTGCTGTTTCCAGCTCTGGAAACAATAGTGTGAAGGGGTTCAGCTTGATGTATGCTGCTTTTTCCCATCGACGTGCTGTGATGTTGTTATCAGGTAGAAACTCTTGTGACCTGTATTTGGCATGCTTTACTTGACAAAACAGCATACGCTGCAAGCGCAATCAGCCCTGCTCATGAATGATTACTATTTGTTGCTGAAAGGTATCTGCAACATGATTAGGGCAACGGAAGTTACGGCGGTAATCGAAAATTACAGAACTCAACACTCAGTCTAATTTGTCGGTCAGACCTGTCGTCAGGTCAAACCATCACTTGTCCGCTGTCTGTTTGTGCAACAATGGAGACGACTTCAAACGAATATCTGCATCGTCTGCTTGAGTGTATGCCTGTGTTGCTCTGCACATACTGGACACTGGCAGCCGGAGCAGCGGCGTTTGCCTTGCTTCCTGTAGATTTGGCTCCAGGTGTCAGGTGCTGCAGTGCTTGCGTGCCTAATCACCTT
>JAABUK010009644.1_pt1 | contig 13132 bp, 1 predicted proteins | sample 5559141 | NCBI WGS metagenome assembly JAABUK01 (sample SAMN10711869, study PRJNA513367) | rock metagenome | isolation source: Antarctica rocks | place: Antarctica: Victoria Land, Pudding Butte nord | collected 2016-01-03
TTAAAAATAATAATATAATTCTTTTTTTCTAAATTAAAATCAAAGTGCACTCACTTTAAATTAGAGTGAGTTAAAATCTGATTAAGCCATCTTATAGCCTTAAAAACTAGTCTTTTAATAATACTATTTATAGAATCTCAGCTATAATCATTAGCCCTTTATAAGTAATTATATTTTAAAGATTTTTATAAAAATAAGTTAAATATTAATTTTCAGTTTAATTAAGAGACTATAAATAGAAGTAAAGAAACTATTATATAGAGATTTTCTAGCGCTTTTTAATGAATCTATTTCTAATATATTATCTCGAGTTGTTAGTCTGCTATAGCTGATTTAAGCGCTTTTTATATTTTTAATTTTGATATTCTTAATATCAAGACTGCAGCAAATTTTCACGCTAAATATGGAAACACTATTTCTAATGAGGAGGGGTCACCATTTCAGTGACACAAGGAATAATGCGGGAACGTTATTTCAATAAGAAAGGGGCATAACTTCATGACACAAGAAATAGTAAAGAAGATTACTATAATATTAATTATCTAAATAGAAAAGAGATAAAAAACAACTAATCTCAATTATTAATATCTTATAATTATTAGGATTAAGCTTAATTAAGATTATTTCTAAATCTTTAAGAAATATATTTTTCTTAATATAAAGATTTAGATATCGCAGAAGAAGCGTGTATTACGCGTTCTACTAGATTTTAAAGCGCAAGAAAACTTTATTTCTTAGATTATTATATTAGAGGAGAGTGTAATTCTATAGAAGTTTATAACTTATATAAGTAATATAGATAGTTATCTTATAATTATATATAATTAAGAATTAATTAAGATATATATAATTAATATATAAGATATATCTTAATTAAATTAATATTTCTATTATATAATTATTCTTAAGAGATTTAAGCTGATTTTAGAAATATTATAATTAAAGATCATTAATCTAAATATGAACTGATTAGAACGTGAGTAATTCTATTATAATTTACGTGTGAACATTATCTCTTGTGTCACTGAATCTGTGATTCTTCCCTTAAGGGTTTAGCGTTACCGCGCTTTAGTGTCAAAATTTTGCTACAGTCTTAGCGTGAGGAATATTAAAAATCAAAATTTTGCTGCAGTTTTAACGTAAAAAGCATCAAAAATTTATTTTTTAATGTTTCTTATGCTAAGACTGCAGCAAAATTTTAATGTTAAAGCGCGGCAACGCTAAACTCTTAAGAAAAGAATCACAGATTTAATAACACAAGAAATAATAAATGTATTTAAATAGTTTTTAGCTTAAAATAATATTATTTAAGCAGAAATATTAATTATATAATCTGAAAACGCATTATAATATATAGACATCTTACTCGCAAGTCTATAATTAAAAGAGTTAGTTCTATTTAATAAGTATTAGAACTTCTTTAATATATTTATTAAGAATAAAGATGAGTATCTATTATAGATAAATAGCGTGCGATACTTAATTAAAATTAAAGAAGAGAAGTTAATATCTTATAAGTTATTATACTTCTTATTTTAATTTAAGCTGTGAACTTTATATAATTATCTTAAGAATAGTCTGTAAAAGAGATAAATTTAAGAATTAATATTATTTATAGATGTCTCTATTCTTTTTATAAAGAAGAAGAATAATAGTCTATAATTATATATTAATTATTAAGATTTAAATTAGATAATAAGTAAGAATTGTTATTTATTACTCTTAATTAGAGAAATTCTTAATTATTTATTAAGCGCGCGCTATTTTACTGCGCTAGATCTGCGAAATATATATTATTAAATCTGAATCTGAAAGAAAGATTAATAGAAGACTATATTTTACACGCGTTATAAATACTTTAAGTATTATATTATATTATTTAGATTAATAAATACTTTAGTCATATTTCAGATCTTTATAAATAAGATATTAATAGGATTATTAAATAATATTTATATTATATATATAGATAATATATTAATCTTTAATAACATTTGTGAAGAGTATATAACTTATGTATAATAGATGCTGAGCTGCTTATAATTCACACGCGTATATATAAAGTTACTGAAATGCGCATTTTATATATAAGAAGTTAACTTTCTAGACTATTATATAAGAGTCACAGACGTATTAATAGATTCTCATAAGATAATCATTAAAATAATCCCGTTAAATAGAATACTTGATAATCTATAATCTTAAAATAATATATAGATCTGAGAGAAAGAATTCCGCAGATAAACTTTTAAGAAGATTAGAATTCTGAGATATTAAGTCTCTTAATAAGAAAGAGCTCTTATTATTAAAAGTTCTGCTCGCAGATAAAGATTATATAAGATAAAGATGAGAGCTAGATAAATATATAAATTAGAGTATAATAGTAATAGCACTTATTAGATTAAAGATTAGAGATAGTAGAGAATTAAAGATTTTAAAAAAGTTAAGAAGCTTTTTTCAAGACTTATAAAAGATTCGCGAGTTATTTATTTTACTAATATAAGTAAGTTAATAATAAGACGCGATACTTATCTTAAAAGAAGTTTCTATTATAAATTCTTAATAAATGTCACGAGTTATTATAGCTATAAAGAATAGTTGTACGCGAGAGATGATTATAGACTTAATTGTGGAAATCCAACTATTTTATTATACGTGCGATATAATAAAATGTCTAAGACTTAACACGCAGATTTAACGCGTTAAGATTACGTCTCTCAATTAGATTTTAAAGTTAGAAGACTGTATTGAGATTAGTAGTTATAATATATATCTGATACTTCTGTAGCTTCCCGATAAGCTAGATTAGTTTCTACAACTTAAGTATTTGTTTTTATAGACTATTGAATATATCTAACTTAAGTTATTACAATATATTTAAGTTCACTTTCTTTATTATTTAGATAAATATAAAATAATCACTCTTTAATTAATTTAAATTTCGAGTAAATCGACTTATCTTTATTAGATCTTCTTTAAATTACTTTCAGACTCTTTAATAATAAGATAGATTTCGTGAATAAGCTTAATATATTGAGTTTGATTATCTATTTTTAAAGAGAGAGAAATTAGAGATGTCTTTAAAAAAGTAAGATAATCTGAGAATTAAGTTAGTAAATTTGAGATCTATTAGTTAATAGTTAATATTTGTGAATAGAAGAATTTTAAGAGCATTTAGAATAATATGATTAAAAGTAGAATCTAGAATTCAGTTTCTGAGTTAATTAATATTAATATGACTTGATTTAATCAAGAAAGATTAGAGAAAGATTTTATATTATAGAATAATTTAGATATAAATTAATAACAATCTTCTTTATAAATAGAGAGTGTTAAGATAGAAATGATTTAAGAGATAACGATTTTAAGATAACTTACTAAGAATTAAGAAGTAATAAAGTTTGTTGCGAGAATACAGAATAACGTGAGCAATATACTGCGCACATTTAAGAAATTTTGTAATTCATATAATGAGATGATTAAGACTTATAATAAAGAGATTAATAAGATAATAGAAAATCATCGAATAATTTAAGAGTTATAGAATTATTAATAAAAAGAAAGAGATATATAAACAGCTGAAAGATAACAACTGATTTAAAAGAATCAGTTACTTGAGAAGAGACTAAGAGATGAAAAGATGTTGATGAAGAGATTGTTGATAAGATTAGCTGTATCTATTATATTTTAATCTTAAGAGAATAAAGTGGAAAATTTATAATAAATGTTAGAAGCTCTAATAACTATAATAGAAGAAACTGATTAAGATTAGAGAATAAGTAAGAAGCTTTTCAATTCAAAGATGTTTAAGATCGGAACTTCACAGCAGTTCGCGGCATGACTATTATCTATTAGAATGAAGCTGAGAGTGAATAGAAATAGATTTTTTATAGAAATAGATTGAGTAATCTATATAAGATTTAGAATTAAAAACGAGACTGAAGATCTTCTGAAATCATATTTAGAAGATTTCGAGATAATAATTATTATCTCTCTTCTATAGATATTAATGAATCGATTCGCTAATTCATATTAAAAGCAGATAATAAAAGATAATTATTAGCAGCTTTATTAATAAAATAAGGATCTACTCACTTTTCTCGGAGAATTTATAAGATACGCTGCCCAGATAAATATCTTAGAGAAGAATTAAATTCAAGATATAAGATCTAAAATCTGTAATAAATTGAAGTAAGCAATTATCTTAAATAAATACTCTTTATTAAAGAAGATGATTAAGAATCTATAATTTTGCAAAGTGAATATTTAAAAGATAGAAGCATTTATAAAAGATCGCGAAACAATTTAAATAGATTTAGAATTTAGAAAGAGAAAGTCAGCTGATAAACTGATTAAGATAATTAGATTAGTTAGATTATCTTGATTCTATATAATTAAGATAGATTGCGGAAAGTTTCAATATTATAAATATTAACAGCTAGAATATATAATCAAGAACTGTTTAGAATTAATAATTATCAAGAAAGAAGATTCTGATATTTCTCGAAAATCGGAAAAAGAGTAGTTTATCGCAAAGACGCTGTGAATAGATCTGTAAGCGCAGAAATAGTTGTGAAAAAGTTTAAATAGAAGCGTTAATTGAGAATATTATCTGCGATCATTTCTGCAGCAGTTAAAGATTAGATATAATCTTTGTTTCTAATAAATATTGTAATGAGCGAAAGAAAAACAGGTTCGCTAATAGTATTTATGTTAATAAATATTGACTGTTAACTTACAGCGATAATAAATTATTAGCTGATTAAGAATTTATATAAGAGACTGCAAATCGGACTGATGAATCTAATTAAGAAGATTCTATTAATAGATTTTGCCGGAAGAAAGCATTTTATTATAACGCAGGCGATTTATATGCTTATAATGATTAAGAAATATTAATAAACATCTCAGATCTTTTATATAATTCAGACAATATATTCTATTATTTTAGAAAAGAAGTGAATGAGATTGTATAGTTGTGTGCTCAATCTCATCACAAATAATGTGAGTTTTGAGTCAGAATATTATTAGTATAACGATAGAAATTCAATTATTTCGCTATATATGCGATACAACGAAATATCGAAAAATGAAAATGAGTTAAATATGAACAACTCTAATTATTCTTAAATAGAGAAGAACATATCTGATTATAATTAAGTATGTAAGAATAACTCTAAGCATATATACTCAGATTTAAATAGATTAGAATAGAAGATGAAATAATCTTCTATTAAAATTTTAAAGCGTAGAAAGATGAAGATTGATCTAAGATTAATCTCGTTCTTAGTTAAATCTTTTATAAAGAAAAGAATGAAATCTTAAAGATCTTAAAAATAAGAAGATAATATAAGTTTAAGAAGCTTAATCTCTTCTTATTTAAAGAATATTAAGATAATGAGTTTAATAGCTTTTAAGAAGCTAATTAAGAAATCTGAAGCGGAGATTATTATGATCACTCTCGAGAATATTAAGAAGTAGAAGAAGAATAATGAGAAGACTAAGAAGAATTTATAAGAGATAATTCCGTTTAAGTTTCAAGAATATATTTATATCTTTTTAAAAAAGACATTAAATACTCTTTCTTCGCATTAAGATTAATATGATTATTGAATAGAACTGTAGAATGACGCTGAACTGCTTAGAAGATAGTCTTATTAATAAATGAGTTCCGCGGAACTTAATATGATTAAAAGATATATCGAGGAGAATCTTAAAAAGAGATTTATTAAATTAAGTAATGCGTTATTCGCATTCTCAATTTTATTAGTTCGGAAGTTAAATGAAGAGCTTTAATTCTGTGTGAACTATTAAGATCTGAACGTTCTTATAAAGAAGAACGAATATTTAATATTCAGAATTAATAAGATATTAGAATAGCTTACTAACGCGAAGTTTCTAACAAAGATAAATGTTTGTTAAGCGTTTTATTATATTAAAATAATCATAATCAGAGATAATAATTTAATAACATTTAATATAATGTACAAAAATTATCGTTATTTAGTAATGCTCTTTAAATTGAGCTCGGCGTTCTTAATCAATTAGAGATATATAAATAATATATTTCTGAATATATTAAAATGATTTGTAATGCTGTATTAAAATAAAATTCTAATATTTAATAACACGCGAGAAGAATATAAATAGTATGTTAAGAAGATATTAAAGATTCTAAAGAAAATAGAACTTTAAGTGAATATTAAGAAATATGATTTTTATATTATTAAGATTAAATTCTTAGATCTATTAATAGATATAAATGAAATGCGATTGAATTTAACTCGAATTAAAACAATTTAGAAGTAAGAGGTGTTTAAATCAAAGAATATATAAATAATACAACAATTTCTTAAATTTATTAACTATTATTGCCGATTTTATAAGGATTTTAATTAAATAACGAGATTATTAAATAATTTATTAAGAAAGAATATCTCGTTAATATAAGATAAATCTTATATCGAGACATTTAAGAGATTGAAGAAGTTAATAATATCTGATTCAATTCTTCAATATTTTAATTTAAGAAAGAAGACTTACGTGAAATATAATATAAATAATTATATCATAAAAGAAATTCTCTCGCAGAAAGAATTAGAGAGAGAATTACATCTCATTGCTTATTACTTAAGTAGTATGAGCCCGATAGAAAGGAATTATGCTATATATAATAAGAAATTATTGATGATAATTTGATACTTCGAGAAATGAGAGTCTGAGCTGCAGAGTATTAAAGAAGATATTGTTAAAGTGCTTATAAATTATAAGACTCTAAAGTATTTTATATTAATAAAAAAGTTAATAAAATAATAGATAAGATAAGTAGAGTTCTTAACGCAATTCAACTTTAAAGTTATTTATTAATTAGAAGCGATTAATGAAAAGACTAATATCTTAATAAGAAGAGAGAGAGATATTTTTAGAGTAAAGAATAATTTTAATTTATATTAAATATTATTAATATTAGAAATGCTATTTTAAAAGGTTTAGAAGAACTGTAAGATGACGTGTGTTATATAAGAGATTTGCACGCTAAATAAAAATGTTAAGCAGATGAATAAAAATAATTAGAATCTGAAAGAGATTTATGAGATCTTATAGAATAAGATTGAGAGTGTCTGTAATAAATATTAGATAAGTCTGTGTAAGAAAAGAGAGAATCTACTTTATTTTCGAGATAAACTAATTATCTTAATAAAGTTAGAAGAGCTGCGAACATAAGTAATTTAATAGATTTATAAGAGTTGAGAGACAAGTTATATAGAAGGATTAAAGATATTATAATTAATTCAAAAATTATATCAATTTTCTAAATTAATAAAAGTAGTTAAATAATATTTAAGAAACTGTTATATTTATTAAAGATTTAAGGCGAGAAGATAATACTTAAAAGAAAAATTATAATCTCTTTCGATTTCTAAGACACTTTAAAAGAATATCTTCATGAATTTTATGATGAGATTATTAGAATCGAACGGCTTTAATACGATTCTTAATATGATAGATCGATTAATAAAGAAGAGATATTATATCGCCTATATAACTATTAATAAGAATATAATCGCGAAGAATACAGCTAGAATACTATATAAGAATGTAGACTGTATAATAATCCGATTCGGTCCGATCTTAATCTATATAAGACCGAATCATCCGATCTTTAATTTTAAGATTTAAAAGATCAGACTGAATCAGATTAGATCCGATTTGATCCGATCTCTCAATTGAGCTGTTAAGAATATCAAGAAATATTTTTGCTAATCTAATTAAAAAGGAGTAAATATTATAGTGCAGAGATTTTAGATTTATAAGAAGAATATGTGTAATTATACTAATCATTATAATAATCAAAGACTTTTGTAAGCTAAGATATTCTGTAATATCTCTATTAACTATATAATCTATAACTAATCAACTGTTAATAACTATTCTAAGTATTATCTTCTCTCTCTCAGTCTTTTGATTAATTATATATTCTTACTTTAAATAGTAATCCTCTTAATATAAATTGCGCAAAGATTTATATCTTGAATTATTAATTATATTAATTATTATTATAATTTAGAAATAGAATAATTATATCTTTAAAGAGAGATATTAGATATGCTTTTATAGACTTCTATATTATATTAATTATAGAAGCTTATTATCTTCAGACTTAAGATCTAGCCTCATTAAAAGTGATTTCTCTTATTAATCTTTAAAATGATGCTTTAAGAATAAATAGCTTATTACTTTTTTAATAGCATCTGATCTCTCTTAATACTTTCACTAAATAGTTATTAATATATTTTTGTATTATATTAATCATTGTTATAACTTACTTTCTAACTTTACATGATAAGTTCTTGAAGAATTTACAGTTTTTTTATTATTTATCTTTAAGATCTTTCTAATAACTCTTTTAACGCGGGATTTAAAGTCTCTTCTATTATTTAACTTTTTAATAATGTTCTTCTTAGAATCTGAAGCTTTAACATCTATCTTTCTAAGTTGTTTTGCAGTAGTAATGATAAGTCTTTCTCTCGCTGTTATTTCATTTTTCTTAGAGTGTGATTTCTTCTTGCGATTATTTTCAATATTAATTACTGTTTTAAAATTAAGAAGCTATATTTATTTAATATTATAAATTAAAGATATTTATTAATTTATTTAAATTTCATTATCTATATCTATTATCTCTAACTTTAAGAAGTGATGAACTGTGATTCTATAGTATTAAGATAACTATTATTAAAATAAGTCAATATTATAATAATGATTAATATAAAAGATAAGTAGAATATAAGTAAAGTGAAATTTTCATTATTTTCTTACTTTTAATTTAGAAGATAAATATAAAAGTATGAAGATTAATAGATTCTAAATAGTAGATTAAGATATTGATTATACTAATCATTATTATAAGTAAAAGAGACTTATTAAAGTCAGTGTAACAGCTAAATAAAGTTGTGTTATAAAAGAAAAAGTGGATGGAATATAAATAGAAAAAGTAGAATGAAAGATTTAATAAGATATATTAAGTATTTATTAAAGTCTTAATATAAAAAACAGTGAATTTTTTAAAAAAGTGAATAAAAAAGTCTTAGCGCAGATTAACTAATATATATCTTACTACTTTTTTACTATTCTCTTATAATATAAATATTTATTAACTTTTCAACTTTAAATACTGCTGATTAATATAATAATTAGTATATCTCACACTTTTATTAAGATATATATATAATATCTCTATATTATGAGATGAAAAAGTTAGAGTTCTAATATTAAAATAATATAAAATAATAGAAAATTAAGATAATATTGAAAATTCTATTAATCTTAAAAAGAATAATACTAAGATGATAAATGTTTTTAATTCTTATTTTATAGAATCTATAAAGATAATAGAAATATTAATAATGTAAAAGAATACTCATACTAAATAGAAAACACTTTATATTAATCTTTATTATAATCATCAGCTTATATTAATTATAAAGCAAGAGTTAAGTCATTCTCTATTACTTACTCTTCACTCTCTTTTAATCTTTCAACAAAATTCTGATAGATATATTAATATTTCAAGAGTGATATTAATTCTTTTATATTAATTATTATTATAACTCTGAAATATAGTCTTCAGATATAAAAAGTAAGATTAATATTAAGCTGAAATATTATTTGTATCTTAAGATATTAAAGCAGATCTGTAGTAAGTATTTATAATCTATAAGATTTTATAGTAGCTAATATATTAAAGAGCTGTAGTATATAATTAAAAGACTGATTGATCTTTTAATAATAATCACGATAAGAAATGAAAGTCTATTAAAAGTTACTTAACAAACTTAAATATTAAAAAGACGCGTTAGAGATATAAGGCTATAAGCTTTAATAAAAGATTAATATATATAGTTAATACTACTAATAGCAAAGTAAGATTAAGATTAAAGAAGAAATTATAATAGTAAAGTAAATAAGAGTATATAAGTGAAGAAGAGTAGAATGCTTATTTTATAATAGAACTTTAGAACTTACAAATAAAATAATAAGATATCTAATCTATTTATATTAATATTTATACTAATCTCAAATAGAATTAACGCAGAATAAAGTGAAAAGATAATTAAAAATGAGATGAAGATATTATTAAATTATATTTAAGAAGAAGAGAAGAAATATATTATTAAACATGAGAATTTAGACTTTAATGATATTAATAATAATATTTATTGAATTGATATTGATGAATATAATATAAAGAAACTTGCAAAAAACGACTTTAAAGAAGAAGACTATAATTAGAATATTGATCTTCTTACTATTATTTAAGATTGTATTGTTAAAGACAATCAAGTCTTTAATAATAATATAAAGCGCGTTCTTACTATTGAAGAAGTTAAGATTATTATGAATATAGCTTAAGCCTGAAAAAGATATGTGAATCTAAAATTATTACATTAATTATTGTATTAAGATGATTAGTCTTTTCATTAAGAATATAATCGATAACTTTAGCTTTAAACTATTTAAACATGAATTTTATAATTGAATTAATTAGCTTTCGAAAATTAAGATAATATTAATATCTTTAAATCCAATCTTTTACTTTAAGAAAAGAATGAAGATTAATAATACAAAATATTAATTCTTAATTAATATTAATAATTATTAAATTGAGTAGTTAAAAGGCAAGTTCATTAAATTATAATAATAATTATAATAATATAGATATTAATAGTTTTCTAGTAAATCGTTATAAATCTCATTTATTTTTTAATGAGAAAATTTAAGATCTCTTATACTATATATGAATTATGTAGAATGAGAAATGAATTAATCTTTCTAAGTTTACTAAGTAATGATTTAATAATAGAATCTATTATATTAAGCATGAATTTAAAGTTCGTTTGAATTAGAAAGCCAATTATCGAAAGACTTTGAAAATGCTGACTGTTGAAAAGACTTTATAAGAATGAATGAAGACTTATATTTATAAAGAGAATTTAAATAATCTTATTTAGAATCATCTATTTTAAATAAGTCTTTAAATAGAAATCAAATTTTTTAGTAAGCTAAAGCTTACTAAAACAATTTAGTATTAATTAATATAATGATTAATATAATTAGTGTAATTAAAATTACTTAATATTAATAATCATCTCCTTTTATTATTATAATAATAAAATTATAAGATTTTTAGATATATTTTAATTTATTATTATAATTATGATAAAACTAATATTAATACTAAATTTATTATATTTTAAGTATTATTATTTATAATTATTGAAGTATTTAATAAGTAATCTTTCTAAATCTCTTATAGAACTCTGAGCTGATTATCATAATTATTAATATAACTTATATTATAAGATCTATCTTTAAGTACTTCTTAAGAATTTAATATTAGTGAGATTAATACTAAATCTTTATTTATTTCTTATATCTTTTCTTAAACTTATAATTCAAAGTATTATAAGAATAAATATATTCTTTTTAATACAGCTTACTTAACAGAATAGGATTAGTGATAGATTATTATATTTTAACGGAAAGAGTATTCTAAGTTATAAATTCAATTTAATATTACTAAATTGAAGACTTCTGTTTAAAAGCATTTACAGTTATATATATTACTTAGTAATAAATTATCAGTAGTTTAATATAAGAGATGTGAAGCAATTCTAGTATATTCTTATATTAAGAATACTGGAACTTCTACTCTTACTTAACATCTTTAGACTGAAGAATGTAAAAAATAAGTTAAGAGATCGGGCAAGCAAAATATTAATATATTTCTTTAAAGAAAAGAGATATTTTCTTTATGATTATAATAATTATTAGAATAAAGCTTACTATTTTTAGAAATCAGAAAAGATAATATTAATTAGTATTCAAGAATTTAATCAAGCATTATTTAATTAATAAATTATTAGAATAATTACAGCTTTATAATTATTATTTCGTTTAATAAAGTATATTAAATTTAAGAAATGAATTTGTATAATCTCTTACGCAATTATTCTATCTAAATACTTACTTCTTATTAACTTTAAAACTCTTTAAAATAATAAATTAAGAAAGCTTATAAATCAATTCTTAATCGAATTTCATTAAACGCGATAATATTAATAGCACTTAATTACTAATAAAGTTTAAATAAGCTTATCTTTATAATTATTACTGAATAAGATTATATAATTAGAATAATGATTAGTAGCACAGCTAATATTATAATAAATATTTCATTAATATTAACTGAAAATATATTAAAGTTCTTCTTAACTTTAAACATCTTTAAAATAAATATAATAAAGTTAATTTAACTTAAATATTACTTAATACTCTTAAGTAATATAATATTGCTAAAGAGTAAGTTCTAATAATAATAAGTAATAATGTAGTTAATAATAATAAGCTTATAAAGTATCTTATTAATGCTCTGAATATTTTAAGAGAAGAACTTAATACTTTATTATAAATATCTTATCTTTCACATGTTATTTAACTAACTTTAAAGAATATTATTATATACATCAAAATCAAATCATAAAATAATAAAATTATTATAGAATAGAATAATGATTCTACTTAATGTAAGAGATATTCTAATATTTATAAGCAGAATGATGTGTTATAAACTTTAAAAAAGATACTTATTATTTTAATTATTAAATTATATTAATTTTTGTTCTAATCTTATTTATAGATTTAAGATCTTACTATTTATATTAATATAAGTGTATAATAACGTGAGAGATTTGTAGATACTTAGAATGATTATTAATAATCTCTTAATTTAATACAAGATATTGTTATAAAATGAAATTTAATATATTAAATACTTATGCGAGCTTAAAGTCTTAAAGATTTAATTAAGATCTTTACTTTAAATAAACAAAGAATGAAAGATCTTACTTCTAAGAAATGAAAACATGTTAACTATCTAATTAAATTATTATATTCTTTTTATCTATTTACTAATATTATAGAAAGTATAAATAATAGATTAATTTAGTAACTTGACAAAATTTTGTGTAGTCTTGGCAGAAGGAACACCAAAATCAAAAATGTAAAAAGAACTTAAATCAGTTATAGTAGGCTGAGTATTCTAGCTAGTATATTATAAATAATTTCATAA
>JAABUK010009646.1_pt1 | contig 13131 bp, 11 predicted proteins | sample 5559141 | NCBI WGS metagenome assembly JAABUK01 (sample SAMN10711869, study PRJNA513367) | rock metagenome | isolation source: Antarctica rocks | place: Antarctica: Victoria Land, Pudding Butte nord | collected 2016-01-03
AGAAAGAGAGGGTGGAAGTTAAGCAGGAGGAGGTGGATGGTTGATAGTTTATAAATACATTGTACTCTAGATGATGAGTGAAGTGAACGCAGCTTCTCACGCGCTGAGTGCCGACTTCGCTAAATCTTCATGCAACCCCCTTCAGCCAGGGTCTTGACCAGAACACCAGGCATCCATATCATCCCGAGATATTGTCTTCCTGCTCGGACAGAAACACGGGTGAGATCCAGCTCGAGAACATATTAAAATATCAGATACTCCACACGGCAAATTCGGCAAGATGCACTGAGCTCCATAAACTCAGCCGACAAACTCCGAATACAACCACATCAATTCATCAAGCAACGTCATCCATTCGTCACATCACTCCCACCATCGGCTGGCTTCTGGGTGCATCAATACCAAAGCCATACTTCATGGCCTCCGTTGGTGTCTCGTAAACGTCTAGAAAGCCGTCATCAGTATCGGTCTCTTCGCCTTCGTTTTCATTGAGAATCGATGTCTTCTTCCATGTCGACCTCGGACTGGCGTTCCTGAATGGCAGGACGGTATGTCGCTTCCCAGAGATAGGCGATGAGTCCAACGTGTTGGATGTTGGCGTGGAGAAGTGAGCAGGCGTAGGCGGACCTCGAGGTGCTGCTGGAAAACGGAGCTCGTTGATCTGCTTCTGTAAGTCCTTGAGCTGGCTCTCCAGACCCCGTCGTGCTTCTTGCTCTTGGCTCAGCATGGACATCAACCTCGCAAATTCATTTTCGGTGTTGGTGTCCACAGGAATGGGTGGATGAGGCGCTACGGCTGTAGAAGCATCAGATTGGGCAGCTGTTACCGGTCGGAGTGTGTTTACTACACTTTTTCGTTGCTCTCCACTTTGGTTCTGCTCATCCTTTGATGCAGAGGATTTTGTGGAGAATGAATCGAAACTCGACTTAGGATGTATTGCAGGAGTGCTGAAGGACAGCGCTTTTGCTTGCTGAGACATATCCTGTAAGGCCTTCCTCCTTCTGTGTGGCTTTCCTAGCGCGACTGGTTGTGTGACCTCGTAACCCTGGAGATTGGCTATGGCACACTCGAGATCAATCAACTTCACTTCGACAGTCGTGATCCTTTGTTCGACACTGGCATCGACATTCCCGATGATCAAGCCACTGAAGTCCAAACCTTGTGGTCGTGCTGGAATATCTTTTGAAGGACGTCTTTCAGGAGGCGTCGGGGTTTGACTTGAAGTTGACGAGGTTGCTTCGACTTCTTCTCTCGCCTCTTGTCGACCGCTCGTAAATAAAGGTATGGGATCTTCGATAATGCTGTGTCGCCAATATTTGATCTCGTCACTCAGTCGCCGCTCTTGTGCTTGGAGGGTGTTCTGTGACAAAGCCATATCTCGTAGAGCGTCAGCGCTCCGAGATTTGCGTCTTACGTTGTCAATGAGACTTCTGTTTGGCATCCTTCGGAGAGGTCTCTGGAGGACCTTGTAGTCTGATCCAACAACGTGTTGGTTCAAGCTAAAGCCAAGCCTTTGGGCCTCCTGGGACGAAAGCACAACGCTGGGGAGGCTGTTGCGTCTGCTGTAGCCATCAACCAGAGGCCGAGTGGTCTCCAGACCACTGTCCTGGGCGTCCGTTGGTTCTGGCGAAGTCACAGTTGGCGCATGCGAGTTCAATGCTCGGCCTCGAATGAGCTCCTCGAAAAGGACAGACGGCTTTCGTGGCGGACGATGGCTGGCAAGACCAGCGTTGTCCAGAAGTGAGCCAGAGTTCTGAATTGATCAGCTTGGTTCAATTGCAAATAGGCTGATGAGGTATGCAGGAGAATGGAGATCCGTGTCACCTACACTTCGCTGATCATTGATGCCAGTAGAGAACGTATCTCTCCGACGCTTGCTCCCAAACATCCTACGAAAAGTGGCTCTGATACCAATGTTCTTTCTCACCGATCCTCCGGAGGGAAGACTTGACATGGACTGATGCGTATTTGTCAATGCAGCCGATGTCCTGTTGATGTTGTTATAGGAGCTGGCTGCATGCGGGAGGGGTACGCCGTGACTGTGCTGTGGGTGGAATTCTGGTAATGCTGGCGCAGTACTTCTTCTGGGCCATGTATCTGTCTTTGCAAAAGAGGTCGAAGAGTGACATCCGGGTGTACCATCATCGACCCTTGAATTTGGCTCATCTAAAGCTTCCGGCGGAATCGGAATCGGGTTTGAAATCTCGAGCTTGCCCTGACGAATAGCAGCACCGGTATCTGCAGCGCCCAGCAGAGATGAAGCGATCGAAGGACGTGATTTATGGTTTGAAGAATGCATGATGGGGGACTGTAACGGTGTGGCCGTTGTGCTACCGAAAGGAAAGTCTTCAAGGATGTATCAAGTAGAGTTCAGGAGTGCATGATGGTAAAGTTTCTGCTGCCAGCTCGGGCAGCTGGAGGAAGGGAGGGACAATCCGGAGGAATGCTCTAAAGAATACTCATCCCTTGCTAAACATTGTCAGCAAGGAGGAACTCTCTCAGGGCGATGACCCGAGTAGTTTAGCTTACCTCACGTCTTGTGTTTGTCCGTAAACTACAATATCTTCAATTAATAAAATATGATATGAGAAGGCAGTACACCCAGTCCCTGCGAGCCGACATGTAGACTTGTCTGCTCCAGAACTCCCCGGAACAAAAGAGAACTGAAAAGGAGCAGTATCGCGAATAGGCTGATAGAGAGAATCAGCCGGAAAAGACGTAAGAAATGTAAAGAAATGGATCTGGTCCGTTGAAGGGGAGATATCCTTGCCTCAGGATGCGTAAGAGGCATGCGAGGAAGCTGCCGGTCTGCAAGCCTCCGCGCGCACACACAGGACTGACTGTTTCAGAATATCCTCACCCATTCAGAGGCCAAATCGCACCTGGAAGCGAGGGATACGAAGTGAGCAAGATTGTCGTCTTGTTACGCTAAGCTAACACGATTGAGGTTGTCAGGCTGACAAGTCAGAGTGAAGAAGTGGCAGCCGTTCGTCGCCAGAGGCTTCACTCGGCCGGAGCCAGTTCGCCAATGGTTGACTGCGGTCCCAGCCACTCAGGCTTCACAACGCCCTGCCCAATGGTCTGGCAGCAGCAGTCACAGGACATCCATCGCAAGATTCATGATGTCTCGACCCTCCGATGGGCTTGCTACGTTCTTCAGCTGTCCAGCTTCATCCTCTCCATCAGGGATGCTCTGGAGTTGAGGGTGTGCAGGCAATCTCCGATCGCCACGCCCAACTGCTTGCAGCAACTGGCCCCAGACTATCCTCCATTGACATGATGACCTGCATTCACGATGCGCTACCTAACGGTCTCCTGTGCGCTGCGTCTGCAAGTGTCATGAGGCCCTCAATGCGGTTCCTACTTTGCAGCGCCAAAAGATCATAGTCAGGACCCTTGTTCGGCTCACTCCGAACCATGAAGTGCTGGTTCACAGGCGTGGTGCCCCGTTCAGTTTCATGGATGGTGACACAAACGGTCCGAAATGCCACCGCTCCCCATATTAGCTGCTGCCGTCAGAACTGTCAATTTGAGCAAGCGGCAGCTGAATGGTAGAACAAGGCATTTGATCATAGATGAACAGTAAGGAAGAATGGCATTGGCTACTCCAGCGTAGGGCTAGCAGGAGCCTAAGATTACATGGTGTGGTCAAAATCGCCGTCCTTCGACCTCGATACTTGAAAGTTGATGGCAAGGTCTAGGTTCAGAGAAATTTTCAGGGACGGGACTCTTCTGCTGTTCTAAGTCTTCACACTCTCTCACAACTTCGCTGTATCATTGTTTATGTGATGTGCGGGCTGCTGCCAACTTCTCCAGCGAGGGTCTGATCATCATTTCACAGGGCACACTCAACGCCAAAACTGCATGTAATTACAGAATTTCGGTTGCGCTCCCGACAAGTGGCCCCAGAGTTTTCTCGATACGAACCTTAACCGACTTTTGGATTGCAGCAATGGCCCTGAAATCAATGTCGATCTCTATACTCATATCAATTATCATCAACCGTTTGGCGCCCTGGAGAACTCCCCTGCTGCACGAAGGCATGCAGTTAGCGAATGTCAAGTGATATGACAGCAAACTAGTCAGAATCTGCTTGCATGAGTCACGATGCCCGTCTCTCGGAAGCTCGGTTGATCGTGGACAGGCGTTACCACACGTCCAGTCAAGATCTTTCATTGGACAATGAGAATGTTTTGGTGTATCCGACTTCGATTTGGCCGTAGGCCTTCAGTCTGGATGTTGACTGGCATCGACCGAGCGGAAAGGGGATCTGCGAGCAACGGCCCCTTGCATGCTGCTTTGGACCAACTTACCTTGGAGACCTTGTCATGATCTGCATCGCTGACCAGTCGAGGTTTAAACCTGTGGCAGATCTACGATGGAAGGATATCTGAGATCAGCGTGTTCCTCTAAGAAGCTCATCCACCGCTTTAGAAACATGCTGCCACTGGAAATTTCACGAGGCCTTTGTGTCAGCCATTGTCTTCGCACGCATTTTGAGGCTGAGAGGACGGAGTACCCACCGGCTGACAGTTTCAGAATCTCCGACAATGCAAAGATGCCTTTTTGGCCTCGTCATTGCCACTGAAAGAAGCGTCAGTCTTCTCGAAACCTCCAGGGAAGAAATGCTCACCATTCAACCTCTTCTTCTCTCCGAGGAACCCAACTTCATTTTCCGGGTTGCTCCTTACCAGGCTCACGATGACGGCCTCCTTCTCTCTGCCTTGGAATCCATCAACACTACCTAGCTCAATCCCAGGATAACGCTCCTTCAACAAGTAGCTCAAAGCCGCCAATTGAGCATTGTATGGAGTGATGACGGCAATGTCTCCTGCTCTGACGCCTGCGTCTACTAAATTGCCGACATGCATCCGCACAATTGCCGCTTCCATCTCATTACTTTTGCTGTTGCCCAGAATGGCTGATCTTTTTGCTGCCGGCTCGTGTTCAGTCTTCTCTGGAAAATCACCGCCTTGCGTGTCGTAGAAGACAAGTGGTTCTCTAGTATCTTCGGTGTCCTGGACTTCATAAGGCAAGTCTGTCAACAATCTCGCTTTGACATCATCAGCAGCCACAAGCTTCGATTCGTAGAGCTCATCCGACGGAAAGCGCATTATCTTATCATGCATTCTGTACTGTGTCGTCAGCAAGGCTTTGATTGAAGCGCCGTGGAGAGTAAGCAAGCGGTCGAACATCGTCAGCTCGAGTTTCATGGATGCAGCGGCCTCCTTCTCCTTGTCGCTGAGCGACAACTTCACCAGCTGCTCGTCTAGCGCAGCTGATGCCGTCTTTCCCTCCGATTTTGTTCTTGTGTTCAAGCTCTTTACCGTCGGCGGGAGTTGAAGATGGTCTCCCGCCAGCACTGCTTTCCTGGCGCTCAACAAGGGAATCCAGCTCTGTGCTTCCAGCGCTTGACTGGCTTCGTCAATAATGACCACATCGAACTGCTGACTGCGAAGCTGAAAGCCACCTGCACCATGCAGAGTTGCTAGTACTACCTTGCTTCCTCTGACTAGGTTGTCGACACATTTCCCTTCACGCTCCCGGTACTCCTTTCGTAACTGTTTCAGATCACCGTAAATCGCTCTTCGTTCTCTGCCGTTTCTGGTTTTTCTGATGCTGGCTTGCTTGTCGTCCATTTCTTTTCTCACATCTTGCACAATCGCGCTGGCCTCCGAGGTCCTACTTAGCACTTCGAGAGAGTGGTTTAGCACCGACGGGAGCAGTCTAGCTGGATGTCCCAGACGGACGATGGGTATCTTGTGGGGAGCTAGACGTTCCACGATATTATCAACGGATATGTTCGAAGGACCGCAGACCAGAATTCGGAGATTCTGCTTCAACAACTGCAGTATCAATTCAATAAGCGTGTGAGTTTTGCCTGTTCCAGGTGGACCATGGATCAGAGCAATTTCAGGAGACGAGAGTGCAAATTGGATTGCATGTTTTTGGGAATCATTCAGCGAAGGGTCCAGGAATTGGATGTCCTTGACCGTTGACAGATTGGCGGCCGCTGGAGACGACAGACCAAACAAAACTTGCATCAATGGTGTGTGCTCGGACTCAGGAAGCTTGGAAATCCTCGTCAGTACCTGATTCATCCTTTGCATCCGTGGATCAGCATCAGTGGCGGAGCAAGGACGGAGGGTCTTCCTCACCTCTTGTAAGTCACATCATTTGCCAGCTTGACCCTACGTAGACACATTGTCAGCGCTTCACCTAGCGTTTGCCACTATCGCCCCAGACGTACAGCCACAACTTTCCGCCTGGAACATCAGCGTCCTCGTCGCCACTCGACCCCTTGCCCAACGCAACCCACACAGCTCTTTCACCGACCCTCGTTACCACACCTTCCACACCCTTTCCCTTCATTTCAGCCTTCTCCTTCTTCTTCGCACCGCCGCTAGGCTGCTCACCCACTCTCACGATATCTCCTGTACGGATGCCATGCTCCGGAAGATCCGATCCTCCTTTATCTGCTGAAGCAACAGCAGGATCAAGGCCGAGCTCCAGTACTGTCTTCCCACCGAGACCGGTCCGCTGAGAGACAGGCGTGAGGTTCAGAATAGCTAAGCCAGCACGAGCAAGTGTGGTTGGCGGAGAGTCGGACAGAAGAAGGGTTGTTTCGGCAACCTCTGCTGACTGCTCGGCCTCAAGCAAGGACAATTGTGTGTGGGCGAAGGCAGCTGGAGAAAGTTTCGCCCGTTTTAGAGCCATGATGAAATGTATCCAAACAAGACAAAACAGGAGAGATGTAGGATTTTTTGTAGCCTATCTTCTCAATTTGGCGGATGAGCTGAGTACTCATGTACCTTCGTATGGAGTGGTGAAACTTATTTCGCAGTGTTCAAACCGTGGTGTCGACAAGCTCTGCCTGCAAGAAGTCACGCCTAGGACCTATCAGCACGTTTCAGCTTTTGCACGTCACTAAACGTTTGATTTATTAAGCCTAGTCTCTTCATGTTATGAGTGTAAACTGTCTGCATCGCAATTAAAATCAAAGGGGTTTTAGTTATCCATTTGCCGTATTACCTCCCCTGTCACTGTTGCCAAGGCCGATGCCACTGAACATTTTCGCTGGATTTGAAGCTTCCCAGAACCCTCACCTTGGTGGGAAGGATCGTTGCTCATGTAAAATACCGAGCATCATGGCGGATCGCAATTCGAGAGCGTTAGTGATATGCTGACACCCCCGACTTCGAGCCGCATCCATCGTGGTTGAAACTCTCCCTGTCCGAAGATGTCGCCCACCTCACCGTCCTCCATCCTTCCGTCTCCTCCCAAATCAGAAAACAAGGGACCCAGACTGCTCAAACCAACGACGAATGCCATACCCTTGAATTCGACCAAAAATGGAAGAAGTTGTTCTATCGTCCACACTGTGGCTGTCGTCGCCCTTTTCGTGCTCCAATTCCGAGCTCTTGTTGCTGATCCATACCGGATAATGCTTTGGGATCTAGGCCCGCTGGTCCTCCTACAATGTGCGTATTGTGTCGCATGTCTACCGCCTATCAGGACTTGGTCCAACGCAACAGGTAGCAGCGGCATGGAGGTAACTGCGAGCAATTTAAGGAAATCGAGCAAGGGCAGTGGGACAGGGAGCGTGCGAAAGCGGCCTGCAGGATTAGGAAGAAGTGAGGCTTCCGTGTCAGGAGGGTGGAAGGGGAAAGTCATGGTATGCGATTCGTCTCTCGCGCTCATAGAGCCAAAAATGCTAATCGTTCACTCTCCTCAGCCTACAGTCATTGCCCTTGCCTTGACGATGCTTCTCCCCCCCATCCCCTTGACGGTGCTCGCGCACATCCTTGGCGCCCCTTTATATCCCACATCTCTCATCCTCAAGACCGCCGTATTAGCCTTCCACGTCTCCCTTCTTACCTGTCTGCCACTCTTCTACACGCACGGAGTCTCAGGAGCAGCATGGCGGGACGTTGTTGCGGCATGGCTACCCTTCGACGAGGCTGGCGTCTGGGGAGGCAGTGTTGGCTGCTTAGTCGGAGGTTGGCTAGGAGCCATCCCGATTGCGCTTGACTGGGATCGAGATTGGCAGGCATGGCCGGTCACGGTGCTGGTGGGCTGCTACGGAGGATGGGCAGCAGGAAAGACATTGCTTGGGCCGATGTTCTGGAAGGGCCGCCGAATCGATATGAGTGTCGGGTCAGAAAATGGAGCCCTCGAAGTGCACCAGGATGCGAGGAAGGGGGATAAACAGTGACAACGACACAATATCCGGATCCAGAATGAGTTCCTGTGGTCCTGGCACCCCTTCAAAAGTCACCTCCATGGTCACCTGTCGTAGACGAGTAACGAGGATGCTTTGTGCGTCCACGAAACGCTGTCTATGGAGTGTAAACGAGATGAGGATTTCCTAGTGAACGAGCATGCTGGCATCTTTGGTAGGCGATCGGCGGAGGATAAGACATCCTCAGCACGTTCAGGGTCCGCTCTGGCGATCCCTATCGCTTGAAACAACGACGCGCGTTCTCCGAGCTCTGCATGTCACCACATGGCAGCAAGCAGGGCGATCAAAGTGATCTGTCTCGCATTTACATCAGCTTCTGCGGACGGGAGCCTAGCAGTGCGGATGATAGAACATCTTCCCTCGCTTTAGTCTCCATGATCCTCCATCTGAACGTTTTTGGCGAGCTTATTTGTAGCCTCTTCCCGAAGATAAGCAGGGAATCTCGACTTTTAGTCCGTCGAACCTGAGGGTAAGGGACGGTTCCACGACGGCGGCGGGTGGCTGAGCCTTTTGCTGGGTCGGTCAGTGAACAGTGAAGCGTGATTTGTTCCTCGGGCCCCTGGTTTGAGTGGCGGAAAATGGCATTGGGCATGGGGTGGGGACAGTGACAGGTCAATGGGGCGGGAGAAGAAAGGGACAAGCCCCCTGCGTGTCAATCTCAACCTCCTCCAAGCGTGTCGTTGCAAGGGGATGGAGTGGGAAGCGGGTATGGGGCTCCTTATTCGTGGCAGCGAGTCTAGCCTGTCTCTGCCTCTCCTCTCCTTTCCTTGCATAACAACAATCTTGCTTCTTTCTCCTCCACACCTTCCTGCCCTTCCCATTCCCATTCCCATTCCCATTCCCATTTCCATTTCCATCTCCTACCTGCTGTTCACCAGCACCCTTTCCTTCGTTACAACCACACCCGCCATTCGTTTCGGTGTTGTCTCTGAGCTCAGAGATCTATTGTAATCTTCCTTCCTTCACCCTCTTACGTCGACACATCTTCATCGCTTCTCAACCAAATTCCGGCGGTTCGAGCTGTTTGATTATTACGTCTCCCTTTCTACCATCACATCTTGCAAACATTTGCCCGTCATGAAGACTGCGGCCTTATCTATTGCTGCCGCGGTTGCTGGTGCCAGCTCTGTGCTGGCCGGCATTGCTCCTCTGCAACCTCGTCAGAGCAGTCTCCCAGCTGTGGAAGCCAAGGGCAATGGTCTGCATACAATCCGCGTCGTGCTTGCAAACTCACTAACGAAGCTCAGCTTTCTTCGTCGGTAACACACGTTTCTACATGCGAGGCGTTGACTACCAGCCTGGTGGCTCGTCCAAGGTGGCCGATCCTATTGCCGATGTCGCATCGTGCAAGCGCGACGTGGCCAAATTCAAGGCGCTGGGCCTCAACACAGTCCGGGTCTACACGGTCGACAATACCGCCAACCACGACCAATGCATGACCGAACTGGCAAATGCCGGAATCTACCTGGTCTTGGACGTCAATACTCCCAAATATTCTATCAATCGAGCAGACCCGGCGGTCTCATACAACGACGTCTACCTGCAAAGCCTCTTCGCCACCGTGGATGCTTTCGCGAACTACACCAATACCCTAGCTTTCTTCTCTGGCAATGAAGTCATCAACGACGGTCCCTCCTCTGCCGCCGCTCCCTTCGTCAAGGCTGTCACACGCGACCTTCGTCAATACATTGGATCACGTGGTTACCGCAAGATCCCGGTTGGCTATTCTGCCGCCGACGTAGACACCAACAGAGTCCAGATGGCTCAATACATGAACTGTGGGACGGCTGACGAGCGTTCTGACTTCTTTGCCTTCAATGACTATTCGTGGTGCGACCCATCCTCCTTCCAGATATCTGGCTGGGACCAGAAGGTCAAGAACTTTACCGGCTATGGTCTCCCGTTATTCCTTTCGGAATATGGCTGCATCAAGGGCGATCGAAAGTTCACCGAGGTTGCCTCGCTCTACTCCACCGACATGAGCAGCGTCTACTCTGGCGGTCTCGTCTACGAGTACTCTGAAGAAGGTTCCAATTATGGTCTAGTTACCATCAGTGGCGACGCCGTCTCGGAGAATTCTGGCTTTGGCGCTCTTCAATCTGCCCTCTCTGGTGCAACAGATCCCTCTGGTAACGGAGGCTACAACGCGACCGGCGGCGCTTCTGGCTGCCCTCCGAAGGATTCCCCCAACTGGGTCGTTGCCGACGATGCCCTTCCTGCCATTCCGCAGCCCGCGATGAAGTACATGAAAGATGGGGCTGGTAAGGGCCCTGGCTTGACTGGTGCTGGCTCGCAGAGCTCTGGCACTAAATCTTCTGGCACTGCTACTCAGGGCAGTGGGCAGGTGGGTGCTACCGCTTCCAGCTCGAGCACTGCCAAGGGTGCGGCTGGTGCTCTTGTGGTTTCTGAATGGTCATGGACGCCAGTCGTCTGCATGTCCGCTATGCTGTTGTCGACATGCTTCGGCGCTACTTTGCTGTAAGGGATCGTCGCTTGGGAAATGGCATGCAACAATCGTATGGGAAGACTTCCGGGGGGGGCTCTTACCTGGCGAGGGTACGGCATTTTGGTGCATGGGTGAGGAGGAGAGGCAATGTAGAAGTGATTTCCTCCTAGCCTCCCGGGGGAGCTGATTGCGCAAGCATTGGGTGGTGTTGTTCCTTTACTGGCAGAGGCGGGCGAAGGCCGAGGTCGTTATACATAATGCATTCATTCACCGAATAGAGTCCTTCACCTTTTTTGGGACGTGGAGTTTGATCTGATCTCTTCCAAAGTCTTTGGAATGCTGCCCATCCCGCTGGAGCACTCCTTTCGTGCCCCGGAGATAGTATCTATCTCGCTCTGGCTCTTCTTGACCCAACTTCCTGCCCTCTTATCCGGGGCTTCTGATGGTATGTTTGGATCCGTGCACTCTCCGCGAACGGCATTTAACCATTGCATGAAGAAATATTATATTGATATTAATTTAGTGAAGGGAAAGTAGTTGATAGTACTGTATGTTTTCCACATGCAGTCCTACAATCTGGTAGAGACGGTGCAGGGGCGCGCATGGCCTTTTATGCCCGAATGAGGAATTATGCAGCATCAGAGTTAGAGTCCAATGTGAGCCCGGGAGCCGGACAATTTGGGGGAAGCGTTGACTCTGATCGGACAGTGCAGGGGTGGGAAAGGAGAAGATAGCACGGATTTTTTACGGACATTCGGTGTTAAATCAACCTATCCAGGTAAAGTCTCGACTTCTGCATATCTGTTATCTCACCACCAACATTGCTTATGTAACCAGATTTCGCGGCACGGGATTGTAGAGGAGACATAGGGGAAACACTTTTCGTCACCAGCCCGTTTTTATCGGACGCTATGTGAAGGAGATATACTGGTTAAAAAAACAAAGGTACACTTCTCTCATAGGTTTATTGTGCCAACATTAAAACTCTGGGTGAGGAGGGTGTTTAGTCTACGTCGAGGGAAGGGCGAAGTGATTTTGTTGTCGGAATCGTTGTGGCGAGGTACATAATTGTCGTAGTAGCACTGGCTTGGAACTTGGGCCGAAAGTCGGCCGAAAGTCGGCCGAAAGTCGATCGTGGATTGAAGGTGGCTGTCAATGCTTAGTCAACCATGCCTCAATTTTGGTGGGTGGTTAACGAGAATCGGCATGGTTGAGGAAGCATTAAAAACTAGCCTGAGGCCTCCTTCGGCATCTACATATGAAAAGGTAGGTGTCACCCCATCAAGAAACACCCTCATTCACCACTACCACCATTGATAACACTGACTAAGCACTACGCAAGCACAATGGCCTCCACACTCCCCCACACAATGAAAGCCTGGCAATTCGCCAGCGCCTCCCCCACCGTCGAGAAAAACCTGAAGCTCAACACCAGCGCTCCTCTCCCTGCAGGCTCTACCTCCCTCCCAGCCGACCGAATCCTTGTGCAAGTCCTCGCCGTATCCCTCAACCCCGTCGATCACAAACTCCCCGAGATCCCCCTCCTCGGGCGCCTCATCACCGGCAGCCCGGCCACGCCCAGCATCGACTATGCAGGTCGCGTCGTCGCCACAGGCCCCATCAGCAAGAAAGTCTCATCTACAGACCTGAAGCTCGGGCAGCTGGTCTTTGGCCGCCTTGATCGCCCCACGAAGTTTGGTACCCTGGCCGAGTACACCATCGCGCCGCGTGCAGGCTGCGCGCCCATCCCATCCGGCGTGAGCGTGATGGATGCCACGTGCGCGGCGACCGCAGCGCTGACGGCCTACCAAAGCATCATCCCGAAAATCAAGGGGGCCGCTGGGAAGCGGGTTTTTATAAACGGGGGGAGCGGCGGGACGGGGACGTTCGGGATCCAGATTGCCAAGGCGGCGGGATGTCACGTGACGACGAGCTGTTCTGGCGCCAACGTCGGGCTATGTGAAAGCCTCGGCGCGGACACCGTGATCGATTATCCCTTGTGTCACTGAATGGGCACAAGGGATAAAAGCAAGGATATTGTGGCGGAGTTGGCGAAGATGCCGCAGTTTGATCTCGTGGTCGATAACGTCGGCGTGCCAGCGAATCTTTATTGGTCTGCGCCCTCATTCACCAAACCTGGCGCACCGTATGTGCAGGTCGGTTTGCCCACGGTTAGTCTAGGCTTCGTCTACGATATGCTATGTAAAATGATGTGGCCACGCTTGTTGGGGGGTGGGCAGAGGCCGTGGGAGTTCTTGCAGCTGCAGAAGAAAGATGAGGATTATGCGCAGATTGGGCGGTGGATGCAGGAGGGGAAGGTGCGCGCGGTGGTGGATGAGGTTTTTGGCATGGAGGACGAGGGGCCTGTGCGGGCGTTTGAGAAATTGAGGACGGGGAGGACGAGGGGCAAGATTGTTGTCAAGGTTGCGGAGCGGTGGGAGGA
>JAABUK010009647.1_pt1 | contig 13128 bp, 20 predicted proteins | sample 5559141 | NCBI WGS metagenome assembly JAABUK01 (sample SAMN10711869, study PRJNA513367) | rock metagenome | isolation source: Antarctica rocks | place: Antarctica: Victoria Land, Pudding Butte nord | collected 2016-01-03
GGCTGGAGACAGAGGGAATCTGCTGGCTTGCAGATTTCCTGGGGTACAAGTGCTGGGGCATGCCCCATACCGTCATAATGCATGATGCAATTTGATTGCGGCAGGAAATTCTGTCAGCATTCACATAAATGAACCATGGTGACGAACTCCAACGGTTGTGTCTGTTATGATACTGCCTTTATTCTTCTATGTATGATCTGTCACCTTTGCTAAGGCTGCTGTGGACCGCATGCCCATGGCAATGTTGTCCTGCTGCCAGCAAAGATTTTGCTTGTAACGTAGTAGTCTGTACCTTCCAGTATGCAGCTGAACACACCAGCTCTTAAACGCAAAGAGTCTCTTTGTAGATAGCTATTAGAACGAATGACTCTGATGCTGCAGTAACCTGCAGAGCAGCTTTCTTGGCAAGCCGACGAAATGTCATCAACCATACAGGAGTTACAACGCCCAGTGACGCACCCAAATACAATGGATCGCAAAGCCAGTGCGGAGCAACATTTCTTTTGTCGCATAACTACTATCGTACTTCTGTTGCTCAAACAAACGCTGCAGCCATCCTGCATGGTACGTATTCATTCAATGAGTCAAGCCCTGCTTATTTGTAATGCTGCCTCAAAGGGCACACTGAGCACGAAAGTCACTTCTGCTCTTCCTTCTTGTCACCCTTGACATCGGCATCATACTCAGCGCCTGCTTTCTGCTCACCCTCTGCCTGCTCGCCACCAGCAGCACCGCCCTTGCCTGACAGGTGCTCACCGATCTTGATGACAGCCTGTTGCAGAGCTTGCACCTGCAGTCCAATACATGCAAGATGTTTGCTATTTGCAAAGCAGCACTTGCCTTTGAACCATCCCCAGTATATTTTGCCCTTCCAGCAAGAATGACACGTACACGACACAGGCACCGCCATTGAATATGCTGAGAAGATTGTTCTTGAAATCACACTGCAGCTTGGACAGAGATAGTGGGTTGCCAGCTGTAGATGGTGCCAGAGCACTGTAGCAGTCGGCCATAACCTGCCTTCACATGCAACAGCTGGCATTGCATAGACCAAATGCAAGACTAGACTTGGCTGTACTAACCTTGCTACGGATCTCTTCAGCATCTTCGCTCTCCAAAGAGCTGCGTACATTGCTGATCTCGGTGTTGATGTTGTCTACAACGTTCTGAGGCAGCTTGTCCTTGTACTCACGCAGACTGCTCTCAGCGCTGTAGATCTGAGTCTCAGCCTCGTTCTTGGCCTCAATTGATGCCTTTCTCTGCATTAGTACATCACAAGGATCACAGCATAGCCTAAGGTTGCAGATAATGCTACCTGTCAGGAGAACCAGCTCATTACCGTTATCCATTAGCCATCAACAAGGTGCTGACGATTCCTGCACTGTATAAGAAGCTTACGCAATCAACCAAACATATTGATCACCCTGGATGCTTAGACGTGTACACATCAGCCCAATGTCATGCTACTTTTGCTCTGGCTAACAGCACACTGCAAGCAGGCCAGCACATGCTGATTTGTACATGTACACAGCAGTATAATTCACCCTGCTTTCTCTCTGGCTAACAGCACACTGCAAGCAGCCTATCATACGCTGACAAGGCAGGCACACTCACCGTCTTGTCCTTCTCAGCATTGGCCTCAGCTTCCCGAACCATGTTCTGAATCTGGTCCTCAGACAGACCTCCAGAAGATGCAATCCTGATGCTCTGCTCCTTGCTGGTTGCCTTGTCCTTGGCAGACACATGGACAATGCCATTAGCATCAATGTCGAATGTGACCTCGATCTGGGGCATACCCCGGGGGGAGGGGGGAATGCCCACCAGCTCAAACTGGCCTAGCTGCTTGTTGTCTGCAGCCATTTCACGCTCGCCCTGGAGCACCTTGATGCCCACTTGGGTCTGGTTGTCTGCGGCTGTGCTGAAGGTTTGAGACTTCTTGGTTGGAATGGTTGTGTTCCTAATATTGGCAGAACAACGTGTCAGATTGCATGCACTAAACTCTCAGGATGAAAAAACTAATCTGTGCTGAGAACATTCAAGTACTCACAAACTTGCATGGGGAACCTACAATTACTTGGAGAACAACAATGTTGCACGCCGTGTGGCAGGAGCCTGTCTGTCTGTGATTGCGCATGGCTATCTGAGCAATTGCTGATATCATGTACTTGAAAGACGGCAAACTCCTGAAGCAAAATTACTCACTGTGCACTGCTGCACACAGACAGGCTCCTGAAATGCTGGCAAACTCCACGGTAGAATTTCTTCACTTATGCATGCACATCATGACCACATCATGAAGCAAGCAGCAGACACACATACTGCAGTCCCACAAGTACTGTCTTGCCAGCCTGCTGACGACCGCTCATCCAGACCGCTCATCCAAGCTCATCCAATTCATCCAAATGCTCATCCAGCCCAGCAGCATGCTTTACCTGCTAATGAGACGTGTGAAGACACCCCCAAGGGTCTCAATACCCAGAGACAGGGGGGTGACATCCAATAGCAGCAGGTCAGTCACATCTCCCTTCATCACCCCTCCTTGGATGGCGGCACCAGAAGCAACCACCTCGTCAGGGTTCACTCCACGAGAGGGCTCCTTCTTGAACAGGTCCTTCACAATGTTGCTGACCTGTGCATAAACATACAGGGTCAGAATGTTATAAGCAGGCAGGCAGGCAAGCAACACTGCAGCAGGCAGGCAATACTGCACACAGCATTTTGCAAGGCCATGCCAACCAAGAGGGATGCCGCAGCTTAAACGGTAGGGCTGAGTGAGACAAAGCTGTGGGACAGCATATTCAAGAAGTGAAAACTGCATCAAGGGTGGGGCAAAGTGAGACAAAGCTGTCGGGCAGCAAACAGCATGGAGTGAACACTGCAGAAAGAATGAGACAAAGCTGAGAGACAGCACACAGCAGGAAGTAAATAGGTGGGGCTGAAAGAGACAAAGCTGTGGGACAGCACGGCAAGAAGAAGCAAACAGTGGGAAGGGGACTGACCCGGGGCATCCTGGTCATGCCTCCAACCAGCAGCACTTCATTGATGTCTGTAGCAGCCACACCGGCATCCTTCATGCAGTCTCTGCAAGGCTGCTGTGTGCGGTTCAACAGGTCACCCACCAAGCTCTCAAACCTGCACAGCATGCGTTCCAGACATGAGCTTGATGAACAGTGTACATGGCTAGTGTATGCTGTAGCAAGTCACTTACCCACCAAGCTTTCAAACTTGCACAATGTGGTGGGCACCCGTTGCATGCATGAGCTTGACAAATAGGGTATGGTTTGGCAAGTCACTCACCAAGGTGTCAAGACCACATGGCATGGTTGCATCAGTTTCATGCATGCGCTTTACAAAGAGTAACTATCGAGTAACTGAAGAAACACGACATCACACGTGAAGAGATTTGCAAATAATGGGACAAAACAAACAACTACAGCAAAGCTCCTGTTCTCAGAGGAGAGCCACAATGCATGGATGTCAGCAACAAGCTTATCATGACATAGTCGTACCCCTTGATTGTGCATATGCTTGTATGGATGGTGGAGAGAGTGTCACTGACAAAACGCCACACTTGTACGTCTCACTCACGTGGGTTTGTGATGCATTGAGGTCATGCAATCTATCTGCCAAACTGGCTCTTGCTACTTGATCCAGCACACATATTGACTAAGGTACTGTCACAGCTAGAGCCAAGACTCTGCTTGCCCACCTAGCCTTTACCCCCATAAAATGAAATGCTGTGTGCACAAGCCATCCGTGTGCAATGCAGTCTATGCCAGTTGAGCACAGGATGGACTTACTTGGCTCTGGTGATGTTCATGCTCATGTGCTTGGCGCCCGAGGCGTCAGCTGTGATGAAGGGCAGGTTGATGTCTGTCTGAGTGGCTGAGCTGAGCTCGCACTTGGCCTTCTCTGCAGCTTCCCTCAGCCGCTGGATGGCCAGCTTGTCTTTGCTCAGGTCAATGCCCTGCACATACGCACACACATACACTCAAACTTGCTGATCAGCTGACTTGGGAAACACATAGCTGTCCTGGCACCTGCAGGGCGTTGTAAGCATATCCTGATAATTCATTTAGGCCTGTGCTTGCTGAAGATGAAAAAACTTCTGACCATTAACATGCTTGTCGTACTTTGGACTGCAGTAATCTTATGATTACGGGTTCAAGCCTCAGTGGTAACATGCTGATTTTTCAGGCTTCCGTGTCGGGTAGTGGGCAGAGGTTTTCTGCCTCGCAAATGCGTCTATGGCACTCGCCCTGTCAGCGCACACCCCTTGGGTGCAATTAGTGTCTCATGTTAGTGCATGTTGGCTCACAGGACTAGGGTTTAGGCACACCTAGTAGGTACCTGGCAAAAACGATTAGCTGGAACGCCTGTAAATTATTATTATTATTATTAATCTTATGATTGTATTGTCCTGTGGTCACACAGTTACTCACAGTACTTTGGACCTGTGCCGGCTGAAGATAAAGCTATGGCTCACCCAGATCAACAGACACCAAGATGCTGCACAAAAACTTGGACCACATTCAGTGGTTTGGATGAGGCACATGTGAGCATGTACAGCCTTTTGCACATACCATGCAATGTGCACGAACACATGAGCTGTGCAAAGTGAAAAGGAACTGCTTGCTGACCTGGTCAGACTTGAACTGCTGGACCATGTAGTTCAAGAGAGCATTGTCAAAGTCTTCGCCACCCAGGAAGGTGTCACCATTGGTGGCCTTCACCTCAAACACACCGCCTGCAGGTGTCATTTAAGTCAGGCACTCACTATCAAGTGTGGTATCACATCACACAGCTTTGGATGCCGCAACCACTTCATGGAAAAGCTGTACTGTCACATGTTGCAGCTTCACACAGCTTGATGATAATGACTTGTGGCTTGCAACTTTGCAAAGTGATGAATGTGAATTGCACCTTGTCCTGCAGATATCCAGCGCATGCATGACATAGAGTCTCAGCAGAGGCAGCAAGGTCTCAATGTATCAACTTTCTGTGGCTAAAGTGGCTGAAGCAGCTGACCTGAGATCTCCAGAATGGAGACATCAAAGGTGCCGCCACCCAGGTCATACACAGCAAACAAGCCCTCCTTGTTGTTGGCACCATAGCTCAGTGCTGCAGCTGTGGGCTCATTGATGATTCGCTGCACGTCCAGACCAGCAATGCGGCCGGCATCCTTAGTCGCCTGCCGCTGTGAGTCATTGAAGTAAGCAGGCACTGTGATGACTGCCTTGCTGACTGACCGCCCTAGGTATGACTCTGCAGGCACCATATGAGCTTCATTTGAACTGTACACATTATTGGTAAAGCCATACTGCATCCCTTCATTCTACATTTGTGTTGTACAACATGTGCAGTCACGTCATGGCTTGACCAATGCATGTGGGTGCAAAATTTTGCAATATATTGAGTTCTGCTGCCATGGTGCCAACCAAGTGTCTGTGATGGAAGTTGGTTGCAGTCTAGACTGGCTTGTCTAGACTGGCTTATGATGCAACTGTCTGCATTGTGCTGTATGCATATCTACATTAGGTTAGTATGCATACAAGGTGGTATGAAAGGCTCGCAGACTCAAAGGCCAAAAAGTGCAGAGCATACCATCCTGAGTGAGCAGCCAACAACTGCATCTTACATCACAATGCACACCCAAAGGTCTTGTGTGTAATGACGCCCCCAAGCCAGCTGCATCGTGACTATGTGTAGCACAGCATGACATGCATAAGTCAGCATGTGGGTGGGCAGACTGACAGTCTTGAGCAGAACAATGAATGCAAACTGGATCAAGCCCACTTTTGCAAAGGTTATGATGAGGTCCTGATGGTGCGAGTTTGGAGAACAGTGCATGATGTTCATACCAGCAGTTTCCCTCATTTTGGTGAGGACAAAGGCTCCAATTTGACTAGGGGAGTAGCGTTGACCGCCGGCCTCAACCCATGCATCACCATTGGTGTGCTTGATGATCTTGTATGGAACCATCTACAGCACAGCATGCAACTGAAACATTGTGCTTGACAATCTTGAAAGAAGCAAGCTACAGCAGTAAATGCAGGAAGCAATATCGTGGGCTGTGTAAAGAAGCGGCTGTATGATGTTTGATACAGCAGTAGCACCATGAGCTTGGGCATCAGCATGCATGCATGTTGAATGACAAGGACTGACAGCACATGGATTGCTAAGAGAGAATGCGCAAGCCTCCACATTGCGAAAAGATGGGAAATGTGCGCCAAACAATCCAGTAAAATATGCTTTGTGCACATTCACTATGTGACTACATGCAATCCTTTGCTGCACAAACACAATACATGGTGGCCTGAGTGCTTTTTGAGTGTCATGATTACAGACTGCCTACCTTGAGCTCCTTCTGTGTCTGTGCGTCATCAAACTGGCGCCCTATCAACCTCTTGGTGGCGTACACGGTGTTCAGAGGGTTTGTGACAGACTGCAAATCAAGGTACATCATGTCAGTGCAGAACCTTTGTGCTTGCCAATCACACCTTGGCACAACATCACGTTATTGCAGAACCTTGTTGCTTGCTGACCACACCTTGGCACAACTGATCTGTCGTGCATAGGATGCAATATCAGCTGTGCTGTGCAACAAGGTACAGCAGAGGTCAGCAAGGTTTGGCAAGGGTGTCAAAGATTGTCAGGGGTTGTTCGCTCATATACACACCTGTCGCTTAGCTGGTAGCCCAACCAATCTCTCCTTCTTATCTGTGAATGCCACCACTGAGGGGGTAGTGCGAGCACCTTCAGCATTCTCAATGACTTTGGGGCTCTGCAAAAACCAAACGCTGCATCAGCAACTGCATCTTCCCAGAAGCTTCATGTTGGTCATGACATGAGTTCTAGTTTCTGGATTTGCTTGCAGCCAACACAGGCTGCATTCTGGGACGGACACTGGGTGCTGATGTTCACCTTGCCCTCCATGACAGCCACACAAGAGTTGGTTGTTCCCAAGTCGATACCAATGATGTCGCTTCCTCCGCTTGCATGGCTGGCCGCACTGGCACTGCATTGAGGCAAAAGCCCATCAGAGCGGAACTAGAAGTATGACCAACAGAGATGTAGTAACGCACGCAGGCTGTGGTACTGACCTAAAAGCTCTCAGGTCGAAGGGCCCGGTCCTCAGGGGTCTCGACGCCTCTGACAGCTGTATGTAACACAAGTCAAATCAGCTCATGCCGCCAGTGGTATGCAGGTTGCTTGCGTAGATCAGCACTGCAGTCGTACTTGGTACGCAGCGGAGCCGGCTCTTCTGGCTAAAGCAGACCCCAGGGCCTGCCCGGCTGCTCTCCCCAAGCTTGGCAAAAACATTGCTGAAATCTACTGACAGCGCTGAATGTCGCCCATGCGAAGCCGCCTGGTGCGGAAGTGTCAGTGCCACAACTCCAGTCAGTAATGCCGAATGATGTCGACAGCTACCCCCCCTCGATTGACCTGCCATTCATTATTCAGTTCCTTGGAAGGTTCCGGAACTTTACAATGCAACAAGCAAGTCCAGTCTGTCAAAAAAATTCACTTGACCACCTTCTCAACGGTACGTCAAAGCATCTGCATCGCAGAGTGTGTAGAAGTTTTGTTGCAATTGGCCAATTGGCACCATTGTCGATGATGTACTTTTGGCTGTCTGTGCATGATACGGTGCTTGACTTCGGGAAAGTACTCCGTTTCCAACATTTCATGACTCAAGAGTACTACAGTAGTACTTCAGTAACTGACGAAGCCATAGTAATCAGTGACGATGATATGCATGACTGAGGAGTTTGTCTCCATGTCCATGCAGTTGCAACACACGTAAAGCCGGAGTATGTCTGCATCACAGCATTTGAGCTGCTTTCAGTGCAGAGTCCATTGGCAACATCACGCATTGGAAACACCACACTTGTTGGACACATCGTTTTGCGCATACGCCATGCGTCACCCCATTCGCGTATGCGCGACACGTATTCTAGGAACATCAGTTTGAATGCGTTTTGCAGTTTCAAAGCCCAGATCACTGCGCATACACTGGCATCGCCCGTGATTGTGCTCTGACTAAATGCCACCGCCACAAAAGCTTCAGGAAGTTCTGCCCAAAGCAGGTCTTGTTGTCTCAGAGAAAGGACAGCTCACAGAGGTTCTGTGCAAACCCAAGATACTGCCATTGAAGTCAGTGACTCTTGAACGCATCGAGAAAATGGAGGTATACCTTCGCAGCCTTTCGAAAACACGCCTTTTGTTTAGCTACTTGGACAAGCCAATTAGAACCACAGGCTATACGTCAATTTCGACCCGCAGGCGCGCGCCCAGAAACTGAGTGAGGGCCGAGACACAGCAGGAACCCGACTCAGTTGACTGCGCAGCTGAATACATGTAGCATCTGTTTCCTTATCTGACCCAGCTGCCTGGTTGACATGGCCATGGTTGGTGAACAGCATATGTACTAGTTACAACGACTTCTGTCAAGCAAAGACCCAGATGCACAGACCGTGCACGCTTACCAGGGTCTGAACAAACTTTTGGTCTGAAAGCACAAGTCATGCAGTCAGCTTGAAGTCTGTGAAGCGTGGTGTTGCATATCATCTTGTCGTGCACAAATAGTAGATGCGATTTAGGCTTCTGTCAGCTGAATCCGGAAAGAAGCCTGTCCCGGGTTGTAATAAATGAAGCATGCTGGAATGAATCAACCATGCATTGCCATGTTGGGATGAGAGCGTGTGATACATCTATCAGCATGCAACAACGTCGTTACACAGCATCCGCCACAACAACAGAGCATTGATTTGGATCGCAATATTGCATTATCAGCTGTAGGCTACACCTGCAGGCTGATCTTGTCTCAAACACTGCTTGCCATTTTACCAAGCCTGGCCCATGGGCTCTGCAAATCAGTGTATCCTTGGGAATGTGTATCGGAGATCCAACGTAGCAAGGAAACACTGTTTTGTACAGACTCAAATTTGGGGTGAGCTAGTGGGCTGTGAGCATTGTTCTTGACCTTGTTGGTAGCGAGAAAACTGTGGAAGTGACCGCAATTATCTTGCAGCTAGCTGGCAGGCAGACATGACAGTCATCAAATTCAAAAAGCAAGGATGAAGGACACAGAGCAGGCAGCTTTGCAGGCTGCATGCCTGTCAAGACTGCAAACAACTATGTAAATGATCATGTGATAGTAATAAACAAACACAGCTTATGAAGCAGCATAAGGTCATACCAGCTGCATACAAAAGTGACAGTCAGGACAGTGCATGCTGCACGCATGCTGAAGACCAAAATTGGACCCATCTAAGCATTTGGCGGTACGACTCCATCCTGCTTTGGTGGCTGCCAGTACTGCATCTTCTTCCAGTTTCTCTTTTCAGGGTTGAACCAAGATCCCTTAGGAAGGTATCGTTCGTCACCACCTGACTTGTTTGGCTTGTGTTTAAGTGCATAGATTGGACGCTTGAAGTCTCTCTGCAAACAACAGGCACTCTCACATGACAACCTGCGATTGACTTCATGCTGCACAAACATGTCAGAAGCACCTGCAGTACTTACATGTGAAGGGGGAACATCATACAGGCAATGTATCCAGCCTGCAGGCAAAACAGCAAGGACTGAGAATATAAGCATTTGAATGTCAGCTGAAGCTGGTCAAGTTGCATGCAGCAATCATCACCATGCCAGTCGGGGCAGATTGAGGTAGCCTCCTGACCCAAAGGCCAACTCAGATCCTTATACACCACCCATCTGTGCCTGCCTGCACAAACCATGGCAATAGTGTGTCCAGCTTGCTGCATCAAGATGGACATTGTTATTTGTAAGCTTGTGACATTGTCCTCAAATCTGAGCACTAACCTATTTGGTTGCCGTTGTTTTCATAGTAACGGTTGCCTAGCTCGTCCTCACCGACTAAGGTTCCATTTGGTCCGTGTACAAGTGTTGTCTCCCTGCAAGCACCCGCTGATGTCAAGCAGTTCAGCTGAAACGCATTGCATAGGGAGTTTTGCATACTACACTTACGCCACTGTTCCGTCGTATGCTGCTCGCCAACCCCCCGCTTTCACTGCCTCCCATAGTGATTGCTTTCGGTATGTCTCCTTCAAGAACTTCACCACCGACCCCATGAGATGCCTGCGAGCTTGACGAATGTGCCACCTATGCGGTCAATGTTCGTCGCACCACAGATGTGGCCCAAGCGGTGACAACGAAGTTTTGACTGCAATGCATTGCTATGAACGAGTCCGCAGCTGGCCACCGCTGCTCAGCTGACTTGCCAATTGGCCTCAGAGCTGGTGCTTGTTTGCGTTTCAGATCACTCGGTCCGCAACATTGCAACATTCTCGTCAGCTGTAAGAATGTTGCGAACCCACCTGCTACGCAGCCTAAGATTACAATCAGCCATAGCCGCGTGGGCTCATCCAACAGTGACGCTTTTGCAACAAAGTCACTGCATGCGAACTTATGTAGAGGGCACTGAGCAGAGCTGTCAATTTGCACACATACCATGTACATGCGGCCAAGCTTACAGCAGCAGCGCAATGGCCTGTGTTTGCTGGCAATGCGGAACCGAACTTAAGGCAGGAAGCCTGTTCTTCTGCACGCACTGCAAGTCAATTTTGACTCCAGCTGCACAGCCGGACCTGTTCAGGGTGATGGGACTGTAAGTTGTAAGTCCTGCAAAAGAGCTCTGACGTAACTGGAAGTTCGATAATATTCCGGGTGATGAATTTGTCTCCATGCAGGACAGAACCTACATACGATGTTGACAAAGGTCAGCTAGAGGCTAGGTATAAAAGGCTGCAGAAGGATCTGCATCCAGACAAGTTTGGTGGTCGTGATGCTCAGCAGCAGGAGTACTCAGCCGAGCAGTCATCATTGGTGAACCATGCATATGTCAAGCTCAAGTCACCTCTGCAGCGAGCTTTGTACCTGGTGAGCACTGCTTTTATAAGTATGGGCATATTTTACAATATTGCATGCATGCAGAATCCTTTGTTGAGCATATATCGCACAGGTCAGAAGCACATCATGTCTAGGTGTTTGCAGTAGTAAACTTTTGGTTCTGCTGCACCTGCACACATCGTGAGCTCGTGTTAAGTGGGCTGCAGATGGAGAGAAAAGGCAAGCCTGCACCTGAAGATGGCGGCACCATTAGCGACCCAGCACTGCTGATGGAAGTGATGGAGCAACGTGAGCTTGTTGAAGAAACCAATGATGTTGACATCCTGCAAGTCATGCTGCAAGAAAACAAGCTGTTGGAGCAGGCAACAACAGAGGCATGATCTTGAGCTATTGCTTGTGTATTATCATGCATTGGTCTGGATCAGCTGATGCAGTGGCTGCAATAAGTTTGTATTGTTGGCAGCTGAAAATTGGTGTGCTGTGGAGACAAGTGCACTGTAAAAGCCCAGGTGCATATGCAGTTCACATTATTCTGCTGGCACTGTTCTCTCCCTTTTCTCAGACCTCTTGTAAACTTTTGATGCTGTTTCTTCTCCTGCAGGTCAGTTTTGGTGATACTGCATCAAAGACAGCAAGTCTATGAAGCCAGGGTACATGATGGTTGAACATATCGTGTGTGCTGCAGAAACTCTCACAAGCATTCAAGGCAGGAGAGCTGGAAGCTGCTGAGCGCATCATTACTGATCTGCGGTATGTGACTAGAACAGGCGAGGCCATATCCAAGAAGCTGCCATGAATATAGGATACATGATACGCCATTGTTTCTGTGAACATCTGATCTCAGGCGGCATCATCAGATGCAAGCGTCATGGCCAGATATTGAGCTGCGGTCGAGCAGAGCATTTGTCAGCTTGAACAATGGCAAATATAACAGGTTGCACCATGGCAAGATCAATTGATGACTGCGTGACAACTTGAATTGCTTTGCATGTTCTATGCATACTGCGCCAAAGTTGTATGGTTTTCATGGTCATGGTTGTTATTCTACATCAGGAGCGTGTGTATCAATGATGTGTTATACTGCTTGCAAGAACATGCTGTGGACTCTGGATAAGGGCCTTTGTGCCCATCTTTCTGAGCTGCTTTGACCATGCTCTGGATCTGTCGTATGTCACTGTCCACACGACAGAGACTGACACACGCATTGAATGCAATAGGACACATTCTTGACCACAGTGCACGCAGTTAATCCTGTGTAGTTACATCACCCTGTAATTTGGCTTCTCAGCACAGCCACTGTGTGTCACACCATGTGAGCAAGTCATGCCTCAAACATGGATTGCGTGTAGCTACTGCAATATTTGATGCACCGTCCTCAGGTGTGATCAGATTACAGTACCGTCAGGGCAATGCAGACATCGAACTACTTGAGGTGCTGCATAAAGTCAGCAGAGCAGCTGCAGCAGAACAAATTGTGCTGGCACATCTCCGATGTGATACCATTTACTCTGTGCAAACCCAGACGCGAGGACAGAAAGGACAACTCACTGTGCATTGCTGATCCTGCTAGCCAGCACCAAGAAAACAGTCATGGATAAGGAAATCCTCCAAACATCAAATGACAGCCAGGAGCCATCGTAGCAGTGATTGCAGTAATGCCCAAGAGCTGCAACAGCACAGTGTGCAGCAGTTCAATTGACTTGGGCACGTCATAGATGCAGTAAGTTTTCACACTTGCAAGTCTAGCACATCATCTGGCAGCCCTCACAGCCTATACGGCCAATGTCTGCTGATACTTGTTCGAGGCGCTTGAAGCCTTAACCCAGAGTGGGGAAGGCTGATTGGTCATCCACATTGATGTTGGTGCCGCGGCCTCCACCTCTGCCACCCTCAAATCCACCTCTGAAACCGTTGGCACGGCCACCGCCGCGACCACCGCCATAGCCGGGCTCACCACGAGGGCGACCACCAAAGTCACCACCGCGGCCGCCACCATAGCCACCTGTACATTATGGTTCCATGTCAGGATGCTGAGCATCTACCTTCTGGTGTCAACTTCTCATGCATCTGACAGTTGTCAACAGCTGCAAAAGCCATTTTTACAACTGTATTGGAGTAAACGGTGATGTTGCTGGAAAGACTCTTGCTGACTGCAAATGGTATTACTGCTCAAACTGGGACACTTTGAACCAGAAGCAGTTGCAGTGTCCTGTCCTGTCCGCCAATACCGTACAATCAGCCAAGTCTTGTTCA
>JAABUK010009648.1_pt1 | contig 13128 bp, 15 predicted proteins | sample 5559141 | NCBI WGS metagenome assembly JAABUK01 (sample SAMN10711869, study PRJNA513367) | rock metagenome | isolation source: Antarctica rocks | place: Antarctica: Victoria Land, Pudding Butte nord | collected 2016-01-03
GGAGGAGCCGTCCATGTAGCGGTTGCCGTCCACGTCCTCCATCCACACGCCCTCGGCCCGGCGGATGCGCAGGCGGGGGGTGGCGGGGCGGGGGTAGAATGCCTGGATTCCGGGCGTCGCGGCGTCAAGCATGGGGGGTCTCCTCACCGGGGAGCATTCGCCGTTGCAGGTGCCGGGTCAATCCGGCGCGGCGGAGAGCTCGGCCATGATCGCCGGCACCTCGCCCGGGATTTCGCGGGCGAGGAAGCCGATGCCGCCGTAGCGCCGGGTCAGCCGCGTGCCGGCCTCGCCATGCAGGAACACGCCCCAGAGGGCGGCCCAAACCGGCACGACGCCACGGGCCAGCAGCGCCGTGATCACGCCGCCCAGCGTGTCGCCGCTGCCGGAGGTGGCAAGCCCGATGGTGCCGCCGGTAAACAGCCACGCCTCGCCCTGCGGGCTGACGATGTGGGTGCGGGCGCCCTTCATCACGACCACGCAATGCAGCCGGGCGGCTGCCTGGCGGGCGACGGCGAGCGGGTCGGCCTCCACCTCGTCGCGGGCAATGCCGAGCAGTTGCGCCATCTCGCCGCCATGCGGCGTGATGACCAGCCGGCCGGCGTGCCGCTGCAGCGTGCCGGCGCGATCCTGCAAGCCGTCGAGCGCGCCGGCGTCGAGCACGGCGGGGGTGCCCTCGACCCGGTCGAGCAGCGCTGCGGTCAGTGCGCCGGTGGCGGGCTGCTCCATCATGCCGGGCCCGATTAGCATCGCGTCGGTGCGGGCGGCGGCGCTGGCCAGCCGCTCGGCGCTGGCGGGCGTGATGCCGCCCGCCTCGGTCTCCTCGAGGCCGAACACCAGCGCCTCCGGCATCAGCAGCCCCATCTGCGGGGCGATGCTGCGGCAGGTCGCGATCTGCAGCTTGCCGGCGCCGGCCCGAAGTGCTGCTTCGGCGGCCAGCAGGGCGGCGCCGGGCACGTCGAGGCTGCCGCCGACGATCAGCACCCGGCCGCGGGCGTCCTTGCTGCCCTCGGGGTGCGCCGGCAGCGGGTTCGCGCGCAGCAGCCCGGCGGTGACCGCATTCACCGTGCGGCCACCTGCTGGTCGGGCTCGGCCGTCACCGGCGTGCCCTCGCGCTCCATGGGGGCGGTGAAGTTGTAGCGGTGGAGCGCCAGGCCGCCGGTGGCGCCCAGCGCCGGGTCGAAGTCGTATTGAGTGACGCCGCAATTGGCCACGTCGCCTTCGCGGTCGATGGCGAGGATGCTCGCCTCGTCCAGTTCCTCGAGCAGATAGCGCAGGCACAGCACGACCACCTGGTGCCCGACGATCAGCACGCGGTGCCCGCCATGGTGCAGGCTGATGGTGTCGAGCATGCTGCGCAGGCGGAGGATGACGTCGCACCAGCTCTCGCCGCCGGGCGGACGGTGGTAGAACTTGCCCATGATGCGGCGGAACTCGACCTGGTCCGGATAGTTTTCGGCGATGCCGAAGCTGGTGAGCCGGTCGAGGATGCCGAACTCTTTCTCGCGCAGGCGTTCGTCGGCGAGCGGGCCGGAGGGCTCGGGCGCCAGGCCGCCCTGCTGCTGGATGGCGCCGGCCGTCTGCCGCGCCCGCAGATAGGGCGAGACCAGCAGCACGTCCGGCCGCGCCTCGGGCGGCATGGCGGCAAACCAACGGCCCAGCGCGGCAGCTTGCCGGGTGCCGAGATCGCTCAGCGGCACGTCGACGTCGCGATGCTGGATGTCGATGCGGGCCTGGCGCGCCGCCTGCGCCGCGTCCCGCGCCACGTTGCCCGCGCTCTCGCCATGCCGCACGATCCAGAGCCGGTCCGGCCACCGTTGTTGCATATGCTGTCCCCGTTGCACCCCGGCTTAACCCGCCAGGGGCCGATACGTTGCCGATGCCGGGGCGGCTCGAGCATGATCCGACCACACGGGATCACCCGTCGGATGAACATGCTCGTAAAAACCAAGGCTAGAGCGCGAGCCGGGCGCCTATCAGCACGGACCGTGCTCTAGGCCGGCTCGCGGACCGGCGCGCCCGCCCAGTCCACGACGTGGTCGGCCAGGTCCGGCCGCCGGAGCGTGCGCGGCGGCTCCTTCGGCGTGCCCACAAACAGGAAGCCCGCCAGCTTGTCGGTGGGCGCAAGCCCGAGTGCGGCGACGATGGCGGGGTCGTAGGCGTTGGCGCCGGTCAACCAGACCGCGCCGTAGCCGAGCGCATGGGCCGCGTTGAGCATGTTCATGGCCGCGGAGCCCACGCTCATCAGCTGTTCGATCTCCGGGATTTTGTGTCCGGGATGCAGCCGCGCGCCGAGGGCGATGATCAGCGGCGTGTTCAGCGCCCGGTTGCGCTGTTTCTGCACGATGGCGTCCGGCGCCGCCGGGTCGCGGGCCCGCACGGCGGCGACGATGGTGTCCGCCCAGGCCTGGCGGGCGGCGCCGCGGATGAGCACGAAGCGCCACGGCCGCAGTTTGCCGTGGTCGGGCGCGCGCAGGCCGGCCTCCAGGATGGAGTCCAGCGCGCGTCCGGCCGGGGCGGGGTCGCCCAGCTCGGACACCGAGGCCCGGGACAACAAGGTATCGATCGCGGTCATCGTCGGCCCCTTCAGCACCACGTCACCATAGGGAGCGCCGCGGCCGCTCGCAACGCGCGGGCTGGTGGACTTCGGTCACCCAGCCTATGTGCTGTCACGACCCCCTACGGAGACATGCGCATGCGCCTGCGCCCCCTTGCCGCCATCCTTGCCCTGACCTGCGCCACCCCCCTGACCTGCGCCACCCCCGCCCTTGCGGACCCGGTGCCGATGGCGCCGCATCGGGCGCTGTATCGCTTGACGATGGAAAGCTCGCGCGGCGGCGACGTCAGCGCCGCCACGGGCACCATGGCCTACGAGGTGACCGACGCCTGCGACGGCTGGGCCACGCGGCAGCGCCTGGCCATGAGCATCACCAACCGCGATGGCCAGGACATCGAGATGATCTCCGACTACGCGACCTGGGAGAGCAAGGACGGCCTGTCCATGCGCTTCCGCATGCGCCAGACCACGGACACGGCGGTGACCGAGCAGGCGGAGGGCAATGCGACGCTTGACTCCGTGGGCGGCCCCGGCAGCATCCGCTATACCGTGCCGGCCGAGAAGGTCATGGCCATGCCGAAGGGCACGGTGTTCCCCATGGCCCATACGGTCGCGATCCTCGAGGCGGCCGAGGCTGGCAAGAGGTTCCTGGCGTTGCCGATCTTCGATGGCACCGGCGATAAGGGCGCGCAGGACAGCTCGGTCGCCATCGCCACCTGGGACGCCACCACCAACCCGCCCTACCCGGCGCTGGCCAACTTGCAGAGCGGCCGGGTGCGGATCGCCTTCTTCGACCGCGGCCCGAAGCCTGCCGGCAACGAGCGGCCGACGGGCAGCCCGGATTACGAGGTGGGCATGAAATACTTCGCCAACGGCGTGGCCGACGACCTGCACATGGACTTCTCCGACTTCGTCATGCAGGGCAAGCTGGCCGAGTTCACCCTGCCGCCGCCGCATTGCTGAGGCCGGTCAGCGTCGTCACCGGCGCGACCGGTGGGCTGGGGCTCGCCGTGGCAGAAGCTCTTGCCCGCGCCGGGCACTTCGTCGTCGTCACCGGGCGGGACGCGGCGAAGGGGGAGGCGGCGCTTGCCCGGCTGCGCGCTGCCGCGCCCGGCGCCGAGGCCCGGTTCGAGCTGCTCGACGTGGCGAGCCTGGGCTCCGCCGCCGCCTTCGCCGAGCGCGCCGCGGCCTATGGGGCGATCGACGTGCTGGTCAACAACGCCGGCGTGATGGCGGTGCCCACGCGGCAGACCACGCCGGACGGCTTCGAGCTGCAGCTCGGCACCAACTACCTCGGCCATTTCGCACTCACCGCCCGGCTGCTGCCGCTGCTGCTGCAGGCGCCGCAGGCCCGCGTCGTCAGCGTCAGCAGCCTGGCCCACCGCGCCGCCCGGATCGACTTCGACGACCTGCAGGGCGAGCGGGCGTATCGGCCGATGCGCGCCTACGGGCAGAGCAAGCTGGCGATGCTGATGTTCGCGCGAGAGTTGCAGCGCCGGGCCACCGAGCGTGGCTGGACACTGACCAGCATCGCTGCGCACCCGGGCTGGAGCGCCACCCGCATCATCCTCAACGGCATGGGGGGCGGCCTGCGCGAGCGCATCATGCAGGCGGGGTTCAACCTGATCGGCCAGTCGGCTGCCGGCGGCGCCCGGCCGATCTTGTTCGCGGCCCTGTCTCCGCAGGCGCGGCCCGGCGGCTATTACGGCCCCAGCGGCTTCGGCGAAGTGCGCGGGCCGCCCGCCCCGTCGCTGGTGATGCCGCAGGCGCAGGACGCGGCGGCCGCGCGCCGCCTGTGGTCGGTCTCGGAAACCCTGACGGGCGTGGCCTTGCAGCCATAGACGAGCCTGGCGAGCATGGGGGGCGTTAGACAATCCTGTTAACCGCAAACTACTCTGCGGCACCCAAACGTGGAGCAGGTGCATGCCCCTCACCCGCCGCTCGGCGCTCGCCTCGTTCGCCGGCCTGTCCGCCGGGCTGGCCATGCCGGCCCTCGCGCAAACCGCCGCCAAACCGCCCGTCACCGGGCGCATCCGCCATCTCGCCTACAGCGACCCGGCCGGCCGGCCGGACGGGGTGCAGGCCATGGTCAGCCGCAAGCACCTCTACATCGGCCACATCTTCGCCAACGGCTTCACCGTCATGGACGTGGCGGACCCGCGGCAGCCGAAGCCGCTGCAATTCGTCGCCGCCCCGCCCATACGCCGCTGCCGCTGCCGGGCCGCAAGATGGCCGCGATCCTCGACGAATCGAGCGGCTTCGGCTGCGCCAAGGGACTGAGCTACACCTGGCTCTACGACGTGGGGAGCCCGGAAAATCCGGTCTCGATCGCGGCGCTGCCGACGCCGGCCGATCAGTCCTGGTGCCGACCCGGCGAGAACTTCGGCCCGCACAACCTGCACGAGAACCGGCCGGAGAGCTTCCAGAGCGAGGACATCCTCTTCGCCACCTATCACAACGCCGGCCTGCGCATCTTCGACATCCGCGATGCCTTCGTGCCGAAGGAGATCGGCAGCTACGTGCCGCCGCCGCCGGTCCGCATCCTCGACCCGCGGCCGGGCAACGCGCCGGCGCCGCAAAGCTGCGACATCAACGTGCAGAGCGACGGGACGATGTACCTGACCGACTGGAACGCCGGGCTGCATGTGCTGAAGTACGAGGGCTGACGAAGGCTGCTAGGGCCAGACCCGGGCACAGAACTCCGGGTAGGTTTCCAGCATCTGCTCGCGTACCGGCCCGCGCAGCAAAGCGAGCTGCGCCGGGGAAGGGTCCGGCGTCTCGGGCGCATCCTCGCCGTCATAGGCGAAGCCGGTATTGGCGCGGATGTCCGCGGCGGCCTGTCCGGGATGGCGCGAGTCCAGGGTGAAGCGTGCCGCCGCTGGGTCGAAGCGGAACACGCAGCGTCCGGTCACCAGGGCCTGCGCCGTGCCCCGGCGGAAGTGGCCCGGCGGGGACACGCCCGGCGCGCTGATCGCGTCCACGCGCGGCACCAGCACCCTTCGGCTGTGTTCCTCGCGGAACAGGATGGTCCGCGGCACCATCATATACATGAACGCGGAGCCGAAGCTGCCGGGGAAGCGCGCGTCGCGGCCGGGCCAGGCGCCGGTGCCGACCAGGTTGATGTTCGCCTGGCCGTCGATCTGCCCGCCGCCGAGGAAGAACAGGTCGATCCGCCCCTGGCCGGCCAGGTCGAACAGCTCGCGCGAGCCTTCGGTGAATGGATTGCCGGTCCGGCGGTGCAGCAGCGAGAGGCGGACGGGGTGGCCCATATGGCGCACCAGCCAGCAGGCGGCGGCGGGGATGGGGCTGGCGGCACCCACGGCGATGTGCCGGGCGGCGGGGGCGGCGGGGTCCAGGATCAGCCGGGCCACCGCCGCGGCGAGCCGTTCCTCCGGCTGGATCACTCGGCCGCCGCCCGGCGCGGCCGGACGTGCTGGTCCATGTAGGCCCGGAAACCCTGCTCGGTGCGCGCGGCCCGGGCGTAGTCGCGCAGATGGGCGGGGTCTGCGTCATACTCGTCCAGCAGCGCGACCGGCCATGCGCCGCGCTCGGCTACCGCCATGGCCTCGATGTAGGTCGCGCTGATGACGCCCGGGGCGAGGCGTTCGTCCTCGAGCATGTCGCCCTCGACCATCCGCTCGACCGTCACCAGCACGCGGCGCGATGCGTGCGCCAGGGTGGCCAGTTCCCGCCGGCGGCCCACCCAGACGTTGCCCTGCGCATCGGCCATCACCGCGTGGAACACGGCGATGTCGGGCGCCAGGGCCGGCAGCAGCACGATGTCGTCGGGCCCGGGGCCGAAAGGGTTCTGGACCACGCGCCAATCCGGCCGGTACGCCAGCACGTCGCTGCCCAGCAGCCCGCGCAGCGGCATGAAGGGGACGCCCTTCTCGGCCGCCTGCAGCATGGTGTGGATGGCGGGGCAGGTCGCGTCCAGCACCGCAATCGTGCCCGCCGCCACCGCGGCGGTGAAGCGGGGCGCCAGGCCGGCCTCGCCCAGGGTGACGGCGCTGGTCTGCACCTCGGCCACGCAGCCCGCGCCGATCAGCAGGTCGGTCGCATAGCCCGAGACGGGGACGCCCAGCAGCCGCAGGCCGCGCGCGCCGCGGCGGGCCAGGGCGCGGGCGAAGGCGCAGGGAGCGAGCGAGTTGTCGGGCGGCAGCGCGAGCAGCGCCCCGTCCGGCACCAGAGCGGCGAGCGCCTCGAGGTCCATCGGCCTCAGCCCAGCGCGGCGGCGAGCGCCTCGGTGCTGCGGCCGTTGGCGATGGTGGCGGCCCGGGCCTGCCAGTGGGTGCCGCCGACGCGGGCGAAGGCGTGGTCCGCATCCGGATAGACGTAGGCGTGGACCGCTGGATGGCCCTGGGCGGCCTCAACCACCTTGGCCCGGCTTGCCGCGGGGAAGAACGCGTCCTTGTCGGCGATGTGCAGCAGCAGCGGATTATGGACGCTGCCGAGCCCGTCCAGCAGCCCGTCGAGACCCACGCCGTAATAGGACACGTTGACGTCCGCGTCCGATTGCAGGGCCATCATCATCGCCAGCCGGCCGCCGAGGCAGTAGCCCATGGTCCCAGCCCGGCCATTGCCGCCGGGCAGGGTGCGCGCGGCGGCGAGCGTGGCCTTCAGATCCTCGACGCCTTTCGCCTGGTCGAAGGCGTTCATCAGGGCGAAGGCTTCTTTCCACTCGGCGTCCGACTTGTCGCTCAGGTTCACGCCGGGCCGGATGCGCCAGAACAGGTCGGGCGCCAGCACGTGGAAACCCTGCTCGGCCACCTGGGCAGCCGTCTCCTGCAGCGAGTCGTTGACGCCGAAGATCTCCTGGATCAGCACCACCACGCCCGCAGACTCCCCCGGCGCGCGGGCCACCAGGGCCTGGAAGGTGCCGGCCCCGTCGGTCGCCGTGATCGTGATGCTGTCCATGCGCTCGGCTCCTGCTGCGGCTCCTGCCCCTCGAGCGGGCAGCGACGGCCGTTAGATATAGTGCTCTGCGAGCGGCGCGAAGCCGTTGAAGCGCTGGCTGGCATAGGTGGTGACGTAGGCGCCGGTCGATTGCAGCTGCACGACGTCGCCGCAGCGCAGCGCGAGCGGCAGGCGGTAGTTGGCCTTCTCGTAGAGAATGTCGGCGCCGTCGCAGGTGGGTCCCGCGATCGCCACCGGGCCGGTTTCGCCGCCGTCGTGCGCGGTGGTGAACTGGTATTTGATCGACTCGCCCTCGGTTTCGGCCAGGCCGCCGAAGCGGCCGATGTCGAGATAGACCCATCGGACCGGGTCCTGGGCCGCCTTGTGGCAGACCAGCACCACTTCGGCGCGGACCACGCCGGCATCGCCGACCAGGAAGCGGCCGGGCTCGATCAGGATTTCCGGCAGGTTGTTGCCGAAATGCTGGGTCATGGCGTGCATGATGGCGTCGGCGAAGCGGTCGATGCCGGGGATTTCATCGCGGTAGCGGACGGGGTAGCCGCCGCCGAGGTTGACCATGCGCAGGTTCACGCCCGCCTGCGCCAGGTCGGTGAACAGCATGCCGACACGGCCGATCGCGGTCTCGTAGCTGCCGGTCGTGGTCTGCTGGCTGCCGACGTGGAACGATAGGCCGAAGGGGTCGAGCCCTATCTGGCCGGCGCGGACCATCAGGTCGCGCGCGGTCTCGACGGTGGTGCCGAACTTGCGGGAGAGCGGCCATTCCGCGCCGTCATTCTCCACCAGCAGGCGGCAATAGACCCTGGCGCCCGGCGCATGCTCGGCCAGCTTCTCCAGCTCCTCGGCGGAATCAAAGGCGAACATGGTCACGCCTGCGGCATGCGCGCGCTGGATCGCCGAGACCTTCTTGATCGTGTTGCCGTAGCTGATCGCGGCCGGCAGGGCGCCGGCGTCGAGGCAGAACTGGATTTCCTCGAAGCTCGCCGCATCGAAGCTGCTGCCGAGGCCGACGAGGCGCTCGAGGATCGGCGCGGCCGGGTTGGCCTTCACGGCGTAGTAGACGCGCGCCAGCGGCAGGACGCGGTTGAGGGTGCGGTAGTTCTGTTCGACCCGGTCGACATCCAGCACAAGGCAGGGCGTGGCTGGGGCGTGGTCGGCCATATACCGGGCGATTTTAGGGGTCATCGCGCCTAGTCTCCAGGGTCAGACGCCCGCATGGGTGATGCAGGGGCGTGCCCGCCGGGGTGCCGGCAGGGCGGGTTAACGAAACGGTCGAACGAACCAGCGTAAGAGTGGGTGCCAGAACGCTTGACGTCGTTACGTAACCCCAGGGGGCCAGAGGCACGTGCGTTGCTGCGTGGACGCGAAATAGGACCACACTCCGCTCCATGCAAGTGCAAATGCGGAGGCTTGTTCGAAAAAATCGACGATCCCCGGCAGGGATGCGACATTGCAACAGGCCCCCGAGCTAAGCTACTGAAAGTGCACACGGAGATCACCGGCCTTGAGCGAACCGCCCGTCATGCCCGAAGTGCCGCCGGAAGTGCCGACGCCCCGCAGCGACGCCGCCGGGCCAGGGCAAGAAGCGCAGCGGCTGCTGCAGGCGTCGGACGCCATCGCCCTCGGCCGCATGGCCAACTCGCCCGGCGAGATTCCCTGGCGGGGTTGGAAGGCCGTGATACGACGCACCTTCTTCGAGATGCTGACCGATCGCGTCAGCCTGGTCGCCGCGGGCTGCGCCTTCTACGCCACGCTGGCGCTGTTCCCCGCCATCTCCATGCTGATCTCCATCTACGGACTGCTGTTCGATCCGCTGACGGTGGAGCCCCAGCTCGCGATGCTGCGCAACCTGCTGCCGCCCACCGCATTCCAGTTGATCGCAGAGCGCGTGCACATGCTGGTCAGCAAGCCGCCGGGCACGCTTGGGCTCAGCCTGTTGTTCGGCACGGCGGTGGCACTCTGGAGCTCGGCCACCGGGGTGAAGTCCATCATCACCGCGCTCAACCTCGCCTATGAGGAGAAGGAGCAGCGGAGCTTCTTCCAGTATCAGTTCACCGCCTTCGCCATCACCATCGGCGCCATCATGAGCAGCGTTGTCGGCCTCGCGTTGCTGGTGGGACTGCCGGCCTTGATGGCCTTCCTGGGCGTGCCAGCGACCCAGAAGACGCTCATTCGCGCGGCCAGCTTCGCGATCCTGCTGCTGGCGATCCTGCTCGGGCTGTCGCTGCTGTACCGATACGGCCCGTCGCGCCGGTTGCCGAAGTGGCACTGGGTGACGCCGGGGTCGATGGTGGCGACCGTGTTGTGGATCGCCGCCTCGGCGCTGTTTTCGTGGTACGTGGCGACGTTCGCGACCTACGACGCGACCTACGGCCCGCTGGGGACCGTGGTGGGCGTCATGATGTGGTTCTTCGTTACAGTGTACGCGGTGCTGCTTGGCGCGGAGCTCAATGCCGAGCTGGAACTACAGACGGTGCGCGACAGCACGGACGGGCCGCCGCGGCCACTGGGCTCGCGCGGCGCATACGTGGCTGACCACGTCGCCGAGGGCTGACCGCCGCCGCATCCGCGCCGTCCTCCGCGGCTTCGGCCACCTCGGTCTCGTCGTCAACCCCGGCCGGCGTCAAGGTGACCATGCCGGTGCCGCGGGTGAGGATGCCGATGCGGGCCGCCGCGCCGCGCGAGAGGTCGATCACGCGCAGGCCCTTGGGCGGCTGGCGGTCGTTGATCACGACCACGACGGATAAGCCGGTGTCCTGCAGGGTGACCCGCACCCGGCTGCCGAGCGGCAGGTTGGAATGGGCGGCGGTCATCGCGTTCTGGTCGAACAACGTGCCGCTGCTGGTGCGCAGCCCATGGTGCCGGCCGCCGTACCAGGATGCCTGCCCGCTCTCTTCCCACCCCGGCGCGATCCCGGCCGCTGCCGGCGCCCCCGACAGCAGCAGCAGGCCCGCTGCCAGCAAGGGGGCCACGACCCCAGGGCGGAAGCGAACGGCGGTTTTCGTCATCCAGGACCTCGTAGGATTGCTTACGGAGCCTTGATGCCAAATCCAGCTTGCAAGATCAACCGATAATTTTCCCGTCCTTGACAGTCATGGTCGGACGTTCCGGTCGTTTATACGCGACTTGCCCAGGAACGGGTATGAACACCTACAATGCAACCGTTCTCAACACTTCGTAACGACTGCATTCGATTGTCTTGGACGGTCCTCGGCAGCGGCGGTGGCTTGCTTGGCTTGGAAATAGTGCGGCTTATCGGACAAGTATAGGCTTGAAACTAAAACGGCGCGCCCGAAAGCGCGCCGTTTCGCAGCGATGCTTTAAACTGAGCGGCTTAGCGGATCAGGCCCGCAAGCGGGCTGGACGGGTCCGCCCCCATGCGCCGGGGCATGCGCCCGGCCAGCCGCGCCAGCCGCCCGGCCTCCACCGCCGCCTTCATTGCGCGTGCCATCCGGATCGGGTCGGCGGCATGTGCGATGGCGGAGTTCAGCAGCACGGCGTCGCAACCAAGCTCCATGCCGATCGCCGCATCCGATGCGGTACCGACGCCGGCATCGACCAGCACGGGCACGCCCGCCTGCTCGATGATCATGGACAGCATGGCCGGGTTCTGGATGCCCAGGCCGGACCCGATCGGCGCACCCAGCGGCATGATGGCGACGCAGCCCATGCCTTCGAGCCGCTTGGCGGCGATCGGATCGTCCGAGCAGTACACCATCACCTCGAACCCGTCGCCGATCAGCGCCTCGGCGGCCTCGAAGGTCGCGGCCATGTCGGGGTAGAGGTGGGGCGGCGGACCCAGCACCTCGAGCTTGACCAGGTTCCAGCCGCCAGCCTCGCGCGCCAGGCGCAGCGTCCGCACCGCATCGCGGGCGGTGTGGCAGCCGGCGGTGTTCGGCAGATAGGTGTAGCGCTTGGGATCGACGAAGTCCTGCAGCATGGGCGCGCCGGCGTCGGAGAGGTTCACCCGCCGCACCGCCACCGTCACCATCTCGGCGCCCGAGGCCTCGATGGCCGCCGCCGTCTCCTCGAGGCTCTTGTACTTGCCGGTGCCGACGACCAGGCGGGAGCGGAACTGCCGGCCCGCCACGGTCCAAGTGTCGTCTGCCGCTACGAAGCCGTCCATCCTAGCCCCCTCCGATAAAGTGCACGATCTCCAACTGGTCGCCCTCCTGCAGCACGGTCTCGGCATAGGCGGAGCGGGAGACGATCGCCTCGTTCCGCTCCACGGCGACCTTGCGCCGGTCCAGCCCGAGCTGCTCCAGCAAGGCCGCCACCGTCTGCCCGGCCGGCACGCGCCGCCGCTCCCCGTTGAGGGACAGGCCGATCGTCGGCGCCAGGGTCGTGCTCATGGGCCGCAATATGTGGAGCGCCGCCGCGCCCGGCAAGCGGGCGGGTCAGCCCTTTGCCGGGAACAGCACGCCCCGGATCTCGTCGAGGATCGCCGGGTCGTCGATCGTGGGCGGCGGAGGTGCGGCCACGCCGTCGGCCAGCTGGCGGATGCTGCCGCGCAGGATCTTGCCCGAGCGGGTCTTGGGCAGGCGCGCCACCACGCGGGCGTCCTTGAACGCGGCCACCGGGCCGATCCGCGCGCGGACCAGCGCCACCAGCTCGCGCGCCACCTCGGCGGCGTCGCGGTCCGCGCCGGCCTTCAGCACCACCAGGCCGAGCGGGACCTGGCCCTTCAGGGCGTCGGCCGCCCCGACCACGGCGCATTCCGCGACGTCCGGGTGGCTCGCCAGCACCTCCTCCATGGCGCCCGTGCTGAGCCGGTGCCCGGCCACGTTGATCACGTCGTCCGTGCGGCCCATCACCCAGACGTCGCCGTCCCCGTCCACCTGGCCCGCATCCCCGGTGCGATACCAGCCGGGGAAGTCCGCCAGATAGGCCGAGTGGTAGCCCGCCTGGTTGCGCCATAGCGTCGGCGCGCAGCCGGGCGGCAGCGGCAGGCGGATCGCCAGGTGGCCGGCCGCGCCGGGCGGCAGCACGGTGCCCGCATCGTCCAGCGCCTGCACGTCGTAGCCGGGGCAGGGCCGGCCGCCGGCGCCGGGCTTGAACGGGAACAGGCCGTAGCCGCGGAACCCGGCCGTGATCGGCCAGCCCGTCTCCGTCTGCCACCAATGGTCCACCACGGGCCGGCCCAGCTTGGCGGCAATCCAGAGCGCAGTCGGCGGATCGCACCGCTCGCCGGCCAGGAACAGCGCGTCGAGACGGCCGAGGTGGTGGCGCGCCATGTGCAGCCCGTCGGGGTCCTGCTGCTTGATGGCGCGCAAGGCGGTGGGCGCGGTGAACAGCACGCGCACGCCGTGCTGCGCGCACACCCGCCAGAACGCGCCGGGATCGGGCGTGCCGACCGGCTTGCCCTCGTACAGCACCGTGGTGCAGCCCATCAGCAACGGCGCGTAGACGATGTAGCTGTGGCCCACGACCCAGCCCACGTCGCTGGCGCACCAATAGACGTCGCCGGGCTGCGCGCCGTAGATCATCGGCATGGACAGGCGGAGCGCCACCGCATAGCCGCCGGTGTCGCGCACGACGCCCTTGGGTTTGCCCGTCGTTCCCGAGGTATACAGGATGTAGAGCGGATCAGTGGCCGCGACCGGCACCGGGCCGTGCGGCGCGGCCTCGGCTTCGGCTTGCCGGAAGTCCACGTCCCGGCC